>Ga0197143_1000155_pt1 | contig 79052 bp, 71 predicted proteins | sample GBS70_MetaG_FD_148603 | JGI IMG/M metagenome (GOLD analysis project Ga0197143, IMG submission 148603) | Sediment microbial communities from Great Boiling Springs, Gerlach, Nevada, United States - GBS 70_MetaG | ecosystem: Environmental > Aquatic > Thermal springs > Hot (42-90C) > Sediment...
CCCCAAAGAAGCTCATCGCTTATTGTGGAATTGACCCAACTGTTTATGAATCTGGAAGCTTTAAAGGAAAAAGTAAAATCAGTAAAAGAGGGAATAGACATTTGCGAAGAATAGTATGGCTTATGAGCATAGGTGTGGTTATGCATAATGAATACTTCAGGAAATACTATAACAAGAGAAGAACTGAAGGGCTTCCCTTCAAAAAGGCTATCCTTGCTCTCGCTCATAAGCTTCTTAGAACTATCTGGTCTATGCTCATTAAAAGACAACCCTTCAAGCTTAATCATGCCCCTTCTCCCTGTCATAAGGAGGTGAGTTTTTCATAGTTGACTCCTGTACATCTTTTAAAAGCGATTTCTCACTGATAACAGGTAAACACAATGTTACCGTTGTACCTTCGCCAATACTACTCGATATCGTTATGTATCCACCATGGTCATGAACAATTTTATGTGTAATATTAAGGCCGATGCCGAGCCCCCTTTCTTTTGTGGTGAAGAAAGGCTCAAATGCACGAGAAAGGGTTTCTGGAGACATTCCCACTCCTGAGTCCTTGACTGCAACTTCTACTTCGTTTTCTATCGATTTATATCTCGTGCTGATGATCAGATCACCTCCCTCAGGCATCGCCTCTATAGAATTCAGAACAATATTCAGCAGAGCCTGTTTGATATAGTCTCTATCGACGAGGAGCGTCGGGACCTCAGGGTCAAAAGACTTAACAACCTTTACCCCAGACCTCTTCGTGCCATCAAGATGTAATAAAGAAAGGACTTCTTCTAATATGGAATGAATATCTGTTTCGCTCTTTCTTAGCCTGAAAGACCTTGAAAAAGAAAGAAAGTCCTCAGTAAGTTTACTTAATCTTTCGAGTTCGTTTTCCACTATATAAATAAGCTCCAATTCGTCTGAACTGTACGATCCGTACCTCTTTAAGACCTCTATTGAATTTGTAATTGCTCCTAAAGGATTTCTTATCTCATGCGCCAAAGCGGCTGCCATCTTACCCATCGATGCGAGCTTCTCAGATTCTCTCAGACGCTTTTGTGTTTCCTTTAATCTTTCATAAGCATCCATTATTTCAACATTCTTCTTTTTTATTGTTTCAAGCAATTCCGTTAATTTAGCTCGCGATTCATTGAGTCTAAAAAGTGTCTGCACGAAACCATAAACCAGCCCTAACAGAAGACCCGTGGCTATGAGCACCTTTATAAAATGCCAATACCACCATAGGGGATCCCACAATTTTGAAAAGACAAACGACAACTCACTGCCGAAAAGGAGTAATGTCGCAGTGGCAAAAATTTGGTAAATTACATCATTACTATGCAGAAAACCCCTTAAAAAGGTTAGACCTGCTATTAAGAAAAATATGCTGGACAGAAAATTTAAGCCATAAATAGCATAGCTGAACTGACCTCTTGCCATGGTCACAGGGGTATGATGCGGTAAGGGTATTACGAGGGCATTCGGTATAAGGTAGTAGAACCTGATAGAAAGCAAAGCGAAGGCAACTATTAAAGTAACACCCAGAAGTATGTAGAACTTCCTTTTTAAAAGGGTATGACTGTTATTGTCATCGTTATTCTTCTCCCCAATCAAAAGTGACAAAAAGAAAAATAAAGATCCAAAAAATGCCCCGGATGAGTGGAACCACACAAACAAGTTATGACAGTATTCAGAAAAGGCATGGAAAAAATCGAGAATCCCCATAGAGAAAAAAGCAAAAGTGAGAAAGAGACTTTTTGCCTTGCCAGAAGAATGGTATTCCAATAATAGGATTAGTCCGATAATAATGGATATCAACGCATAAAATGCTTCAAGAAATGAATGTGTCGGAGCGTTCACCCAGAAGGTATATTCACTAAAGAAACTTTTGATAAAAAACTTGCTTAAAGGGATGAGTCCGACAATAACAATAACCCCGAATGTTAATATAACAACCCATCTCTTTGTAGAATCAGATATATTCTTAGTCTCATCAACAGTAAAACTTATGATGTGTAGCAGTGGTTGTTTGAGATTTAAAGAGTCAAACACCTGTTACCCCTTCAATATAATATTTATTATATTTTACAACAGCCATGGAACTGTTTGCCATCGGAAATCAGGTGGGCAGATGACTGTTATGGGTGATGCTATAAGGCATTCAGAACAGTTCCCTACAAAGATCGTCTCGAAGAAAACAATAAGGTTTAAGGGCAGATTTTCCATAAAATCCACAAAGGATTGGATTCTACCCACAAGACCGATTCAATTATGGGAGTAGACCTCGGCACTCCTCACCACATGAGGAATTGTTAAGTATATATTACCGACAATGGTTTCATTAATGGGCAATCCACCAGTAGCATTGAATGCGACCAATGTAGGGCAGAATGACTGAACCACCATGTGGACATATCAGGATGATACAATTAATACATCCATATCTGATACAAAATTTTTCTTTTATGACAGCAAGATCCAAACGATCCACCATCAGGGGTTATAGTATGTGCCTTCGAAAGGACAGACATATCAATTTAAGATAGAGTCCCTGATAATCCTGGTGATGGAGGGGCATGGGATAGCACAAAGGGTACAGGAGGGATTGCTAATGCCCTTAAATGTTCTGACCAGATTCCCCGGTTTTCATCCAAAATTCTCAGGTGTGATTTTATATCACTATTAAATCTTTTGGAATATACTGATTGTCCAAAGACCACTGTTCAACCTCTGCACATCTGCCCTGTCTTTGAACAGGGCCTCAAAATAAATATCTTTAATTATCAATAAGTTATGATGGCACAATAATTGCTGAAATATTCAAAAAATCTTCTGGGAAGGAGGAATAACTATGTCAAAAAAATATGCATTGCTTGTTGACCTGAGAAGATGCGTAGGCTGCACTTCCTGTCAGGTGAGCTGTAAGATGGAAAATGCTGTACCGATAGGACGCTTCAGGTCAAAGGTGGATATTGCCGACACAGGCGAATATCCAAAGGCAAAGAGGTATTTCTTCCCGAAGATATGCAATCAGTGTGATGAGCCACCATGCATTCTTCCATGTCCTGTGCCAGGGGCGACCTATAAAAGGGAGGACGGTATTGTAATGGTGAACAGGGATCTCTGCATCGGCTGCGGAAGGTGTGTTAAAGCATGTCCTTATGGTGCAAGATTTATGCATCCCTATATCCCTGTGAAGAACGATCCCTCTAAGTATGCCAAGGATGTACCTGAGGTCAAAGGCAAAAGGGCAAAGGATTTAAGGGTTGTTGACAAATGCGATTATTGTAGCCACAGGATTGCCATGGGTATCGAAGAACCTGCCTGTGTGAGAAACTGTGTTGGAAAGGCAAGATATTTTGGCGATCCAAATGATTCGCAGAGCGATATATCAAAACTTATGCTTTCTGTAAAAACAGAGGTCTGGCATCCTGAATATGGCACAAAACCGAGGACCCTTTTTATCGCACCAGATAAGGCCGTTTTTGATGTTGCTGACGGCCAGATAAATAAGTAGGAGGTGAAGATATGGAGGTATCAAGAAGGGTATTTTTAAAGTTTGCTGGGGCACTGAGTGGTCTGGCAGTCTTGAATAAGACCGGTCTCTTTACTTTAAAAAGACTTTCTCCGTCCGAAGTAGAGGCCATGGAGTCATCAATAGGAAAATACGAGATAAAATACACGGCTGATGTAATGTGCCCTGCTGAATGCGGCCTTGAGATGTGGATAAAGGATGGCAAAATAGCAAAGATTTACGGCAATAAGGCTGTGCCCATGAATGATGGAACAGCCTGTGCGAAAGGTGCATCAGGTCAGCAGTTGGTATATTCACCTTACAGGCTCAAATATCCGATGATAAGAGTTGGAGAGCGGGGTTCTGGTAAATTCAAACGTGTTACCTGGGATGAGGCAATTGATTATATTGGTAGAAAATTAATTGAGATTAAAAAGAAATATGGAGCAGAGTCTGTAATTATGGACTGTGGAGATGTGACAGACAGAGACCAATACTGGAGACTTTTCTTTGCCTTCGGAACCCCAAACTGTACAGAGCACGGATCAATCTGTGACACGCCAAGAAGGCATGGACCAAAACTCATAGTTGGAGGTAAGAGATGGGAGCCTGATATAATGAGGCCTGTTCTTGTAAGACAACCCGATGGCTCTCTGAAAAAGGACTACAGCTATAAAACAAAGCTAATTATTTATAATGGTTGGAATCCCTTTGTTGCAACGAGGATATTTTATGAAAACAGAGGGACGGTTGGGGCAAAGGTAGAAAATGGATGTAAGGTGGTGGTTATTGATCCAAGTTATTCAAACACTGCAACGGCTGCTGATATCTGGTTAGCACCAAGGCCAGGGACAGATGGAGACCTCTTCGGTGCCATGCTCAGATATATCCTTGAAAAGGATAATCAGAATGATCCTAACAGAAGATACATCGACTGGAGTTTCAAAAAATACTCTGTTGGCTGGGATGAATTTGAGGCAGCCTTCAAGTCATGGTGGGCAAAGAAAGACCCTATAAATGGTCTTAACTACTTCAGTCTTGAATGGGCAGCAGATAGGACCGGCCTTTCAAAGTCACAGATAGAAGAACTCTCCCATCTCTTTGGAATAACGAAGCCTGCAGCCCTTGTCTGGGGTATGCAGTCTCCTGGACATCACTATAATGGCTACTGTGCATCTATCCTTGGATGTGTCCTGAATATTATTACAGGAAACTTTGATGTACCAGGTGGCGTTATAGACACTGAACTTGTGAAATCCGACAAGGGTGGTTCTGCAACAGGAAAGCAGTTTAAAAAGAAGAAGGTCAAAAGGGTTATTGATGGCAAGGAGGTTGAAGGAGAGGTTGAGCACCTCCATATGGACCTCTTCGGTGGTAAATACCCAGCTGCCTGGGATGACGTAGTTGCCGATTATCCAAATGCCTTTAAAGAGGGTGTACACATAAGATATGGTCCTTTCAGAGGTTATCACTATCCCATAAAGGCCTACATTCTGAGGACAGGAAATACTCTTATTACTGGTTCAGCTCCCTGGAGATGGAAGGAGGCTATTACTGCAAAGGATGAAAAGGGCAATTACAAGCTCGAGCTATTTGTATTTATTGACACATTGTATCTCGAAAGCGCCCTCTATGCTGATGTCATACTCCCTGAGGCAAGCTACGCTGAAAGAATGAGCCTAAGCGACATATACCCTTCACATCCAGTCATCTACCTGAGGGATCCTGTTATCAAACCTCTCTATGAGTCCAAAAAGCCTACAGAGATAATGAATATGCTCGCAAAGAAACTCTATGAACTTGGTGATCCTGATATTAAGCCAGAGGACTTCTGGGAGAAGTATAAGACTGAAGAGGACTTTGTGAATGAGATGCTTGCAGTTGCTCCAGGCAGACCAAATGTAGGCACGCCCCTTCCATATCCTCAGTATCCAGAAGGTTACAAGCTCATCGGCACACCGGACTCCCTTGAAAAGGGTGACGTAACGATAGATCATGAAAAGAAGGTTGTCAAGGGTAAGCCTGTCACAGTTGAATGGCTAAGAAAGAATCAGGGTGTTGCCATATGGCCCATGAGCTGGTATAGATACAAAAAGCATAATGCTGATGAGCCGAATAAGGCATTCCCTAATACCTCTACTAAGCTCATTGAGTTTAAATGGGACTGGACAGAGGGTGGAAAACGGTATGGTCAGTATAAATCACATAACGAAAAGATAGAGAAGGCAGGTGGTGAGGTGCCAAAGGGGCTTAAAGAGGTCGGTTTAGATAAGTTCCCATCAACATTTTACTGGTTTGAGACAAAGTGGAATCCCTACACAAATCCTGCATATAAGAAATATGCAAAGGATTATCCCTTCCAGCTCATCTGTGGCAGGGTACACCATGCCATGAGCGGCACCCAGATGGTTCCATGGCTTGGTGAGATCAAGACTGAAGGTACATGGCAGCCCATGAATGAGGAGTTTGCGGCAGAGGTACCTGAGGCCATGGGTGATGGAGAGATGAAGGAGATGAAATTTAAGTTTAAGGCAAATACCTATTCTGTTGGTACTGTATGGATGAATAGTGAAGATGCAAAGAGGCTCGGGCTTAAGAATGGTGATCTCGTTATAGTTGAGAATCCCCTTGGCAAGTCCACTAAAGGGAAGGTCTTTGCCTCAGGAGGGATCAGGCCAGGTGTTATCAAGATCGGCTTCGCAACAGGTGGAAGGTTCAGCCCCGGGCTCGGTCCAGCATATAAGACAAAGGACTACACACCAAACCACAATGAACTTGTTGACCCTGATGTATTGAGCCCTATAATGGGATTCCCTGGCTTTGCAGACATGATAGTGAGGATTAAGAAGGCTTAATTAGAGGGAGGGGGACTGAATCCCCCTCCTGAAATCCTTCCTTTCTGAGGGATTAGCAATGATTGAAGAATTGAAGGATGAACTTTATCTCTATAATCTTCTCAGGCAGGTATTCTTAAAAGAGCCCACAAGGGAATTGATTGAAGATCTTGTAAAAGTTGATATACCCGGTGAGGCAGATGATGAGATAGACTATGGATTGAAACTCATGATAAAGGCCTGCAAAGATAATGCACACAGGATAGATGAATGGTTCGAGGAACTTGCCATTGAGTATTCTCGTTTATTCATAGGCCCCGAGAGTCCTCCTGCTGTTCCTTTTTCATCCTTTTACCTCTCCGAGTCCAGGTTATTGATGACTGATGAAACAATAGATGTAAGAAGAAGATACCTTGAGGCAGGCATGGCAGTAAAGGACCTCCACAGCACCCCTGATGACCATATCGGCATAGAACTTGAGTTTGTTTTTTATCTCACCCAGAAGATACTGGAGGATTTTGAGGGTAATAAAAGGTCAGAGGCATCGAGATTTTTTGAGTTAAGGGAGGACTTCATTAATAACCATATGAGGCACTGGGTTCCCTATTTTGCCGACAGGATAACAGAGCATTCCCGCGAGGATTTTTATAAAGGAGCTGCCTTTATTTTAAAAGGGATCTTTTAGAAACCTTCAGATATTCTCCACCATCTCCCAGACACCACAGGGGCATATGCCTGCACAGAAGCCACAGCCAATACACTTATCATCATCCACTATATACTCATAGGAGCCATCCTCATGCTCAATCCTCGATATAGCACCCCAGTAGCAGGTGACCTCACACATATGACAGTCCCTGCAGGTTCCGCAGGACAGGCACCTCTCAGCCTCTTTTGAAGGATCATGAAAATCTGTCCTGCAGGCCTCATAGTATTCTGTCCTTATCCTTTCATAAGGGATCAGCGACTTTCTCTCAAAGGAGTAGGGTTGAGCCATGAGCCTTGAATGGATATGTTCTGCTACGACCCTTCCATGACCTATTGCATGGGTTACAAGACCAAGACCTGTTACATCACCTATTGCATAGACCTTTGGATCAGTGGTCTGGTAGAACTCATTAACCTTTATCCATCCCTTCTCTGAATGGATTGATGGTGGAATAAAGTCAAGGACTGGCACGTCACCAATTGCGACAAGCACCAAGTCTGCATCCAGAGATGTTCCATCTGTGAAGTAGAGTTTTTTCTCAACAGGCTCATACCTTTCGGTAAACTTCGGCCATATTATCTTTGTTCCCTTTGCCTTTGCAATCTCCATCTCTTTACCAAAGGCAGCTGGTTTCTGGATATCAATGGCTGTTACTGATTCTGCTCCATAAATGAAGGCCTCTGAGGCCACATCCATTCCAACATTTCCAGCACCAATAACAACTACCTTTTTCCCCTTGAGGTCTGGTTTTTTACCTTCGTTTATGTTTCTCAGGAATTCATAGGCAGAGACTGTTGCCTCAGAGCCAGGGAATTTTAAACTTCTTGGCTGGTGAGCTCCTGTGGCAATAACAACTATATCGTTTTCTTTATATATCCTTTCAAAGAGCTCCCTTGTAACCCTTGTATTAAGATGAACCTTTATTCCAATGCTCCTGAATCTTTCGATCTCCTTTTCAAGAATCTCATGGGGTAGTCTTTCCCTTGGTATCAGAAGCTCAATCTTTCCACCAAGTTTTCCCGTTGCCTCATAAAGGTTTATCTCATGACCTTTGAGGCCCAGCTGCCATGCTACACTCATTCCCGCAGGGCCGCCACCAATGACAGCTATCCTCTTTCCTGTTGGTTCAGCCTTTGGTGGTGCTGGAAGTTCGAGGCTCAGTTTGCCGAGGAGATCTATCCTTAAGGGTTTGTCATACCTTGCCCTTGTGCAGGCCTCCATGCAAAGATTAGGGCATATCTCACCACAGACTGTTGCTGGAAGGGGTGAGTACTGGAGCACGAGCTCAAGGGCCTCATTGAGCCTTCCCTGTCTTATGAGTCTTGTCCTTTTATGAGTTGGTATGTTTGTTGGACAGGCATAGGCACAGGGTGGGGCGTATTTCTCATTTGCCCATATTGGTTTAAATCTCCTGTCCTTACCTGTTGTTATATAGGGAAGGAGGGTCCTTTCATGGTCAAGATATTCTGCAAAGATGCCACCTTCACCAACCTCCTTCTCCCAGTAATTCTTCCTGAACTCAGCCATGGGAATCTTAAACCATTTTCTTGTCCTTCGTTCCTGAGAAGTATAGGCAACAAGTTTTTTCCAATCACCGGGTGACCTTGTGAGCTCTTCATAGTAAGATAATCTGTCAATTGCCTCAAGAAAGGGCTTCATGTTTGTTGTGAGCCATTGCCAGTCCTGTTCTGTGAGATCAAGAAGCTTTACATCCCTCTCGCTGTATCCCTGAATAGGTCCTCTGAAATAGATAATACCGCCAACCATGCCAACACAGGGCCTGTAGCCAAGGATATTTTCTGGATTTCTCGGATTCACACCACAGACAACAGAGATTCCTCCTGCCTTGAATTCTGCAAAGCTGTCTCCTACATCCCTGAAATACCATGACTGAGGTGGATCAAACCTCGGATTGTGCTTTGTAAGGGTGTCACATCTGGCACCACCACTTCCCTGGACATAAAGAATTCCCTGAGCTGCTGCATTAAAGGCACCATTTGTGGCATCACCAAGGACTGTTATCTTTGCTCCACAATTGAGCCATCCTACATCATCCGATACAGAACCCTTTACAATAATCTCTGTCCCAAACATACCCATGGAACCACATCTCTGACCAACAGGCCCTTCAATAATCACCCTTATGGTCTCGCCCCTTGGCCAGAGCCTTCCACCAATGCCATGCTGACCATCAGCCTTTACATAAAGGGTCCTTGCACCTTCACGCACCGCCTCCTGGATATGCTCTTCAAGGATCCTTGAAGGTACTCTCCTGCCATCCACATTTCCATGGATTATGACTGTCTTTGAGTCGATCCACTCAATTATCTGAGATGGCTTTATCTTGAATTCTACTTCCCTAACAGACATAGCTTATCTGTAACCTCTCTGCCATATCTTTGTCGTCTATGCTAATACCATCAGACATTCCGATGGGCAGTTCTGTGCTTCTTCCCATTGGAGCAAAGATCTTTTTCAGCTCAACCTCAGCTGCCTTGAAGACTTCCACAACCCTTTCAGCAACCTTTTCAGGATCAAGCCTTCTATAGAGCTTTGGATCCTGTGTGGTGATACCTCTTGGGCATTTCCCTGTGTTACAGAGATTGCATCTATTGTATTCATCACCAAAGCAGTCTGCTGCTGCCTGCATGATGTATTTTCCTATTGCAACGGCTGATGCACCAAGCATAATGAGGGCTGCTGTATTTGCTGCAAGATGGCCTTTTTTGCCAATTCCACCAGCTGCAATGAGGGGTAGTTCATTCTGTTTGCCCTGCCTTACAAGGTCGAGATAGCAGTCCCTTATATTGGAGGCAATGGGATGGCCCATCTTATCCATCGATACATTATAGGCTGCACCAGTTCCACCATCCTCACCATCAATAGAGAGGGCTCCTGCATAGGGGTTCCTTGCAAGGTTATTAAGGACTGCCCTTGCTGTCTTTGTGCCTGATATCTTTGGATAGACAGGGACCCTGAATCCAAAGGCCATGGACATAGACTGGATCATCTTTGCCACTGCCTCTTCAATGGAGTACTTTGTCTGGTGTGTTGGTGGTGAGGCAAGGTCAACAGCCTCTGGAACCCCCCTGATTTTTGCAATCAATTTTATTACCTTCTGAGCCATCAAAAGACCACCATCCCCTGGTTTTGCACCCTGACCGTATTTTATCTCTATGCCAGCAGGGTCTTCTACCATCTCAGGAAGGGCATGGATTATCTCATCCCAGCCAAAATAACCTGAGGCTATCTGGAGGATAAAATATTTGAGATACCTTGACTTGAGAAGTCTTGGAGGCACTCCTCCTTCACCAGTGCACATGACAACAGGTATCCCTTCAACCTCATTTAGATAGGCAACGCCCATGGCAAGGCCTTCCCACATGTGGGGTGAGAGGGCCCCTACAGACATGGAGCCGATCATTATAGGGAATATCTCCCTTACAGGTGGAATGAATTTTCCGCTGCTCAGGTCAACAATGAGCTTTCCATTGTCACTCTTGAGGGGTAGTTCTTCAGGTGGAAGAATTCTTCCAATGTATGTCCTTACCCTGAACTCATGTCTTCCTGCATCGAGCGCAGGGTCTGTAAGCATGGATATTCTGGTAAACTTTATCCTGTCAAGGGTAGAAGGAGATGGGTCGTTCCTTCTTCCTCCTCTTTTATAAGGTTCTCCGCCTTTATTTTTATAATGATAAAATTTGTGTTGCGGATTGTATTCTGGCTCTATAGCCTCGTTAGGACATACAAGCGTACAGGTTCCGCAACCAGTGCAGTAGTGCTCCATATCCCTTACCTGTTCAATTACATGTATAACCTTTGTCTTGACAGTGGGAGTGGGCATAGAGCCTTCTGATTCAACAACCCGCTGGAGTTTTACTGATGGCACAATAGCCTGTACAGGACAGACAGCAGTACACTGACCGCATCTCTTGCATCTGTCGTCACGCCATCTCACTATATAGGGGAATTCCTTGAGAGATAATTTATGATTAAAGTCTTCCCTTATCTTAATTACACCTGGCATAATACCTCAGCCTCCTCAGTTACAAATTCACCTTTTAATTGATTCCATACCTTTATTTCTGAAGCATTAGGGGGAATAATAACCATCTCATACTTCATGGGAAATACATCCTTTGATCTGTCTCTTTCAGGGATAACCTTATCAAGGCCACACTCCTCTGACATGAGTCCGTATTTACCAGGGACACCACCAACCACACCAGGCCTGAGCTTCTTTGAGTCCTGAACCATAAAGCAGGTGCCATCAGGCGTGAATCCTATCACACAATTTGGACCATCTATGCAGAGGGGTCTTAAGGACTGTCTTATAAGGTTCAGGGCTTCTCTATCTGGTCTTCTCTCTATCTCTGATGGCTTAAGAGGTGTTATGACATCCTTGTAATATGTGAGGGGAAACCTGAGCTGTCTGTGGATGTAATGAAGTATATGAGTGAAGACCTCGCTATCACTGTTATATCCTATGTAGCCTGGAAAGCCCCTTGACATAAGGAACTCCCTTATCGGAACAAAGGCAGTATTCTCTCCATTTGTCATTGAGGCATAGCCCTGAATGAAAAAGGGGTGGCAGGCATAGAGATTTATAGCATAGTTTGTATTCTGTCTTCCTTGAGCAAAGATTATCTTAGCCTTAAGATCGCTCTTGTCAAGGCTGAAGAATTCGGCAAGCTCAAGGGGATCTCCAACTTCCTTCAAGGTAAGGACATCGGGATAGAAGGAGAAGACCACTATGGATTCATCTTCCTCACCCATTGCCCTGAGGGCAAGGCGGGTCCGCATAAGGAGGTTCTCTTTTTCCTTCATTGATTTATCCTTATAGGAGTCAGGATAGTCATAAACCCTTGCAAAATAATAATCCCTCGGGTATAGGCCTTTTACATATCTCAATTTTGGTGACCATACATACTTGAGCTTAAAACCGAGCCTGTCCATATATTCATCAAGGAGCTTTATACCTTTTTGGGAGCATATACCTGAAAGAATCGGATATTCCTTCAGCTCCTCAAATTCTCCACCCAGGTCTTTAAGCATAAGACCCATACCAGAGCCATCATGTCCTTCCTTCATAGTTTCAAGGGCAAGGACATTCTCCATTGGTGAGAAATATTCATCAGATGTTATGGCTGCAAGCCTGCACATAATTTTAGCCCAAAATCCTCACATAAAGGTGGGTTACTCTGGAGCTTTCGCCCCAAACCCCATATTTTTTAATCACCCAAAGAGTGAGTTTCAAAAAGGTCCTTAGCCTCTTTAACTCTTACCTCGATCTCAAAACTCCTTTACCCAAAGCAAAAATTTCGATTTCAAAAAGGCATTACACCTTTGTGTTTTATTATAAAAACCTGAATTATTTCGGGTTTACTCTCAAGACAAAAATAGGCAAACGACTGCCGTTTGCCTATTTATAATAAAACAAATCCTGAGAAAAAAACAATGGCTCAGAGGGCCTCTTCGCCCCTCTGGCCTGTTCTTATCCTTATGGCATCTTCAAGATCGAATACAAAGATCTTGCCATCACCCACCTCACCTGTCTTTGCTTTCTCAGTTATTATACTGATAGCCTTTTCTACAAGCTCATCATTCAATACTATCTCTATCTTGAGCTTTGGAAGAAACCTTATCTCATACTCCCTTCCTCTGTAGATCTCCACAAATCCCTTCTGTCTTCCAAATCCCCTCACCTCTGTAACAGTCATCCCACAGATTATTCCTGCCTCTGAAAGACCCTGAACAACCTCATCAAGTTTAAAGGGTTTTATTATCACCTCTATCTTTTTCATTTTTAACCTCCTTAAAAGTGTAGATTATAGGCTTTTTCACCATGCTGGCTCTCATCAAGGCCGATGAGTTCGTCATTTCTATCAGCCCTTAAGCCTAATAGGAATTTTATAATCAGAAATACAAAGAGTGATATTATAGAAACATACAAAATGGTAACAACAACTGCCAGAATCTGTATATAAAACTGAGAAGGATTTCCAAAGAATAACCCTTTACCAGCCTCATTTATAGAAGGGTCAGCAAGAAGACCTGTGAGAAGTGCACCAAGTATTCCTGCTACTCCATGAATTCCAAAAGCATCAAGGGTATCATCGTAACCCAGCCTTGGTTTCAGTCTTGCCACTGCAAAATATGGTACTATCCCGGCCATTATCCCTATAATAATAGCACCGATAATGTTCACAAATCCTGCAGCAGGAGTTATGGCAACAAGTCCAGCAACTGCTCCTGAGGCAATGCCTAAGATGGTGGGTTTTTTCGAGAAGAGCCATTCTGTGAACATCCATGAAAGGGCTGCAGTAGCAGTGGCAGTATTGGTATTTGTAAAAGCTGCTCCGGCAATCCCGTTAGCAGCAAGGGCAGAGCCAGCATTAAATCCGAACCATCCAAACCAGAGAAGTCCTGCTCCTAAGGCTACCATTGTAAGATTATGAGGAATCAAAGTAGTGTCCCTTCTCTTGCCGAGCATAATAGCACCTATGAGGGCTGCCATACCAGCATTGATATGAACCACTGTACCACCAGCAAAGTCAAGGGCACCAAGCTTTGCAAGAAATCCACCGCCCCATACCCAGTGGGCCACTGGAAGGTATGAAAGGCTCAACCATAATATGCAGAATAGTATCCAGGCAGAGAACTTTATCCTTTCAATGAGGGCACCACTCACAATGGCAACTGTAACGGCTGCAAAGGTGAGCTGATATACAATAAATATCATTTCAGGGATTGTTCCTGAAATACTACTAACATCGACACCAGAAAGAAATAGTTTAGACGGTTTACCAATTATTCCCCAGAGGTCTTCTCCAAAGGCTATGGTATAGCCATAGATAACCCACAGTACACTCACTATTGAGAAGGCTACAAAAGACATGGCTATAGTGTTAAGGCTGTCCTTTCTTTTTGCTAAACCACCATAAAATAGGGCAAGTCCTGGAACTGTCATGAGCATAACAAGGGCAGTTGCAATGAGCATCCAGGCAGTATCACCTGTGTCGATTTTGGACTGAACCTCCTCTGCAAAGGCAAGCCCAGAGAGACTCAATACTGCCATAAACACCGAAGCTACAGTTAATAGTTTCATTTTTAACCTCCTTAAAAACTGAGACTTAGATTTATACCTGTAACAAAGGTATCGTCAAGCTTTCCGTTTGGATTATAGGAAAAACCATTAACTGTTCTTTTAGCCTTATCAGAAAGAGGGAACCAATACTGGGCAACAGGTTGAACAGAAAGATTATTCGCTACTGGGATAGTGAAACCGACCTTTACTGTTCCATCGTGGAAGGCATTATATTTTTCACCAGTGTAATTGCCTGCAGAAGCCTTATAGGTCTTCCAGTATCCGCCATCTCCTATAAAGTAACTGGCTGATATACCTAAGTCAACGGTTATATCTTTATAAATCTTTTCTGAATGAGAAAGAGAAAGATTTATATATGTGCCAGGGTAGGAAGTAATATCACGGTAAATTGTGAGTATTGGCTTGGTTATTACATCGTATCCCGCACTGATAAATAACTCTTCTGTCTCATCAGTGTATTTAGTACCATAATATATGTAACCAAATGTCAATGAAAATTTATCACTCATATAAGTATAGCTTAATGTTAAGTCTGTCTCATTAAGACTTTTTTCGTCTCCATTAGCAGGCGAAAAAGACTGTGTAGCATGTTGAGTGCTATCAATGTTACTCCAGTGGGTTATGGAGAAACCTTTGTAGGAAATACTCAAGACAGGTTGTATCACTATGCTGTCAGTACCTATTTCATAACCCCTAAATATGTACCTGTTAAAGACACCAACAGATGCACTGCCTTTTACAACTTCTGCAAAAGCTGTGGTACCTCCTAAGCTCAATACTAAAACCATTACAAAAGTAAATAACCTAAATTTTTTCATCTTAACACCTCCAAGTTGAATTTCTTCTCTTTTACCTATTCAATGAGCTCATTGTACTTTTTAATTTGCTAAAATCATGCCAGGTTTCAACCCATTGATTTTTCAGAAATTTTTAAAAATAAAATGCGACATTTTTGTCTTGTTAAACAATTTTGTGGGATCGTCAATGGGAAAATCCGTAGAAAAGATGCTATCAGGGAATTATAGAATCTCTTAGAGGGGATGGAGTCTTAAATAATTATGATATTAAAATGAAGTAGATATCAATTGCTACTGCTATTACAGAGAAGATGAATATGACTAAGTAGTTTATATTTTCAGGAGATCTTTTAAGGGACGATAGCAGATATATAACAATCTCTCTGTCTTCATCTGTAAGACAGGCATTTGCCTTGACCTTTTCTATTAATTGAAATCTTTCAATAGTCTTCTTTCTCTTTTCTGCTATATAGAATCTATAGAGAAAAAAGAGCATATATCCAATAGTTCCGATGTACCATACAGGTCTTACCCATAGGGGTTCAAACCTCTGAATGAAGATAATAGCCCTAAAGGCAGTTGCAGAGACTATGCCGAGGGCAAAAAAGGTATATATAACAAGCGGAGGCAGTGTGTGGGGTTTCCTTTCTTTCATTTTAATATTTTAGCACAAAAGACATATTCACTATTGTATTTATTAATACAAAATTGTCATAATAGGATATGAATGCCCTTGAAAGAAAGAATGCGGAACTAACGGCCCTTCTTGAGGTAAGCAAGGTCCTTAGTTCCTCCTTTGACCTTGAAGAAAATCTTTACCAATCCCTTAAGATCCTATATGATTATCTTCACATGACAAGGGGTACCGTGACCCTTCTTGATCCTGAAACAGCTGAATTGAGGATTGCTATAGCTTATGGGCTTACAAAGGAGCAGATAGCAAGGGGAAAATACAGGATAGGTGAGGGTATTGTTGGAAAGGTTGTTGAGACAGGTTCACCAATTGTTGTTCCGGATATCGGAAAGGAGCCTTTATTTTTAAACAGGACAAAGGCAAGAATCAATAAAGATAATATCTCTTTTCTCTGTGTACCTGTAAAGATAAAAGGGGAGATTCTTGGCGTTCTCTCTGTAGATAGAATTTTTGATAAGAGTATATCTTATGAAGAAGACTTGAGGGTGCTGAATATCGTGGCTACCCTTATGGGTCAGGCAATTAAACTCCACCAGAGGTTTTCAGAAGAGAGGCTCAAGAGAGAGGAGCTTACCTTAGAGCTCAGGAATCGCTTCAGCATCCAGAATATTATTGCTGTCTCTGACAGGATGCAAGATGTTATTAAGTCAGTTCTCAAGGTATCAAAGAGCAGGGCAACAGTATTGCTTAGAGGAGAGAGCGGAACAGGTAAAGAGCTTATAGCAAAGGCAATCCATTATGAAGGTCCAAGGGCAAAAGGACCTTTTATTGCTGTTAATTGTGCTGCCATACCTGAGAACCTCCTTGAAGCAGAATTATTCGGTTATGAAAGAGGAGCCTTCACAGGTGCAGTAACAGCAAAACCAGGTAAATTTGAGCTTGCCCATAAAGGAACTATTTTTCTTGATGAGATAGGTGAGATGAGCCCTGGCCTTCAGGCAAAACTCTTGAGGGTGATTCAGGAACATACCTTTGAGAGGCTTGGAGGTTTAAGGTCAATAAAGGTTGATGTCAGATTAATTGCAGCAACAAACAGAGACCTTGAGGATATGGTGAAGAAGGGTCTCTTCAGGGAAGACCTTTACTGGAGGTTAAATGTTGTTCCTCTATTTCTTCCTCCTTTAAGGGAGAGAAAAGAGGATATACCAGTCCTTATAGATTATTTTTTGAAGAAATTTAACAGGGAGTATGGAAGGCGAATAGCTATATCTCCTCAGGCAATTGCAAGACTAATGGAATATTCGTGGCCAGGTAATGTTAGAGAGCTTGAAAATACTATTGAGAGGCTTATTGTCCTTGCTGAGGGTGAGGTAATAACACCTGAAGACCTTCCTGTTCATATTAGGTCAGGGGTACAGAGGTTCTCAAATAGAAGTGAGGGCTCTTCCCTCGAAGAGGAGATTAAAGAATTAGAAAAGAGAAGGATAGAGAATGCCCTGAGGAGTTGTAATTACAATCAAGCCCGTGCTGCCCGATTGCTCGGTATTACCCCGAGGCAGATAGGGTATAAGATAAAGAAGTACAAAATTAAGGCCAGCCCCTGAAAAGGCTGGCCCTTATTCTTGAACGACCTTGAACTATCTTTTAAAGTATCGGCAGGTATCTATCTAATTCATAGGGATGAATTCTAATTCTGTAATCATCCCACTCAATCTTTTTGCTTATAATAAGCTCATTAAATACATGGTCTCCTAAGGCTTCTCTAAGGAGGTTACTTCTTTCAGCAATCTCAATTGCCTCTATGAGACTTCCTGGTAGCTCCTCTATTCCGAGCTTCTGCCTTTCTTCAGGAGAAAGGTGATAAACATCAACTTCTGTTGGCTCAGGAAGGGGATAACGGTTCTCTATTCCTTTAAGTCCAGCATGGAGCATACAGGCAAAGGCAAGATAGGGATTACAGGCAGGATCAGGTGAACGGAGCTCTATCCTTGTTGCCTTTTCCTTACCAGGCTTATACATTGGAACCCTTATGAGGGCAGAGCGATTCCTTCTTGCCCAGCATATATAAACAGGTGCCTCATAGCCAGGGACGAGCCTTTTGTAAGAGTTTACCCATTGATTGAGCACAAGGGTAATCTCTTTAATATGCTTCAGAAGACCTGCTGTGTAGGATTTTGCTATATCAGAGAGATGATACTTATCCTTTGGATCAAAGAAGGCATTCTTGTCGCCCCTGAAAAGGGATTGATGGGTATGCATTCCGCTACCGTTCTGACCAAAGAGTGGCTTTGGCATAAAGGTTGCATAAACACCATACTTTCGAGCAATCTCCTTTACCGTGACCCTGTAGGTCATGACCATATCAGCCATCTCAAGGGCATCAGCATATCTCAGGTCAATTTCGTGCTGGGAAGGTGCAACCTCGTGATGAGAGTATTCAACCCTTATACCCATCTCTTCAAGGGCAAGGATTGTTTCACGCCTTAGATCCTCTGCTGCATCAAGAGGATAATCGAAATAGCCTCCCTCGTCAAGGATATCAGGGCACTTATCAGACTTGAAATAGAAGTATTCAAGCTCAGGTCCAACGTAGAAGTGGTCAAATCCCATGGATTGTGCCTTTTCGAGGGCACGCTTCAGGACATTCCTTGGGTCACCCTTGTAAGGTGTGCCATCAGGCTCATAGATGTCACAGAACATCCTTGCCACTGCCTTTTCCTTTGGTCTCCAGGGTAGAAGGGCAAAGGTTTTTGGATCAGGCTTTGCTATCATATCACTTTCATCAATCCTTGCAAAGCCCTTTATGGATGAGCCATCGAATCCCATGCCCTCTTCAAAGGCCATGTCAAGTTCATCCACATGGATTGCGAAACTCTTGAGCTGACCGTGGATATCAGAAAACCAGCATCTAATAAACCTCACATCATTTTGTTTGATCAGCTCCATTACATCCTTTTTGTCCCTCGGTTTTTTCATAAAACTTCCTCCTTTAATTTGATTTTTATCTGAAGAAGGCCCTGTAAAACAGGTCTGCCCTCAAACGGTATCTTGGATATAATCTTTCTGTATCTTTTAATATCTCTTGGAAGTCTTCTCTATCCTCAAACCATTCCTTTATGATTTCAGGATTTACTTCAATGTGGAACTGAAGGGCATAGGAATTACCATATCTGAAAGCCTGATTTGGATAATCCTTTGATGAGGCAAGCCTGACGGCACCTGAGGGTATATCAAAGGTATCACCATGCCATTGCAAGACCATTGTTTTATCCATTGATTCAACAACATACCTGAAGACCTCATCCCTTGCTCCATCAATAGTCGGCTCGATTGGTAACCAACCAATCTCCTTTTTATGTCCCTGATACACCCTTGCACCCAACACATGGGCCATTAATTGGGCACCAAGGCATATACCAAGGACTCTTTTATTCATCTTAAGGGCCTTTTCGATTGTACTGGCTACATCCTTAAGGAAGGGATATTGCTCCATTTCATAAACAGCCATAGGTCCACCCATTATGACAATAGATGAGAAGTTATCCGGAGAAGGTATTGGCTCACCAATACCTGCCTCTACAATCCTGAAATGAAAGTTATTACCTTTCAGGAACTCAAGGATCGTTCCAGGTCCCTCTGAAACAACATTTTTTATGATTAACACATTCATAGGCAAACGGTAACCAATTACCGATTATAATAAATATATTGTATCTCTGTCAAGATATGGCAAGAATATACTGAAACCCATGAGGACTGGACACGCCTATGGTATAGATGTAATTGTGTGGAAGTTGTGAAAATTGTTGTTTCTCGAGGATAGTCTATCAATGCGACATTTTAAAATAGATCCCCGTCCTATTGTACTTGTTCTTATTTGTCCTTTTGTGGTATATTTGTCTGTTTTAATTTCTAAAAATCTTTCAAAGAGGAGGTCTTAAAGATGAATTACGGAAGACCAAATGCATCATCAGCCACAGGTACGAGAAACAGGGTTCTGACCCTGCGCCTTACTCAGGCATCTGTTCTGTCTGTCTTGATGGATGTCCTGGCCCATGTGAGATCGGTAAATCCTCATATCGTGGAAGGGAAGTAATATATCCAGGACCATTTGGAAAGGTAACAGCAGGTGCAACAAAGACATATCCAGTAGATTATTCCCATCTGAATATTCAAGGGACCTGCGTTGGTGCTGTTGGAGTTGAGGCTGATCCTGATAAGGCTATCTTCCCTGCTGTTTCAACAGAGGTGGAGATAGGTAACAAATTTAAGGTTAAATTGTCCTTACCAGTGTTTACAGGAGCTCTTGGCTCTACAGATATAGCGAGGGACAACTGGGAAGGTCTTGCTGCTGGAGCTGCTATATCAGGGATTGTTCTTGTAATCGGTGAGAATGTGGTGGGAATGGATCCTCAGGCTGAATTTAAGAATGGAAGGGTCGTGAAATCACCTGAACTTGAAAGAAGGGTCAAACATTTTAAAGAATGGTTTAATGGCTACGGAAATATCTTTTTGCAGCAGAATGTGGAGGACTCAAGGCTCGGCTCAGCAGAGTATGCCATTAAAAAACTCGGTGTTGAATGTATTGAGATCAAGTGGGGGCAGGGTGCCAAGGATATTGGAGGAGAGGTAAAACTAAAGACCCTTGAAAGGGCCCTTGAGCTCAAAAGAAGGGGGTACATTGTTCTGCCTGATCCTGAGAGGCCTGAGGTACAGAAGGCTTTTAAAGAAGAGGAGTTTAGGGAGTTCGAGAGGCATTCGAGGCTTGGCATGGTAGATTATGATAGCTTTTTTAAGACAGTAAAGCATTATCGTGATGCTGGTGCAAGATTTATTTCCCTCAAGACAGGTGCCTATAGAATAACTGATCTTGCAAGGGCCCTGAGATTCGCATCTGATGCTGAGGTAGACCTTGTTACAATTGATGGAGCAGGTGGAGGCACAGGAATGAGCCCCTGGAGGATGATGAATGAATAGGGCATCCCAACCATTTATCTTCAGTCCATTGCCTATAAGTTTGCAGATAAATTGAAAGCAAAGGGTAGATATGTGCCTGATCTAGCCATTGCTGGTGGTTTCTCCCTTGAAGATCACATCTTCAAAGCCCTTGCCCTTGGAGCACCTTATTTCAAGGCTGTATGTATGGGCAGGGCATTAATGATCCCGGCCTTTGTTGGAAAGAATATAAAGAAGTGGCTTGATGAGGATAAACTTCCTACAGAGATAAAGAAATATGGTGATGTACCTGAAAGGATATTCATCACCTATGAAGAACTCAAGGCAAGATTCGGGAAGGATATTGAAAGACTACCCTGGGGTGCTATTGCCATGTATACCTTCTGTGACAGGCTTAAACTCGGACTTAAGCAACTCATGGCTGGTGCAAGGAAGTTTGCTGTGAAATATATAGACAGGTCAGACCTCGTAGCCCTTACAAAGGAGGCCTCTGAGGTCACAGGTATCCCCTATGTAATGGAAGCTGATATGGAAGAGGCCGAGAAGATATTGTTAACTTAAATCAAATAGTGTGCAAAGGGAGGGGCACGCCCCTCCCCCTCTCAGGAGGAGAAATGGAAGAGATTTTGAAGCGAGTAAAGGAAGATAATATTATCTTTATTAATTTCCAATTTACAGACATACATGGCCAGTTAAAAGAGATGACGGCACCTGTAAACAGGCTTGAGGACATATTAAAGTCAGGTTTATGGTTTGATGGCTCATCCATTGAAGGTTTTGCAAGGATTCATGAAAGTGATCTCTTCCTTAAACCGGACCTATCTACTTATTCTATAATTCCATGGCTAACTACACCAGAGGGTAATACAGCAAGATTTATCTGCGATATCTATACACCTGATGGAAAACCATTCCCTGGTGATCCCCGATATGTTTTGAAGAAGACTATCCAGAAAGCAGAGGAAAAAGGCTTTATCTATAAAGTTGGCCCTGAAGTGGAATTTTATCTTTTTGCCTCGAATAAAGATTTTGAAAGAGTCCCTGTGGATAAAAAAGGATATTTTGACCTCGCTACTGAAGATATACATTTAATCAGTCAAGATATTAACACATATTTGAAAACCTTTGGTATTGAGGTTGAGGCAATTCATCATGAGGTTGGTCCCGGTCAGTACGAGGTTGATTTCAGATACAGTGATGCCCTTACAACCTCTGACAGATTGATTACCCTTAGGGCCACCATTAAGGCAATAGCCCAGAAGAGAAATCTACATGTAACATTTATGCCTAAACCGGTTATGGGTATTCCTGGTTCAGGTATGCATGTCCATCAGAGTCTTTTTGCTATTGACGGTAAAAGGAATCTATTTTTTGATAGTAACAATCCCTATGGGCTATCGGAACTCGCATACAATTTTATGGCAGGTCAGCTTTTTCATATAAAGAGCATTATGCCTGTGCTCTGTTCAACCGTTAATTCCTATAAAAGATTGATTGCAGGTTTTGAAGCACCTGTGTATATATCCTGGGCAAGGATAAATAGATCTGCCCTTATAAGGGTTCCGAAATGGTTTCAGGATAAGCCAAATTCTGCAAGGATAGAATTAAGATGTCCTGACCCTGCATGCAATCCCTATCTTGCCTTTGCTGTTATGCTTGCTACTGGACTTGATGGAATTGAGAAAAAGATACCCCTGCCTGAGCCTGTTGAAGAGGATCTGTATCAATTTGATGAGGCAATGCTTAGAAAAAGAAATATCGATACCCTTCCAGCCTCTCTTTTTGAAGCCCTTATGGAGATGAAGAAGAGCCAACTCGTCAGAGAGGTTCTTGGTGATCATCTTTATGAGAGATACATTGCAATTAAAACAGAAGAGTGGCATGAGTTCAGACAACAGGTTACAAGATGGGAGATAGAAAGATATTTTGATATCTAATTTTTAGGATGAATAAGGTAACGATATCAATCCTGAAGGTCCTTGATAAAGAGAATAAGATAATAGGCTCAAGGGAGATTGCAAAAAGACTGAAGCTTCATGGAGTAGATATCTCTGAAAGGACCGTGAGATACCATCTTAAGATCCTTGATGAGAGGGGATATACAAAGGTCTTCGGTAAGGAAGGCAGACAGATTACAGAGAAGGGTAGAAGAGAGCTTCACAATGCCCTTGTCCTTGAAAAGGCAAGTTTTGTAAGCTCAAGGATAGAGACCCTTTCTTATTTAACAACCCTTAATCTCGACACCCTTCAGGGAGATGTAATCCTGAATATCTCCTTTTTCTCTGAAAAGGAATTCGAGAAGGTCCGGAGAATAATTAAGCCTGTTTTTCAATCTCCCTATGTAATGAGTAATAGATTACTACTGGCAAAGGAGGGTCAGACTATTGGAGAGGTCTTGATACCCGAAGGGAAGATTGGTATTGCCACAGTCTGTAGCATTACCATTAACGGTCTATTCCTTAAGGCAGGGATTCCTGTGACATCAAGGTTTGGTGGTGTCGTTGAGGTTATAAACAAGAGGCCTGTAAGATTTCTTTCTCTTATTAGTTACGAGGGGTCTTCCCTCGACCCTCATGATATATTCATCAGAAGCAAGATGACAGATGTCCTTGGAGCTGTAAAGAAAGGCACAGGCAGGATCCTTGCAAGCTTCAGGGAGATACCCGTTGTATGTATTGAAAGGGTAAGGGAGCTTGCAAAGGAGCTTTCAAAAAGAGACATAGGCGGAATACTCGTTATTGGTGAGCCCAATAAACCTGTCCTGGGAGTCCAGCCAGGTATTGACAGGGCCGGGATAGTTATAGTGGGGGGTCTCAATCCAGTTGCTGCCCTTGAGGAGTCAGGCATACCAACAGAGAGCCAGGCCATGTCAACTCTTTATCCCTTTTCTGGTTTAAAGAGTTATACAGAACTTATCCCTTAGAGATTTGATATAATTAAGAGTGAATCTCTTTTCTGGAAGGATATCCTATCTCCATATCATTCATAATGACCGAGTTTGTTCTGTCAATCCCTTTGAACTTTTTAATCCCTCCCAATTCAGTGAGCTTAAGGTTGTCACATTCGTCTCCTCCCCTGAGTTTTTCTTTGAAAGAATTAAGGGATTTGAAAGGGTAATAGCAATCCTCGGTGAGGAAGAGACAGCAAGGACATTCTATCAGCTTGATCCCTTGATAGAAGAGAGGTTTATCCGTGAGGCAGAGACCTATCCAGATATCCTTGAAAAGCTGGACAATGGCAGGATTGAATTGAGATATATGAGGGCAGGGGAGAGGATTCATTCTAAGATATATATCCTTGCTGCAAAGGATGGATCATTTTACAGGGTAATGATTGGCTCAGCTAATTTTACAGCCTCTGCCTTTGGAGACATGAACCAATACGAAGAGCTTATAGTCTATGATAGTACCTATAATAAGGCCTTCTGTGAGGCTTATTTAAAGAGATTTGAAGAGCTTTACAGGAATTCCTTCGATTTCATTACAGAGGGCACAAGAAAAAAGATAAGGGCCATACTTGTTAGGGCTGAGAATGTCTTTATCGTTTCTCCTGAAGAGAGAGCTGAGATGACTATTGAGAAGATAAACAGGGAGAATATCTATGGTAGTGATGCAACCCGTCTTGTTATAAATGTCGTTGAAGAACGGGAGCATCTTGAAGAGAGGTTTATGGAGATTGAAAGGGTAGAAAGGATTATTGAGCATGTTACAAAGAAGACTAAGGATGGTCATGCCTTTGAGTCCAAGGAAAGGCTTAAGTCTTTAAAGGATAAGCTTAGGGAGATAGTCTCCTTTTCTCACAGGAGGAGCCAGGAGTTTATTGATAAGAGGAGATTCCTCTATTTTAATCCAGGCAGGTCTGAGTTCTATATAAAACAGGAAGAACACGCAGTTCCTTATACTGTAGGGATTAATAAAGATGGTTTAAGGGAAAGACTCCTTCAGGTGATTAATTTTGTTGAATCCTACTGGGAGTTTGCCGTCCATAAAGACAGGGAGGTTCTTAAAAGGGTCTTTGAGGCTATCCTTTATGCCTTTACCTCACCTTTTATTCATATCATGAGAAAGTCTGTAAGGAAGGAAAAAGGGGAGGAAAAGGTTGCCGAGATACCCATTGTCCTTATCCTTGGAGGCCTTGCCAATACAGGTAAGACAAAGCTCCTTCTTTTTATAAACAGGCTTCTTGGAAATACCTTTGATGTCTTTAATTATCGGGACATATATACGAAGAATCAGAGGATCCTTTATGACCTTTTTTATACAAACAACATCTTTCCTATCCTCGTTGATGAGATTTATGATAACTTTTTTAAAGGCGAGGGAGAAAGGCTCATAAAAAGCCTTACAAATACCCTTTCAGAGCCCCATCCATGCCTTATAGGAACATCCAACATAGGATTCAGTGCTGAGAGCCAGGTTATAAGGAGGATCTATTATCTCCATTTTGGTTCTCCTTTTTCTGAAGACAGGTCTATTAAAGAAAAGGCAGAAAGGTATTTTGAGGAAAAGGTTGGCACAGTGGATGATGGTCTTTTTAGATATTTCTTATATGAATTTTTAAAGAGGATTCCCGAGGATAGATTCTATACTCTGGAAGATCCTTTGTCTCTATCAAGAAAGATCTTCAGGGAGCTCTTTATTTTAGCAGGCCTTCCTGTCCCTGATTTTATAAGTGAAAGACCCTGTGGAGATTATTACAGGCTTGGGAGTATGGAATGGCAGGCCCTTTATCTTACAAGGCGCTCAGACTTCAGGGAGATGAAGGACTCTGGAGAGGTCTATTATGTAGTAGATTTAAAGAGCATATATGAAGCAAAGGATGCTGAACAATTAAAGAATAAACTTCCTCCAAGTGTTGTTAAGTCTTCAGGCACACCTTTAATACTCCATAAAAAAAGATTCCTTAAGTTTATAGGTCAAAGAGAAGGCCTTCTCTGGAAGTTTCTTTCAAGGTCATGACCTTAGAGGAGGCATCTTTCCAGAGGAGACTGAACAGATTCGTTATAGAAGCCCGATTGGATAGAAAACCTATCAGGGCTTATTTACCCAATCCTGGAAGATTGTGGGAACTCCTGATACCTGGACGGATTGTCTATTTGAAGAGAGAAAAGAGAGAAGGCCTTCCCTATACAGTCTGGGCAACGGAGAGAAATGGTTCAATTATATGCCTTCATACTCAATACACAAATAATGTAGCTGAGAGATTGATAATGGATGGAGTGATTGAGGCTTTTAGAGGATTTACCATTGTTAAAAAGGAATTCTCTATTAATCACCATAGAGTTGACTTTCTAATTAAAAATGGCAGAATCATCATACCCCTTGAGGTTAAGTCCTGTACCCTTTTTGAAGACACTATAGCAATGTTTCCTGATGCTGTTACAGAGCGGGGAAGGCAGCACCTCGAGGTCCTTGGGAGATTGGGTGGGGCAGTGCTTTTTATAGTCCATTATCCCGGGGCTGAATACTTTCTACCAGATTTTCATACAGATCCTCTTTTCTCTGAGACCCTCTATAAACTGAAAGATAAGATAATTATTAAGGCCATATCTGTAATGTGGGATAAAGAGATGAATTTCAGATTTGTAAAAGAACTCTCCATACCATGGCATATATATGAAAAAGAGGCAGGAGACAGGGGAGCTTACATAATTACTGGATTGCTTAAAAGGAACAGGACTGTCGAGATAGGTTCTCTTGGAGGGATAAGTTTTAAAAAAGGCTATTACCTTTACATTGGTTCTGCCATGAATTCCCTGAGCTCGAGGATTAAAAGACATATGAGGAAAGAAAAGACTATGAGATGGCATATTGACTATCTTATCCCCTATCTTCAGGATATAAGGGCAATACCAATTCAATCCAGTGAAGACCTTGAATGTCACCTTGCAAAGGAAATTGAATCTATCCGGGTAGATTATATAAAGGCCTTTGGCTCCTCTGACTGTAACTGCAAAAGCCATCTCTACTGGATGAAGGACAATCCCTTTTCTTATCAGAGGTTTATTGATATACTTCTGAAGTACAGGATAGGAAGGTTGATGGCAATTTTGGGTGAATAGCAATCTATAAGAATGGTCAGTCGCCTAGCACAGAACAAAGATAGAATTTAACGCGTATAAAAGATGGGTTGACCTGTGGAAGGAGGATTAAATGCGAGCAAATAGAAGAAAAAAACGGTACAAAAACAAGTCCCTTTGGGTCTCCTAGGAGAATTAATCATGACAGATTATATGAAGGAGTACCCAAAGAAGAAAGAGTAGAGGATTTTGAAAACCCTATCCCATCTAAGTTTATAGACAAAATCTTCTGTAAGTCTTCTGAAAAAATGGATGAGTTACCAGATTGCAGTGTCCATCTAATGGTTACTTCACCACATTATAATGTAGGTAAAGAAGTTATCTTAGAGGAGAGGGCGAGATAACCCTTGTAGAGCTTCTGGAGGCAATAGAGAATTATGCCAACCTTGAGGCTGTCAGAGGTATTGCCTTTAGAAAAGATGGAAGTATTATCTCCACACCATCGAGGGTTTATATTGAAGATCTTGATATACTCACACCAGCCTGGGATCTCATTGACTGGAAGGATTACAGATATTTTGTAATTCCAAATAGCAGGCTTGGTGCAATAAGCACATCAAGGGGATGCAACCATGGATGCACTTTCTGTTCCCAGCAGAAATTCTGGAAGCAGACATGGAGGGCAAGAAGACCAGAGAATGTGATAGAAGAGATAGAACATCTGAACAGGGATTATGGTGTGAATGTCTTTCTCATAACTGATGAATATCCAACGAATGACAGGCAAAGGTGGGAGAGGTTTCTTGACCTCCTGATTGAAAGAAACCTCGGAATCTATATCCTTATGGAGACGAGGGCAGAAGATATCATCAGGGATAAAGACATACTTAATAAATAAATACAGGAAGGCTGGTGTGGTTCATGTTTATATTGGTGTTGAATCCACTGATCAGGAGACCCTTGACCTTATAAAGAAGGATATAAAAGTCGAAACAGGCATTGAGGCATTAAGGCTTATCCATGAACACGGCATGATAAGTGAGACGAGTTTTATTCTTGGCTTTCCAGATGAAACAAAAGAATCTATCCAGAAGACCCTGAGGCTTTCAAAGATATACAATCCGGATTTTGCCCATTATCTCTGTCTTGCTCCATGGCCTTATGCTGATATGTATGAGGAATTGAAACCTTATATTGTGGTAAATGATTACAAGAAATATAATCTTATAGACCCTGTTATAAAGCCTATTAACATGACTATTGAAGAACTTGACAGGGCTGTAATTGATTGCTACCAGAGTTTTTACATGGGCAAGCTTACAGAGATCCTCAATATTAATGATGAATTTAAGAGGAGATATATCCTTTCAAGCATGAAACTCATAATGAATAGCTCCTTTATTGTCAACAAACTTGGAAGTCTTGGAAAGATTCCACCTCAGGTGGAAGCCCTTTTGAAAAGACTGGAAGGTGGAAGGGAAAGGGAAGAGGAATTCAAGGTTCTCACTTCTGGTTCAGTTGTAATAAACAGGCCCCTCGAAGAGGTCTTTGGGTTTGTTTTAAATCCTGAAAACTGGCCTCATTTTGTAACAAATCTTGTTGAGATAAAAAATAACTCACCTGTTTTGAGAAAAGGAGATACCTTTGAGTGGAAGTTCAGGATTAAAGGAATTAATCTTAGTGGAAAGGGAAGTGTGATAGAGCTCGTTAATAACAGAAGGATTGTCCTTCAGATGCATGAAGTCCTTCCGATCAGAGAAAATATTATCTTCAAGAGTTTTGAGGATAAGACTGTCCTTTCTATTGAGACGGGTTATATAAAACCGGGAAAGGTTTTAAGCTTTCTCTTTAAGATAACGATTGATCTTCTTAATTTCAAACAGCTTCAGGAAATCCTCAATAATATCAAAGAGAGCCTTGAAAAAGGTGTTTCTATAAAGAAGAAAGAGGCCGGTAATTAATCACTCCACAGTAACGCTCTTGGCAAGATTCCTTGGCTGGTCAACATCATAGCCCTTTATAACACCCACATAATAGGCAAGGAGCTGAAGTGGAACGGAACTCAGAACTGTTGAAAGGTATTTATTCGTCTCTGGTATCTCTATTACATAGTCTGAAAGGCCTTTTGCATCCCTGTCACCTTCAGTAAGGACTGAAATGATTATCCCTCCTCTTGATTTAACTTCCTGCATGTTTGAAAGGACCTTTTCATAGAGCTCATCTCTTGGAGCAATAACAACAACAGGAAGCTCTTCATCTATAAGGGCAATAGGACCGTGCTTCATCTCACCAGCAGGATAACCCTCTGCATGGATGTAAGAAATCTCCTTTAATTTAAGGGCTCCTTCAAGGGCAATAGGATAGTTAATACCTCTTCCAAGATAGAGAAATCCTCTCCTATTGGTATGGGCCTTTGCAATTGCCTCAATAGAGGAGGCCTTTTTAAGTAAAGTTTCGACCTTTTCAGGGATGGTTATAAGCTCATCAATAAGAGCTGACCTTTTAGATGAAGAAAGGGTATTTTTTATCTGAGCCATAAGAATAGAGAACATATAAAGTGATACAAGTTGTGTTGTAAAGGCCTTTGTTGAGGCAACGCCAATCTCAGGGCCTGCATGGGTGTAAAAGACACCGTTACTCTCACGGGAGGCAGTGCTTCCAAGGACATTACATATTGTGAGGACCTTATGGCCCTTTGACCTTGCCTCCCTTATGGCTGCAATGGTATCAGCTGTCTCACCAGACTGGGTTATGGCTACAACAAGGGTGTTCTTGTTTAAGATTGCCTTTCTATATCTGAATTCAGAGCCAATCTCTACCTCTACAGGAATCCTGGCAAGTTCTTCAATCATATATCTTCCAGCAAGGCCCGCATGATAGGAGGTTCCACAGGCAACTATGAGGATCCTTTCTGTATTCTCAAGGACTTTTTTATCAATGTTGAATTCATAGAGGTTTATCTCGCCCCTCTCAGGTTCTATCCTTCCCCTTAAGGTATCAGCAATTGCCCTTGGTTGCTCAAAGATCTCCTTTAGCATGAAGTGTTTGTAACCACCCTTTTCAGCCATGGCTGGACTCCAGTCAATGTGGACAGGGGATTTCTTAATACTCTCTCCATTAACAGTCATGAGTTGAATGACTTCAGGAGTGAGGACAATGAGTTCTCCATCATCAAGGAATATCACATCCCTTGAATACTGGAGAAAGGCAGGTATATCAGAGGCAATAAAATAGCCATGTTCTGAAAGACCAGCAATAAGAGGGCAGTCCTTTCTTACCCCTACAATCTTTCCTGGTTCATCTTCATTCATAACTGCAATAGCATAGGCACCTTTAACAGGCCTTAGAGCCTCTCTTATTGCCTCCTCAAGGTTTCTGCCCTTTATATGAAGATTAATAAGATGGCAGAGAACCTCTGTATCTGTCTCTGAATGGAATTTATGGCCTTTATGGATGAGCTCTCTTTTTAATTCAAGATAATTCTCTATGATTCCATTATGAACAAGGACTATCTTGCCTGACCTATGGGGATGGGCGTTCTCCTCTGAAGGTTTTCCATGAGTTGCCCATCTTGTATGACCAATGGCCGTAGGACTTGAGGGAAGAGGATTGAAAAGGGCCTCGAGGCCCTTTATCTTTCCCTGAGATTTTTTGATTTCGATTCTATTGTCACTAAAAAAGGCAACTCCTGCTGAATCATAACCCCTGTATTCGAGTCTTTTTAGGCCCTCAAGGACTATCTGGACAGCATTTTCTCTACCTGTATATCCAATAATCCCGCACATCAGTCTTTTTCCTTTTTTCTTTTTTTGACCCAGTCAGGTATATGTCTCTGGGGAATCCTTGTTATAGCAAGGCACTCAGGAGGAACATCCTTTGTTATTGTTGAACCAGCACCAATATATGCTCCTTTTGAGACCTTCACAGGTGCCACAAGCTGGGTGTCACTTCCCACAAAGACATTGTCCTCTATAATGGTCTTGTGTTTTTTAAAGCCATCATAATTACAGGTAATTGTGCCAGCACCTATATTTACATTTCTACCCACCTCTGCATCTCCTATATAACTCAGGTGCATCGCCTTTGTGCCTTCACCAATAATGGATTTCTTTATCTCTACAAAGTTTCCTATCTTTACATTCTCTGATATTATGCTACCAGGCCTTAAATGGGCAAAGGGACCTATGGATGCATTGTCCTTAATTACAGAATCTTCAATAACAGAAGAATCCTTGATTATTACATTATCTCCAATTGTAGAATTCACTATCCTTACATTTGAATGGATAGTACAGTTCTTTCCAATAGTGGTCTTGGCCTCTATGAAGACACCAGGGTAAATGATAGTGTCCGGACCTATCTTCACATCTGATTCTATATAAGTATTTTGAGGATCAATTATTGTCACTCCTTGAAGCATCAGGTTCTCATTTATCCTTTTTCTCATTATAGCTGATGCTGTAGAAAGCTCTGTTTTTGTGTTTATTCCCATGAACTCTGTCTCGTCACCAAGGCAATAGGCATTTATCTTCATGCCCTGTTTAAAGGTTAGATTAACTATATCTGTAAGATAGTATTCGCCTTTGAGGGGATTCTTTTTTATCAGATCTACAAGGTTGAGGACATGGGGTTCCATAAGATAAATCCCGCTGTTTACCTCTCTTATATCAAACTCTTCAGAGGTGATATCTGTTTTTTCCTTTACGGCAATAACCTTTCCATTCTCATCCCTTATGATCCTTCCATAGGCTGATGGGTTTGAAGGATAAAAGGATAAAAGGGAAAGGCTATTTCTATCCTTTCTGTGGAGTTTTATAAAGGTTTTCAATGTTTCAGACTTAATAAGAGGTGTATCACCGTTTATAACAAGGACTGTAGTAGCACCTTTTAATTCCTTGAGACCAGCCTTAAGGGCATGGCCTGTTCCAAGGGCCTTATCCTGGATAGCTATTTTAACACTGTCTCTGAGATACTCTTGTAGCTCTTTATGAGACTTATTAACAACAACTATAATCTCCTCTGGTTTTAAAGGTTTTAAGGCCTCAAGGACATAATGGAGCATAGGTTTACCGCATAAAGAATGGAGGACCTTTGGAACCTCTGAGCGCATCCTTGTTCCAAGGCCTGCAGCAAGAACTATAACACTCAAGTTCATCATTCCCTCTTCTTTGCTCCTTTTATCTCTCCTGGTGTGGCTATTCCACCAGAAAGTATAATTCTTACCCCATCTTCAATAGGGATATCAGTGTAGATGATATCCTCCTCTTTAAAAAGGACGATCTCCCCAAGATAAAGATTGTTTGTTGGTATGTACACTGCCCTAAGCTCGGTTCCACCTTCAATCCTGCATTCCTTTGTGAGGAAACCAAAGGCGTAGGTTCCCTGCCTTGGATATTCCACTATGACAAATTTCTTAAAGGCTCCTTTTGATTCAGGACTGAAGGCATCCATTATCTGCTTTATTGCCGTATAGATACTTTTAAAGAGAGGGAGCTTAAGAAATATCCTGTCAGCCAGCTGAATCAGTCTTTTACCAAAGACATTTGTTGATATAAGACCAACAATAAAGATAATAAATATAGCTGTAAGAAAACCCAGACCAGGGATGTGGTAGCCAATAATAGACCTGAGGGGAGGCTCCAGAAGGTTATCAATAAATGTGAAGAATCTTTCTATTACGAGTATAGTTATAAGGATTGGTATTGTAACAAAGAGGCCTGCAATGAATTTTCTTTTAAAGGTTGCCCTTATGGATTCCTTTGTCATCTTACCTTTCTTTAGCAGTTAATATCTCATCAGGGATGTTGAAGTTTGCATAGACATTCTGGATATCATCATGGTCCTCAAGGGCTTCATAGAGTCTGAGCATCTGGTCTGAATCTTTTTCACCAAGCTGGACATAACTCTTTGGAAGCATTGTAATCTCTGCAAGGGTAATCGGGATGCCCCTGGACTCAATTGCTGATTTTACTTTATTCAGGTCCTCTGGCGCAGTTGTTATCTCATAATTTTCTTCCTGAGGATCATTCTTCATGTCCTCTGCTCCAGCTTCAAGGGCAATGGACATTAGTTCATCCTCATCTATCTTTGTCTTGTCAACAAGGATGTATCCCTTTTTCTCAAACATCCAGGAGACACATCCAGCCTCTCCCATACTTCCTCCATACTTTGACAGTATGTGTCTTATTTCAGAGACAGTCCTGTTTTTGTTATCTGTTAGTACCTCTATCATGAGGGCAACACCACCAGGCCCGTATCCTTCATATATTGCCTCTTCATAGTTTACACCTGGGAGTTCACCAGTTCCCCTCATTATCGCCTTTTTGATGTTTTCAGAAGGCATGTTTGCCTCTCTTGCCTTTTCTATAGCAGTCCTGAGCCTTGGATTCTTTTCAGGGTCACCGCCGCCAAGCTTTGCAGCAATTGTTATCTCTTTAGAAAGTTTGGAGAAAAGCTTTCCCTTTTTTGCATCAACAGCTGCTTTTTTGTGTTTTATCTGAGCCCATTTAGAATGTCCAGCCATTTTATTGACCTCCTTTTGAAATCTCTTCAAGTCTCTTTTTTGATACTACTGCCTCTACTGATTGAGGAAAGAGGGTAATAATTGTCCTGAAGCCCTTTTCCGCTTCCTTCAAGTCACCGAGTCCGAATTTTGCCTCTGAATAGTAAAATAGATGAACAGGTGTCTTGAGCTCCCCTGTTTTTATGTATTCTTTAATATATGGTATCTGGCTTGTTAAGAGCCTATCCCACAGCTTGTGATTGTAATAGAATCTCACCATTGTGTTTTCTATCTCTTGTTTAAAGGGGGAATCAGGATATCTCATCTGAAAGTCTCTGGACAGTTTTTCTGCATCCTCTGTCTTTGGAGGCACAAACTCCCTGGTATATATAAGTATAAGCCTTAAATAACTCTCCTGAGCAAGGGGTGCCTCAGGATAATTATTTATTATCTCAAGATAAGCCTTTTCAAGCTCAGGCAGTATCTCGTGCCTTGGTCCTTTTTCTGTTATCTCAAGAATTGCATTAAAGGCCTCAAGGGCCCTCTTTTCCTGTTCCTCTCTTGAAAGAGGTTGGGGTAGGAGTCTTTCCTCTTTTTTAAGAGTGACTGCACAGGCAAATAGAAACACCGGTATGATGTATAGCAGGATTTTTTTCATGAGAATTAATGATAATCTTTTAATAGCTCAGGTGTCAACTTTTGTGGAGAAGTTACAGTTGAGAAGAAAAGGGCAGGGCAGAGCCCTGCCCTGAGGCTTAGAACAATCCTTTTACCTTTCCTGTATTAACATCTACATCAATACGCCTGAAAGCAGGGTCTGAGGCAGTTCCTGGCATGAGTTTTATGTCACCAGCAACAGGTACAACAAATCCAGCTCCTTTAAATACAAGGACATCCCTTACAAAGAGCCTCCATCCCTTTGGAACACCCTTTAGATTTGGGTTATCAGAAAGGCTTAGATGAGTTTTCACCATACATGTCCCAAGTTTGCTTAACTCTGGGTCTGCTTCAATCTCTTTTAGTTTCTGGTTTGCCAGTGGTGAAAACTCTGCTCCATCAGCTCCATAGACTTCCTTAGCAATAAGCTCTATCCTCTGTCTTTGAGGCATATCGAGGTCATAGAGAAACTTAAAGTTAGTATTCTCTTTGCAGGCATCAATTACGGCATCAGCAAGCTCAAGGGCACCTTCACCTCCGTACTGCCAGTGCCTTGAGACAGCAACCCTTGCCCCTGCCTGCTCACAGAGCCTTCTTACTGCCTTTATCTCGTTTTCTGTATCTGTATGGAATACATTTATACAAACAACAGGATTAATGCCAGACTTTTTGACTATATTTATGCAGTGAATCAGATTCTCTGTGCCTTTTTCTACCCATGCAACATTTTCGTATTTATATTCTTCTGGAATGGGTCTTCCAGGAACAGGGATAGGTGCACCCCCATGACATTTCAGTGCTCTTATGGTTGCTACTATTACTGCTGCATGGGGCTTAAGGCCTGAATATCTGCACTTGAGGTTCCAGAATTTTTCAAAACCTATGTCTGCTGCAAAACCAGACTCTGTCACATGGTATTCACTCAATTTCAGGGCAACCCTGTCAGCTATAATTGATGACTGACCTATGGCAATGTTTGCAAAGGGCCCTGCATGGACAAATACAGGCTGGCCTTCTATTGTCTGAATAAGATTCGGATTTAAGGCCTGAACCATCCAGGCAGTCATGGCACCAGCAACCTCGAGGTCTTCTGTTGTAATGGGATTTCCAATTTTGTCGTAGGCAACAACGATCTTACCAATTCTTTCACGAAAATCTTTGAGGTCTGTCGCAACAGAAAGTATCGCCATTACTTCAGAGGAGACAGCTATGTCAAATCTTGATTCCATCATGAAGCCATCCTGTTTTCCACCAAGACCTATAATAATTTTTCTTAGGGCTTGAGCACAGAAATCCATTACCCAGCCCATCTGGACATTTCTTGGATCAATATTTAACCTTTTAAGACCTCTCTTTGCAAGCTGTTCGTCCGTATAGTTAAATTCATGCTGTAGCCTTGAGGTGAGGGCTACCATGGCAAGGTTGTGGGCATTCATTATGGCATTGATATCTCCAGTAAATCCGAGAGAAAAGGGTGTAAGGGGTATGCACTGAGAAAGGCCTCCACCTGCTGCTGAACCTTTGATATTCATAGTGGGTCCACCAGAGGGCTGTCTGATAGCTGCTGTTACTCTTTTGCCTCTTTTGCCAAGACCCTGAACGAGTCCTATTGTTGTGGTGGACTTTCCTTCTCCAAGAGGCGTAGGGGTTATGGCTGTTACATCAATGTACTTTGCATCAGGTCTGTCCTTGAGTCGTGCAAGAACCCTTGCATAATCTACCTTCCCTATATAGTGACCATAGGGAAGGAGTTCTTCCTTAAGGAGACCCAGCTCATCAGCGAGCTGGTAGATTGTCTTCATGTGTTTTTCTGCCTCTTCTGCAATCTGCCAGTCTGGATACTTAGTTGGATCAAGGGGCATAAGTCACCTCACCCTTTAATTGAAAATTAATAAGGCAGGTAAGACCTGCCATCAGTAGCTTATTAGTTAATTTTATAAGACGCTCATTCATGGAATGGACATTTCTACTCGCAACCTTTGCTATGGTCTTCATTATCTTGTACATGATGAGTGGTTCTGTCTGCTCCAGTTCTTTGAAGTCCTCTTTTTTAATAAAGAAGAGTTCTGTGTTCTCAAGGGCAATAGCATCAGCACCATGGACCTTCTTGTCTTCAATTATAGAAAGCTCTCCAAAAAAGTGGCCATCCTTAAGTACAGCAAGGGTCTGTTTCCATCCATCTGGAGTTAATTTTGAAATCTCAACCTTTCCCTTTTTGATAAGATAGATTCCCTTTGTTGGTTCTCCTTCCTTGAATATGGCTTTGCCTTTTGGATAGTTTTCTGTTGTAACTTTTTCCGCTAATTTAGAAATCTCACCGACACTCAATTCACTTAAAAGAATCTGTTTTTTTAAATCTTCCTTAATAGGCATAATCAATCCTCCTGTTAAATCCTCTCTATTCTTACTGTTGAGACCTTGAGTTCAGGAATCTTGCACAGCGGGTCGAGGGCAAGACTATTTGTAAGGACATTCGCAGCTGCCTCCCTGAAATGGAATGGTATAAAGACTGTTCCTTTCTTTGGTCTATTTGTTATCCTTGCCTTTAAACTCACTGAACCCCTTCTTGAGCTCACCCTGACCATCTGGCCATCTTTTATATTAAGCGCCTGAGCATCCTCTGGAGCTATTTCTATAAAGGGCTCTCCTGCAACTTCCTCTATTGCCTTTACCCTTCTTGTCATACTTCCTGCATGGTACTGGAAGAGTATTCTTCCCGTTGTCAGGATATAGGGATATTCTTCATCTGGTTCTTCCCATGATGGTCTGTATTTTACCACTGTGAAGGCACCTTTTCCACGGGGAAATCCACCCTTAAATAGATAGGGTGTTCCAGGATGGTCTGTCGTTGGACAGGGCCACTGGATTCCTCCCTTTTCAAGCCTTGTATAGGTAATGCCTGCCACAGCAGGCCAGACCATCCCGATCTCATTAAATATCTCTTCTGGTCCACTATAATCCATATTATATCCAAGTTTCCTGGATAATTCAGTGATTATCCATATATCATCCCTTGCCTCTCCAGGGGGAGCTACAGCCTTCCTTATCCTCTGAACCCTTCTTTCTGTGTTTGTGAAGGTTCCATCTTTTTCTGCAAAGCATGTTGCTGGCAGTACTACATCTGCAAGGGCACCTGTCTCTGTAAGGAATATGTCTTGAACAACAAGGAATTCTAATGCTCTTAAAGCCTTTATGGTATGACCTGTGTCAGGGTCACTGAGTACTGGGTTTTCACCCATTATATACATGGCCTTTAGTCTTCCAGCCTCTGCCTCAAAGAGCATCTCAGGGGCCGTAAGGCCTTCCTTTTCTGGAAGCTTCACTCCCCAGAGCTCTTCAAATCTCTGTCTTATGGATGGAACTGTTACTTTTTGATAACCTGGATACATATTTGGACTGCATCCCATATCTGAAGAGCCCTGAACATTGTTCTGTCCCCTCAAGGGATTCACTCCAGCAGATTCCTTCCCGAGATTTCCTGTGAGAAGGGCGAGATTAGCAATTGCAAAGACATTATCTGTTCCATGGGAATGCTGGGTTATGCCCATGGTGTAATAGATTCCTGCCTTATCTGCAGAGCCATAGAGCCTTGCTGCCTCTATGATCTTCTCCTTTGGCACTCCTGTTATCTTTTCAGCATACTCGGGCGTATAGTCCTCGAGATTCTTAATAAATTCTTCGTTAAACCCTTCAGTATATTTCTCTATAAAGTCCTTCTTTATAAGGCCCTCTTTAACTATTACATGGGCCATAGCATTAAGAAGGGCCACATCTGTACCTGGTTTGTGCTGAAGCCATATATGGCTGAATCTAACAAGAGGAACCTTTCTTGGATCAGCTACTATAAGTTTTGCACCTTTTTTTACAGCTTTTATCATTCTCAGGGCAATTATAGGATGGTTTTCTTTTGTATTTGAGCCAATAACAAAGAGGACATCATTATTTTCAATCTCAGGGATGGAATTAGTCATTGCCCCAGAGCCGAATACTGTGGCCAGACCGACCACACTTGCACTGTGTCAATACCTTGCACAGTGGTCTATGTTGTTCGTTCCGATAACTGCCCTGAAGAATTTTTGAAATAGATAGTTCTCTTCATTTGTGCACCTTGCTGAGCTGAGACCAGCAATGGCATCAGGTCCGTATTTTTCTTTAATATCTTTGAGTCTATTTGCTATATAGTCAAGGGCTTCCTCCCATGAGACCTCTCTGAAGTCATTAAGGTTAATCTCTGGAAATTCCTTTCCAGATCCCTTTGGTTTAATCCTTATTAAGGGTTTTTTAAGCCTGTCGGGACTATTTATGAATTCAAAGCCAAATCTTCCTTTAACACAGAGCCATCCTTCATTTATAGTGTCAGGTCTTGAGGTGACCCTTATTACCTCATTTCTTGATACATGGAGTGTTAAATTACATCCACATCCACAATAAGGACAGACAGTCTCTATTTTTTTTATGTCCTTCTGTCTTCCCTTGCCAAGGGAGGATTTTCCTATCAACGCTCCTGTTGGGCATACACTTACACACTGGCCGCAGAACTCACAATCGAGGTCTTTTTCAAAGGGAGGGCAGACCTTTGCAGTGAACCCTCTGTAGGCAATATCTATTGCACCAACACCCTGAACCTCACTGCAGACCCTTACACACTTTCCACAGAGAATGCATTTTTCCATATCCCTCTCAATAAAGGGATTGTTATCCTTTGTGGTGTATCTTCTCCTTTCACCCCAGTAAGGATTTTCCCTCACTTTATAAAAATAGGCTAATTCCTGAAGGGAGCAGTCCCCTGCCTTTTCACAGACCATGCAGTCATTGGGATGGTCACTGAGGATCAGTTCTACAATGGTCTTTCTTAGACCCTCTATGTATTCATTCGTTGTTGTTACATCCATGCCATCTGTCACTGGTGTTGTACAGGCAGTAACAGGCCTTGCCATTCCCTTAATCTGGACGATACAGAGCCTGCATCCACCATAGGGCTCAAGCCTTGGGTCATCACAGAGGGTAGGGATATAAATATCATTCTCCCTTGCTACCTGTAAGATTGTTGAGCCAGGTTTTGCTAAGTACTCTTTTCCATCTATCTTTATCCTTAGCATAGTCATCCCTTCTTAATTGCCTTGAATTTGCAGACCTCAAAACAGGCCCCGCATTTTATACATATATCAGGGATTATCTTATGGGGTTTCTTCTTTTCACCAATTATGGCACCTGATGGACATACCTTCAGACATATCCCACAGCCCTTGCAGAACTCCTCAAGGATAGTATAAGTAAGGAGGTCCTTGCAAACTCCGGCAGGACATCTCTTCTCGAATATATGGGCCTCGTATTCATGTCTGAAATACTTAAGGGTGCTGAGCACTGGATTTGGTGCTGTCTGGCCAAGACCACAGAGAGAGGTCGCCTTAATGTCATTGGAAAGCTTTTCTAATTTTTCGAGATCCTCAGGTTTTCCTCTTCCAGAGGTAATTCTCTGAAGGATCTCCAGTAGTCTTTTTGTTCCGATCCTGCAGGGTACACACTTACCACAGGACTCTGACTGGGTAAACTGGAGGAAATACTGGGCAACATTCACCATGCAGTCTGTTTCATCCATTATTATCATTCCGCCAGAACCCATTATGGAGCCAGCCCTTGCAAGGGACTCGTAATCTACTGGTGTATCAATAAGACTTGCCGGGATGCAGCCTCCTGAGGGCCCACCAGTCTGGACTGCCTTCAGCTCTCTACCACCCTCTATTCCTCCACCTATGTCGTAGATAATCTCTCTTAAGGTGATTCCGAGGGGAACCTCTATAAGACCAGTGTTTTTAACCTTTCCTGTAAGGGCAAAGACCTTGGTACCTTTCGAAGTCTCAGTACCATAGGAGGCAAACCATTCTGCTCCTTTTGCAATTATATAAGGTATATTTGCAAGGGTCTCTACATTGTTTATAACAGTTGGTTTTCCAAAAAGGCCTTTCTGGACAGGAAAGGGTGGTTTTGGTCTCGGCATGCCCCTTTTGCCTTCAATAGAGGCTATAAGGGCAGTCTCTTCTCCGCATACAAAGGCACCTGCACCAAGTTTTATCTTTATGTCAAAGTTAAAGCCTCTATTAAGGATATTCCTGCCAAGGAGGTTTCTCTCCTTTGCCTGCACAAGGGCCTTTTTTAATCTTTCAACAGCAAGGGGATATTCTGCCCTGATATATACATAACCTTTTTTTGCACCAATAGCGTATGCACCTATGATCATCCCTTCAATAACAGCATGGGGATTCCCCTCTATGATTGCCCTGTCCATAAAGGCACCAGGGTCTCCTTCATCAGCATTACAGATAATATATTTTTCATCTCCCTGAGCATTCCTTGCCATCTCCCATTTCAGACCAGTTGGGAAACCAGCACCACCTCTACCTCTAAGGCCTGATCTTTTAATCTCTTCTATCACATCCTCGGGAGACATATCTTTTAATACCTTCTCAATAGCCTTATAACCACCTGCTGAAATATAGGAGTCTATATCCTCAGGGTCAATCTCTCCACAACTTGACAGGACAACCTTCTTCTGTTTTTCATAAAAACTGTGGTAATCTTCACTAACAGTCCATTCTGAAACAGGTGTTCCATTAACAATATGTTCCTCAATGATTCTCTCTACCATCTCTGGCTTTATGTACTGATATGTCGTCTTTTCACCATCAATTATCACATCTACAAGGACATCCCTTGCGCATAGTCCTCTGCACCCAACTCTGTGAGAGGAACAATTCTTCTGTAATGAGGCTTTAAGGTTTTTCTCAGAGAGGATTCTCTCGAAGGTCTCAAGAACCTCGAGACCCCCTGCTGCAATCCCGCCTGTTCCTGTGCAGACCCTTATCTCTATGCCTTTATTCATCTTTTTTAATTTCCTTTAATTCCTTTATGAGTTTTTCAGGAGACATCTTCCCAAAGACCTTTTTGTTTATAATAACCACTGGGGCAATGCTACAGGCACCAACACAGTTGACCTGTTCAAAGGTAAAGAGGCCATCTTCTGTTGTATTACTATCTTCAGAAAGAGCGAGCTCTTTCTTTGCTGTATTTATAAGCCTTTCAGAACCCTTGACATGACAGGCTGTTCCAGAACAGACAGTAACGATGTTTTTCCCCCTTGGCTTAAGATAAAACTGGGCATAAAAGGTAGCTATTCCATAAAATACAGCTGGTGGTACATCAAGCTTATCTGAAAACCAATAAATGGCAGACTCCGGAAGATAACCAAACTCTTCCTGTATATCCTGAAGGATTGAGATCAGGTTTCCTTCGTTTTCTTTGAATCTTTTGTAGATCTCTTCAAGCTTTTCCAGCATCGAGACCTCTTGGACAATTGATGTATTGAGCATTTTTTAGAAAAAGAGTTCAATATTATATCAGTTATAAAATGCCTTGTAAACAAAAAAAAATTAATGAATTAATAAGTGAATTGAATAACTGATACCTTTTTACACAGGAATGTTACTTTTCTGGCTTATGTCTTAAAGTCCTTATTCTTGCAATCTCTTCCTGATAGCCATAGATATGGGCACCTGCACTATAGGCGTAGATTGGTCCATTTTTAAGGGCTGTTTCTTGAGCCATATATTGTTTAAGGAGTTCAATACCACCGAGGTTTGTGGGAAATCCAGCCCAAAGGTCCCAGGACCTGAAGTAAGCCGTCACTGTAAGGATAAGCTCACCATTTACAGGTATAACCTTAAAGTCCAGAAGCCTGAGGCAAGGTGGATCGAGCTTCCCATCCTTTCCATAGCATATGTCAAGGTCCTGGGGGGTACCAATCTCAATGACAGCCTGGTTTGTTAGAGGTGTCTCCTTAAGAATCTTTATAACCCTTTCGAGTTGGGTGCCACCCTCTGGCATGGGGGCATTGATTCTTGAAGAGTATCTGTAGGTTTCATTTTCTGAAAGCTCAGGGTTCATGAGATAATTGGCAAAGTAGTCTTCAATATATTCCATAGATGTTGGAGCAGGTATTCCGAGATGAGATGGGATTACAGGAACCATGTCTTGATCGGGGTGCTCTATGAATACTGCTATTGCAGGATACTGGAGCCTGTATTCAGATTTTTCAAAGGAGCCTTTCTGGATATTTTGGACATAGCCATGGTCAAAGAGGTTGTAGATTAATTGAAACCAAGCATCAGATATGGTTTTTGCATTTATCAAGAGGGGTTTAAGATTCATGTTGGCACAACCTTTCGTGCTATATCTATAACTTTTTTAGCCCCTTCTATCGCCTTTATTGCATCTTCCTTGGTGTATTCTTCTGAGGGGATAAAGTCAATATCTCCATAAAAGGCTAATTCCCTTTCTTTTCTTAACCATCTTGAGACCTCTGCTATTTCGTGAAGGTCCCTGTGGATCTCTACTGGAAACTTATCTCTGTTTTCGAGGATTATCATACCCACATCATGCCACTTTGGTGGGTCAATCCCTACCTGTCTGAGCATTGCCTTCTGGGCAAGCTCAACAGCCTCCTGAGCCTCTCTAATTACATCAGGGTAGTCTTCTCTATTAAAATAGATTTCTAATACATCAAGTCTATTAATTGCCTTGATCATATAGTCCATTGCAAGATTTATATTTGTCATAGTTCTATTATCTCTCCATATTTATAGTCGGGTTTGAGTTCCCAGTAATAGCCTCCTTTGTAGAAGACCTTTCTTGCACCAAGTTTCTTTAATTTCTCCTTCAGATCTTCAAGATAGGCTTTAAAGAAGTCCTTTTTATCATACAGAATCTTTACCCGTTCTGTCATATCAAGGAATAAAGGACTGCCAAGTCTTACCTCCTCAGGCGTTTTAAACAGGGGTGAAAGCCTCAAGGGTATGCCTTCTTTGTAAAGTTTATAAATGTCATCAAGGAGGTTCTTTTCAACATGCTCATCAAACTCCTGAACCCTCTTTATTCTTCCCTTTGGTAGTTCATCTGCTATTATCAATATATCAATATCTGAGTCTGGTCTGAAGGTATCGCCTGCAACAGAGCCGAATATGGCTATTGTAGTAAGCCTTTCTTTATAATGCTCAATTATTCTGGCCTTAACCTTATCTATAAACTCGTAGAATCTTTCTCTATAACCCATAAGTCTTTTAACATGTAAGGTGAAGGGCAGCTATGACTTTTCTGCTCCCTTCCATGTTATTAAAGGCCTCCACAGCCTCAGTGGTCTTTTTTATAATTACCTCAATACCCATAGACCTGAGGTTCATGACAGTCTCCTCAGGTACCTTCATTACTCCATTATATCCAGTGCCGATTATGAGGATATCAGGTTTCTCTTTTATGACATCTCTAAGGTCATCTATCTGGAGAAGATGGCCCTCTTTTCTCCACCAAGAAGGATCGATCCTGTCTGGATAGATAATCAGGTCTTTTGTGAAGGTCTTTCCATCTACGATAATCTTTCCAAAGGTGTAATGCTCTATTTTCATATAATATTATAACTTACCGTCGGGTTTCCTACAATTACTTTAAGCCTCTAAAAAACTAAATATTAGTCAATCTATCAAGATTTTTCGAATAATCCATGAAGAGCTTCAGGCCTCTTCTGTGTGCTTCTGTAAAGTCAAAAGAAAGGGACCTCCAGTACTCTGCAACATTTTGCACACCTATAAGCCCCCCTATCTGGGGAAGGTGAGCTATCTTTAAGGGGTTTTCTAAAAATTCCTTTTTTATGCTGTCAAGGGCATCCTTTAGTTTTCTGATCATAATGGATTTTTTATTTGCTACCTCTTTCCGAATTATCCAGAGGGCATAGACAAAGGGTAGGCCTGTATGTCTGTGCCAGAGCTCTCCGAGGTCATAGGTATAATATACCCTATTTGTAAAGGCCTTTTTCATAGCCTCGTCACCAATCAGGAGATAGGCAGGATACCTTTTGAGGCCCTCTTCAAGGGAAAGGTTGCTTCTCTTTATTTTTATGTTCAGATTGAGGAATATATTTGCAATGATCTTCAACTGGACTACTGATGTGTCGGACTGGTCAGTTGCAAGGACTGTTCTGTTCTTGAGTTTTTCAATCGGTAATGAACTGAAAAGGATAATACTCTTTACAGGACCGATGGAGCTTACAGAATGGCCTTCAATTATTTCATATAAATCCTGATTGAGAAGATACTCAATTGAGGATGAAGGACTTACATCAATCTCTCCCTTTCTTAACAGTTTATTCAGTTCAGAAGGTACCCCCTCTATGAATTCAAAGGAGGGTTCTTTCAGGCCTTCAAGATAATAAAAAAAGGGAAAGAGATTGAGATAGGGTATCTTGCCAATTTTTAGGGTCTCCAATTTTCATCCTTTTATAACACCAATTGGATGGAGCCTTGCAACCTTTTTTGATATGCCAGCCCTGTGGACAACCTCAACTACATTTGATACATCTTTATATGCCTCAGACATCTCCTCTGCAAGGGTCTCCCTTCCAGCTGATCTGACTATAATGCCTCTGTCTTCCATCTCCCTTGATATGGACCTCCCTTTGGCCAGTTTTATTGCCTGGTGTCTTGAGAGGAGTCTTCCAGCTCCATGGCAGGTAGAGCCAAAGGTCTCTTCCATTGCCTTTTCTGTGCCGATTAATAAGTAAGAATACCTTCCCATATCACCAGGGATTATGACTGGCTGGCCAATATTACGATAAATTTCTGGAAGTTCAGGATGGCCGGGAGGGAATGCCCTTGTTGCTCCTTTTCTGTGAACGATTAACTTTCTTTTTTTACCATTTACTATGTGTTCTTCAATCTTTGCAATATTATGGGCAACATCATAGATTAATGTTAAGCCGAGTTCTCTTGGTGAGATATTAAATACCTTAAGGAAGCATTCCTTTGTCCAGTGCATAAGGCACTGCCTGTTTGCCCAGGCATAATTGGCAGCTGCCCTCATGGCAGCAAGATAATCCTGTGCCTCTGGACTGTTAAAAGGAGCGCAGGCAAGTTCTTTGTCAGGAAGTTCAATTCCATACTTCCTTGCTGCCTTTTCCATAACTTTTACAAAATCCTCGCAGACCTGATGACCAAAACCCCTTGAGCCTGTATGGATCATTACTGTTATCTGGCCTTTAAAAAGACCGAGCTGAGTGGCAATTTTTTCATCGTATATCTCATCTACATACTGAACCTCGAGGAAATGATTACCTGATCCAAGGGTACCCTGCTGGGCCCTTCCCCTTTCATAGGCCTTTTCACTTATGACAGATGGGTCAGCTCCTTCAATACATCCTCCAGACTCGATCCTTTCAAGATCAGAGGCTTCACCAAAGCCATTCTCCACTGCCCATCTTGCACCTTTTCTGAGCAATTCCTTTTCATCATCAGGGCTGAGCCTGATCTTTCCTTTTGAGCCTACTCCTGTTGGTATCTCATTATAAAGGGCGTTTACAAGCTCTTTTATCTTTGGAAGGACTTCTTCTTTTGTCAGGTTACTCCTTAGAAGCCTGACACCACAGTTAATGTCATATCCCACCCCTCCTGGAGAGATAATCCCTTCTTCAATGTCAAAGGCAGCAACGCCACCGATAGAAAATCCATATCCTGTATGGACATCAGGCATTGCAAGGGATGAGCCTACAATACCTGGCAGTGTTGCCACATTTGCCACCTGATCTACAGATCCCTTCTCAAGCTCCTTTTCGAGCTCTTCATCAACGAAGATTATTCCATTTGTTCTCATACCTGGCTTATAGTCCTTGGGAACCTCAATCCTGTTTTCATCTATCCTTCTTGTGCCTTCTACTGGCATAATTTCACCTCCTTAGATATCAAAGATTATTTCTGCCTGCCACATATCCCCATCCTTAAAAATCCTTAGATTATGATATGTGGCTGCCTTTACAAGAAGCCCTCGTTCGTGTCTGCTTGAATCGAATTCTTCTCCCATTATGGTTGCCTTAAGCCATAGATTGGTTTCCGGTGGTTTTTGCATAAAGTTTTCTATATTACTTTCAATGGATATTTCCCTTCCTATAAATCCATAAGTATCAAACTGGTATATAAGTTCATTAAGGAATGATACGAGAAGACCCTCGAGGTTATCATCCTTTACCTCAATTGTTAATGCCCTTTCAGGTTTCACAGAACCCAGGTCAGTAATCAAACTGTAAAGCCCTTTTGCAGCCTCTATAAAAACCTCTTTAATGTCCTTTCCATAGACTTTTAAACCTATATCCCCAGAAATATCTAATATTTCGAAGCTCATAATTTTATTTTATCATAGGTTTATTATAGGGGCGTTGAACCTTAAGGATTTTTTATTTTTCAATGCCTTTTTAAGCCATTAAACACCGACCATTTTAATGTGCTAAATCTCGACCATATGGACAGAGCAAGAGATGCAGGGATCGTAGGACCTGACTATTCTTTCACAGCTCCTTTTATTTGTTCTGGTGGAATCTCTACAGAGTTCTTTTTAAAAATAGTTTTAATATGTAAGGGTAAATGAGCTTAAGTTATCTCGCCAAGGATTATTACATCTGAGCTAAGCCTCAGTCCTATAAATCCTGTAGGAAAAAGAAAGGGCCATCAGCATGTCGCTGATAGCCCCTTTTTCAATTCTTAAAAAGATTGGCATCAACTGCAGGTAGAACCTATCTCAGATGCACCTGTGATTGTAAAACCATATCCTTCAGCATAGTCTATTGTTGCCTGTGAAAGGATATTCTGTGCCCAGAGGTCAAGATAGAGCTTGAGACCGTCAATCTCTATTGTCTCATCTGTTGCATAGGGTTCCTTGGCTATGTCCATAGCCAGTGAAGGCCTTCAGCCTCCTGAGAGGAATATTCTTATTGCAGAATCTTCAGCATTCCTCTCCTTAAGTATTCTTTTAAATCTTTCAACTGCCTGACTCGATACCTTCAAACTTATACCTCCTGAAATGAAGTATTTTTATTATAACATATAAACTTGCCCCAAAGGGCCTGTTTAAATTAAAATTTACTATGAGGCTCAGGTCCCTCAGCCTTAGCACCAAATTCAGTCTTGCCATAGGCATTATACTGATCGTATTCTGCACAGTCTTTTCTATCCTTCTTTATTATCATCTGAAAGATAGGCTCCTTCAGGATGCAAATGAAAAGACAAGGATTATCCTTGCCCAGATGGACGCCATTGGAGATTATGTGAATGAAGAATTAAGACCTGCAGTATTCAGGATGCTTCAGGAGAAACATAAAAACGACTTTATAGTAGAGGCTATGTCAACGACCCATGTGAGAATGAGCGTGATGAGGCGATTTAATAAGGAACTTGGTGAATATATCTACAGGAGATGTTCGAGAGATCCACTGAATCCCAGCAACAGGGCAGATTCATTCCATGAGGAGTTAATAAAATTTTTTGAAAAGAATATAAAGACTGCCCAACAGTCACCACCTGTCTGGAATGGTATTGTAAAGCTCAATGGTGAGGAATACCTGATTAGGGCAAAGCCTGTTATTGTTCAAAAGGGTTGTCTTATATGCCATGGAAGACTGAAGGATGCTCCAGAAGCCCTTATAAAGAGATATAACAGAACAAAGGATTTTCTCTGGAAAGAAGGCGATATTATGGGTGTTGAGTCTGTGTCTGTGCCTCTTGGTACTGCCCTTGGTGAGATTAAGGGTATTGCTATATCAACCTTTATCTTTGGCATTCTTTCCCTCTTTTTCCTTTTCTTTTCCATTCACGGAGCCTTCTGGAGCCTTGTTAGCAGGCCCTTAAGCAAGCTTACATCCCTCTTCAGAGACATAGTTAATGGAACAGGTACACTCAACCAAAAGATTCCGGTAGAGTCAAAGGATGAGATAGGAGAGCTCATACATTCCTTTAATCAGATGGCAGGACATCTTTATGAGGCCCAGGAGGCTATGAGAAAGAATGCCGAGACCCTAAGGACAATCTTTGAAGGTATATCCGATCCCCTTGCCCTTATTAATCCTGACTGCACTGTTGAGCTTACCAATCAGGCTTACAGGTCATGGATGTCTATGGGTGTGAAGGCTGTCTTCAGCGAGAGATGTGACCCTCACAATTGTGACCCTGATACCTTCTGTCCTGTCTGTTTTCTTAAAAGGCTTAGGGAAGAAAGAAGGCCTATCTCTGAATTATGGGAAGATGAAAAGGGCAGGCATTATTACATACATCTTTATCCAATCTTTAACCAAGATGGAGAGGTTATTAAAGCTGTCCATTATGTGAAGGATATAACTGAGAGGAAAAAGATAGAAGAGCAGATGAGGCTTACGGAAAAGCTTGCTGCCATAGGTCAGCTTACAGCCGGACTTGCCCATGAGATAAATAATCCCCTTGGCGGCATAAGGCTCTGTTTCAACAATCTAATTTCCCTTGAGATGGATGAAGAGACAAAGAAAAGGCATATTGAGGTGATTAATAGGGGCCTCCAGAAGATCCATGATATAATAAAACAGCTCCTTGATTTTTCAAAACAGACAGAGCTTGTCATGTCCTTTGCTTCGGTGAATAGCATGGTAGAGGATGTTCTTAAACTGGCAGAGTATCTCATAGAAAAAAAGGGAATCAAGGTAATAAAAGAATTTTCTGAAGATATTCCTCAGGTGAGGGTTGACAGAAATAAGATAGAGCAGGTCTTTTTGAATATAATTCTTAATGCTATTCAGGCAATGGATGGCAAAGAAGGTGTCCTTACTATAAGGACATTGGCAAGAAATGGAAGGGTCTTGATTTCCTTTTCTGATACAGGTATAGGGATTCCAGAGGAGATACTTCCAAGGATCTTTGACCCCTTCTTTACTACAAAACCTGTTGGAGAGGGCACAGGTCTTGGCCTCTCTGTAAGTAAATCTATAGTAGAACAGCATAATGGAGTCATCAGGGTTGATACCTCAAAGGGAGGTACCACATTCACTGTTGAATTGCCTTTAAGTCAATGATGGGTAACAGGTAAGTTTCTCCAATAACGCAAATATAATATAGTATGGCTGGCTTTGAGGTAAAATTTCACGGGTCTTGGCAGGGAGTGGCTGTCCTGAAGACAGCCACGGCTGATAAATTAAAAAAGAGGCATGAAGACATAAAGGAGCCTCCGATTTTGAAAGAAGGTAGTTTAAATTTTGCCGAAAAGACAGCCATGCTGTAGAATTTTGGAAAGACTAAACTGTTACAATGAAGGAAAAGATTCTCATAATAGAAGACGATCCTGCCATGAGGCTCGGTATGAGTCATTTCCTGAGGTCCTCAGGTTTCCATGTTTCTGAGCTCCATGAAGGTGTTGGTGTAATGGAACTTCTGAAAATGGAAAGGTTTGATATTGTTATTACTGACCTCAGGCTCCCTGGTATTGATGGCCTCACTATTTTGAAGAACATAAAAAAGGAGTATCCTGAAACAGGTGTGATAGTTATTACGGCCTTTGCTGAGGTAAAGACTGCTGTAGAGGCCATAAAAGAAGGGGCCTTTGATTATCTTGCAAAGCCCTTTTCCAATGAAGAGCTCCTTTTAGTTGTAGAGAGGTTCTTGAGATTCAGAGACCTTGAGATGGAGGTAAAGAGACTGAGACAGTCCATAAAAGGCACTGGTGACAGACTGATTGGTGAGAGTCCTGTTATGAAGGAGCTCTTTGACAGGATAGAGGCAATAGCAAAGACCGATGTGCCTGTTCTTATTCAGGGTGAGAGCGGAACCGGAAAAGAGCTTGTTGCTAATAAGATCCACTCAATGAGCCTCAGAAAGGACAGACCATATATAAAGATTAATTGTGCTGCCATTCCTGAGGCTCTTTTTGAATCAGAACTCTTCGGTTATGAAAAGGGTGCCTTTACAGGTGCCTTAGAAACAAGGAAGGGAAAATTTGAGCTTGCAAGTGGCGGGACCTTATTTTTTGACGAGATTGGTGATATGCCCTCAGGGCTTCAGGCAAAGCTTCTGAGGGTAATAGAAGAACAATCAGTAACAAGGCTTGGCGGAAGAGAACCTATAAGCGTTGATGTAAGATGTATTTATGCTACAAGTAAGAATCTTAAGGAACTCATTAAGGAGGGAAGATTCAGGGAGGATCTTTACTACAGGATTAATGTTGTCCCAATAAATATACCTCCCCTGAGGGAGCGAAAGGAGGATATACCCCATCTTATAGAATATTTCCTTGAATACTTTAAAAATAAATACTCAAAACATGACCTTACAATCTCATCTTCTGCTTATGAGGCCCTATTGTCTTATAATTATCCGGGAAATGTGAGGGAGCTGAAGCATGCCATAGAGAGGGCAGTTCTTCTTTCTAAAAATGGGATAATCAACATAGAGAATCTTCCTGAGGAATTTAGCCAGAAGGACCAACTTAAAGAGAGACTATCTAATAATCTTTCCCTTCGAGAATATCTTCACCACTTTGAAAAAAGGCTTATTATAGATACCTTAAAAGAGACGGGTGGAAAAAAAATTGAGGCTGCAAAGAGACTCGGGATTAGCAGAAAGGTCTTATGGAAGAAACTTAAAAATTATGGAATAGAGCCTTCCTAAAAACTTTCAAAGTGTTTCTTTACGGGAACATTCTGGACTTATTTTGTTCCCATGACGGTACATCCTTTCCTCTCTGAAAATATAATACCTTGAATATTAAAGAGAATTTTTACATAAATTCTGGCATAATTTTTGATAATTTTAATAACGACTTTATGCTCCTTGAGAAGGGAGGTGATAACTAATCCTTGGGGGTCAGATTATCTGACCTTCTATTTGAAATCTTTATAAGGAGGTGTAGCGAATGGAGGAAAAGCGGAAAGGTTTATTAAATGAGGACTGGCTTGCCTTCTGGGTGGCAATAGTGCTTTTTGCCATCTCCCTTTTGAACTTTGCAGGTGTTAATACTTTTGGATGGTTAGTCACGACAAAGACATGGACAAAACTTGAAAAGGCTATGGCACCTGTGTCTGAAAAGCTTAAACCATTAAAAGGCGAGATAACAAAGATTGATGGAAACAAGATTACCATTAAGAAGGCTGATGGAAAGGAAGAGACCATTACTGTAAAGGATGCAACAGGTCTTCAGGTCGGTCAGACCTATGAGAGAAAAGGTCTGTCAGGTTTTGCTTCTCTTGTGCTCACCTATCTATTTCTCCTTGTAGTAATGGGTATTGGAGCTTCTCTTCTTGGTGCAAATGCTGGCAGGTTTGCCATTGGGTTTACTATTATATTCTGGCTAAGCTATGCCTGCTGGCTCATAGGCCACTATGCCTACATAGCTGCAACTGATGCAAAGAAGGCAGGGGTGCCCTGGTCATTGAAACTCACGGGTGAGGCAGGCTATATAATTGCCCTTCTTGTGGGTCTCTTTATAGGAAACTTTCTGCCTGGGGTAGCAAATTTCCTTAAGGAGGCAGTAAGACCCGAGCTCTACATAAAGACTGCTATTGGTCTTATGGGCGCACTCCTGGGCCTAAAGTCAGCACAGGCCTTTGGACTTGCCTCAGCAGTCCTGTTCAGAGGGCTCTGTGCAATAATTGAGGCCTATCTCATCTACTGGGCCCTTGTATATCTCATTGCAAGGAAGTGGTTTAAATTCAGCAGGGAATGGGCAGCACCCCTTGCCTCAGGTATATCTATCTGTGGTGTCTCTGCATCAATAGCAACAGGAGGTGCCATAAAGGCAAGGCCCGTTGTTCCTATTATGGTCTCCTCCCTTGTTGTGATATTTGCTGTTATTGAGCTTTTGATTCTTCCTTTCTTTGCCCAGCAATTCCTCTGGAAGGAGCCCATGGTTGCTGGTGCCTGGATGGGCCTTGCAGTAAAGACTGACGGAGCTGCCTTTGCAAGTGGTGCCATTGTAGACGCCCTTATAAGGGCAAAGGCAGAAAGTGTTGCTGGAATTAAATATGACAGTGGCTGGATGCTCATGGCTGCCTCGACAACAAAGCTCTTTATAGACATCTTCATCAGTATCTGGGCCTTCCTACTCGCTGTAATATGGTGTACAAAGATAGAGTGCAAGCCAGGCGAAAAGGTCCAGGCCATTGAGATATGGAGAAGATTCCCAAAGTTTGTCCTTGCTTATGCAATAACATTTATTGTGTTACTCCTCATAGCGATACCTATTACTGCAAAGATTACACCCGTAGAAAATGAAATTAAGAAGCTTGAAAAAGAGATAACAGCTCTTGAAAGGGACCTTGCAGCAAAACCTGAGGCAGAGAAGGCTGCAATAACAGAAAAGATTAATGCAAATAAGGCAAGGATTAAAGAGCTTAAGAACTCGATAGCTGCTGAGAAGAAGACCCAGTCTGCTGCAAAGGAGGCAACAGCAGGCACAGATGCCATGAGAAAACTGTTCTTCCTGCTTACATTCTTCACTATTGGTGTGGTCTCTAACTTCAGGAAGCTCTGGGAAGAGGGCATAGGAAAGCTTGCCCTTGTATATCTCATATGCCTCTTCGGGTTCATTCTCTGGATAGGTCTCCTTATCTCCTGGATATTCTTCCATGGAGTAAAGCCACCAGTGATCAGTGGATAATTTTAAAAGGCCAGGGCATGGGCCTGGCCTTAAAAATAAATCTCAGGAGGTGATAAGATGCCTGAAGAGCCAAAACTGGCAGAGGAATTAAAGAAGATGGAGTATGAGGAGATTCTTCCTGTAGAAAAGAAACTCATATCATGGAGTATAATATTGGGGATTGTTCTTCTTGGAATACTCGTCTGGGTGAGCTATACCTTCTTTCCAGCTGAACATTAAAAATAATAGGATGAAGTTTTCATAGCAGGGCGGGAAACTTTAAAGAAAATGAGTAATAGTGCGACCGTCAAATTGAAGATAATTTACTCCTTTTGAAAACTACCATTTTGTTTCACTATTCTCGCTTTGCCAGACGGTCGCACTATCTTCAACCGGAATCCTTCAGCCTGTTTTCATAGCCTTTACAAGTTTCTCATATTTTTCAGCACCTACACACTGTTTTGCAGCTGGACACCAGAGAATACAGTTAGGTTTCATATCCCTTGATATAGTTTTTCCACATCCCTTACATTCTATCTCCACTTCATCAGACCATATCTCATTCTCTTTAAAACAGAAAGGACATATAAGGGATTCTGGATAGGGGTTCCTGATCTCTCTACTTCCTGGGCAACTCTCTTTCATGATTTATTATAACCTTTTCTTTGAATAAAAGGGATGATTTAAATCATACAGGCTGAAGTTAACTGGCAACAGGCCACAAAAAATTAGAAAAAATCCTGAATCCTGAAGCCTCTTGATGTTATAATATTCCATGCTCGAGGCAATTATACTTGGCTTCATACAGGGACTAACAGAATTTTTACCCATAAGCAGTACTGCCCATCTTATACTTATTCCTAAATTTTTTGGCTGGCAGGGTCCTGTTGATACCCTAATCTTTGATATCAGCCTCCATACAGGAACACTCTTAGCTGTGTTAATATATTTCAGAAAAGACTGGCTTAGATTGCTTTACCATAGAAGGTTATTGCTCTTTATTCTTATTGCCACAATCCCAGCAGGAGTGGTGGGTATCCTTTTTGAGGAGATTGTAGAAAGGGACTTAAGAAATCCTCATATCATAGCATTGAGCCTTTTTATAATAGGTCTTTTTATGCTTGTAACGGATAGATTGTCATCTAATAAAACACTTGAAGATTTAAAGCTTAATGACTCAATTTTTATAGGTTTTTTTCAGGCCATAGCCCTTATCCCCGGGGTATCAAGGTCTGGTATTACCATGAGTGCTGGTTTTTTGAGGGGGCTTAAAAGGGAGGACTCAGCAAGGTTCTCCTTTATGCTTTCGGTGCCTGTTATTGCTGGAGCTTCAATACTTGGTTTTAAAAAAATCTTCTCTGGATATCCTGTTTTTACTTCCCCTGGAGACTACAGCCTTTTCATTTCTGGCATGGTTTCTTCTTTTATTTCAGGACTTTTAGCCATAGGCCTTCTCATGAAATACCTTAAAACCCACAGGATAGACCTCTTTGTTTACTACAGGATAGGTCTTGCAATCTTTATTGTCTTATTTTTCTAAGCTATGAGCGACTCTCACCTCTCACCAGCAAAAGATTTTGTTTTTCAAAATAAGCTAAAATATATTCTATATGGAATTCAAGAGGATAAAAGAAGAGCTTAAAGGGATAGTAGCAATCCTCTTCAGTATTTTCCTCTTCGTTTCTCTAATTACCTATTCACCCCAGGATCCCTCCCTTTTTACATACGCTGAAAAACCTGTAAAAAACTATGGTGGTGCTATTGGTGCAAATCTTTCTGATCTCTTATTTTCCCTCTTTGGTTATCCTGCCTTTGCAGTGCCTTTATTTTTAATAATCTGGGGGTTAAGAAGACTCCTGAATAAAAAAGGACATTTTATCCACCTTGCAGGAACATTTCTCTTTATTATTTCCTGTTCTATCTTTATGGGCCTTATTGAAAGGACAATAGGTTCGTCAACTGGTATTGTTAACACAAATGGTTTTAAAAGTCTTGGTGGTATGACCGGTGCATTACTCTCAAAACTTTTCCATTCTGGCCTTTCAGCCTTTGGTGCCTACATATTCTCTTTTCTTTTGATTATATCATCCTTAATAATGATGAGCCCTTTTGCTGTATTTTCTGTAGGTATAAGAAAAAAAGGATATGAGAAGATAGGAGAGGTTATGGAGGAAGAGACAGAGGAAGAGATAGATGTCTTTGAGGCTGATGAGTTATCACCAGCCATTATTACAACAGAAACTCTGAAGAAAACCCCTGAGGTTCCGAGAAAGGTTGGAGAATATGAATTCCCTCCCCTTGACCTTCTGGTTATCCATGATCAGGCTACTCAGAAACCTTCAAAGGAGGATATACTCATTCTTTCTCAGAATATCGAGAGAAAGCTTGCTGATTTTGATGTTGAGGGTAAGGTGACACAGGTTCATCCAGGGCCTGTTGTTACAATGTTTGAATTCGAACCAGCACCTGGCATAAAGATAAATAAGGTCATATCCCTTGCAGAAGATCTCTCTTTAGCCCTCAGGGCTCAAGGCGTTCGGATATATCCTGTTTCGGGAAAGTCTTCAATAGGTATTGAGGTCCCTAATAAACAGAGAGAGATAGTGTCCCTTAGAGATATTATCGGCTCTGAGGTCTTTCAGCGGTCAAACTCAAAACTGACTATTGCCCTTGGAAAGGATATTACAGGAAATCCCTTTGTCATTGACCTTGCAAAGACACCCCATCTCCTTGTTGCTGGTGCAACAGGCTCAGGTAAGAGTGTCTCCCTTAACTGTATGATAATAAGCATCCTCTATAAGGCTACGCCGAGAGAAGTCAAACTCCTTATGATTGACCCAAAGTTTCTTGAATTATCGCCTTACAATGAGATACCTCATCTTGTAAGTCCTGTTATTACTACCCCAAAGGATGCAAGGGATGCCCTGAAGAAGATGGTAATAGAGATGGAAAGGAGATACAGGGTTATTGCTGAGAAAGGTGTAAGGAATATTGAGGGATACAATGCCCTTGTTTCAGAGGAAGAGAGGCTTCCTTATATAGTAGTAATTATTGATGAGCTTGCTGACCTCATGCTAACAGGTGCTCAGGAGGTTGAAGATTCAATAACAAGACTTGCCCATATGGCAAGGGCCTCAGGTATTCATCTGATAATAGCTACCCAGAGGCCCTCGGTGGATGTAATAACAGGTGTTATTAAGGCAAATTTTCCCTCAAGGATAGCCTTTCAGGTAAGCTCGAGGATTGACTCAAGGACAATCCTCGATACTCAGGGTGCAGAGCAGCTCCTTGGACAGGGAGATATGCTCTTTATGATGCCAGGGATAAAGCTGAAGAGGGTTCATGGAGCCTATGTTTCAGAGGAAGAGATAAGGGCAATAGTAGATTTTATAAAGCCCCAGGCTGAACCTGATTATGGGCTTCTGGAATCAATTGAACTTCCTCAGGATTCTGGAGAAACCTCTGAAGAAGATAAAGGTGAATCTGATGAACTTTATGATAAAGTCATAGAGCTTGGAGAGACCCTCGGAGAGATTTCCATATCCCTTATCCAGAGGAGATTCAAGATCGGTTTTAACAGGGCTGCAAGGCTCATGGAACTCCTTGAAAGAGATGGCTATGTAGGACCTCCAAAGGGTGCTGGAAAACCAAGGGATTTTATAAGGAGGAAGAGATGATAACTTTTTTTGTCATTCTTTGCTTGAGCCTTTTTTCTTATACAGCTGATGCCGAAGTAACAGTTGGTGGAGATACAACAGATGTCTCTCTTGTAAAAAGGATAGAGGATGCCTATAAGGATATTTCTGATATAAAGGGTAGATTCAGACAGAAGAGTTATCTTAAAGACCTTGACAGGACAGAACACTATGAGGGTGAGTTCTATATCAAGATACCATCAAGATTCAGATGGTCTTACCGCGGAAAGGCACCCCAGGATGTTATAATCTCTAAAGATACTATAATCATTTACCAAAAAAAAGAAAAACAGGCATTAAAGGGTCAGTTCTCACCCTTAAAATATGGACAGGCACCTATTGCCCTTCTTGGAGGATTTGGCAGGATATCAGAAGACTTTGATACAAAGGAAAAAGGAGAAAGACTCCTTCTTAAGCCAAAATATTCTATGGGAAATATTAAAAGCATAGAGGTCTATACCTCTAATACTTCCTTTCCAGTGAGGTCTATAAAGATTACAGATACAGCCATGAATGTTATAGAGATAGAGTTTAAAGATGTAATAATAAATTCTGGCTTATCTGAGAGGCTTTTTGAATTTGTTCCACCTGATGGAGTAAAGGTCATAGAGGGTCTTTACTGAATGCTTATCCTTGGCATAGATACTTCCTGTGATGATACATCTGCATCTTTAATAAGCATGAAGGAGGACCTCTGGGAAGAAGGATCTCCTCTTGCGCAGAAGGAGGGTGTTACTGTCCTTTCAGAATATGTCTCAAGCCAGACAGAGATCCACCATAAATATGGAGGGATTGTCCCTGAGCTTGCATCAAGGAAACATATAGAGGTAATAGTTCCTGTTGTTCAAGAAACCCTGAATTCAGCTGGTATGAAGATAGATGATATAGACTTGATAGCTGTTTGTAAAGGTCCTGGGCTTATTGGTTCTCTTATTGTTGGATGCTCCTTTGCGAAGTCCTTATCATTTGTTAAAAGAATTCCTATTGTCGGTGTAAACCACCTTGAGGGTCACCTCTTTTCTGTCCTTCCAGTGGAAGATATAGAATTTCCTTTTCTCGGACTCATAGTCTCAGGCGGACATACTTCATTAGTGAGGGTAGATGCTCCTTTAAAATACAAAGAACTTGGTAGAACCCGTGATGATGCAGCTGGAGAGGCCTATGACAAGGTCTCCAAGCTTCTTGGCCTTGGTTATCCAGGTGGCCCTGTTATTGACAGGCTTGCTCAGGAAGGAGACCCTCGGAGGATACCCCTTCCAAGGCCTTATCTGCCAGAGAGCCTTGACTTCAGTTTCAGTGGACTGAAGACAGCAGTGGTGAATCTTGTTAGGTCCTTGCCTTCTGAAAGGCTACAGGTTGAGATTCCTCATATCTGTGCCTCCTTTCAGGCTTCTGTAATGGATGTCCTTGAAAAAAAGGTTGAAGGGGCTTTAAAAAAAGAGGGTCTCAGGAGCCTTGTCGTATCTGGTGGAGTTGCTGCTAACAGTGAATTGAGAAAGAGGTTTAGAGCCCTTGGTGAAAGGCTTGGTATAGCTGTAAAGATTCCACCTCCAAAATATTGTACAGACAATGCAGTAATGATTGCCATAGGAGGTTATTTTCACTGGAGACTTGGAAGGCTCTCGGACCTATATCTTAACCCAAAGGCATATCTTCCTTTAGATAGCGAGGAGAATCCATAGTGTCTCCATTGGTTCAAAAGGTCCTCTCAACAATAAAAAGATATGAGCTCATTAAGCCAAAGGATATTATTATTGTTGGTCTTTCAGGAGGACCTGATTCTACATGCCTAACCCATGTGCTCTGGAGGTTAAGAAAGATATTAGATATAGAGCCCATTCCTGTTTATGTTAATCACGGACTTAGGCCTGATGAGATACCCCATGAGATAGAATTTTGCAAGGCCTTCGTGAAGAGCCTTGGTTATGACCTTATTGTTAAGGAGATAGACCTCGAGACCTATGTAAAGGCTACTGGTCTTAACAAACAGGAGGCGGCAAGAAATCTAAGATATGAAGCCCTTAATGAGGTTCTTAAAGAAAAAAAGGCACAGGCAATTGCAGTAGGCCATAATGCTGACGACCAGGCAGAGACTATTATTATGAGGCTCCTGAGAGGCACAGGGCCCCAGGGACTTCAGGGGATACCAGTTATAAGAGGTAATATAATAAGACCTCTTATAGAGGTTGAAAGAAAAGAGATAGAGGAATACCTCTTTAAGGAAGGAATTCATTATGTTACTGACTCTTCAAACCTTAAGACGGATTATCTGAGGAACTGGATAAGGCTTAAGGTCATGCCGTTACTGAGGGAAAAGAATCCATCCATTACAAAAAGCCTTTTGAGAATGGCCCTTATATTTCAGGAAGAAGAGAGGCTCTATGAGATAGAGACTACAAAGGCCCTTATGAGAAGCCTTTCCAGAAAGAGTAATTCCGAAATAGAATTATTCCTTAAGCCCCTTGAGGTAATGGATCCGAGAATCTTAAGAAGGCTCATCAGACGAACAGTTAATGAGGTCTTTGGATTAAGGGGTCTTGATTTTGGACATGTTGAAGATATTGTGAGATTAATAAAAAAGGGCAATACCGGTCAGAGGGTTTATTTAAAGGGTTATATAAGGGCAATAAAGGGATATTCAACTATCAAAATTACCTCAGAATCACCTTTAAGGCTTAGGGAATATATCCTCCCAATCCCTGGCAGTGTAGATATAAAAGAAAGGAACATAAGGCTTACAGCAACACTGAGCACATCAAGACCTGAAGACCTCGGAGATGGAAAGACCTGTGTAGTAATAGACAGGGATAAGGTCCTTTCAGAAACACTCCTCATAAGGTCCTGGAGAAGTGGTGATTATTTTTATCCTTTTGGATTTGGAAAGAAAAAGAAACTTCAGGATTTTTTTGTAGACTTAAAGATTCCCAGAGATGAGAGGTATGCAATCCCTATTATTGAGGATAAAGGGAATATCCTCTGGATTGCTGGCTACAGGATGGATGACCGCTACAGGATAACAGATATGACAAAAAATTTTCTAATTCTCAGGGTAGAAGACTGTTGTCCAAAACAGATTGAAAGGGGCTTTTAAAATAGGCTACAGGCGATAGGGAATAAAAAAATCCTAAAGTCTAACGCCTAAAGCCTGTAGCCTCTTCTTTGGCATTATGCCTATTGAAAAATTTATTTTGAACAGGTAAAAGGGTAGAGGATGTCTGATACAAAAAAGAGGATTGCTACATCAGCCCTTGCCATGTCCTTTGCCACATTCCTGAGCAGGATATCAGGATATATAAAGGACATGGTTCTTGCAGGATTTTTTGGAGCAAGCCTTGTGGCAGATACATTCTTCGTTGCCTTTAGAATACCGAATCTCCTGAGGGAACTCTTTGCTGAGGGTTCCATGTCCTCAGCCTTTATCCCGGTACTCACGGAATACAGAACAAAAAAAGGAGAAGAGGAGGCAAAGAGGATTGTGAGGATTGTCTTTACATTTATATTACTTGTCGTTGGTTCTATAGTACTTATTGGTATCCTCTTTTCACCCCTTATAGTAAGGATCATTGCCCCTGGCTTTATACCTTTGCCTGAAAAGTTCAATCTAACAGTAGTCCTCACAAGGATAATGTTTCCTTTTCTTCTATTTATCAGCCTTGCAAGCCTTTTAATGGGTGCCCTGAATGTAAAAAAGGTCTTTTTCATCCCTGCCTTTGCACCTGTAATGCTCAACCTCTCCATAATCCTTTCTGTCTTTACACTGACGAGTTATTTCGAGGTACCCATTATAGCTGTGGCAGTTGGTGTAACCATCGGAGGTTTTTTACAGTTTCTTTTTCAGGTTCCGTCTTTTTTTAAAAATGGTTATGACCTCAGGATAGAGAGGGATTTTAGGCATGAGGCATTAAAGAAGATATCTATTCTTCTTATACCAGCCACTATGGCAATGGCTGTGAGCCAGATAAATATATTTGTAAGCACTATACTTGCTTCTTTTCTTAAAGAAGGTAGCATCACCTATCTTTACTATTCCATGAGACTGATTCAGTTTCCCATTGGAATATTTGGTGTTGCCATGGGCATGGCTGTTCTACCATTGTTTTCAGAGCATGCCTCAAAGGGAGAGATAGATCTTCTCAAAAAGGATTTCTCCTTTTCTTTAAGGCTCCTCTTTTTTATCACTATCCCAGCAATGCTCGGTCTCATAGCTCTCAGGGCTGAGATCATTGAGGTCCTTTTTGAAAGAGGCAGATTTACCCACTTAGATACCCTTCAGACTGCCGATGCCCTTTTTTATTATAGCCTCGGCATATGGTCTATAGTGGGTGTTAGAATAATGACAGCCTTTTTTTACTCTTTTCAAGACACAAAGACACCTGTAAAGATATCAATGGCAGGCATGCTAACAAATATTATCGCAAGCCTTATCCTTATGAGATTCCTTGAACATTCAGGTCTTGCCCTTGCGAATTCCTTAGCCTCCTGGTTCAATCTCACCTTGCTATATTATTCTTTAAGAAAGAGATTTGGAAGCCCCGGCACCCGTATTATTGCAGTCTCAACCTTAAAAACCCTTTTCGCCTCAATATTAATGGCCCTATTAGTAAGGTTTCTTTATGACCTTCTGACAGCTTCTGCTGGAAAGGTTTTTTCACTATTTCTTGCTATTGCTGGAGGGATTGGTCTTTATATTACAATTACATATATTTTGAAAAGTGATGAGCTTGCCTTTTTAATGGATATAATTAAAAAAAGGAGGCAAAGATGAATATCGAGACAATTTCTGTGGGTCCCCTTCAGGCAAACTGCTTTATTGTCTGGGATGAAAAAACGAGAGAGGCTATAGTTATTGACCCTGGTGATGAGCCAGACAGGATTATAGCCCTTATCAAACAGCATAACCTCAATGTTAAATATATAATCTGCACCCATGCCCATTTTGACCATATTGGTGCTCTGCCAGAGTTAAAAAACCACACTGGTGCAGTTATAGGAGTCCATACCTTTGAAAAAGAGATCTATGAAGGGGCAAAGGATATGGCTGCCTTTTTTGGATATGATATACAAAATCTGCCAGAGCCTGATATCTATCTAAGGGATGGAGATTCTCTTAAGATAGGTGAATTGGAATTCAGGGTTATGCATACACCTGGCCACAGCCCGGGTGGCCTCTGTCTTTATGGAAACGGCGTGATATTTACTGGAGATACCATATTTGCTGGCTCTGTTGGAAGGACTGATTTTTATGGAGGAAGTCTGGAGGAATTGAAAAGCTCCTTTAAAAAGATACTCTCCCTGCCTCAGCATACAAAGATATTTCCTGGTCACGGGCCAGAGACCACTGTGGAAATAGAGCTCAAAGAGAATCCATTCTCTGAAGATTTTTTATAATTCATATGTCCCTTGAAGGACATATATCATAGAGGATGCACTCTTTATGGGCAGGTCTTTTTGCCTGACAGACCTTTCTTCCGTGGAATATAAGGAGATGGGATAGATTTGCCCATTCCTCTTTTGGTGTGATTGCCATGAGGTCCTTTTCTATCTTTACAGGGTCTTCATTCTTTGTAAGACCGAGCCTCTGAGAGAGCCTTTTCACATGGGTATCCACTGCTATGCCTTCATTTATTCTAAAGGCATTTGAGAGGATAATATTGGCAGTCTTTCTTGCAACACCAGGAAGGCTCATTAGCTCATCCATTGTTTTAGGAACTTCTCCATTAAATCTTTCCATTATAAGCCTTGCAGCCTCCTTAATGTATTTAGCCTTATTTTTATAAAAATTAATTGAGCTGATATCTCGCTGAAGTGATGTAAGAGGTGCTTCAGCATAATCCTTTATGGAACGGTATTTCTTGAAAAGGTTTTCTGTGACCTTGTTTACATGATTATCTGTTGTCTGGGCTGATAGTATTGTTGCCACAAGGAGCTCAAAAGGGGTGGAAAAGGCAAGGGCTGTTTTTGGCTCAGGATAAATTTTTTTGAGTCTCTTTAAGATCTCTTTTATCTTCTCCTCTAACCTCATGATTCCTCCTTTTTTTATTTTATTATACTTTAACACACCTTATAACTGTTTGAGTGCCCAGCTCAAAATTATTTATCCCTTTCAAAAATCCAGATTAACAAAAACTTTTATTCTCTATCTTTTGATATAATTATCCAATGACCCTTAAAGATAGTTTCCTTTCAGCCTTTGAAAGGTTCAGAGATAAGGTTGCCTTTAATCAGCCTCTCTTGAGAGATGGCACCCTCGAGTGGAAAAGTTTTAAATATAGTGAGTTTAAAGAACTTGTCTTCAGGTTTTTAAGGCATCTTACCAGTGAGATCTCTTGCGGGGCTCGCGTTATTCTTTATGCAGAGAATTCAGTTTATTGGTGCGCTGCTTATATAGGCATTATCCTCAGGGGTGCTATTGCAGTACCTGTTGATGCAGAGACAGATAGAGAAACCCTTGAGAATATTATCAAAGATTCCGAGTCCCCGATGGTCCTTTATTCATCAAAAACAGAACCTAATGTTAGAGGGTTTAGAAGTTTTAATATTGAAGACATGGAAAGACTACCCAGCTTGCATGATATTGATAAATTGTCTCTACCCGAAATCTCCGAGAATACCATTGCATCTATTATCTATACCTCTGGCACAACAGGGATTCCCAAGGCAGTTATGCTTAGTCATGGAAATTTTATCTTTGAGATAGGTGCAGGTATTAAAACTGGGATTATCAAAGAGGATGAGAATGTCCTATGCTTACTACCCCTTCATCATACCTATCCTTTTGTCTGTAATTTTCTTGTCCCATTCTGTCTCGGTGCAACTATTACATTCTCTCCTTATCTAAGAGGGCCTGATGTCATAAGGATTATTAAGAATATGAAGATAACCTCTTTAATCGCTGTCCCCCAGATTCTTGAGATGATGAGATTTCGGATAATGGAAAGATTAAAGGGTCTGCCATTCTTTATCAGGCCCTTTGTTTTTGGTCTTAAAGACTTTAGCTCCTTTTTGAGGAGAAATCTTGACTTAAATATTGGACGATTTATCTTCTTTTTTCTTCATTTAAAAACAGGTTTTCAACTGAGATTCATAGCCTGTGGTGGTGCAAGATTAGATCCTGAAGTTATGAAGGATCTTGAGGCCTTTGGTTTTACCATTATAGAGGGCTATGGATTGACAGAGACCTCTCCAGTAGCAACCTTTAATCCTATAAGGAAGCGAAAGCCCGGTTCAGTGGGAAAACCCCTTGAAGGTGTTTCATTAAAGATAGTGGAGCCAGACAGAACAGGTATTGGTGAGATAGCCATAAAAGGGCCTCTTGTTATGAAAGGATATTACAAAAATCAGGAGCTAACAATGGCATCCATGAAGGATGGTTGGTTTCTTACAGGAGACCTTGGCTATATCGATAAGGATGGTTACCTGTTTATCACAGGAAGGAAGAAGGATGTTATAGTCCTTCCATCAGGAAAGACCATATATCCTGAGGATGTTGAGGAGAGATACAAAAAGGCAATCCCTCTTATAAAAGAGATCTGCCTTCTTGATTCCATGGAGGCTGTAATAGTACCTGACCTTGAGTATGCAAGACTTAAAGGCATAGTTAACATCTATTCCACATTAAAATGGGAAATAGATGGGGTTTCAAGAAGACTTCCTTCCCATATGAGGGTTAAGGGATTTATACTCCATAATGAGCCATTACCCAAGACAAGGCTTGGTAAATTCAAGAGATTCATGATTAAAGAGATGCTTCTGACAAGGCAGAAGAGGGAGAGACCACCGGACCCAGCCCTTCAAACAGAAAAGGGCAGGATCATTGAGGAGATAGTGAGGTCTCTAAACCCTGATTTAAAGAATATTCACCTTTCCGACCATTTAGAGCTTGACCTCGGAATGGACTCCTTAAAAAGGATAGAATTTGCTTCTGCCCTTGAGAAAAGATTCTCGATAACCATTACGGATCAGATACTACAGAAATGGCATAGTATTAAGGATGTACTTGAGGATATTGATAGATTAAGCTCATTGCCAGAGATACAGAAAACTTCTGTACAGAAGCAGGGTTGGCTTTATAAGGCTATCAAACATAGTATTCTAAAAAGTGCTTATTGTGTGTTAAGGTCTGTTTTTAAGATTTTCTTTAGGCTCAGGGTTTATGGTATAGAAAATCTTCCTTCGCCACCATTTATAATTACTCCAAATCATACAAGTTATTTTGATGGATTTGTTTTGTTCGCATCCCTACCGTTTAGATTATCAAAAAACCTCTATTTTCAAGGCCTGAGGAAATATTTTCCATACAAGACCATTTCTGAGCTTATAAATGTAATCCCCGTTAGCACAGAAAGTGATCTTATCAATGCTATGGAACGTTCAAGAGAGATTCTTCGTAAAGGCCTTCCACTTTGCATATTCCCTGAAGGTGGCAGGTCCTTTGATGGAGAGTTAAGAGAGCTAAAAACAGGTTTCGCAATCTTAAGTATAGAAATGAAGGTGCCTGTTGTACCTGTCCTCATAGATGGAACATTCAGGATCCTTCCAAGAGGAAGATTAATACCAAGGGGAGGTAGAATAAGGGTTTTTATAGATAAACCCCTTCTTCCCTCCCAAGGTCTTGAAAAAGCTGAGAACCTAAGGGATGAACTCTTAGAGAAAATGGTAAGTCTAAAAAAGAATATATCCCTTCTTTGACTTTACCATTGCTACAGGCATTTCTGATTTAAGAAAACCTGTATTAGCCTAATTTTTAAAAATTAATCCAAAAGGCAAGTACCCCTGAAAACTATTCTATTTTTTGGACAGTAATGAAGGAGGGCAAGGCTTCAAAGAGATTAGAAAACTTTTTGGGAAAAGTATTATAATAAAATATGTCCCAGAAGTTTTTCTATATAGAGACGAGGGGTTGCCAGATGAATTTCCACGACACTGAAAAGATCGTGGGAATTCTGAAAAGGGAAGGTTATATCCCCACAGATGAACCCAAAAAGGCTGATCTCATTGTTTTCAATACATGCAGTATCAGAAAAAAACCGGAAGAAAAACTCTTCAGTGCCCTTGGAAAACTCAAGCCCCTTAAAAGACAGAAGCCATCACTAAAGATAGCTGTATGCGGCTGTATTGCCCAGCAACAGGGGAGGGAACTCCTTAAAAGGGCCCCCTATATTGACTATATCTTTGGACCACAGAATATCGGGAAATTGCCCCATATTCTTTCAATGGATACTGCTATTGTTACAGAAGATAATCCTGAACTTCCTCTGGAAGATCTTCCTGCTGAAAGGTTAAAAGGAGTAAGGGCTTCAGTTACAGTTATGTTTGGTTGTGATAACTTCTGTTCTTACTGCGTTGTTCCATACACAAGGGGCAGGGAGGTAAGCAGGCCTTTAAAGAAAATAGTGGAGGAGGTCAGGACACTTGCAGAGGAGGGTTACAAGGAGATTCAGTTACTTGGTCAGAATGTAAATTCCTACAGGGATGGAGAATACGATTTTGCAGACCTTTTGAGACATATAAACGATATAAAAGGTATAGAACGAATAAGGTTTATTACTTCCCATCCAAGGGATCTATCGGAAAAACTTATAAAGACAATGGCTGAGCTTGAAAAGGTCTGCGAGCATCTTCATCTACCGATTCAGTCTGGCTCTGACAGGATTTTGGCCCTTATGAATAGGGGATATACTTATGCAGAATATAAAAGAAAGGTAGATCTTTTGAGGCACTACATTCCAGATATATCGATAACTACAGACATAATAGCAGGATTTCCTTCAGAGACAGAAGAAGACCATGCCTTAACCATAAGGGCTCTTGAAGAGATTCAGTATGACGGAATCTTTGCCTTTAAGTACTCCCGCAGGCCAGGCACAAAGGCAGCAGAGATGCCAGAACAGATACCTGAGGAAATAAAATCAAGGAGGCTTTCTGAGATATTAAAGCTTCAGGACTCCATTACCATTAAGAAGAATAAAGCTCTTATTGGTTCAATTCAGGAGGTCCTTGTTGAAGGAAAAAATGAGGCAGGTGAGCTTGTAGGAAGAACAAAGACAAATAAGATAGTAATTCTTGATAAAGAATTGCCTGAGGGGACAATTATAAATGTAGAGATTACCGATGCAAGGATCCACAGCCTTAGTGCCCGGATTTTATGAGATTCTGCATCATCACCCTTGGTTGTAAGACTAATCAGGCCGAAAGCGAGACCCTGTTTTCTGAGCTTTTGCAAAGAGGATATCAGCCAGTAGGCCTTCAGGATGCTCCTGATATATGCATTATCAACACCTGCACAGTTACATCAAAAAGCGATTACCAGTCAAGACAACTCATCAGGAGAGCTCTAAGAAGTGGTGCAAAGGTTATAGTTACTGGCTGTTATGTAAACGCCTCTATTGAAACACTGAAGGCAGAGTTTTCAGAGAGGTGTTTGTTTTTTAAAAATGAAGAAAAATTAAATATTTTAGACAACTTAAATATCAAAAATTCAAGTAATAATTTAATATTTTCTCCTGCCTATTCAAGGACAAGACCTGCTGTTAAGATCCAGGATGGATGTAACAAAAGATGTTCCTATTGTATTATTCCTTCAGTACGTGGAAGGTCAAGATCAAAGAGTCCTGATGATGTCATTAATGAGATAAAGGCAATTGAAGAGGCTGGATACAATGAAGTTGTTTTAACAGGCATAAATCTTGGTTCTTATGGTAGAGACCTCAATCCATCTTTAAGGCTTCATGACCTTATTGAAAGGATTTTACTACAAACAGAAAGTATAAGAATAAGAATCAGTTCACTTGGAATAAACGAGGTTACGGATAAACTTATTGAAATGATGGGCACTAATTCAAGGTTATGCAGACATCTTCATCTATCCTTGCAGAGTGGCGATAACAGAATCCTAAGGTTAATGAATAGAAATTACAGGTCTGAGGATTTTATAGCCCTTGTAGAAAAATTAAAGAAAAGTATTAAGGATATTAATATAGGTGTGGATATTATAATCGGTTTTCCTGGGGAAAGTGAGACGGAGTTTAATAATACCCTTATGACCCTTAAGAATACATCTATTTGCTACATCCATGTCTTTCCTTTCTCTAAAAGGCCAGGGACTCCTGCATCAAAAATGCCTTTCCAGATCGATAGTAAAACAAAAGAACAACGCCTAAAGGCAATTAAAGACCTTGATAAAGAGCTCAGGAGAACCTTTGCCCTTAGCCAGGTTGGCACGGCAAAAGAGATCATTATTGAAGAACTGGACAATGGATTTGCAAAGGGAAAAACGGATAATTATTTAAATGTTTATACAAAGACTTTAGAAAATCTCAAAAAGGGTGATCTGTTAAAAATTATAATATCCAAATATACAGAAAAAGGCCTCTTGGGAGAGCCTTTAATTAATTCATAAACCCTTGAAGTTTCGATTTTTTTAATCTGCCTGCCTTTTGGACACCTCCTTAAAAAAGCCTTAAATATCAAAAGGTTAGCATCCCTATTTACATTTTCATTAACAAATTACTAACACATCCCGTTAGGTACTTTTTGTCTGATAAGATATATTATGTTAAATTTTCATAGAAAAAAATGTTAATCTTTCTTTTGCTGGCTATTCTGATGCTTTTTAACCCCTTCTCTTGCAATTGCTATCTTGCCAGTTCGTACAAATTCCTTTATCCTGAAGGGTTTCATTAATTCTATAAAGGCCTCAATTTTCTTTTCATCACCGGTGATCTCCACAGTATAGGTTGTGGGGCTTGAATCAACAACCCTTCCCCTGAATATCTCAGTGAGTCTCAATACCTCAGCCTTGTCCTCCTGTTTTGGAGGTGCGACCTTAATGAGAATCATTTCTCTTTCAACATGGTCTAACTCGGTAAGGTCGACTACCTTAATTACATCTATTAGTTTATTTAACTGTTTTGTGATCTGTTCAATTATCTGGTCATCACCTGATGTGACTATGGTCATTATGGAGACAGTCGGATCAATAGTCTCTCCTACAGAAAGGCTTTCAATATTATATCCTCTTCCGCTGAAAAGACCGGCTATCCTTGAAAGTACACCAAACTTGTTCTCGACAAGTAATGATATAGTGTGCCTCATTTTACAGCCCTCAACTTCTTTTCACTCTTTTTTTCTTCTCCAAATATCATCTCGTCAATAGATGCCCCTGCAGGAACCATAGGGAATACCTTTTCTTTCCAGTCAACTATAAAGTCTATAAATACAGGAGCCTTCACCCTGAAGGCCTCCTTTAGGACGGGCTCAACTTCAGAGGGTTTTGTTGCCCTCAATCCTACTGCTCCATAAGCCTCTGCAACCTTTACAAAATCCGGCGCTACATCAAGATATGAATGGGAATACCGCTCTCCATAAAAGAGTTCCTGCCACTGCCTTACCATACCAAGATATCTATTATTCAATATAGCTACCTTAACTGGAAGCCTGTTAAGAACTGCTGTTGCCAGTTCCTGGATGTTCATCTGGATACTTCCATCCCCTGCTATATCAATTACAAGCTTATTTGGATGGGCAAGCTGGGCACCGATAGCTGCCGGGAAACCAAATCCCATAGTACCAAGGCCACCTGATGTTATAAATGTCCTTGGTTTATCAAATTTAAAGAATTGGGCAGTCCACATCTGATTCTGGCCAACCTCAGTGGTTATAATGGCATCTCCACCAGTAAGCTCATATATCTTTTCTACTACAAACTGGGGTTTGATTACTTCATCACTATATTCATATGAGAGGGGCCTCTCAGCCCGCCAAGCCTCTATCTGTTTGAGCCAGGCCTTCCTGACCTCACTCCACTGACCCTTAATTTCTTCTTTAAGGATCTTATTAAGCACAGTAAGAACCCTTTTAAGATCACCTACTATAGGGATGTCTACCCTCACGCTCTTTCTTATGGATGTAGGATCTATGTCAACATGGATAATCTTTGCATGGGGCGCAAAGGTATTTACCTTTCCTGTTACCCTGTCATCAAATCTGATACCAAGCCCTATAATAAGATCCGAATTCTGGACAGCCATATTAGCACAGTAAGTGCCATGCATGCCAAGCATACCCATGAATAGTTTATGGGTTCCAGGAAATCCACCAAGTCCCATAAGGGTGTTAGCCACAGGGATATGGTTATATTCTGCAAGTTCTTTCAATTCTTTACTGGCACCAGAGATGATGATTCCGCCACCGGCAATAATTACTGGCTTCCTTGATTTTACTATTTCATGAGCTGCCTGGGTTATCATCCACTTGTTGCCCTCGTATTTTGGATTATAACTCCTTATCTTCACCTGCTCTGGCCATTTAAATTCAGCCTTTCCTGCTGTTACATCTTTTGGAAGGTCTATTAGCACAGGACCTGGCCTGCCCGTCGTTGCTATGTAAAAGGCCTCTCTTATAACCTGAGCTAAATCTTCTGTCCTTTTAACAAGATAGTTATACTTTGTGCAAGGTCTTGTTATACCTACTATATCAGCCTCTTGAAAGGCGTCATTTCCAATAAGGGCTGTTGGAACCTGACCTGTAAGGACTATCAGTGGTACAGAATCCATATAGGCTGTAGCTATGCCTGTAACTGTATTGGTAGCACCAGGGCCTGATGTAACAAGTACAACCCCTGGCTTTCCTGTAGAGCGGGCATATCCGTCTGCAGCATGGACAGCACCCTGCTCATGTCTGGTCAGTATAAGCTGGATATCCTTATCATGATAAAGGTAGTCGAAGATATTCAAAATAACTCCCCCAGGATAACCAAAGATGTATTTAACACCTTCTCTTTTAAGACACTCAATTACTATCTCTGCACCTGAAATTTTGTTCATAATTTATATTTTAATTTATTTGCCTTTGCTGAGTAAATAGGCTATTATATCTTAAAATCATGAGTATTTACACAGGTCTTGTAATTAAACCCATGCTTGCGAAAACTGTAAGAGAGCCTTTTGATTCAGAAGAGTATCTCTTTGAGCTTAAATGGGATGGTACAAGATGTATAGCTCTCATTGATGGGCAAAGGGTTAAACTCCAGAACAGAAGACTGCGGGATATTACCTACAGATATCCAGAATTTAACAACCTGATAAGGTCGATTAAATCAAAGACTGCAGTGCTCGATGGAGAGATCGTGGTCTTTCATAATGGTAAACCTGATTTTGAGAAACTCCAGAGAAGGGAACAGGTTGAAAGCAGGCAAAAGATTAATCTCCTCTCCTCACTCCTTCCTGCCACCTATGTAGTCTTTGACCTTCTTTATCTAAACAATAAATCTTTAATGAAACTTCCCGTTGTGGAGCGAAAAAGAATCCTAAGGGAAAATATTGAATTATCAGAACATCTTGTTTTTTCTGAAGATTATAGCAGTGGAAAAGGATTATTCTCTGAGGCCATAAAAAGGGGGTTTGAAGGTATCATGGCAAAACATATAAAGAGCCCCTATTTAATGGGTAAGAGGTCAGAATACTGGCTGAAGATAAAGAAATCCAGTGATATAGATGCTGTAGTTTGTGGATTTCTCAAAGGAGAAGGTCTCAGGAAGAAACTTGCTGGCTCGCTTATACTCGGTGCATACTATAAGGATGAGCTGGTTCATATAGGACAGGTAGGAACAGGCCTCAGTGCCAGTGAACTTCAGCAATTTATAAAAATGGCAAGAAGATTTAAAGCCAACCATCCACCCTGCAAGGATTTACCCTATTTAAAAAGAGAGGCTCAGTGGCTAAGGCCTGAGATAGTGGCAAGGGTCAGATTTCTTCAATGGACAAAGGATAGAAAATTGAGGTCTCCTGTGTTTTTAAATTTCAGGTTTGATAAGGCACCAGAGGAGTGTGTTATTGAAGATTAAACAGCCTTCTTTTTCTTTTCTATGCTTTTCTTGAGGGCATCCATAAGATTTACAACCTTCTCAACCTCTTTCTTCGGTACAACCTTTATCTCCTTGCCCGCTATCTTTGCCTTTATGAGCTTCATCAACTCCTCTCTGTACTCATTTCTGTACTCATTTATATTAAATCTGCCAGTATAGTGCTTTAAAAGCTCCTCAGCAAGCTCTATCTCCTTTTCATCAAGATGAACCCTCTGGGGTATATTGAGCACATCGGGCATCATTACCTCATCAGAATAAAGGATTGACTGGACAGTGAGGGCATCATTAAAGATCCTTAATGCCCCAATATGCTCCCTTTCTTTAAGGACGAATCTTACAATCCCTATCTTATTAGTCCTTTTCATAACAGTTCTTAAGAGGCAATAAGCCCTTTCTGCTCCTTCTTCTGGCTGAAGATAATAGGACTTATCAAGATAAATGGGGTCTATGTCTTTAGGCTCTACAAATTTCAATATTTCTATATTTTTCAAGTTCTTAAGTTGCAAGTTTTCAAGTTCTTCTTCATTTATGATGACAAATTTACCCTTTTCGTATTCATACCCCCTCACAATATCGGCCATCTCAAGATTTATATTGCAGGAAGGGCAAAATTTTCCATATTTTATAGGGGTTGAACACTTCCTGTGCAGGAGGTGAAAGGAAAGCTCTCCTTTATGAGTGGCTCCATAAAGCCTTACAGGAATATTTACAAGGCCAAAGGTTAAATAACCGCTCCAGAGGGCCTTCATATTATAATAATACCATAAAAAACTTTGCATAACTATTCAATGGCAGAGTTGCTGAAAGATAAGCAGGTTTTTAAAAACTTCCGGGATCTATCGTTTCGGATAACCCTTTGTGAAAAAATTTTTATGCTTTATAAAGTGCATTTTGAAAAATCTGCTACCATGAGGAGGGCTTTCCATACATTTGATAGAAGATTCAACCTGTTATTCTTCAGGTCTTCTTCCTTTGCCATCACAAGGACATTGTCAAAGAAACTGTTTATAGGCTCTATCATTGATAGGAGGGCTTCTAAACAGGTGTTGTAATCTCCCTTTTCAATAGCTTCCTTAAGCCTCTTTTCTACTTCTTTTAATATCTTATAAAGAGACCTTTCATGTTCTGAGATAAGGAGGGATTCTATTACAGTAGCCTGAGGATTATAATATTTAGAAAGGATATTATTAACCCTCTTGGCTGCAAGGACAAAGTCAGGAAATTCCTTTCTCTTTCTGAATTCCTCAAGGGCTTTAAGTCTTTTAATTACCTCATCAAGAGGCAATCTCGAGATATAAAAACTCAGAGAAGAGATCAATTCATGATTGTAACCTTCCTGTTCTAATATCACCTCTACCCTCTGTTCAATAAAGTTTATAATCCTTTCAACAGGAATCTGTAGATTTTGCAATTGTCCTGAAGCTATGTTTACGAGCTCTTCAATTGTAACTGGATAACCCCATTCCCTTAAAATCCCGATTATTGCTATGGCCTGCCTCCTTAGGGCAAAGGGGTCTTCAGAGCCTGTGGGCTCAAGGCCAAGTCCGAAGAAGGATACAATGTTGTCAATCTTGTCAGCAATACTCAGGATTGCTCCCTCATGGGTTGAAGGGTTTTTATCACCACTTCTCCTTGGAAGGTAGTGCTCCTTTATAGCTATGGCAATATCTTGAGGCTCCCCATCATTCAGGGCATAATAATAGCCCATTATACCCTGAAGTTCGGGAAATTCTCTTACAACACCTGTAATCAGATCTGTCTTTGATAGCCTTGCAGCCTTGTCAATCTTCTCTATCCTGTCTGGCACAAGTTTCTGAGCCAGATATCCTGAGATCGCCCTGATCCTTTCTGTCTTTTCAAAGAGGCTTCCAAGTTTTTCATGATACACGACCCTCCTGAGCTCCCCTACTCTCTCTTCAAGCCTCTTTCTTTTATCTTCATTGTAATAGAATCTTGCATCTTCAAATCTTGCCTTTATAACCCTCAGGGCACCAGCCCTCACATTGTCTTCATTCTCAGGTGAGGTATTGGAGATAACAATAAAATGATTGCTCAACTCGTTTTCCCTGTATGTAGCAAAATACTTCTGATGATCCCTCATGACTGTTATAAGAAGCTCTGGAGGTAGGCTCAGATATTCCTCAGGAAATTCGGCAATTACGGCATGAGGATGCTCAACAAGATTTGTCACATGCTCAAGAAGTTCCTCATCTTCATAAACCTTAAGACCTCTTTTCTGAGTAAGACTATGTATCTGCCTTAAGATTTCCTCTCTCCTTCTGTCCTGATCAACAATAACACCTGAACTTAAAAGTTTCTCTAAATATTCATCAGGATGACTTATAAAAATCTTTCCTTTTGAAAGGAATCTATGGCCTGAGGTGAAATTCCCTGACCTTATTCCATCTATCTCAAATTCTACAGGATTGGAATCAAAGATACAGAGAATCCATCTTATTGGTCTGACAAATCTTATTGTGTGGTCTGCCCATCTCATGGACTTGGGAAAGTTTAATGAAACTATAAATGAAAGGGCAAACTTATCCATAAGGCTCTCTGTTAAGAGGCCTTTTTCCTCAATCCTTGCAATAACATACTCACCTTTATCCTTCTTCCTTATATCAACACTTTCAGGTGATATGCCATGGGAGGAACAAAACCCAAGGAGGGTCTTTGTGGGATTACCTTTTTCATCAAAGCACACCTTTTTGGGTGGTCCCCATATCTCTTTAATGGCATCAGCCTGCCTCTCGGGAAGGCCCTCCACAAAAAGTGTAAGTCTCCTTGGCGTGGCAAAAACCCTTATACCAGAATAACTGAGCCTCTGTTCCTTAAGAAGCCTATCAGCCGATTGTCTCATCATGCTGAGGGTTGGGGTGATAAACCTTGCTGGAATCTCCTCAACTCCTATCTCAAGGAGAAACTTGTGCATATTACCACCTTCCCATAAGAGGGAATCCGAGTTTTTCTCTTTGCTCTAAATATCCTTTTGCACAGAGCTTTGCAAGGGCCCTCACCCTTGCTATGTATCCTGTCCTCTCTGTTACACTTAGGGCACCCCTCGCATCAAGGAGATTAAATATATGGGAGCACTTAAGGCAATATTCATAAGCAGGAAGGATAAGACCGAGGCTAAAGAGCCTCTTAGACTCGGCCTCGTAATCCTCAAAGTGTCTTATGAGCTTATCTACATCAGCATATTCAAAATTGAACTTTGAAAACTCCACCTCGGACTGGTGGTGTATATCCCTGTATTTAATATTTCCTGTCCATGTTATATCAAAGACATTTTCAACTCCCTGCAGATACATGGCAATCCTTTCAAGACCATAGGTTATCTCCACAGAGACAGGCTTGAGATCAATCCCTCCAACCTGCTGGAAGTAAGTGAACTGGGTAATCTCCATGGAATCGAGCCAGACCTCCCATCCAAGACCCCAGGCACCAAGGGTTGGTGACTCCCAGTCATCTTCAACAAACCGAATATCATGTCTTGCTGGGTCTATGCCTATAAACTCGAGGCTCTCGAGATAGAGTTCCTGGCTGTCTTCGGGTGATGGTTTAATTATTACCTGATACTGATAATAGTGCTGAAGCCTGTTGGGATTTTCACCATATCTACCATCAGTAGGTCTTCTTGAAGGCTCCACATAGGCAGTTCTCCAGGGCTCTGGACCAAGGACTCTCAAAAATGTAGCAGGATGGAAGGTTCCTGCACCAACCTCCATGTCATAAGGCTGATGAATAACACAGCCTTTTGATGCCCAGTATTCATTGAGCTTCATTATGAGCTCTTGAAAATCCATGGCGTATATTTTACAACATTTCTTAAAAATTGTGTCTGTTTTTTAGATTGTGTTATCATATTCCGTGGTTAATAAGACAGGTGTTATACTTCTCAATCTCGGTGGTCCTGATAGCCTAAAATCAGTAAGGCCCTTTCTTTACAATCTCTTTTCCGACAGGGATATAATCAGGCTTGGACCAGCACCCCTTCAAAAACCCCTGGCATTCCTCATATCCCTTTTAAGGAGCAAAAAATCCAGAGATTCCTACAGGCTTATTGGAGGATTTTCTCCCTTGAGGACCATTACAGAGGCGCAGGCAAGCTCGCTGGAAGAAAGACTAAGACCTCATGGAATTACAGTCTATACAGGTATGCGATACTGGCACCCCTTTATTGAGGATACTGTTGAAGAGATTAAAAAAGATAGAATAACTCACCTTATCGCCCTTCCCCTTTATCCTCATTACAGCATTGCCACCTCTGGCTCTGCTATCAAAAAACTGGAAGAGGTGCTCAGAGGTGCAGAGATCAAACTTAAGATTATCAAATCATGGCCTGACCATCCCCTATACATAAGAGCCCTTAAAGAAAACATCCTGAAAACCCTTAATACAACAGAAGAGCCAGAGAAAGTCCACCTCCTCTTCAGTGCCCATAGCCTTCCTGTATCATTTATAGAAAAAGGGGATCCCTATGTTGATGAGCTTATGAAGACAATAAATACATTAACATCAGAAATCAAACTTCCCTGGCATCTTTCCTATCAGAGCAGAAGTGGACCTGTAAAATGGCTTTCTCCATCAACAGAAGAGAAGCTCAGAGAGCTTGCAACCCACTCAGTAAAGGAGGTTATTGTAGTACCAGTAAGCTTTGTCTCTGACCACATAGAGACCCTCTATGAGATAGATATTTACTACAGGAATATAGCTTCTGGGCTGGGGATTAAACTCTATAGGACAGAGTCCCTTAATACAAATTCCCTTTTTATAGATGCCCTTTATAACATTGTAATAAATGCACTGGAGGACTCAGGATGGAAAGGATTGTGATTGTAGGTGGAGGAATATCAGGCCTTGCCACTGCCTATTATCTTCTTCAGAAAAGGCCAGACATAGAGCTCCTTGTCCTTGAGGCAGAAAAGAGACCCGGTGGAAAGGTCTGGACAGAAAGGACAGAAGGATTCGTCTGTGAGGCTGGTGTGAATGGCTTTCTTGATAACAAACAGGGTGCAATAAGCCTTGCAAGACTCCTCGGCCTTGAGCCCCTTAGAAGCAGTGACATTGCAAGAAAAAGGGCTGTTTATATAAATGGTAGTCTCAGGTGGATACCCGACACACCTCCAAAGATATTCCTATCAAATTTTTTAAGCCTAAGGGCAAGATTGAGGATACTGGGAGAGTATTTTGTTCCAAAAAAGGAGATGGAAGATGAAACCGTAGAGTCCTTTGTAACAAGGAGGGTTGGAAGGGAATTCTTTGAAAAACTCCTTGACCCCATGGTCACAGGCATCTATGCAGGTGACCCTTCGAGGCTCAGCATTAAGAGCTGTTTTCCTAAGGTATATGAACTTGAAAAAAGATACGGTGGCCTCATAAAGGGCTTTATCAGACTCCAGAAAGAGAGAAAAAGACAGGGTGGAAAGATTGAGGCTGGCCCTGGGGGAGTACTTCATTCATTTAAAAACGGCATGTTCACCATAATTGAGACAATAAGAGACTATCTCGGAGATAGAGTGAAGACCAGTACACCAGTAACAGGAATAGAAAAGAACAACAATCTTTATAGGATTCATTGTAAAGATGGCACTACTTATGATGCTACAACTGTTGTAATATCCACACCTGCTTACGATGCCTCTGAGATACTCAGAGAACTCAATCCATCCCTTTCAGCACTCCTTAAGGACATACCCTATCCTCCTTTAAGTGTTGTGGCCCTCGGGTTCAGAAAGGATGACATAGAGGCAGATACAGATTACTTTGGTTTTCTTGTAGCAGGAAAAGAAAAGGGAAAGATTCTCGGTTGCCTCTTTGACTCAAGCATATTTCCTGGAAGGGCACCAGAGGGTCACATCCTTCTTAGATGCATGATTGGTGGAGCAAGGGCACCAGAACTCGCAATGCTTGATGATAAAGAACTCGTTGAGATAACTCTGGAAGAGCTTGATAGGATTGCTGGAATAAAAGGTGAGCCTGTCTATAAAAGAATCTTTAGATATGAAAAGGCAATCCCGCAGTATATCCTTGGCCATTCCAGAAGACTTGAAGAAATAGAAAGAGAGCTCACAAAAACAAAAGGCCTCTACCTTACAGGGAATGCCTACCGTGGTGTTGCCATGAACGACTGTATCGAACAGGGTGCATTACTTGCCGAGAGGATAACTTCATAACATAAAAGCTTTAGCCTCCCCTTTTTAGAAATATTTCAGAAATATTTTTCGCAACATTTCAGAATTATTTCTTTACTTGCTTAAACAAACTATGTAGTTTACAATAAAATTGAGCAATAAGCTCAACCCTTCTTTGAAGGGTTAAAACTCCTTAGTAAAGGAGGTGATTTAAAAATGCTACCAGTTATAGCAGCAATAGCAACTGGTACGGTAATTCGCGTCGCTGGTGCTATTATAACAGGTGCTATTATTGGCAAGAAGATAAGCGATCACCAGCACAAAAAGGAACTTGAGGAGATCAAAGAAGAAGTGGAAGCTCTTAAGAGAATGGTTCGTAAAAAAGTTTAACCCTTCTTTGGAGGGTCCAAACCAAAAAAAGGAGGTGTAAAAATGATTCCAGTTGTTACTGCCATAGCTATGGCTACTATGGTTGGAGTTCTTGTTGGTAAAAAAATTAGCGACATCAAGCATAAAGAGGAGCTACAAAAAGTGAAAAAGGAAGTAGAGGATATTAAGAATGTAGTGATTCAAAAAACCTAAATCCTCTTTTGGAGGAACTAAACCTTTATAATAAGGAGGTTTAAAATGATAAGCACTATACCAAAAAAAATTCCAGTTCTAACTGAAGAGAATGACATTGAAACAATAGGTCAGGTTGTTACTGCCATTATAGGGCTTGTGGAAATGCCAGATGAAAATAAAGACCTTATTCGTAAAATCAAAGCCACAATAATGGAAATAAAAGTAGCTCTAAATAAGGAGTGAACGATGTTGTCCATATGTAGATTTCAACGAGGGGCAGGCGTTTTAAAGTATACCTGCCCCTTTTACAATTCAGAAGGGAAGTCTTAATTCCAGATCACATATTACGGGCTTTGTATCCAGAGAAAAATCACTTGCAAGTTTCAATACAAATTCATAAAACTCCTCGAAATCCTCTTTACTTAAGGGTTTGAATCCATGGGCAAGTATGGATTTGTTTCTTAGATTAAGTTTTTCATTATATAAATCCTTTTCAGGATCACAGACATTAATTGCCTGAGGATATCCAAGATAATAAAGATAAGTATATAAGCCCCTCACTCCAAGGGGTTTTTTATTTTTGATAGCTTCTTTTAATTCCTGAGGTATCTTTTCTTCAATACTTTCATCAAGGGAGAATTTATCATCTTTAGGGTTATATAGTCCCTTTTTATACAGTGTAACCTGTCCGATAAACTCAACAGCTCTATAGAGTCTTGCAACAGCATCGTCAAATCTGCCAATGTTTGCACTTCGCCGTGCACTTAATATCAATTCTCCCAGTCTCTTTGGATGGACAGGATCTCTTTCAACCTCATAAAAAGTATTATAGAGTTTTCGACAGTTGTTTTTAAAATGCTCTATATCTATATCTGTAAAAGAGGCCCCATCTTCAGGATATTCCTCTGCTATTTTTTTCAAAACATCTCCAGCCTTCTGAAAACTAAAAGCTTCTCTGTAAATCTGCATTTCGGTAAACATTTTTAAAACCTTTAATTTATTTGAAAGGTCAAGCCCGCTACCTATCAGGTTTTCATGTTTTTCAATTAAATGTTTTGCAGGAATATACATACATTCATTAAAAAGTTTGAGTGCATCTTTTAAGACATCCCTGATTCTTAAAAGATTCATCCTGCCTCTAATTATAGTTTCTGTGCCAGAGATCACCTTTCCCTGCTCATCTCTTTTAACTCCACCTACATATGAAATCTTATCGATATCATGATAATAAGCTGAAACAACGAGTGCTGATGTCATAGCCTTTGTACCAAAGGTGTTATCTATGGAGAATTCGCTATCCGGGTATTGTTGTTTTAAAGAACTGATCTTCTGGCACATAAAATCGGCGAGCTCGTCAAATTTCTCTTCATCTGGTAGGTGAATCCAGTCTTTTGGGATTTCTGGAAGCCTTTCTTCTATTACATCCTTTTTCTTCTCAAAGGCCTCTTTTGTAACAAAAAAGATAACCCTATCAGGTTTGGCATCCTTAATTGAGAAGCAGATGCCGTCTTCTATCCCTTTTCCTGTGCCAATAGTCATCAAAAGTATATGCATAAAAATTCTCACAAGTATATTAGCCTATCGCACTATGCCATTGCAATCCCTTCTAAATGAGGTCA
>Ga0197143_1000156_pt1 | contig 78711 bp, 76 predicted proteins | sample GBS70_MetaG_FD_148603 | JGI IMG/M metagenome (GOLD analysis project Ga0197143, IMG submission 148603) | Sediment microbial communities from Great Boiling Springs, Gerlach, Nevada, United States - GBS 70_MetaG | ecosystem: Environmental > Aquatic > Thermal springs > Hot (42-90C) > Sediment...
TTAACTTTTTTAGAATGCTGATCTAAATCTCCTCTCTCTAAACAATCCCAGCATGTATGTACTGTGCCATCGGGCTCAACAACGATGCCCTTTCCTTTACATTTAGGACAATTTGGATTTGCCATACAAATATGTTTATATTAACTTTAAATATTTTTTTGATAGTTTTTTTTCTTAGTTTAGTGATAAAAAGAAAAAAGTAAAAAATAAACGCCCTGGCCGGGATTTGAACCCGGGTCTGGAGCTCGACAGGCTCCAATGCTATCCGCTACACCACCAGGGCATAACATAGTATTAAAAATTTATTTTAAAAAATTTTTTCATTGATTAAAAGGAGATAATATTAAGGGGATGGTATTAGAGAGATTATAATAAAAATAAAAAAATAAAAAATTAATATTCTTCTTCAGGCATGCTTGGAGTAGGTTTTTCTTTTATGTTTTCTGCACTAATGACATCGTCTATTCTTAAAAGCATCATGGCTACTTCAGTAGCAGATTTTATTGCTTGTAACTTTATTCTTGTTGGCTCAACGATTCCTGTTTTTAGAGAATTGACAATATAATTCTCTTCTTTTGTTAAATCTAGACCAATGTTTGGATCTTTTTCATGTCTAGCTTTTAACTCTGTTAAAACATCGATAGGATCTAAGCCAGCATTCTCTGCGAGGATTCTAGGAATACTCTCCAGTGCATCGGCAAAAGCGTTTATTGCTAATTGCTCCCTTCCCTTAAACTTATTAGCATAATCCCTTATCTTTTTTGCAAGTTCTACTTCTATAGCACCGCCTCCTGCAACTATATAGCCATCATTCAAAGCTGCTGCAAGGTCTCCTAAGCCATCTTTAATGGCTCTTTCTATTTCATTAACAACATGCTCTGTTCCTCCCCTAACAATTATTGTTAGGGCTTTTGGATTTTTACATCCTCTAATGTATATCATAGCTTCCTCTCCCTCCTTAACTTCCTCAACCTCTTTAGCATATCCTAAGTCATCTTTACTTAAATCTTTCAAATTACTTACAATCTTTCCTCCAGTAGCTTTTGCAATTTTTTCCATGTCACTTTTCTTAACCCTTCTAACTGCCAATATGCCTTGTTTTGCTAAGTAGTATTGGGCAACATCATCAATACCTTTTTGACAGATAACAACGTTGGCTTTAGTCTCAATAATTTTATCAACCATCTTCTTCAAAATCAATTCTTCTTGCTCTAAAAATGCTTGTAATTGATCTGGAGAAGTTATTTGTATTTTAGTATCTGTTTCAGGACTCTTTATTTCTAAAGCTAAATCCAATAAAGCTATTTTTGCGTCTTTGACATAACTTGGCATATCTGCATGAACCTTTTCCTTATCTATTGCTATTCCTCTTATCAACTCTGTATCATCTATGCCTCCCCCTTTCCTTTTCTCTATCTTAATATTATCTATATCAATATATAGCTTATTATCCCTTTTTTCTGCTATTTGTAAAATAGCTTCAACTAGCATATCTGCTAATTTTTCTCTAGCAGTTTCTGCGCCCTTCCCGGTCATTGCTGTCATTGCTATCTTTTTCAACAAATCTTTGTCTTTTTCATCTATTTTATGGCTAAGTTCAAACAAAATTTTTTCAATTTTCTCTCTTGCTTTTTGAAATCCTCTGACAATTATCGAAGGATGTATTTTCTCATCAAGTAACTTTTCTGCATTTTCCAAAAGTTTTCCTGCCAAAACAACAGCAGTAGTTGTGCCATCTCCAACCTCTGCCTCTTGCGTTTTTGCTATTTCTACCATCATTTTTGCTGCAGGATGTTCTATGTGCATTTCCTCCAATATAGTTACACCATCATTGGTAACTATAATATCTCCTAAACTATCCACAAGCATCTTATCCATACCCTTTGGTCCCAAAGTAGATTTTACTATATCAGCCACTATCCTCGCTGCCATAATGTTGTTTCTTTGTGCATCTTTTCCAATCATCCTATAAACGTTTTCGGGTAAAATATATATAGGTTGTTTTTCTGTCATTTTAATAAAATAATTAGATTTTAGTTTAATTAGGTTTGTTTTTATATAAAATTTTATTTTTTAATATAAAAATTAGGAAAATTTAAAAATTTATCTCTAATTATTTTGTTTAACTAGTATAAAAGTAGCTTTCAATTTATTTTTTTGTATTTTCAAATTTTTATGTTTTTTGTATGTTTTATTTTTTTATAATCTATTAGATTTTTTTATAATCTAGTTTTATAATCTATTAGGAGAAAATTTGAAATTTTATCTTTAATTATTTTTTTAACTGGTATTTTTGTAAAAGTAGCTTTTGATTTTTTGATTTTTTGTATTTTTGATTTTTTTGTATTTTTTTGTATTTTAATTTATTTTTTTATTTTAATTTTTTTGATTTTTTTGTATGTTTTATTTTTTTGTATTTTTTGTTTTTTTATTTTCATTTTTAAGTTTTATCTCTAATTATTTTTTTAACTGGTATTTTGTAAAAGTAAGTTCCTTTTCTTTTTTATGTGATCAAGCATGATTTTTGCTGCTTTTTCTGGTGTATCTGCAAATAAAACTTTACTGCCTATCACTCTTTCTAATTCTTCAGTCAAAATTTTTTCTAAATTTTTTGTAAAAGGCAAAGGTGGATTGAAAAGAGTAGTAATGCCTAAAGCCAAAGCCCAAAAACCAATTGCCAAAGCCTTTTCTGTTGTCCATGATGGTGCACAAGCTATTATGGGTAATTCTGGTATATCAACATCAAGCTTATTAGCAATCAAATTTACCAATACTTCTATTCTTGAATTATCAACACAACTTCCCATATGCCAAACACAAGGTAAAGAAACTTTGTTTACTTTTTCTAACTTTTCTAAAAATAATTTTAAACCTTTACAAAACTTTTTTGCCTCTGGTTTTAGCAAACCTTTTTCTCCAGCAACATAAGCTATGCAACCTGTAGTCAAAACAAGAACATCATTCCTTAACAAAATCTTTACGAGTTTTTCAATATAACTATCATCAACCTTAATATTCCTACATCCAACTATTGCTGATATTCCTTGAATGTCTCCTTTAACAATGCTATTAAGTAATGGCTCTAAAGGGTCTTTTTTATCCAAATTTTTAAGTAAAGAAATTATCGTTTCAACAGAGAAACCAGAAATTATCTCGTTGCTTTGCTTTGGAATAAAAACGTTTTCATGTCTATTCTTAAAGTTTTTTATTGCCTCTAAAACAATCCTTTTTGCCATTTCATCGGCATTTTGAACAGAAAAAGGAATGTGTAAAGCCTTAGGCATTTTTGCTAACATAGTAGTTATAATTTTTGTATGATAACAATCTGCAACATCTTGTAAGCTAGGATATATACATTGTGTATCAACAACCATAGCTTCTAGAGCACCAGTAACTATTGGCAGTTCTGCATCTAAGATATGTGCAACCATAGATATGCCATATCTCATCAAAACTTCATGACCACTACAACAAACACCAACAACGTTAATGCCTTTGGCACCAACTTTTTTTGCCTCTTTTTCAAGCTTTTTTGCCCATTCAACAATCTTTTGGCTAAGTAAAGGGACATGACCATGAACAGCTATATTAACATAGTCCTTCTTTATATTTCCTAAACTTACTTTAGCTTTTATTAAGCTAGGTGTTCCAAAAATAATGTCTTGTGCATTACTGCTAAGATGTAAACCAGCATAACCATCAACTAAGCCAAGCTTTAACGATTGTAAAATTAAAGAAAAGGGATCTGCATCGTTACCAAAAGTTGTTGAATGCTGGGCTCTACTTATCTCTAAATCTGCATTAATCGGCAATATATCTAACTTTTTCCATATCTCTTGTCTTTTCTTCAGAGCGTTTATCCTTAACCAATTTAAATATTCTCCCTCCCCTTTATATGAAAAACTCCGTGCTGTCTTCTAAAATCCTCTAAAGCCTCTTTAACAAAATTTTCTGCAACCTTTTTTATGTTCTCTTTATACTCTTTATTCAAAGCTTTCACAATCTTCCTAAGTTTTTCTCTATCCTTTATTTTGTATGCTTTTGTTCTATCATGTACTATAGCATCTAAAGTTAAAACAACCTCTCTTGCATGATCTATATGTGCAGAAGTTCCTACTGAACATATCCTTGAAATATTTCTTGCTGCTATAACTTCTTCTGATGCTCCACAAATGCCTTTATTTCCTTTCCAGGAATAATCCTACAAGGTCCTTGTAAACAATTTTTGCAACAACTTTTTATTCCAAAAATACATTGCGGCTTTTGTTTTTCAAACCTGTCAAAAACAAGTTCAATGTTTTCCTTTTTTGCTTTTTTCCTTAAAAAATTTTTATCCATTTTATGCAATTATTTAATAACATGTAATTATTTAATAATAATAGGCTTAAGTTCTTTGAAAACTTTTAAACCATAATCCAACTTTTCCTTTGTTTCTGCATAGACTATAGCATAAATCTCGTTTTTATCAACTTGATCATTAACATGTTTTATCAAGTATATTCCAGCATATTTATCTGCAGGACAACCAAGAATCCTTGCTATAAAATTTATTTTCTTGTTATCTATCTCTATTATCTTTCCTTTCTTTTCAGCTTTTATCTCAGAAAATATTGATGATGGAGTTAATTCTTTTATGTTTCCTTTCTGCTCTCTTATAATTCTTTTAAAAGCCTCATAAGCTTTACCATTTTTTATAACTTTTTCAACGACCTTTTCTGCTTTTTCCTTGTTTATAACCAAAGATAAAAGTTCCTTAGCCAAATACATAGCTTTTTTATAAAGATCCTCTGGCTTATCTTTAGAATTTTTTAAAACTTTTAAAACATCTATAAGCTCTAAACAAGGTCCAATACCATTTCCTATAGGCTGACTGCCATCAGTTAACAAAATCTTTGTTTTTAAATTAAACTTTTTACCAACATATTCAAAAAGGTTTTTTAGCTCAAGAGCATCTTTCTTTGTTTCTATCTTTGCTCCTTTACCATAAGGTATATCTATGATAAGCCTATTACTTCCAATAGATATCTTTTTAGACAAAATGCTTGCAATCAACTGGCTTTTTGGATCGAGGTTTAACAGCCTTTCTACTTGTATAATTTTGTCATCTGCAGGACTTACTCCCAAACTTCCACCCCAAACAAGACATCCTTTAGCTTTATCAACAATCTTCTTTATTTCCTCTAAATCAAATTCAACATTTGCCAAAAGTTCTATAACATCTGCAGTTCCAGAAGCACTACTTATTGCTCTACTAGAAGTTTTTGGCATTACAGCATTTAACTTTAACTCATTTATTGCTGCAACAACTATGCTCACAACTATTGGCGTTGTTCTATTTCCTGCTATTCCTCCAATACAATGTTTATCTAAAACATACTTGTAGTTAAATTTAATTTTTTGGCCAACGTCTACCATAGCTTTAACCAAACTTAAAATTTCTTCTTTGCTCATACCCCTAATATAAGTAGAAGAAATAAAATAGGCTATTTCTGCTTCTGTTAGGCCATTATCAACTATACTCTTCATTATCTCAAGAAGTTTATCATAGCTTAGTCTTTTTCCATCAAGCTTTTCCCTTATATACAAAACGCTTAAAGGTTTTTGTGCAGGATTTATCTCTATGATATCATCTTCCTTTAAATTTAAATAACCAATAATCTCGTCAGAAGCATAAACATAATCGGCCTTTTCTTCTGTTTTTGTTATATCTATAATAGCTATTATTTTCTTTTTTTCTCCATACTTATTAATAATAAGTCTATCGCCAACATTAACATTAAGCCATTTTGCAATTTCCTTTGGCAAAATAATTATGGGCTTTCCTGTTAATAAACCAATCGATTTTACTTTCACCAACATTTTCCTCTTTTTTTACTTTAATAACCTCTGCTATTTTTATATTTTATGTTTTATGTTAATTTAATTTAATCAAAAATTTTTAATCTAAATTTAATCTAAAAGAAAAAATTGAAGGAAACTTAGAAGTAACAAACACTTATTTAATAATTTCTTGTTATTTTTATGTTTTATTTACTATTTTTATGTTTTATTTTTTATGTTAATTTAATTTTTATGTTAATTTAATTTCAATCAAAAATTTAATCTAAATTTAAAAAATCAAATCAAAAATTCTTAATCAAAAATGTAATCTAAAAGAAACTAATTTTAATCTAAAAGAAAAAATTAAAGATTGAAGGAAGTTTACAAGTAACAAACACCTATTTATAATTTCGTTATTTTTATGTTTTATTTACTATTTTATTTTTATGTTAATCTTAATTTTAATCAAAAATTTAATCAAAAAGAAAAAATTAAAAATTGAAAGAAGTTTACAAGTAACAAACACTTCCTAAGCATTCGCTAAAATGCAACTTAGCAATTGCTTTTTCTTTACCTTTTCCTATATACAAAACTTGCTCTGGTTTACTTCCATATCTGTAAATAGTTATACCTTTGCATTTTAATTTATAAGCCAGTAAAAATGCATTCTTTACATCTTCTATGCTTGCATTTTGCGGCATGTTTATAGTTTTACTAACACTATTGTCAACATATTTTTGCCATATTGCTTGCATCTTTATATGCTGTTCATAAGGAATTTCTAAAGCTGTAACAAATATCTCTTTTATATCTTTTGGTAGATCAACATCCTTCAAATTTCCACCAACTGCAATTTTCTCTATTAATTCATCACTATAAAGTCCTCTTCTTAACAATTCCCTCAAGAACCACTTATTTATTTCTAAAAATCTTTTTCCTTCCAAAATTTCCCTCTCAAAAATCAAAGCAAAAATTGGCTCTATGCTACTGCTACAACCAGCTATTATGCTTAATGTTCCTGTAGGAGCTATACTTAAGACAGTTGCATTTCTCATAAGCCTTTTATGCTTTGATGATTTAAAATTTGGGAATGGCCCTTTTTCTAAAGCAAGTTTATGGCTTTCATTATAAGCGATATTTTTCAAAAATCTTGCAAGTTTTTCTGCAAACTCCAAAGCTTTTTCACTTCCATAAGGAATTTTTAGCATAAAAAACAAATCTGCAAGTCCCATAACACCAAGCCCGATTTTTCTATTTGCCTTTACAACTTTTTCAATTTCAGGAATTGGAAATTTATTTGCATCGATAACATTATCCAAAAATCTTACAGCAAGCCTTATGGTTTTTTCAAACTTCTTCCAATCGAAAATAAAGTTTCCATCTTTTTCTTTAACCATCTTTGTTAAGTTTATGCTTCCTAAATTGCAAGCTTCATAAGGCAACAAAGGAACTTCTCCGCAAGGATTAGTTGCTTCTATCTTGCCAAGTTTTTTTAAAGTATGCCTTCTGTTTATTTCATCAATAAAAATTAAGCCAGGATCTCCTGTAAGCCAAGCATAATAGCATATCTTATCAAAAAGTTCCCTAGCCCTAATTTTTTTCACTTTTTTCTTGTTTCTAGGATTTATAAGCCAATAATCCTTATCTTTTAAAACAGCTTTCATAAATGCATCATCAATAGCAACACTAATATTAAAATTGCTCAAAGTTTTCTGATCAGCTTTAGCTTTAACAAATTCTTCAATATCAGGATGCCAAACATCAAGTATGCCTATGTTCGCTCCTCTTCTTTTTCCTCCTTGTTTTATAACTTCAGTAGCAATATCATATATTTTCATAAAGCTGACAGGTCCACTAGCAACTCCTTTTGTACTTTTTACTATATCTCCTTTAGGCCTTATTCTTGAAAAACTAAAACCAGTTCCACCACCACTCTGTTGTATTTTTGCCATGTTGTTGAGTGTTATAAAAATGCTGTCAAGGCTGTCCTCTATAGGCAAAACAAAGCAAGCACTAAGCTGTTGCAAAGTTCCGGCATTCATCAATGTTGGGCTATTGGGCAAAAATTCTAAGTTTATTAACATATCGAAAAATTTTTTTTCTATCTCCTTTATCTCTTTTTTACTTTTTCCATACTTTGCTTCAACTTTAGCTATTTCTTTAGCAACTCTTTCAAACATTTGTCTAGGAGTTTCTATAATGTTTCCCTTCTCATCTTTTAACAAATATCTTTCCTCTAAAACTTTCAAAGCAGTAGCATTAAACTTTAAATCATCTTTAAGCTTTAAAAAAAGCTTGATCTCTCTTGCCAAATGTCTTGATCTTCTGTAAAGAGAATAAGCTTTTGCTATTCTTTCATTTTTTTCAAACAAAGTTTCCTCAACAATATCTTGAATTTGTTCGACAGAAGGGATTTTATTTTCAAAAAGATAAACCCTATCGTTTAATTTTTTAACGACTTCTTTTGTTATATCTGTAAGAACTTTTTCATCAGCAAAGCCAAGAAAAGAAAAAGCTTTTCTTATAGCAGATTTTATTTTTTCTTCATCAAAATCAACTATTTCACCTGTCCTTTTTTTTACTTTTTTTACTATTTCCATTTTAAATCTAAAAAAATTTATCTAGTGTAATATTTTTTTCATTTTTTTTATCCAAGTCTTTATCAATTTTTTTAATCAAACTATACATTCTTTTCTCTTTATGCCAAGATGCCCAATAATAAGCTTCGTCCCTTGTCTTTTCTGCAAATAAAATTACAATTTCCCCTTCTCTTGTTCTTGCTGTTCTTCCAGCTCTTTGGATTTTTCTTATGGCTGATGGTACGGGCTCGTAAAAAATTACTGCATCTACTTCAGGAATATCAAGGCCCTCTTCACCAACACTTGTAGATATTAAAACATTTATCAAACCATATCTAAATTCTTCCAAAATTTCCCTTTGCCTTTTTTGGCTTAATCCTAAGTTTCTCTTTTTTGCTTGTCCAACAAAAACTTCGCAATTGATATTAAAATTTTGTAAATATTCTTTTATCTTGATCACATTATCTCTATATTGAGTAAAAATTATTGCCCTAAACTCTTTGTTGTTCTTTAATTTTTCTTCTAATATTTCTTTCAATTTTTCTAATTTTGGATGTTCTTTCTGCTTATTATGAAGTTCTAAAACCTTCAAAAATATTTTTTCGAAATTTAAATTATTTACAAGTTCTCTTGTGGCTCTATTCTTTTTATCCTTTGCTCTTTCGTACAAATCCCTTAAATAAAGATATAAAGCTTTTATGCTTTGCGTTTCTAGAAGCTCTAAAGCATGCTGAATTTTTAGTAATATAGCCAATGTTATCAAAACATTAAAATTTTTATTTTTTTCACTCATCAACCTTTTATTTAACTCTACTAACTCTTTTTTTGAAGGGTTTTTTTTATTTAATATCCCTTTATCTACGAGCTTTTGTATATTCTCGCTGTAGATATCATTAAGCATATTCCTTAACAACAAAAAACCTTCATCTAATCTAACCTTCACAAAATTCATTTTTAGTTTTTTTAAATATGGCTTAACATCCTTGCTTTCCCTAGTCCTTATCTCTATTTTTTCTATATTTAGATTCCTACATATTTCATCTATTTTTTCCTTTGTTTCTCCAGGAGATGCCGTTAAGCCGAGAATTCTTCCTTTTTTATAGTTTTTTGCAATAAAAACATAATCATAATTTTTTAAACATCTATGAGCCTCATCAAATACTATGCAAGAAACATTATCCAATACTATCAAACCATTTCTCAAATCATTTGCAATTGTTTGAGGAGTTGCGAAGATGACTTTAGATTTTTCCCATATCTCTTTTCTTTTTTTATTCTTTATACTCCCTGTAAGCATAGCTGAAGGATAGGAAAAAAGTTTTGTAAAGTTTACATAATGCTGATAAACAAGAGGTTTTGTTGGAGCCAAGAATAATGCTTTTCCTCCATAAAATTTTAGTCTATTGTCTATAAGATAGAAAGCTATTAACGTTTTTCCCAAACCTGTAGGTAAAATTACAAGAGTATTTTTTTCCTTTGCTGTTTTTAATATATTCTTTTGATACTCTCTTAATTCCATAAAAATAAAAAGAGGCCAAGTTTAAATATTTTGATTTTTTTGGAAATATTTTCCTCTCGAAAAGAATTTTTCTTCAATCCTCTTTGGTTTAAAACTTTTTATTACAAATTTTTTTGCTTTTTCTATATCAAAATCCTTACAAGAAAATAAATCTATGCTTGCAAAGCCTTGTTCAACAAAGGTGTGTATGGATATATGGCTTTCTGCTATCAAAACAAAACCAGAAACACCTCCTTTATCAAAAGAATTCTTTTTCCCTTTATAATATATCACAAAAGGTTTTGAAATTTTATGCATGCCTATTATACTAGGAAATTTATCTAAGAATTTCTCAATAAATTTTTTATCCCCTATTCTTTTCTTATCACAGGAGTATAGATCAAGAGTTAAATGAGGGCCAAACATTTTAAATTATTTGGTAAAATTATTTAGTTTTTATTTTATATCTTTAGTTTAAAAATTTTTTCGTTAAACAAAACTTAGAAAAATATTGATAAAAAATTTAAAGATTCTTTTTCATTTTTCCCTTAATTTTTTAAAATCAAAAATTTTTATAAAATAATGGAGAAGGAGAAAAAAGAATTGCCAAAGGAGGATGAAGTTGTTTTATGCACAGTTAAAGAAATAAAAAAGCCACAAGTGTTTTTGATTATAGATAAGTATGGTGTTGAGGGAGTTATGCAATTCAGCGAAGTTGCTCCAGGAAGAATAAGAAATATAAGAGAGTATGTTGTACCAAATAAAAAAGTTGTTTGTAAAGTTTTAAGAGTTTTAGGATCTGGACATATAGATTTATCCTTAAGAAGAGTTTCGGAAAAAGAAAGGAAGGCTGTGATGGAGGAATACATAAGAGAAAGAGATAGTGAAAGTTTGCTTAAGTCTATACTAAAAGATAAGTTTGAAACAATAAAACAAAAAATTTTAGAAAAATACAATAGCCTATATGCTTTCTTAGAAGAATTTAAAGAGAATAGAGAAATTGGAAGAAAGATTGGAATAGAAGAAGCCTTCTTGAAAGAAATAGAAGAAGAAATGGGAAAAAGGTTTAAAGAAAAAGAAATAAGAAAAAAGTTTATGTTGGAAATAAAAACTTCTGAAATGGATGGATTGGAAAAAATAAGGAATATCTTATTAAAAATAGCTAAAGAAGCAAAAGTTAACTATATTTCAGCACCAAGATACGAGATAATAATTCAAGAAAAGGATATAAAACAAATAAACAAAAAATTAAATAAGATAATGCTGATAATCGAAAAAGAAAAAAATAATTTTGATTTTTTGAGTATTAAAGAAGTAGAATAAGTTTTTTGAATTGCTGGAAACCTAGCAGTTAAATTGTTCAACTATAGCAACTTTTCGGCTTTTTCTTGTTTCTTTTTTTTATTTTATTTTTGTTATTTTTAATCTATCCCAAGGTCTTTCTTGTCAATTTTATATTCACTATTATTTATATTTATTATAATACTCTTTTTAGTTTCTTTAAGATGATATATAGACAAAAACTCCTTATTACGTTTTGAGTCCTTAAGTACTCCATACTTTAAATTTCCACTTTTATCTTTCCATACTAAATAAACAGTATCGAAGCCATAATCTCTTCCGTTTTCTGTACTCCATACAATTACAGCAACATCTTTTCCTTCAAGCTTCTTTGCGTTACTCATATAATCATATCCAAGTTTCTCGCCAATTCTCTTTACTAGATTTTTTGCTTGATCAAAAAAGTCTTCAGGCTCTTTTATTTTTCCTTCTAAAGTGATTTTAATCTTCACCTGTGAAAGCCCACCATATGCCTCTTGTGTTCCTTTTGGTGTTATTGTTGCGATTACTCCATCTTCTAACACTTCTTCAAGGCCAATCACAGGATTTCTCCCTTTACTACCAGTCATAGCACTTGGAGTTGGCCTATACCAATCATGGTCGCTATAAATTTGTTTTGGTTCGGTAAATCCCTTTATATACCAAACACTATACCTATATTGGTCACCAAGCCAACCAGTGCCATAAGGAGAGCACCTATCTGTATCTATGTGTTCAAACAAAACAAATGCTGCTATTTCCTTTTCTTTATCAATTATATATTTTGTTATCGTTGTTGGTTGAAATAATGGATGGTCGTGTTGATATTTTTTTACAACTTTTTCCATTTCTTGTTTTACATATTCTTCAAAATTTTTTTTGTTTTTCATATAATTACTATTAAGTTATGCTTTTTAAATATTTTCCCTAAAAAAATATAAAAAATATAAATAACTACTTATAAATAACTACTCATTGAGTAAAGCATGGATTGCTATTTTGAAAATAATTTCCAAACTTTTTTATATCCTTTTGGAATGCATTTTTGGTTTCCATTCTAATTCAGCAAGAGAATCGCTTATTGTAAAAATTGCTCCAAGTTGCACATTTCTATATTTTGCTACAGCAAATAATGCTGCAGCTTCCATTTCCACAGCTATAACTCCTTCTTTTTGGTATTGCCTTACTTCGGCTACAGTTTCCCTATACGGTGCATCGATTGTCCAACTTGTTCTAACAAAATATTTTTGATTAAATTTTTCAAAAGATTTCTTTATTTTGTTAACCATTTCCTTTGAAGCATAAGCATATTTTGAATGTTTTAGATAATGATGGGATGTTCCTTCGTCTCGAATTGCTTTATCACAGATCATCAAACTTCCAATTTTAACATCTTTTTGTAAAGTTCCTGCAATTCCAATAGAAATGAATTTCTTTACACCAAAAGCAATTAATTCTTCTAATACACTTGCTGCGACAGGAGCACCGATTCCAAAATTGCCAACGACTGCAATTTTTCCATTTGTTTTATCTAGTAAATACATTTCTCCAGCGAATCCTCTAACTTTTTTAGCTTTATATTTCTTCAAAATGTTTTTTATCAAAGGTAATTGATAACAAAAAATTACTCCAACGGGTGGTTTAAATTTTGGATATCTTCCTATCTTTTTCAAATAATCTAAAAATTCTTTTGGACTAAATACTGGATCTTTTGCATGTTTGCCTTTAATATTTGGAAATGCCATTCTTTAGCGAGCTTTGCTTTTTGTTATATTTCTTCAAATACCAACTTTTCCAGGATCCAGTTTTTTTGTCATTTAATTCACAAAGATATGATTAACTTATTAACTATTGATATATAATATATAAAAAGCTTTTGTATTTTTACAAATTATATTGATCAAATTACATTAAGATGTTAAATTATGTAAAATTAAATAAAAGTAAGTTAAGTGAATAATAAATCTATTTATTAAAATCTATTCATCGATTAACCAAACCTATTTATTTAAATATTTGTACAAAAGGTAAAGACCTACACAACAAGCCAATATTAGGGCAAAAAAAATTGAAAGAAAATAGTTTGCAAGATTTATAAGAATAAAAGTAAAAAAGAAAAAGGTAAAATAAAAAAACCAAATAATCCAATTGCTATAAAAAATTCTTGCTCCATCCAAAGATCCAAATGGCAAGACATTAGTTAAAACAAACCATATCCCAATTAAAGCAAAATCCTTATGGAGATAAAAAAGAATTATTGTAATAAAAAAACAAATCAATAAAGATATTATAGAAATTTTTGTAATATCATATTCAGCATATTCAAATTTTCTTTTCACCCTCTCAATATTTTCCTTATATTCAAAACCAATCACAGTAAAAAGCTTTATAGCACCAAAAGTGATAAAAGAAATTAAAAATACAAATATCCAAACAGGAATTGGAAATTTTAATTTATACTGGTCTCCAAACCAATATCTACCTATAGCCAAAAATTTTGATTTAATATCAAAGCCTAGAATTTTAGCAAAAAAATATTTAGAAAAAAAATTTAGAAGGAAAAAGAAAAGAATAAATAAAAAATATAAAAATATCTTTTCAAAATTAAAGATAGAAAATGCAATAGCACATATAGCAGAAGCCAAAATGATGTTTATTATGTCTTCATACATGTATTTATACATAAACATTTTTCCTTTCATTGTTTATTAATTTTTTGTCTGTTTTTATAAATGTCACAAAAAATTTTAAAAGGACATTGTTTAATAAGAGAATGGTATACAAACTTGTTGAGGCAACAAGCTTAAAGGAAGGAAACTATGCAATTATAGAAGATGCCCCTTGTATTGTTAAAAGGGTAGATATAAGTAAAACTGGAAAGCATGGTGCGAGTAAAGTTAGAGTAGAAGCTATAGGCCTGATAGATGGAAAAAAAAGAATTGCTGTTATGCCTGGTCATGAAAGAATAGGTGTTCCATTAATAATAAAAAAAAGGGCACAAATATTAGCTATAAAAAATGATCAAGCTGATGTAATGGATTTGGAAACCTTTGAAACTTTTACAACAAGTATAGATGAAGATGTGAAAGGAGAAGTGAGAGAAGGTGATAACGTTGAGTATTGGGATATAGAAGGAATTAAAATAATAAAGAGAAAAGTATAAAATGGCAAAAATTCCTGCTGCTCAAAACAGACTTTTCAAAAATATTTTTATATGCAGAAAGTGTAAAAGTAAAATAAGGGCTTTGCCTAGCAAAGTTAAGGAAGGGAAAGTGAGATGTAGAAAGTGTAAAAGCAAAGTGTTGAGGCCAGTAAGAAGGAAATAAAAGAAAGAAAATAAAAAATGAAATTTATTATAATTGATTTAACTTTATTTTTTTGTTTTTTGATTTTTATTATATTCTTTTTGATTAAAAATAGAAAAAAAGTTTCTAGAGAAGGTATCCTACTTTTATATAAAACAAAATGTGGTATAAGGCTCATAAAAAAATTTTCTAAAAAAAACAAAAAATTGCTTAAAGTTTTTTCTTTTATTTCTCTTTTTTTTGGTTATGTTTTTTTAATAGCATCTGTAGCCTTACTTCTGATTTCCTTAAGGTTAACTATTGTTGCGAAATACCTTCCAAAAACACCCCCAATATTACCAGTTATTCCTTATGCCACTCACATATTTAAAATCGATTTTCTTCCTCCATTATATTTTACATATTGGATCATAATAATATTAATCGTTGCTGCTTTTCATGAATTTGCGCATGGAATATTCTCAAGCTTTTATAAAATAAAAATAAAATCAACTGGTTTTGGTTTTTTAGGGCCGATTATTGCAGCCTTTGTAGAGCCAGACGAAAAAGAAATGCAAAAAAAAGAAATAAGAAAACAATTGGCAATCCTTTGTGCCGGATCTTTTGCAAATTTTTTTGTAGCAATAATTTTCATATTGCTGTTGCAACTTTTCTTTTTAGCATTTTATACACCTATCGGCTTTGCTGGATATTCTTTATATATGGAAAAGGTAAATGTATCAAACATAAATCTAACCTCACTGAATAATTCAAACTTTCCTGTTAAATTTGAAATAGGAAATAAAACTTATTATTTGGATAAAGAATTGTGGGAAATTCAAAAAGAAATTATTGAAAAAAATAAAACAAAAGAAATATTTTTGTACTTAGAAACTCCAGCATACAAAAACAACTTATCTGGAGCTATAATCAAAATAGATGAAAAAAAGATTAGATCTGCTAAAGACATAGATGAAGTATTGAAGAATAAAAAGCCAGGAGATATTGTAAAGATAAAGACAGAAGAAAGAGAGTATAACATAGAGTTAACAGAAAATCCAAAAAATTCCTCTAGAGGTTTTTTAGGAATTTCTATCATAAAACTTCCATCCTATGCTTCTTTATTCTCATTTTCATTTTATTCTTTTAATCCATACATAAAAATAAAGCCGAAAGCAAATATATTTGATTTTTTCAAAGATCTTTTTTATTGGATTATAATCATAAATATCAGTGTAGCAATATTCAACATGCTTCCATTTTTGTTTTTGGATGGTGGAAGAGTGACTTATTTAACCCTTTTAGCTTTTTTAAAAGATAAGAAAAAAGCCATGTTAGGCTTTAATATATTCAACCTTCTTGTTATCTTTATCATAATCCTAATATTTTTCTTTTGGTTTTTAAAGTTTTAATAAAAGTGTAAGTTTTTATATTTTATAAGTTTGGAAAAAATGTTGTTAAAAAAATTTAAAAAATAAAAAAAATAAAAACCAATATGGTTACGGAAACAGAGTTAATAGAAAAGATTAGAGAATTGATGAGAAAACCGGAAAAAATAAGAAATATAGGTATAGCTGCCCATATAGATCATGGAAAAACAACTTTAACCGATTCCTTGCTTGCAGGAGCTGGAATGATTAGTGAAGAATTAGCAGGAAAATTGCTTGTCATGGATTTTCATGAAGATGAAAAACAAAGAGGAATAACTATCGATAGCGCTAATGTTAGTATGGTGCATATGGTTGATAATGAATATTATTTAATCAATCTTATAGATACTCCAGGCCATGTTGATTTTAGTGGAGAAGTTACAAGAGCTATGAGGGCTATAGATGGGGCCATAGTTCTTGTTGATGCTGTTGAAGGCATGATGCCACAAACAGAAACAGTTTTAAAGCAAGCATTAAGAGAAAGGGTAAAGCCTGTTCTTTTTATAAATAAAGTTGATAGAATGATAAAAGAACTTAAGCTTGATTCTGAAGAAATGCAGAGAAGGCTTATAAAGATTATTAATGATGTTAATCAATTTATAGATTCTATATGTCCTGAAGAATTTAAAGGAAAATGGAGAGTAAATGTTGCTGAAGGTTCTGTAGCATTTGGATCTGCAAAGGATAAATGGGCCTTAAGCTTTCCTTATATGCAAAAAACAGGGATAAAGTTTAAGGATATTATTGATGCCTATTATCAAGAAAATATAAAAGAAATTCAAAAGAAAGCACCTTTGCATGTTGTTGTGTTGAACATGGTTGTTAAACATTTACCAAATCCTTTAGAAGCTCAAAAATATAGAATACCAAAAATATGGAAAGGAGATTTAGAAAGTGAAGAAGGAAAGGCTTTGCTTAATTGTGATCCAAACGGAGAAGTTGTTTTTATTCCTACAAAAATTGTTGTTGATAAACATGCTGGTGAGGTAGCTGGAGGTAGACTTTTTAGTGGAACTGTCAGGAAAGGGCAAGAGTTATGGTTAAATTTGGCAAAGAAAAAAGCAAGAGTACAGCAAGTTAATATTTATAAAGGGCCTGTAAGGCTTATCATAGATGAAGCTGTTGCAGGAAATATAATAGGAATAGTCGGCCTAACAGACATCTTTGTTGGTGAAACTGTAAGCAGCAAACCCATAGAGCCATTTGAAGAGCTTAAGCATATTTTTGAGCCTGTAGTTACTTGTAGTGTAGAAGCAAAAAAGCCTATGGATTTACCCAAACTCATAGAAGTTTTAAAGGATGTAGCAAAAGAAGACCCAACAATAAAGGTTGAAATAAACGAAGAAACTGGCCAACATCTTTTGCATGGAATGGGAGAATTACATTTGGATGTTGTGGTTAATAGAATAAGAACTGAAAAGGGTGTTGATGTTGTTATGGGAAATCCTATTGTTGTTTATAGAGAAGCTGTAACTAAAAAAAGTAATATTATGCAAGGAAGAAGTCCAAACAAGCATAATGATTTTTTTATATTTGTTGAACCTCTTGAAGATGAAGTTTATAAAGCTATAAAGGCTGGTGAGATTCCTGAAGGAAAAATAAAAAAGAAAAACGAAGAACTAGTAAAGAAGCTTATGAGTTTAGGTATTAGTGGAGAGGAAGCTAGGCAATATAAAGAAATATATAAAGGTTGTGTTTTCCAAGATAGAACAAGAGGAATTGTACATATAGGAGAAGTTATAGAGCTAGTTATGCAAGGTTTTGAAAGTGTTATAGATGCTGGTGTCTTAGCTAAAGAGCCTTGTTTTAAGCTAAAAGTTTGTCTTGTTGATGCAAAGTTGCATGAAGATGCTATACACAGAGGGCCAGCACAAGTTATTCCTGCTGTAAGACATGCTATAATGGAAGCCATAAAAGATGCTAATCCTGTTCTTTATGAACCAGTACAAATCTTGCAAGTAGAAACACCTATAAAGTTTATTGGAGATGTGAATGGAGTGATACAAAGTAAAAGGGGACAAATTTTAGGGATGGAACAAGAAGGAGACCATGCAAGCATAAAGGTTAAAATTCCTGTAGTAGAAACTTTTGGATTGAGTAAAGATTTAAGAGGAGTAAGTGAAGGAAGGGCAACTTTTTATATAGTAGATCAACTTTTTGAATTAGTTCCAAGAGATTTGCAGCAAAAAGTTATAAACCAGATAAGAGAAAGAAAAGGTTTGAAAGAGTAATTTTTATTCAAAACATTTCCAATAATTACAAAATTCTTTTTTTATTATTTGAATTAAACTTTCAACTTCATCGATTGGCTCATGTATTTTTTTTATTTTTTTAATTTTGAAAGGATCCGAAATTTCAATTTTTAATCCAAGTAAATTAACTAATAAAGCAGTCCAACAAATTTTTAAAACATCAAGATTGTAACCTGAAGCAATCAAATCGATTTCTTTTCCATCACAAATTTGAGCTAACTTTTTTACCTTTTTCCCTATCATCTTAAATCCTTCAATTGTTAAATTTAAATTTGTTAAAGGATCAGAAAAATGAGGATCAGATCCTCCGTTTCTAATTATTATTTGAGGTTTAAATTCTCTGGCTAATGGCTCGATTATTTCTTCAAAAAGCATCTGATAACATTTATCTCCAGAAAAAGGAGGCAAAGGAATGTTGATTTTTAAACCCTCTCCCCTACCCCTTCCTTTTTGCTCAATAAATCCTGTTCCAGGATAAAGAGTCCTTGGATCTTGGTGAATATCAATAAATAAAACTTTTTCATCTTCGTAAAAATATTCCAAAGTTCCATTTCCACCATGAGCGTCAGTATCCAAAATTAAAATTCTTTTTAAACCGTAATTTTCAATCAAATACTTTGCGCAAAATGCTACATCATTATAAATACAAAAACCTTCTCCAAAATTTCTTTTTGCATGATGCAAACCCCCTCCAATTGAAATTACTTTTTTAAACTTGCCACCCATTATTAAATCAGCAGCTATTTTTGCCTGTCCAATTATATATCTTGCAGCTTCCTCGATTTTTCCTGGCTTTCCAATTGGCAAATTATCAGCAGAATGATAAAGGAAGAATTTTCCATTAATCTCTTCTCCCCTACTCTTTGCTTCAAAATATTTTTTAGTAAACTCAATATATTCTTTTTCACAAATTAAAAGTAAATCTTTGTCAGTTACTTTTTCTGCTTTCAAAATTGGAAAATCAATCTTTACCTTTTCTTTAAAAAAATTCAAAAAATCCTCTCCCCTCCTCCCATGAAAAGGATGTCCCTCACCAAAATCATACTCATTTATTTCTTTTCTAAACAAAAAGGCGAAATCTTTCATATTTAGAGCTAAGTTCAAAATTATAAAAAATTATTGATGAGATAAATTTAAAATAATGAATAAATTTTTATTTATGCCCGGGTCGCCTAATTGGTATGGCGCTGGCCTTGAGAGCCAGTGGGCTTTTACGCCTGTGAGGGTTCGAGTCCCTCCCCGGGCGTTTTTTAACTAATTTTTTTCTTAATAAATCAAAAGCAAAAAATATTTAAACCGAAGAATTTTTTTATTTGTAACTAAATTTAAATTTGTAACTAAATTTAAATAAATTTAATAAATAAATTTAAATAAACAAAAAGCAAAAAATGTTGAGGTTAAAAAGGGTTACTGAGTTGGTTGGATTGAAAGTTTATACCGATGCTGGGGAATTTGTAGGAGAAATCGAAGAAATAAACATTATTGGAAATAAAGTGGAATCATGCAAGATAAAGGTTGCTAAATCAAGCAACTTAGCAATGCAACTTGGTGGGGCAAAAGGAATAGTGGTTCCTTATAAAATAGTTAAATCTATAGGTGATGTAGTGATAATAAGTAAAAGCATTGCACCAGTAACCGAAGAGGAAACTATAGAGCAAGAATTCCAATAAAAAATGGCCGAGACTTTATTTTCACATCCTTTTTTTATAAACATAGTTCTTCCATTTGTCTTTACGTTTGTTTTACTTTATGCTCTGATGGAAAAAGCAAATTTGTTAAATAATAAACAAGCCCATTTACTTTTAGCTTTAGCAATTTCTTTCTTTTTTGTAGGATTCCCTTCTTTAATAAATATCACACATATACTTATTCCTGTTGTAACAATTCTTGTTGTGATAGTATTTTGCTTGATGCTTCTATATGGTGCTATGGGTGTTGAATGGTATGAGAAAGGAAAAGGACATGCAGTAAAAGGATGGGTTGGAGCTATATTGACGATTATAGGAATAATTGTTGTTGCATTTTATTTAGGAATAAAAAAATTCATTCCACAAGTTACTCCAGAAATGATAAACACCTTAGCCTTTATAGTTATTGCAGGTGTTGTTATATTTATTATTGTTAAGTTTAGTGTAAAGCCAGAAGCAAAATAAAAATGGTCCCATATTATGGAGCTTTTAGCTTTCTGTACTTTGATTATTTGGCAAACCAACTAGGCTTATATGTAATTTTATCTTTTTTACTAGTTTTTTCTGTTGTATATGCCATTATGCTTAGAATAGGTTTATTTAACAAAGTTCCTGCAGCAAGTGTTATAGTTAGTCTAGTTATAGCTTTTTTTGCTCTAACAAATAGGTATGTTGCTGAATTTATGATATATCTTTTCTCAAAGGTTGTTATAGCAATCATAGCATTTTTAGCAATAATAATTCTGTTGGCCTTGTTTAATATAGATGTTTCTCAAAATAGATTTACTCCTTTTTTTGTTGGTGTAGCCATTATAGCTGCTATCGTTATCCTAGTACAAGCCTTCTCACAAACCTTTGGGTTTGGATGGGAAGAAGTAATTAAGCATTATGTATATGTTTCTCTGCCTTTTATAATTGTATTAATTGGTATAATCCTAATAGTAATATTCACTCCACCAAAAGAAGGTGAAACCTCTCTTGCAGAAAAAATATTGATGAGAAAATAAATACTATTTTTTCTTTTCTGACCCTTTACCTTTCTCTCCACTTCTAAGCTCTTTGCTTATCTCTTCCAATTTTTTAATATTTTCAGTTAATGGTTTTAAAACTTTGCTAAAGGCCTCCTCAAGCATAGAAATTTCTTTTCCTATCATCTTTATCTCTTTTTGCTGTTGCTCGTGCCTTTTCAATATCAAAAGGTTTATGTTGTCAAGATTGTACTCCACTCTTTTTATCTTTTCTTCCAAATTTTTTATTTTGTCTTCCAAAACTTTCCTTATCTCTTCTAAATCTCCTACTTTCCTCTTCATCAACTCGAATTTTTCTGCAATTAGCTCTTCTGCCAAAGTTTCAAAGGCTTCTAAGTTATAAGTTGGTGCATAAGTTGTAGGCATTTCCTGAATAAAAGGCATTTGAGGGATTAATTGTGGTCGGGGAACTCCTGGTTGAGGAACTTCAGAAACCTCTGACTGGAAAGTTTCTGGAGTTGTTGCTGTTGGTGGAGCAGATACAGCAGTAGTAGGGGTTGGAGCTTCCATTATGCTAGGAATTGCTTCCTCTTTTCTCAACTTTAACTTGTTTAAAGCATCCAAAATATCTTTAGGTTGAAAACCTTGTTGGTTAAGATAATTTATAATATCCTCTTCAGTATATCCACTTCTCAACATTTCTTCAATAAAACTAACCAAATCTCCATTCATTCTAGCTATTATTCTTTTTTAATATTTTTTATCATCCTTTCAACATCCTCTTTTGTTACAAATTTTAATGGTTCCCACATTTTTATAAATTTCTCAATAACTAACAAATCTTCTTTTCTTACTAAGTTGGGCATCTCTGCCATTATATAATCAATCTTTTGCTTAACCTTATCTATTTCTTCTCTTATCTTCTCAACTTTCTCCTTTATAATATATATCTCCTCACTTATCTTTTTATATTTTTGCTGTAAAGAAGAACTTACTAAATCAATTTTTTCTTTATTATTTTTAGTTTTCTCTTCAACATCGTTTATCCTTTGCAAAAGTTGGGTGAAAAAAGCCTCTATGCTTTCTTCCTGTTTTGGCATATTTTTTAAAGTTTTATGAATTTAAAATTTTAATGGAAATAAACATAAAACCCATAACCTTTTTATATTTCCTTAACTTAAAATTTTATGTTCCTTCCAACACAGAAAACTTTTGCTTATGAAATAAGAAAAGAGGGAAAAGAAAATAGTCTCTATATAAATTTTTTTGGTTATTTTGGTTTGCCCGATATAGCAACTGATGCTATAGCTATGGAAAAAGTCTTTGATTTGCTTTTAGAAAATCCAAACATAACCAAAATAGTTTTTGTACAATTCAAAAACTACATCTATGATTTTCCCCAAATATCTTTGATCATGGATTTTGTAAACTTGTACAATTATCTCATTCATCAAATCCAAATATTTTCTATCACTACCCTATGCCCCTTTACTTGTAAAGTATGTTTAGGAAGAAAACAAAATGCCATGAGGTATTTATTTTTATATTTACTTAAAAGAGATCCTATAAGCTGTTACGTTGAATTAAAAAGAATGATAAGAGAAGAAAAGATTAACAGAGGAAAAACTGGATGTAGTAGCATTTGTGAAAACCATTATATAACTTTGCTCGAGAAAATTAGGGAAATGTTTGAAAAGACAAAGCTGATAGAAGGGGTAAAAGATAGGCTTGATGGTTATAAAATAGGTAGTAGAAAACTTTATGCAGATTTTTTTAAACCAATAATACAACCCAACTTTATTTTCCTCAAACTTATTTCTTCTTATCCAAAGGATGCTGAAATTATAGAGGAATATGACATAGGTGAGCTACATGATAGGGCTCATATAACAATATTAAAGATGCCTCAATCTACAAAATATTTCTATCATATAATACCACAGGAGCACTTGCTAGAAGAAACCCACAACAATCTAGTAAACCTTGCAAGAAATGTTTTAATCGAACATCAGCCAAGAGAAGAAGAATTTACGGATATAGAAAGAATAAGACAAGTTTTTTTTAATGTTGCTAGAGATTTGCTCAATGAATTAGCTGCCAACAGAAACATCAAGCTAAGCTATAGACAGTTAACGAAGCTTAGCAATATTTTGGTTAGAAATACTATAGGTTTTGGAATTTTAGAGGTTTTGTTACAAGATGATAGACTACAAGACATAGTTATAAATGCTCCAGTATACAAAAATCCCGTTTTTGTTAGACATCAAGATTATGATGAATGTGACACAAACGTATTCCTTAGCGAATATGATGCTGAAAGTTGGGCTGCAAAGTTTAGAATGATTTCTGGAAGGCCTTTGGATGAAGCTAATCCTATTTTGGATACAGAACTTGCTGTAGGAAAAGCAAGAGCAAGAGTAGCTATTATACAACAGCCTTTAAGCCCATATGGTTTAGCTTTTGCTTTTAGAAGGCACAGAGAAAAACCATGGACTCTTCCTTTATTTATAGATAATAGAATGCTAAACCCATTTGCTGCAGGTTTGCTTAGTTTTTTAATAGATGGAGCAAGAACTATGCTTATTGCAGGAACGAGAAGCTCTGGTAAAACATCTCTGCTAAGCTCTTTGATGCTAGAAATAATGCCAAAATATAGGATTATAGTCGTTGAAGATACTTTGGAGCTTCCTGTAGATAGCCTAAGAGAGCTTGGCTATGATATATTAAGGATGAAAGTAAGAAGTGCATTGGTTGGAGAAACAACAGAGCTTAGTGCTGCTGATGGTATAAGAACAAGCTTGAGGCTTGGAGATTCTTGTTTGATTGTAGGAGAAGTTAGGAGTGAAGAAGCTCTAGCCTTATATGAAGCAATGCGTGTTGGTGCTTTAGCAAATGTTGTTGCTGGAACTATACATGGAGCAAATCCATATGGTGTTTTTGATAGAGTAGTTAATGATTTAAAAGTTCCTCCAACAAGCTTTAAGGCTACTGATTTAATTTTAATTGCAAATCCAATAAAAAGTCCTGATGGCCTACATAGATGGAGAAGGGTTTTGCAATTAACAGAAGTAAAAAAACATTGGAAAAATGATCCTATGCTTGAAGGTGGTTTTGTAGATTTGTTAAAATATGATGTGGAAGCAGATGAACTAAAACCAACACCAGAGCTTTTGAATGGAGAGAGTGAAGTTATAAAGGCTATAGCAAGTAATGTTAGAGGATGGGCAGGAAACTGGGAAGCTATATGGGATAATATTTTGCTTAGGGCAAAAGTTAAAGAAGAATTAGTAAAGGTTTCTAGACAAACAAAAAATCCAGAATTGCTAGAAGCTGAATTTGTTGTTAAAGCAAACAACGCCTTTCATAACATATGCGATGATGTTAAAGAGGAAGTTGGCCTACCTTTAAGCAAATATGTTTTTCCAAAATTTCAAGAATGGTTAAAGAAAGAAATAAAAAAGTAAAAAATGGAGAAAAAAAGTAGAGAAAGGGAAATAATTGAAAAATATAGTAGGATATTGGAGAAAGAAATAAAACAAGATATATTTAGAAGTAAAGAGTATGAGAAATTCAAGGAAGAAGCAATACCTGAACTTTCTACTTATGAAAGGGCTTGTAAAAAATTTTCTTTTATTAAAGTAAAGCTAAATGAAAAAACAAAAAAAGAATTACAAAACTATATAGAATTTGCCCAGCTTTCAATAACTCCTGAAGAGGCATATAGCTTTGCCATATCGATATTTTTGATTTGTATTTTTTTCACATTCATTATTTTTGCTTTTCTTGCTTTTTATTTAGCAATAGATATTGGTCAGGCTGGATTGATTGCCTTTCTACTTTTACTTTCCTCCTTTTTCATTTATTATTACTTTAACTATAAACCTAAAAATTTAGCATTCAGAAGAAGATTAAAAGCAAGTAGTCAGATGGTTCCTTGTATACTATACATAGTTGTTTATATGAGGCACACAAGCAATTTAGAAAGAGCAATAAAATTTGCATCCGATCATTTGCAACCTCCCTTAGCCTATGATCTAAAAAAAGTTTTCTATGATGTTGAAGTTGGAAAATATAGTAGCATAAAACAAAGCCTTGATGCTTATTTACAAAAATGGAGAGAATATAATTTGGAGTTTGTTGAAGCGTTTCATTTAATAGAATCAAGCTTATACGAGCCTGATGAACAAAGGAGAATAAGTTTATTAGAAAAATCCTTGCAAGTAATTCTTGACGGAAATTTTGAAAAAATGTTACATTATACTCATGAAGTAAAAAATCCTTTAACAAATATTTACATGCTTGGTATTGTTTTACCAACATTGGGGCTTGCATTATTACCTTTGGCCTCTACATTGTTGCAAGGAGCTTTAAAATGGTATCACATTGCTTTAATTTTCAATTTTATTCTTCCCTTTATAGTTTATTATATGATTAATGATGTTTTGAGGAAAAGGCCAGGAGGATATGGAGAAACTGAATTATTGGAAAGAAATCCAAAATATCATAAATATAAATCAAAAACCCCTTACATCACAGCTTTTCTCGTTGCTTTTCCACTATTTTTAATTGGCCTTATCCCTTTAATATTTTTTTACACTCCTATACCACAATATTTAGGATTAGAAAAAGATTATAATGTTACATTAGCAAATATAAACCTTTTACTTTTTGACTATAAAAAAAGTGAAGCTGGCTATAATGGGCCATTTAGCATTTTTTCTTTAATTTTAAGCTTATTTATTCCTTTATCCATTGCATTATTCTTTTCTATAGCATATTCACTAAAAACAAAAGAATTAATAGAAGTTAGAAAAAAAACAAAAATGCTTGAGTTAGAGTTTTCTTCTAGTTTATTCCAGTTCGGAAATAGGCTTGCTGATGGAATTCCTGCAGAAATTGCATTTGGAAAGGTTGCAACAACTTTAAAGGGAAGTTCTTCAGGAGAATTCTTTAGTTACGTAAATTATAACATACAACAATTTGGGATGAGCGTTGAACAAGCAATATTTAATGAAGATAGAGGAGCGATAAAGTATTTTCCTTCTGACTTGATAAGAACAAGTATGAAAGTACTTATAGAGAGTGTTAGAAAAGGATTAAATGTTGCTGCAAAAGCGATGATAAGTATAAGCCAATATGTAAAAAATATACATAGTATAGAGGAAAGGTTAAAAGATTTGCTTGCTGACATAGTAAGTGGAATGAAAAGTAATATGGTTTTTTTAGCTCCTTTGCTATCAGGAATTATTGTTGGCCTTGCTGGAATGATTACACAAATTTTAAATCAATTACTTACACTCATTCAGCTAGGTGAAGTAAAAGGAGAGGTAGCTTTTGGTTTAGGAGCAGAACAAATAACTTCTCTGTTTAATCTATCAAACATGATTCCTCCATATGCATTACAAATAATTATTGGTATATATGTTATACAAATAATCTTTATACTTACAAAAGCACTTGTAACAATAGATGGAGGAGAAGATATTTTAAGAGAAAAATACGAAACTGCTTTAAATTTGAGAAGAGCTATGCTATTATACTTCCTTTGCGCATTAATAAGTATAATTGCCTTAAGCCTATTAGCAATCTTTGCTGTTTCAGGATTAGCCTTAAGCTAAATAAAGATTAATTTTGAATAGAGTTAGATAATTGATAAAGAGTGTGAAAAGGAAAAAGATAAAAAGGTGGATTGGGAAAATTTTAATAGATAAAAATGATAAAATAAAAAAAGTTAAAAAATGGAGGAATGTTTTTTTTGTAGCGTATTAAATAAAAAGGTTAAAGTTTTTGATGTTTATGAAAATGAAAACTTTCTTGCTTTTGTTGATGCTTTTCCTTTTGTTTTTGGCCAGGTTGTTATTATAGCAAAACAGCATGGCTTTAGTTTTATTAATTTTGATAAAATATTTCAAGATTTTTTAGATGTTGTAAATAAAATTGTCACAGCATTTTTTAATTTAGGATATGACGGATATCATTTGCTTGTTAATGAAGGTTCTGCATCAAACTTCGATCATTTTTATTCTATTTTAATACCAAGAAAAAAGGATGATGGTTTTTCTTTTAATTTAAAAAAATTAAGCTTAAGTGAAGAAGAAATGCAAGAGATGGCAAGGCTTATAATTGAAAGTATTGAAATTGAAGAAATTAAGCAAAAGAAAATAGAAAAGCAAGAAGAGCAGAAACAAAAAGAGAAGGAAGAAAAAATTAAAAAAGAAATAGAAAAGTTTTTGGAGAGGAAAAGAATACCTTAACAAAATTATAAAAAGACTACTAAGATAAAAGAAATAAGGAAGACTGGAACAAAAGGGATGCCTTCCTTGATCTTAACCTTTTTTCTAGCTTTTCTCAAAATTTCTATCTCTTCCTTACTTAGGCCTTCCCACCTTGCTTTTATAATTTTTCTTCCAACTTTAACATCTTTAAAAAGTAAATCTCCTTCAACAAGCCTATTTGGAGTTTTCTCTACTATAAGCATCTCATCTGCAAAATGAATTATTAAGTAGAGAAATGGAAAAATTAAAAAGAGAAGAGAAGAGAAAAGGAAAAAAAAGTTTTGTCTGAAAATGAAAAATAAAAATGAAAGTAAAACCAGGAATAAACTCAAGCAAAATACTAAAATAAAGCCCCTATCCTTTATCCTTTTTTTAATATCAAACTTTTTCTTGTTTTTTAATAAAATATAGATAGCCCATACAACTCCATAAATCCCGGCAACGATCAAACAATAAAAAAGAAATTTGAAGGGAAAAAATTCCTTTATATTAAACAAAGGGGGATAAGCCAAAGCAAAAGCCAAACCTGAAAGCAGCTTAAAATCACCACCACCAAACATTCTTCCATAATAAAATATGCAAGAAATTATAAAAAAGAAAAGGAAATTGAGTGCAATAAGTAATAGTATGTTAGGGATAAAAAAAGATTGAAAAATCCTATATGCTAATGCAAAAAAAAGCAAACCAAAACTTAGAGAATCTGGAACTTCTCTTGTCTTTATATCTATTATACTCGTAACAAGTAGGATAATAAAAAAAATCGAAAATACAATAATATCAATAATCTCAAATAACATTTTTTATTTTTCCATACTCCTCCATTTTCCTCCCTTTTTATAAACCCTATATTTCCTCTTTAGTTTTTTTTCTTTCCTTGATTTCCTAAATGTTGGAACTTCATACATAAAAAATAATATGTTACCAACTTTAAAAGTTTTAATAATAAAAAAATTTTTATAATAAAAAGTATTTTCGACTTTATGGTTGAAGAAAAAGAGGAAAAAAAAGAGACAGACATTTTCTTTTATTTGTTAATTTATGGTATTCTAGGTGGAATAATTGGGGGAATCTTATTTTATTTTTTAAAACCAAACTTCCTCTATGTTTTGCTTGGATTTTTTTTAGGAATGATATTGGGGCTTATTTTGTTTGGGATTTCTACTTTACCTGAAGAAAGCAGAAAACCTGCATATACCATATTCTTTCTTATTATCATAATAATTGTATTATTTATATTTATCAGAAACTTTTCTCTATTTTTTCCCTTTAAATTAGAAGATTTTAGTTCTTCTTTTTCCAATCTTTTTTCATGGTTTTCCTGTTTAACTGGAAAGCCTGGATGTCCTGCTTTTGAAGGAGAAGAAAAAGAAGAAATAAGAGTCCCTGATTTTTATTTAGGGCTTAGCTATGAAAGGGATTATATAAGAGATGACACTATAGATATGTTTGTAAAGATTATGCTAACAAACAAAAAAATAGAAAATTTGAGTATGTATCCATATTGTTATAAAAAATATAACAACGAAAGCCTTAGCATTTATGGTTTGCAAGATTATAAAAGCAACAACCATTTCATTTTCCCTATAGTAGAAAATGCTCAAACAGGGTTTTGGTGTAGAGGAAAAACCAGTTTTCAAAAGGAAGATATAGTTATAGGTTTTGATGTTCCATATTCGACAAGTCTATATTGGACAATATATGTAAGTGAAGAAAAAAAAGAAAGAAAAGAGGCAAGTTTGCAAACAAAAGAGTTGCCATACTCAATAATCCTTGACACTCCCTTTAACATGCCTTTAAAAAACGGCAAGTATGATTTTTTTCTTAAGCTAAGAGAAAATCCGGCTTATGGTTTTGGAATAAAAGAGATAGAAAAAATAGAATTCCATTCTACTCCAAACACAAACATATATTGTGAACCAGAGCTAAAACAATTAAGCAAAGATGATTTAAGCCAATACTATGATAAAAATAAAAGAGAATACATTTTTCCGTGCCAATTGATAATTGCAGAGGCTCCTATCAATGTTATAGAGCCCAGATACATAAACATAGAAGTTAACTACAAAGTCTATAAAGAATTTGTTCATGTTGTTAGGGAAAAATAGAAGAAAAATTTTGAGTTTAGTAAGTATTAAACTTTGAAAGTAGGTTTTAAAGTAAGAGGTGTTTAATTTTAAGGAAGGATATGTTTAATTTTTAGTGATAAGAAAGATAATGAAAATGGTAGAAATTAATTTTAAATTAAATATTTTAAATATTTATAAGTTATTGAAGGTAAGTTTGAAAAATAATATTCTAATAATATTCTAATTTTATTTTAATTTTAAAGGATAAGAAAGATAATGGGGGATAGAAATCAGAAATGAAATTAGAAATAATATTAAAAGAGTAACTAAACAAAAAAGTTATTAAACTTTGAGGTAGGTTTTGAAGATATTTTAATTTGATATTTTAATTTTATTTTAATTTTTAGTTTTTAATTTTAAGTGATAAGAAAGATAATAAAGAGATAGAAAATAATATTAAAAGAGTAACTAAAACAAAAAATATTAAAATATTAATTTAAAATTTTATCAAACTTTGAAGTAGGTTTTGAAAACAAAGTATGTTTAATTGAAGGTAATTTTAAGTGATAAGAGAATAAATAAAGAAATAATATTAAAAGAGACAGTTTTAAACTTTGACTAGCCAAAATAAAACAAAAAATATTAAAAGAATAAATTTAAATGTAATTATGGTTGGAAAAAAAGAGGTTTATTTTTTAATTTTTTTATTTGCTTTTATTTTAACATTTGGCGGTTGTGCCCCACAACAACAGCAACAAACTGGCCTTAGCATAGAGTTCATGAGTGGGGCTGGATACATAACCAATGGAAAAACTATTTTAGAAAAAGAGCCGTTTAGAATTGGTTTAAAAATAGTTAACTATGACGAAAAAGAGAAAAGAGGAATGATTTGTGTATATGATGATCAAAATGATTATTATGGTGGGATTAGCAAGGATTGTAAAGAATTTTATGTAGGAAAAGCTGTAAAAAATAAAGAGAATATTCCATATACTACACAAACATTCTTTCCTGAACAAGGATACTATAATTATATCAACCTGCCTTTTGACATATCTCCAGAAATTTTTATAGAAACAATATACAACCAAGATACAATGCTCACCACACTATTAACATATCCAACTCCAGAAAGAGAATCTTTTTCCGTTTCAGATGAATTTATAACTTTAAACATAGAAAAATCAATACATAAAGCAGAGTCTGGCCATGAAATATATCTAAGCATAAATCTTAGAAAAAACAAAGAAGTAAACATAAGTTATAACCAACAAAACACATTGTTTTTTTCTATAGAAGCTAGGCCCTTAGCCTTTACTTGCAATACACCTTTAAAACAATTTGGAAACTCAGGAATTATTGATTTAGAAAAAGAAAATTTTATAAGGTGTAATGCCTTAACTTTAACAGAAAGCTATGAAGCTATTCCATCACAAATAAACTTAAAGTATCAGGCAATAGAAAAAAATAAAATAAGGTTTAATGTGAAGAAAAAATAAAATGAAAAAAATTGTTTTGGCTTTTTTGATTTTTTTGATATTTTTAATTGGTTGTGCTCCGAAAAAGGAAACTACTGAGTTTTATGGATTAAAATTTGAATTTGTAGAGAATGCTCCTCCAGCAGAAGTTTCAACAAACCAAAGATTTCCTATTATAGTTGATGTTGAAAACCTCGGTGGAGCTGATGTTTATCCTGGGAAAGCGAGTTTTTATTTGATAGGAATAGGGACTAATTTAGAGGGCTATTCTTCTAAATTAGATAATACCATCTTGCTTAGTAAAAAAGATACAACTCCGAGCACACAAAGATTGATCTTTGCACAACAAGCATATAGTCCATTATCCTTACAAAACCCATTAACTCTAGATCTAATATTAAAAGGTTGTTATGAATATTCAACAACAACTGAAGCTCAAATATGTGTAGCAAGACAAAGTGGTGTTTGTAATATTGAAGGAAATAAAATTACAGAAAAATCAAACACATTAGCACCAATAAAAATAACAAGCCTGACAGAAAGTGTTGAAGGAAACAAGCTTAAGCTAAACTTTGTTATACAAAATGTTGGAAAAGGGAGAGTGTTTATGGAAAATGTAGGTTGTGATGATATAGTTCAAGATAAGATAGAATCAAGGATAAAGGAAAACTATGTGAAGATACAAATCAATGATAATGGTTTGGGTTTTAGTTGCAGAATATTAAACGAAGAGTTATCCTCTATCACTGGTTTGAGCGGATATGCTCCTATAGGAGTAGTAGAATGTGAAAAAGATTTGACTGATGAAAATTTCCAATCTCTTATAAGGATATATCTAACTTACAAATATGCTGAGGAAACAAGAAAGCCATTAAAGATATATCCATAAATGAAAAACACTTTATTCTGAAATTTTTGAGCTAGGAAAGGATATAGGAAAGTTTAAAAAACTCCTTTCATGTTTTTTTATGGAAAAATATGAGGAAGAACTTTTGAAATTTAAGGAAATAAGTGAAAAACTGAAAGAAGAAATAGAGAAAGGAAAGGCTGTAGTTGAAGAATTCAAAGAGAAAATATTACAAAAATATCCTTTTATTTTATTTATATCAATGGCTTTTCCTATAGCAAACAATATTATAGAGGAAAATATGGATGAAGAAGAAAGAGAAAAATTTGAGAAAGAAAAAAAAGAGCCTCTATTTCATGTATTCATAACAATTCCTGACGAAAAAATAAAAGAAATGCCAGAATTAAGCATTGAAGCCATAAACCTTGTAAAAGACCTAGAACCAAAACTCTGGCTACATTTTTTAACCCCTAAGCTTATATGGGAGGCTTGTTTTGACTCAAAATATGAATATGTTGAAGCTATTGCAATGAGCTTGCCTATACATGATACAGGCATTCTTGGAGCTTTAAGAGTTGCAACCATACATAAAATTTTAACTATAGCTAAATTTGAGAGATATGTTGTAAGCTATGTTTTGGCCGGAAGTATAGTTAGAGGTCAAGCAACAAAAACAAGCGATGTTGATGTTTTTATAGTCATAGATGACACAGACGTAAAAAAAATGTCAAGAATAGAATTAAAGGAAAGATTGGCTAGAATAATTTTTAGTTATGCTATAGAAGCTAATGAAAGAGCAAATGCAAAAAACAAGCTAAGCCCACAAATATATTTACTTACAGAGTTTTGGGAAGCTGTAAAGGAAGCACATCCAGTAATTTTTACCTTTATCAGGGATGGTGTTCCTCTTTATGATAGGGGTGCTTTTATGCCCTGGAAGTTATTGCTAAAGATGGGAAAAATAAAGCCAAGCCCAGAAGCCATAGAAATGTTTATGAGTCTTGGGGAAAGGGTTGTGGAAAATGTAAAAAGAAAGCTTAATAGCTTGGTAGCAGAAGACATATATTGGGGCATAATAACTCCAACACAGGCAGCTTTGATGCTTTATGGAATTCCTCCACCAACACCAAAAGAAACTGTAGGCTTAGTTGAAGAAATTTTTGTTAAAAAAGAAAAGCTGTTGGAGAAAAGATATGTAGAGATACTTAGAAAGATTGTTGATATATATAAAAAATTTGAACATGAAGAAATAAAAGAGATAAAAGGAGAAGAGATTGATCTTATTTTGGAAGAGATTAGTGAATATATGAAAAGATTAAAAAAACTTATGGAAAAAATAACAGAAAAAGCAATAGATAAAGTTGTAAAAGATTTGGAAGACAACTTAAAAACAATCCTAAACCAAATCTATGGAAAAAAATCTATAAAAGAATATCTAGAGTTGTTGAAAAAGGATTTTGTTGATAAAGGATATATCAGTAAAGCTTATTTCGAAAACTTGAAAAAATTTTTGAAGATAAAAGAAATGAAAAAGATGGAGATAAAAAAATTCGAAATGGTAAGAAGAGACGTGTCAGAAATTTTGAAATTTTTAAAAGAATATAGTGAAAAAAAGGAAATAATAGAAAAAGCTAAAGGGATTTTGAGAATAAGGTACAAAGATAATGGAAAAGTTTTTGAAGGGGAAGTTATAATTAGGGAGAAAATATTTTTAATTCCAAAAATTTTTGAAAATAAAGTTGAGAAATTCGATCATGTGAAAAAAATTTTTGTTCCTTCTTCGGAAGAAGAATTAAAAGAGAACCTAAAGGAAATACCCAAAGAAATAAAATTAAATAAAGAAGTTATAGAAGCTTTAGAAAAAAAATTCAAAGATCTTGAAATATTTCTTTAAAAAATATTTCTTTAAATATCCTTAAGCTATTGTTCGCTAATCTTTTCGATTTTTCCTGTCATTGGCTTTTCCTTCTTTATAACTTTTAAATTATCTAGCTTAACAAAGATTGGCATAGGTACTACAGCTTCTAGTAAATCCACTATAGCTTCATTTTTTTGTTTTATTATCCTTTTAACTTTTCCTTTTTCGTTTTTAAAAGGCTCAGAAATTATTTCAACTATATCTCCTTCTTCCACTTGGACAATTTCGCTAGGTGGCCTGAAGAAATTCTCTATATCCTTGACATCAAGAATCTTGTTCAAGATGCCTTTAACATAAGGAACCCTATACACTGCCATTTCTGCATTTTCTTTCGTTGTTGTCTCAAGTAAAATATACCCTTTTAAACCAAAAGGGGCAATAACAGAACTTATGTTTATCTCTTTCTTTTTAGCATTTCTTTCTATAAGCTCTATTGCTTGTTCTTCTTTGTTTGATGTCACTCTTATCACGAATATCATTTTAAGATCTCATTTTAAGAATAAACTCTATTATTAAGGATAATATAAATCCTATAACACCAATAACTATTATTCCTATTGCACTAACTTTACTTATCAACTTTATTTCTTCTTTATCTGGTTTTCTCGTAACTCTCCAAACCCTGACGCATTGGTTAAAAAATTCTTGTATCTTTTTCATTCTTACTTAATCAGTTTTACTTAATAAATTTTATTCCAATATCTTCAAACATTTCCTTTTCCCTTGCTCCTATTTTTTTATTCTTTATTCCCAAGTACCCCTTAACACCAGTAGCAATTAAAAGTACTTTTATAAAACCCTTCATATCTTCACTTATCTGTGCACCCCAGATAAGATTTGCATTTTCATCGAGCCTTAAACTTATAGCTTCTATTATCTTTTTTGCTTCCTCAAGTTTTAAATCGCTTCCTCCAACAATGTTTATTAAAGCTCCTTTGATATCTTTAACCTCAACATCTAGTAAAGGATTGTTTATTGCTTTTTCAACAGCTTCTATGGCTTTGTTTTGTGTATCGCTCTCTCCAATTCCTATCAAACTTATACCCCCATTTTCCAAAATTGCCTTGATATCTGCAAAATCAAGATTAACCAGTCCTGGAATAGTTATGAGCTCTGTTATGCCCTTAATAGAATTTATCAAAACTTCATCAGCAATCTTGAAAGCTGTTTGGATTGGCAAATCTGGAACAATGTCTAGTAGCTTATCGTTTGGTATTATGATTATAGTATTGGCAACTTCTTCTAAATTTTCCAATCCTCTCATTGCATTCTCATACCTTCTGGGCCCCTCAATACTAAAAGGCAAGGTAACTACAGCTATGGTTAAAGCACCCATGCTCCTTGCAATCTCCACGATTTTTGGAGAAGCCCCTGTTCCTGTGCCTCCCCCCAACCCACAAGTAACAAAAACCATGTTTGATCCTTCTAAACTCTTTCTTATTTCTGCTTCCCCTTCTTTTGCGGCTTCTTCACCAACTGTAGGATCACCACCAGCTCCTAAACCCTTTGTTAATTCTTTTCCTATAAGTATCTTATGATCTGCCTTTGTATTAAGCAAATCCTGAGCATCAGTATTTATAGCAATAAGCTCTGCATCTTTTATTCCTAACTCATACATCCTATCGATAGCATTGTTTCCTGCTCCTCCTACTCCCACTACTTTTATCTTTGGTTTTCTTTCCTGAAGCAAGCTTTCAAGTTCTTCATCTATTTCTTTAATATCTTTTATAGGCTCTATCTTAATCATTTTTCATTTTAGGAATCATAAATTTAAATATTTTGTTGTAATTTATTTTCCTTTATTTTTCCTTTTTCTCAAAAACACAATTAGTATATCTTTTTATCAATTCTGTTGCTTTTTCTGGCAACTCTGCTATTAACTTAAACTTTTCATTTTTTTCGATTTTGTAATCCTTTATTCCAAAAAAAGATAATATTGTTTTGATCTTTTCCTCTTCATCCTCTATTTTTCTTTTTATTTTAAACTTATACGTTATCGTTTTTCCAGCAAGGGGATGGTTAAAGTCTAAAATTACTCTTCCACTTCCAACCTTCAAAATTTTTGCAACGATACCTTCAATAGATATAAAACTATTTTCTTTCAAAACATTCTTATTGCCAAAAACACTGATAGGGACTGTTTTTATTAGCCTTGTTTCCCTTTTTCCAAAAGCTTCCTCTGGACTTAAACTTATTTCATACTCCTTTCCAATCTCTTTTCCTTCAAGGTTTTTATCCAAACCCTTAACAACCATTCCCTCCCCAACAATAATCTTTATAGGCCTTACTTCTCCTTTATAGCCAATCTGTCTAGCAATTTGGGTATCTGTAGTATCAAATATTTCTCCATCAGCCATAGCTATAAAATCCAACTCAATAAAATCCCCTTTGCTTATCATTGTTAAAACCTTTTTTCTTTTTTAAAACCTTTTTTTATGTTTTTTATCTTTTTATAAATTTATTTAATTTTTCCTTCATTCTGCAAAATGCACAAATTTTTGTCGTTGTTAAATATCCACATTTTTGACACGGCTCAACATTTTTTAATTTTTCTTCTTCAAAAATTTTTTTCCTTTTTAAAAACCCTTTATAAAATGTTAAGCTGCATGACGGCATTTCTTTTTCCAATTTCTGTATTGTTTTTTTTAAAAACAACATAACTTTTTCCTCGAAAAGGGCAGGGTTGGCTGTAGTATGGAAGATTCAAAACATCACAAAAAAGTTTTGTATCGGATTCATAACAAAAAATTAAAGGTTTTGCCTTTCTTTTTAGAGACCCATATTCAGCTAATAAAGGATATTGTCTCCTTATCGATTCATCTTGCCAAAACATAAATGATTTTAATAATAATGATGCTTCATCGTTAAGGTTATGGCCAGTAACAACAACATCAAAATCCTTTGCTTCTCTATTCAGTATATACCTCTTCACCATTCCACAAACGCTACAAATTTCCTTTTTCATTGCTTTTGAAACTGTTTTTATATCAACCCCTATTTCTTCAGCAAGGCTAATGATTTTTAAAGGCAAATGTTCCTGCTCAGCAAGAGTTTTTACTACTTTTTGACATTTTTCAGAATAATCATCTTTTTTTATACCAACGTTTATATGGAATAAAGTAATATTATAGCCTAGATCTTTCAAGACTCTTGCTAAAGCAACAGAGTCTTTGCCTCCTGAAATCGCGACTGCAACTTTATCGTTTAAAGAAAACATGTTAAACTTTTCAATAGCCTCTTTTACTCTTTTTCTAAAAAAATCCAAAAAACAATGTTTGCAAATTTTCAAGTTATAACTTTTAACATAAAAAACTTCATCAATGCTTTTACATTTTACACATTTAAATTTTTTATTCATTTTTAGTTGATTTTTCTTAGATTTTTCTGAAAATTATTAAAAATCCTGTATGGGCTACCATTCTGTCTTTTGGCCTCAAAGATTTTTTTTGTTTTTGCCAGTCTCTTTGAAGCGTTTCGTAAATGCCGTCAACAACAAAATCTTTCGAAAAGTTTTTTTCTATTTCATCGATAAGATTGAAAACTTGTAATGCTGTTGGCAACCAGCATGCAACGATTCCTCCTTCTTTCAAAACCTCTTTTATTTTTTTTAAATAATTCCAAGGATCTGGAATGTCTAATATTATCCTATCAAAATCTTTCTCCTCAACATCCATAAAATTTTGTTTTTTCAAAACCAAATTTTTTATAAACTCAATTTTTTTTCCATAAAAATTTTCTATATTTTCCTTTGCCGTTTTCATCATATCCTCTCTCTCATCGATAGAAAAAACTTTTCCCCTATCAGCAAATCTCAACAAATATAGAGTTAAAGCTCCTGAGCCTGTGCCAACTTCCAAAACTTTTGCGTCATTAAAAATGTCTGCCAAAACTAAAATTTGGCCAACATCCTTTGGATAAATAATTTGAGAAGTTCTTTTTAATTTTTTTAAAATAAAATCGTTCAACGTTGGTTTTAAAATAAGTAGCTTCTCATTTGTCGAGGTCAAAATTTTTTCCCCTATCTTTTTCTTTAAAATTTCATCATGCAAAACTTTTCCCTTATGAAATTCAAAAAATTTTCCTTTTTTTAATTTAATTATGTATTTTTTACCTTTTTTATCCATCAATAAAACAAGATCCCCCTCTTTCATCATTTTTAATTAGTCTTTTAATTAGCATTTAAATTAATAAAGAATTTGATTATGGTTTATGAATTTATGATTTATAAAGTTTATATCTAAAATCTTCTCATTTTCTTTCTCAATTTTAATCGTTTTTTTAATTAACCTTTTTTGATATATGTCTGAAATCTCTTCCTTTCTAAAACTCTTCCTTTCTAAAAGGATGCGGGGGCGAGGATTCGAACCTCGGAAGGCACTAAGCCAACCGGTCTTAAGCCGGTCCCGTTTGGCCACTCCGGCACCCCCGCATTAAGCTTATTTCTATTTCTGATAAATAATCTTTTTGATATAAAAAAATTTTTTTCTGAAAATCTAAATGAATTAACGATAAAAAAGTTTCTATTTTTTCCTCTCTTGTATTTTCTTTCAATAATTCATTAAAATATAACTTTTCCCTATCCCTAAGTATTTCTATAATAACTTTATATATCTCTTTAATTTTTTTATCCAAATCAAAAATTCTATAACTTATTAAAAAATCAAACTCTAAATTTGTTCTATGATAAATAATTTTTCTTTTTATTCTCCTCTCTTCTGTTTTTAGTGCTCTTTTTAAGGCTGTAATAAGTTCATCGAGTCTTATTTTTCTTTCCCTTTCGAAAGGAATCTTAGGAATTATCTCCGGTATAAAATCAATTTCTATGTTTTCTTTAAGTTTTTCTTTTTCCTCTTTCTCTTTTTTTGTTAAACTTTCCAACAAAATCTCTGCTTTGAGCCTTATTAATATTGCTGCTATAAGAAAAACTTTTGAAGAAATATACATGCCCTGTTTATCCATAATTTCTATTCTTTCTAAAAATTTGTTAGTAAGATTAATAATATCAATATCCCACGGATCTATCTCTCTATTTTTTACTAAATCATAAATAATATATTGCCAACTAGCATCATCTTTCTCCAATATATTTTCAATAATCGAACTCATTTTAAATAAATTTTAAGCATTTATAGCTTTTATTTTTTAGTATTTTAATTTTATTTCTTTTAATTTTTAAAAAGGTTTAAGATTAATACTTCCCTTTATCTACTTTTTTATAATTTTTTAGTTTAATTTTTATAACTTTTACAATCTTGTTATAATATAATATAAATTGAAGTAAAATCGAAGCCCACATTTATCACTACTAGAGAAAAAACAAACAAGAAAAACTTTTTAAATATAAAGGATAATAAGTATAATGGTACTGAGAGAGGATCTGTTGAGTAGACTAAGGAAGATTTTTGGTTTAAATTTATACGAAGTAAAAATATGGACTGCTCTCTTGTCTAGGGGAGTGAGTACTGCAGGAGAGTTGAGCAATATAAGCGGTGTTCCTAGAAGCAGAACGTATGACATATTAGAAAGCTTAGAAAGAAAGGGATTTGTGGTTATGAAGTTAGGCAAACCGATAAAGTTTATTGCATTAAAGCCTGATGAAGTTGTAGAAAAAGCTAAGAAGAATTTCATAGAAGAAGCGAAGGAAAAAGGAAAATTGTTAGATGAAATAAAAAACTCAAGCTTAATGAAACAATTAATTGAGATTTATACAAAAGGGGTTAAGTATGTAGAGCCTCATGAGTTGAGTGGAGTTTTGAAAGGGAAATATAACATAAACAACCATATAGAATCGATAGTGGCTAAGGCAGAGAAAGAACTCATAATTTTTACAACAGAAAAAAGTCTACAAACAAAAATAGAAATTTTAAAACCAGCTCTAGAAAAACTCAAAAAAAGAGGTGTAAAAATAAAAATAGCAACCCAAGTAACAAAAAATAACATAGATTTGATAAGAGAAATTTCAAAATTTGCAGAGGTAAGACATACAAACATAAATACAAGGATGGTTGTGGTTGACGGGAAAACAATAACATTCATGCTCTTTGATGATAAAACAATTCATCCACAGTATGACTTGGGTATATGGATCAACTCAGAATACTTTGTGTCAGCAATAAGGAAAATGATAAACGATACTTGGGATTCGGCACCACTCTGGAACAAAGTCAAAATATAAGAGAAAAAGCAGATAAACACTTAAATTCAAAAGTTTTTTATTAATATTTATTATCTATTTCTATTTATCTTTTCTTATCCTTCCTATCAAAAAATTTGACTTAGCATCGATTATTTCCACTCTATAAAACTTTCCCAAAATTGCTTTCTCTTTTATAGCTATCAATTTATAATTTATATCCCTTGCCAAAAAGGTATTCTCATAGCCTTTTTTATCAACAATACAAAGAACATCTCTCCCTATCCATTCTTTATTCTTTTTAAAAGAAATTTTCTTAACTATATTGAATAGCATTTCCGATCTTTTTTTAGCGTTAGTGAGTAATTCATCAAGAATTCCTTCCTTTTTTATTTTTATATATGCTAGAGTTTTTGGCATCGGCCAAAACCTACTTATGTTTACAATTTCAGGCTTTAACTCTTTTATAACTTCTACAGTCTTTTTAAAATCATTCTCACTTTCGTTATAAAAACCAACTATAATGTCTGTAGCCAAAGTTCCTTCCTTGAATTTTCTCTTAAACTTTTTGGCTATTTTCAAAAAATCCCCAACAGTGTATTGTCTATTCATCTCTCTCAAAACTTTATTGCTACCTGATTGCAATGGTAAATGTAAAAATTTGAAAACTTTATCACTTTCATAAACCTCTAACAATTCCTCATAGAAATTTTTAACATGTTGAGGATTCATCATTCCAAGCCTAAGCCAAAAGTTTTTTTTGATTTTTAAAATATCTTTTATCAAATCAACAAGCATATATTTTCCTTTATCCAATCCATAACAAGCTAAATCAGTAGCAGTCAACCAGATTTCCTTAGCTCCTGCTTTTAAATCTTCCTTTATATTCTCTAATATTTTTTCTTTTCCATAACTTTTCAAACTCCCTTTAGCCAATTTTGTTATACAAAAACTGCAATAACTAGAGCAACCAAAAGCTATTTGTGTTATACCTATAACATCATTAATTCTTATCTTTTCTAGATTAACTTTTTCCTCTTTCTTTATTTTCACAACATCTTTTATTTCCACAACATCTAAGCTTCTTTCTTTTTTTATCAAATCCAAAACAACTTTATCGATATTTTTTAAGCTGTAATTAGGCAAGATTACTAAATTTCTTTTCCCAAATTTCTTTTCAACATCATCCTTTATCTTCAAAATTTTTTCTTTATATGTATTTGCCATGCATCCAGTGACAATCAACTTATCATATTTTTTTAAAAGATCGTATATTCTTCTTTCCATTCTATTTAGAGTCGGTCCCTTAACTATGCAGGTATTAATAATAACCAAATCTGCAAAATTCTTTAATGCATCAGAAAAAATAGGATTAAAGCCTTTCTTAGCTAATATACCGGCAAGTATCTCTGAATCATTATGGTTTGCTGTGCAACCATATGTTTCTATTATTATGTTCATTTTTAAAAAAGGATTTATCTTTTAAAATTTTAAAAAACAAATTTAATTAAATTTATTTTTTTAGAGATTAGATTTAAATTTATTTATAGTTATTTTTTAAAAATTATTTTCTAAAAATATAAAGTTAATGTTAAAATGTTTTTTTAAAATGTTTTTGTTTTTAAAATGTTGTTTTGTTTTTAAAATGTTTTTAAAATTATAAAGAAAATCCATAATAAAATATAAAGGAAAATAAATGAAAATTTAAAATGAGAAAGATTCTGGTTGAATTGAAAAAAAGATTGACAGAAAGCATTGTTGAAGAGATAGGAAATGAAAAAAAGATTGGTGTTTTATTTTCTGCTGGTATAGACTCTGCCATAATCTCTTTCTTAGCCTCAAAAGTTTGTAAAGTAATAAATTATACCGCTGGCACAAAAGATTCAGAAGATATAGCTTTTGCTATGAATTTGAGAAAGAACTGGAAAGGGAAAATAAAAATTATAATATTAAATGAAAGAAAACTAGAGAAAGAAAAAGAAAGATTAATAAAAATTTTAGAAGAAAATGGAATAGAAAAAACAAAGTTAAATATAGCTTTAACAATCCCAGTATATTTTGCATCAAGAGAAGCAAAAAAAGATGGAATAAAGGTTATGCTTTCTGGACAGGGTGCTGATGTTATCTTCGGTGGTTATGCAAGATATTTAAGGATGAAAGAAGAAGAAAGGATTAAAGCTATGGAAAGAGATATAGAAGAAGTGTATAGGGATTTAAAAAGAGATTTAGCTGTGTGTAAATACAATAAAATATATTTAAAATTTCCTTACATAAATAAAAAAGTTTTTTATTATGCAAAAAAAATCCCTATAGAATTTAAAATATATGAAATTAAAAATAGCCAAAATAAAGAGGAATATGATTCTGTCGATGGAAAAAAATTTATAAGAAAATTTGTGCTGAGGAAGTTGGCTCAAGAAATTGGAATACCTATTGCCATAGTAAAAAGGAAAAAGAAAGCTATGCAGTACGGCTCTGGAAGTGAAAAATTGTTAAATCGAATTGAGAAGTTTTGAATATTCTTTTATCCTTTCTAATATGGTTTCGATCTTTATTTTCAAAATTTTATCCATAAATATTTTTTCCAAATCCTCAAATTCTGAAATCCTATAATTTCCTTTAATTTTTTCAACCAAAAACAAATCCTTTAATTTTTTTATCTGCCTTCTTATGTTAGAATCTGAAACTCCTTTCAAGCTTAAACCATATTCTTTTCTTATTTTCTCCACAGTTTCCTTTATCTCTTTAGCATTAAGAAACTTTTTTTGTTTCTTTGCCTGAATCAAAGCTAAAAGGACATCAACAATAATATCCCTACTATCCCCTTCTTGCAATAAGCCGATAGATAAACAAAACTTTTTTGCTATCTCTCTTTTTTCTTTAACATCAACAAGCTCGTATTTCCTTAAAGTTATTTCATCCAAAGCAAAATCTTTCATCTTATAAACCTTCTCTTTAGCTTTAACAAGGTTTTTTCATCAAAAGCCATACCTTTTCCTTTTCCAACAAACTCTTTAACAAGTTTATATTGCTTTAACATTTCTTTAATCTCGCTTACTGGAACATGGCTTCCCTTACTTATTCTGTTTAGCCTAGAACTGTCTATTATGTCTGGATTTTCTCTTTCTTCTTTTGTCATACTATCTATGGCATATCCCCATCTTTTAATTTTTTGCTCTTGCAAATCTAAAAGCTGTGTAGGAATTTTCAATCCAGAGATTCCAGGAATAAATTCCATGATCTTTTTTAAAGGCCCAAGATTTTGCATTTGCTTTATTTGTTCATAGAAATCAACAAGCGTAAAATCTTCTTTTTGCTTTGGTTTTGGTTTTTCTATGCTTAGTTTTATTTTTTCTATTAAGCTTTCTAAATCTCCTAGCCCCAAAATCCTTTGCAAATAACTTTTAGGATCAAATCTCTCTATATCATTAACCTTTTCTCCCACTCCTATGAAAAAAACTTTTGCATTCGTTTGTTTACAACTAGCCAAAGCTCCTCCTGCTTTAGCAGTTCCATCCATTCTAGTCAGCACAATACCATCAATATTCAAAGCTTTAGAAAAAAATTCTGCCTGTTTTTTTGCTGCCTGGCCAATATCCGCAGGAATTATTAATAAAACATGGGTCGGCTTAATTTCGTTGTAAATTTCTTTTATTTCCTTTATTAAATCCTCGTTTAAGGCATCCCTTCCAGCAGAATCTATAAAAACTATATCAAACTTTTTTATCTGATGCTCAAAATTTTTCCATATTTTTATAGGATCTTTATCATCAGAAAAAACTTTAACGCTTGTATTTTTTGCATATTGCAACAATTGTTCATGTGCAGCTGGTCTATGAACATCTAAACCAACAACACATGTCTTAAATCCTTTTTTAGCATAATAATTTGCTAGCTTTATTGTTGTTGTAGTTTTCCCACTTCCATACAAACCAATCAGCAAAACCCTATCTCCTTTTTCCAATTTTAGTTCATAAGCCTTTTCTCCCAAAAGATTTATCAATTTTTCATAAACAAGTTTTGTTAGTAGCTCTCTCTTATCAACGCTTTTCAAATCTTCTCTTAAAGCTAAATCCCTTATTTCTTTACATAAAGAAATCGTTAGATTGGTATCAACATCGCTACTTATCAACGCTTTTTGTAAATCCTTTATAATCTCATCTATCTCTTTCTTATCAATCAGTACAGCATTCTTTATCCTGTTAAAAATTCCTCTCAAACTTTCTTTTAAGCTCATAAACAACAATCATTTCTGCATATATTAATTTTTTGTTTAAAGTGATTTTCTAAGTTTTACTTGAAATTCTAAAGCAAAGGATCTATAAAACAAAGTTTTAAGTAAAATTTAAAATACAAAAAATAATTATTCATATCTTGACATGAAAAAAAAAGAAAAAGAAACAAATAAATTTATAGACATAATAGCAAGATATAGTATTATAATTCTTTTTGGTTTTTTTATCTCTTTTTTCTATACTATATTTACTCCTCTAACGATGTTTATGCTAAAGTTACTTTTAAGAGATGTTGTAATTAGTGGAAATGTGATACATAAAAATTATTTTATCATAGAAATAATCCCCGCATGTATAGGTGGAAGTGCTTATTATTTGCTATTAGCCTTGAATTTGTTAACACCAATGAAAATAAAAAAGAGAATAGCATTTATCTTCCTTTCTTTTTTCCTATTTTTCCTTTTTAATATCCTAAGGCTTTTTTTATTAATCTCTCTTGAAATTAATGGGATAAAAACTTATTTCTACCATCAATTTTTATGGTATATAGGCTCTACAGTATTTGTATTTTTGGTTTGGATTGTATGCATAAGAATTTTCAAAGTAAAAGAAATCCCTTTTGTTTCTGATTTTCTGTATTTAAAAAAATTATCCAAACAAAGCCGCTAACCCTTCTGCTGCTGGTGCCTCCTCTTTTACTTCCTCTTTTACTTCTTTTTTCTCTTCTTTTTCCTCCTTCGTTTTAGCCTCAACAACGATAGGAGTCTTTAGTATCTCTTCTATATCAACCCCTTTCAAACTTTCTAAAAGTATTTTTATTCTTGCTTCATCTGGCTCTTCTATTTGCTGTATTATCTTTTTCAAATTTTCCTCATTTATTTCTTTTCCTGCTTCATGCAACAACAAAGCAGCATATATATATTTCATTTTTCTAAAGCCTTGTTTAATTTATAAGCATTTAAGTATGCTTTTTTTAATATATCTACGATGCTTTTGCTCGTTAAATAATTTATGTTTATGGCCAAGGTTAATCCATAGCTATAAGCACGCTTTAATCTTTCTATCTCTTTCTCTTTATCTATCCTAACATTTTTATAAATTTTTTTATTTTTCAGATCTATTCCACAATCAACTTTTAAGCCTATAGGTATTGGTTTTATATCAAGTTTTTGTAAAACATCTGCAAGCTCGCTTGTTATAGTTTCTCCCTTCTTTATTACTTTCTCCTCTTTTACAACAATCTTTCCTTTTTCAACTCCTACCTTCAATCCTGCCTTGCTAAGATCTGCTATATGTATAGGTAGCAAAGATGTTGGACCTTTTGCTATTATTATATCCTCCTCAACAATTTGGCCTGGTCTGATGTAAGTGTATTCCTTGTCATCCTCAAACAGGGAAGCTATATGGAAAATATCTTCATTGGTAAAGATGAGGGCAGAAGGCTTTTTTAAAAAATTTTCAAGCTCTTTAACATCAACTCCTTTTCTTTCCAGGATTCTTTTAATCAAATTACTTTTCATTACTTTTATCTTTAAAACATCCCTAAACTTTTTTCTTATTTCCTTCATCTTATTAGCTGGAATTCTTTCTATACAACTTAGTATAATGTTATCAAATTTTTCAGAAATCTCCAATGTTTTTTCAACTTCCTGTTGCTTTCTTTTTATGGCTTCCCTCATTTTATTTTTATTGGTTTTGACATGGTTAGCTTAACCAAAACTTCTTTTATATTTCCTTCTTTATTAGGCAAATTATCTATAATCTTTTTATAAACATAATTAAAGTTCTCTATAATCTTTTTTTCATCCATATCTTCCTTTCCTATTAAAAACTTTATTGAATTTCTATCATTCTTTATTCTTACAGTATTTTTCAACTTTTCAACAAGCTGTTTAACTTTGTTCTTATCCACATCGACCAAAACACATCCAATAGAAGGATTGGGCATTTTTCTTTGCAAAACCTTCCCAAAATTTTTTGCTAGTAAAGGCATAAGCTTGGCTAAGCAAACAAAATAATCATATTTTTTCTTTATCTTTTTGAACTCTTTTTGGCTTAGCCCTTCTATCTCCTTCCAAACCAAAACATCACAAAACTTTTTTATTTCTTCATCATCTCTCTCTAGAATAATGGCAACCTTGTTTTCCTTTCCTTTTCCATGAGGCATTTCAACAAAAAAATCTATGCTCTGACTTTTAAAATCAAAATTTTTTAAGTTTATAATAACATCTACAGTCTGCACAAAGTTCCTTTTTTGATTTTTCAATTCCTTTATAGCTTCACCTATCTCCATTTTTTAGCCTTCTACTGCTTTAAGAAAGCAGTAGTCCAAGGCTATAAATTCAACAAGTTTTTCTTTTTAAATTTTTCTTTAAACATTTTTGTTACAATCCTTTTATCTCTCTTAAGGATAATATCAACAAAAAATAAAAGGAATGAAGATCATGAAGAAGTTATTAAGAATAATATGTTTATTAAGAATGGAATTAGGTTAGAGAGTTTATAGATAGGGTCTCTTTTTTTTACTATTGGTTTTTTATTTTTTTGTAGGTATTGAATAAATAAAAGGTAAAACGAAAAATTTCAAAAATCTATAAAAGCGATAAGAACATGTTTTTATAATAAGACAGCAAGTAAAAAATTTCCTTAAAAATACTAGAAAACAATAGTAAAAATTGATAAAAAAGTTTAAAAATTGAGAAATTTCAAAAAATATGAAAATGAGTGTTGAATTTATTGAAGAAAGACTGAAAAGTTTTATAAGTGATGAAAAAAAGATCGAATGGCTTGAAAAAATCTCTGAAAAAATTAGTGACAAAGAACTCAAAAAGTTTTGCTATTTAAAGATTGCAGAGCTTTACGAGAAAAAACAAATGATATCTAGTGCTATAAATTTTTACATTTTGGCAAGTTATTTAGTAAATAAATTTAGGGAAAATAAAGAAGTTATGTTAAAGATAGCCCAACTTTATGCTAAAAATCAAAATTTTCAATATGCAGAAGATTTCTTAAGAAAGGCTTTATCCTATGCTCCTTCAAGCGAAAGAGAAGAAATTGAGAGAAGGTTTTTTGACTCTTTTATCGAGGAAGCAAAAAGTTATGAAAAAAAGAAAAGATATATGAAAGCTATAGTTTTTTATAAATATTTGGCTGATAAAGAGATAAATAAAGTAGAGATGCTTAAAAAAATCGCTGAACTTTATGATAAAGCTGCCTTGCCGTTGGAGGCTTCTAAAATAAGGAGTCAGATAAAATTTATCAAAGAAAAAGAGGAAGAAGAGAAAAGAGAGAAGGAAAAAAGAAAAATAAGGGAAATGTCGAGGGCCGATAAAATTTTATATGAAATATAACCAAGATTAAAAATTTAAGAAAAAAATTTAAAGATTTTTTATAATAAATAAATATGATCGACAGCTATGAATTTGGAGAAATAGTTATCGATAAAAAAAATTACAACCATGATGTTATAGTTTATAACAGTAAAGTAGAAAGATGGCAAAGAAAAGAAAGTCATTTTGTTTATGTTGATGAAGTGAAAAAGGCTATATCCTTAAAACCAGAAGTAATTGTAATAGGAAATGGTTATAGTGGAGTTATGCAAATAGATAATAGAGTAAAAAAGGAAATCGAAAACAAAAAAATTAAGTTAATAATTCAAACCACAAGAGAAGCAGTAAAAACTTTCAACAAATTAATAAAAGAAAAAAAGAGGGTTGTTGGATTGTTTCATTTAACTTGTTAATTTTATTCTTTAATTGAGAAAAATGCTATAGCCTGTAAGATAGATCCAGCTAGAGCCAAAAGAATCCATGCTATAATACTTCCAAGTGTATAGTTTAATATTCCTATATAATCTCCTGCTATTCTCATATCTGTTAATGAATCTATTATTATGTTTTGTATTCCTAACCCGAAGGCAACAGAGCTTAGAATATAGAGTAAACCAACTATTTTAAATAAAGAGATTTTTGTTGCTTCGGCTACTTTAGACAGAGATATAAAAATAAAAATTGTCGAAACGGCTGCGAGAATGCATAAAATTATGGTCATGATAATCAGGAATAAAATTCCCCCTTTAATTCCTTCACGCGCGGGAATAAAAATCAAAGGAAAAGAAATAAAAACAATTACTCCAATAATAACCCCTATCAAAAAATTACTAAAGATGTTCTTTCTTTTAGTCCTATCCTCAAGCATCTTTAAAGCTATTAGCACGAGAATTATGCCTATAGGAGAAATAATTATTTGAACTATAGATCCAATGCCACCTAAAATCTTAATGTGTTCTAATTTATCCATTAAAATTTTCGAGATTAAAATTTAAAAAATTTTTAGTAATAAACGAACAAAATAGTAGAAATAAACTAAAACCTTGTAAAGGAATTCCAAAAGAAAAAGTCAAAGTAATCTGTTTTTTGTATTAAAGGAAAAAACCAATTAAAATTATGATGATGAAAAATTGTTGATTATTTTAAAAATCTTGAAAAAAGGTTTTACTAAAAAAATTTTTAAAATATCCTAAGATTACTATAATATTTAAAATCCAAAACAAGTTTAGTATTTAAAAAGTTTAATAATCAAAATGCTTGATTTAAAAAAAATACAATTTGAGCAAGAAGAATTTTTGAAAGAAAAAGAGATTTATAAAAAACTTCTGGAAAGAGAAGGAAAAAAATTTTATTTTTTGGATGGCCCACCATATGCTAACGATGTTCCACATATAGGGCATTTAAGAATAAAAATAATCAAAGATATAATAATAAGGTTTAAATTTATGCAAGGCTACAAAGTTTTTTTTAGGCCTGGTTTTGATACTCATGGTTTGCCTATAGAAAATGCTGTTGAAAAAAAACTAAATTTGAAACATAAAAAAGAGATAGAGGCTTTAGGTGAAAGGTTTCTTGATATATGTAAAAAAAATGCCACGTTAAACAAAGATTTATGGATGCAAGTATATAAGGAAGCAGGAATTTTATATTTTTTAAAAGAGCCATATTTAACTTATGAAAATTATTATATAGAAAGTGCTTGGTGGACGTTTAAGAGATGGTGGGAAAAAGGTCTAGTTTATAAAGGATATAAACCTGTTCATTATTGTAGTCATTGTCAAACATCTCTTGCCGGCTATGAAGTTACAGATAGTTATACAACTCTAAAGGATCCTAGTATTTATGTTTTGTTTAAACTAAAGGAAAAAGTTAGGGGAAAAGAGGCTTATATACTTGTTTGGACAACAACACCATGGACCCTAGCCAGCAATGTATGTTTAGCCATAAGAAGTGATGCAAAATACGTTTTAGCAAAATTAAGTGATGGAAGGAATGTTATACTGGCAAAAGATAGAATGGATGTTTTAAGCGATATTGGATATGGTTTTGAGATTTTAGAAGAAATAGATGGAAAGGAACTTATTGGGCTAAGCTATGAGCCTATATTAGACATACCTATACAACAAAAACTAGAAGAAATGAAAAAAGAAAATGTAAGAATACATAGCATAATAGATAGTATAAAAATGTTGAAAGAAAGAGTAGCTAGTAAAACTGCAATAAAAAAAGGAATAGAGGCAGAAGAACTCTATGAAGATTTTGTAAATTTACAAGAAGGGACTGGAGTAGTACATACAGCTGGAGGTCATGGAAAAACCGATTATGAAATATCGATGCATTATGGCCTGCCTGTTGTAAGCCCATTAGATGATGAAGCAAGGTTTAATGAAGAAGCTGGATGGCTTGAAGGAATTTATGTTAAGGATGCTGACTCAAAGATTATAGAGCATTTAGAAGAAAAAAAATTACTTTTGCATGCCACTTATATAAGCCACAAATATCCTGTATGTTGGCGTTGCAAAACTCCTTTGATCATAAAGCTCAATGAGCAATATTTTGTAAGTATAAAACCTATAAAGAAAAAAATGATTGATGAGTTGGAAAAAATAAATTTTATGCCCGAGTTTGTTAAAGAAAGAATGTTTAACTGGATAGCGAATGCTGAAGATTGGAATATAAGTAGGCAGAGATATTGGGGAATTCCTATACCTATATGGGAATGTGAAAATTGTAAAGAAGTAAAAGTTATATCTTCTATTAGAGAAATGAATGAAGAGTTAAGGAAGATTGGAAAAAGTATAAGTAATTTTGATTTACACCATGCATCGAAAATAGAGTTGTCATGTGATAGCTGTAATGGAAAGATGAAAAGAGTTCCATACATATTTGATGTTTGGTTCGATTCAAGCATAGCACCATGGGCAAGTTTAGGATATCCTTACTATGATGATGATTTGTTTGAATATTTATGGCAAGTTGATAGAATTAATGAAGGACAAGATCAAATCAGAGGTTGGTTTTATGTTTTGTTGTTTTCTGGTGTTGCAACATTCGATAAAAGCCCATATAAAGCTTTGTCAATGACTGGATGGGTTTTGGATGAAAAAGGACAAAAGATGAGTAAGAGTTTGGGAAATGTTATATATGCAAGAGATGCAGTACTAAAGCTTGGTGCAGATTTGTTAAGGTTTTACATCATATACGATACTCCTCCTTACAATACTCAACTAATAAACTTAGAAAACGCATATAAAGAGCCATTAAAGTTTTTCAATACTGTATATAACCTTTATAAATTTTACAGCCAAATAGGGCCAGCAGAAAAGTTAAAGAAAGAAATAGAAGATTTATGGCTTATCTCCAAAACCAATAAGTTGATAAAGGAGTATATAGAGAGTATAGAGAAATTTGAGTTAAGCTTGGCTTTAAGAAAACTATATTATTTTGTTGTGAATGACTTTTCGAGAGATTATATAAAGTTAATAAGGGATAAAGCTGAGAACAAAAAGAAACTTATAGAAGAAACTCTAAAGGTTGTTTTAAAATTGCTTTATCCAATCTCTCCATTTTTTTCTGATTGGTTATGGCAAAAAATAAAACAAGAAAAGGATCAAGAAAGCTTGGTTTTGGAAAAACTTCCGAATGTTGATGAAAGCAAGATAAATGAGGACATAGAAAAAAAATTTGATTTGATTAATAAAATTAGCCAAGCATGTTTATTCTTGAGAGCTCAGCAAAAAATAAATTTGAGGTGGCCTCTAAAGGTTTTATCCATATTTACAGATGAAGAAAAAATTATTAAAGATATAATGGAAATTGAAGAAATTATAAAGAGAAAGGTAAATGTAAAAAAAATTGAAATTAGAAATGCTAGAGAAGTTACAAGCAAGGCAATAAAAGCTGATAATTTCTTCGTTGATTTAGACTTTAGCCTTGATGAAATTTTAATTGCTGAGGGTTTTGCGAGAGAAATAATTAGACATATTCAAGATATAAGAAAAAGGATGGGGTTGGTTAAGAGTAATGTAATAGAAGGAGAAATAATTGTTGAAGAAGAATTGAGAGAAATGTTATTAAAACATAATCAAATTCCTTTGATAAAAGAAAAGATAAATGCAAAAAAACTTGAAGTTGGTTTGGTTGCTTCAAAAGAAAAATTCGATTTTGAGGAAGAATTTTTGATTAAGGAAAACAAAATAAAGATAAGGATAAAAAAATTATAGGGCCTTAATACCCTTGCTAATTTAAGTTTATTTAAGATACCCTAGATCATTATTTAAAGGTTTAATTTGATTAAGGAAAAATAAAATAAGATAAGGATAAAGAAAAAGGATAAAATAAAAAAATAGAGTTGTGAAATCTATGAAATCTTTTTAATATTATTCTTAACTTAAAGGTTTAATTTTAGTTTGTATCAAAAACGCCGGGGGCGGGACTCGAACCCGCAAGGGCATAAAGCCCACCAGCTTAGCAGGCTGGCGCCATACCAATTAGGCGACCCCGGCAATTATTAATCTTTTAATCTTTTTTTATTTTTAATTTTTTTCCAAAAACCAAAATCAAAAGCAATAAAAAAATTAGAAAAGAAAAGAAAAAAATTAAAGCAATAAAAAAGTTTTTGTTTTCTTTTTTACTTTCAATACTATCATTGCATTTATTTTTTATATTGCTATTAGTATTATCAACAAAAACACTTTCCCTTATCTCCTTGATCTCTCCCCCTTCCCTTAAAACATTAATGATTAAATCATAAAAACCTCTTGCCTCTTTCAATATTTTATTTTTTAAATTAAAATTTATGGTTTGGTTTTGGTTGAGAAAAAAAATTATGACATTTTCCTCCTTACTCTTTTCACAACTCAAACAATCTTCAAAATAACTCCACAAATAAAAATTTACAGGCTCTCCTTTGTTTTTTAAACTTCCCTCAACTACAAAGCTTTTGTTATCAAAACTCTTAATCTCATAGGCAAGAGAAAAATTTCCAAAGTCTATTTCCTCAACTTTCTCATTTTCTTTCTTAATTTCTTCCTTACTTTTTTCAATCTCATCACACTTAAAAATTTCCTGACTTTTTTCCAAAAATATTTCTTTTTCTTCTTTTAAATCTAAACCTTCTAAAACCAAAGAATAATTTTTACTTTCCTTTACATTTTTTAAGTCTATAGGTAAAACCAAATTGTATTCTCTAAATTTATCCAATGCATAAAAAATAGTTTCTTCACTTATCTTTTTCCCTTTTTCTTTATCAAGTATGTAAGCATACACAGCATATTTTCTTGTATCCCCTCTATAAACCTTTATCTTCACTTTTACAGTATCTTCATCCTTTTTAAATTCAACAATTTTTATATAGCTTTCATTGCTTTGATTTGTTTGATTTTGTTGTGAGGATGAATTTAAGAAAAAATCGATAATCTTTATAGGATATAAAAAAGTAATAAAATTTTTTATTTTTATTTCCATAATAGCATTCCCGAAATAATCGCTATCGATCATCAAAATAAAAACCTTATTCGATAAATTTACAGAATTAATGTAATAATATGTCGATTTCCATTTCTTCTCATTTTCATCATATATCTTGCTCAACCTAGTTTCATCATTTGTGATATCTATCTTAACATCATAAAGAATGCTTTTGTTTGAAGCATCTATCAAAACTGGAAATTCTTTTCTTTTGTTAAAAATGATTTGTGGATAATCCACAAAAAAAGTTTCTTCTTCACAAAAATTTTCAGAGCAAGGAGTTAAAGGACATTTTTTCCAAGTTCCATTTATAAATTGCAAAGATAGGCCTTGATTTATACTTTCATTATAACAAAAACTTAAGTTTATCGAAGAAGACAAAAATATGCAATCGCCATCGTTGTTTAATCCATTTCCTAGCCTTGAATCATCAACAAAATAAATGCTACAATTACAATCTTTATAGCTACTTTGGTTTGTTGTTATTAAATAATAACTTGAATTTTCTTCTTTATACAAAATTAGACCATCACAATCCTGTAAATCACAAAAAGTAAACTCAGATAAATTTATAGGAGTTTCACTATAAAGCTCAATATATTCATCAGCATAGGTTTGGTTTATTGGATTATAGTTGATCTCTATTATGCTTAAAGATTTGACAAAATTAAAAAAAATTAAAATAAAAAATACAACCAAAATTTTTTTTGGAATTTTTTTAATCTTCATATTTATCTTTAATTTTTATAGGTTTAAAATTTATCAAAAAATCCTGCAATTTTTGTTTTACAATAAGGACACTTAGAATTTTCCAATTTGTTTTCTACAACACTAAACCCTATTCTTTTTATCAACAAATTCTTACAATTAAAACAATAAGTAGAATTTGCCTCTACGTTATATATATTTCCTGCATAAACGTAATGAAGCTTGTTTAAAGCCATGCTTCTTGCTTTTAGTAAAATATTTTCAGGAGTTGGTGGAAGATTTGTAAGTTTATAAGCAGGAAAAAAAGCTGTAAAATGTAAAGGTAGGTTTTTATCTATAGAAGCAACAAAGTCTATAACCTTCTTTATATCTTTTTCGGAATCGTTTAAAGTTGGTATAATCAAATTTGTTATTTCTATCCATATTCTTTCATGCATAATTTTTATAGCCTTAAGAACAGGCTCTAGCCTTGCTTTACAAACCTTTAAATAAAAATCTTTTTTCATTGCCTTTAAATCTATATTGGCAGCATCGACATAGGCCAATAACTTCCTTAAAGGCTTTTCATTTATATAGCCATTGGTAACCAAAACATTCTTTATTTTATTTTTCTTAGCCAATTTAGCAATATCATAAGTATATTCAAAGAAAATTGTTGGTTCTGTGTAGGTATAAGAGATAATATTGATATCCCTGCTAATAGCTTCTTCTACTATTTTCTCTGGCTCAATTGTTGGAATAGCATCTATGTCTTTCTCAAGAAATTCGTGGCTTATTGAATAATTTTGACAATGTAAACAAAAGAGATTACAGCCATAAGTTGCTAAACTTAAAGTTTTTGAACCTGGATAAAAATGATATAATGGTTTTTTTTCTATAGGGTCTACTGCAATACTACAAGGCTTAGAATAAACTAAAGAATAAAGCTTCCCATCAATATTTTTTCTTACATTACATTTTCCAATTTTTTTATCTTGAATTATACAGAAATTTGGACATAATTCACATTTAACTAATTTATCTTTTAATTTTCTATAAAACATTGCCTCTTTCATCTTATATTGTTTTATAATTTTTTTCCTTTTTCTATTCTTGCAATTAAAAAATTTTTTTTGACTTCTAAATCTTTTAAATTAAAAAACCTCCAACCTTTTCTTTTAAATTTTATAGCTATTAAAGGTTTTAGGCCAAATTTTTTACTAAAATTAACAAGCAAGTTTATCTGATCTTTTTTAACATATTTTTTATCTTCCTTACTTTCCTTAACCTCAATGATAAATTTATTTCTAGCATTGCCTGCGATCAAATCGCAAGGTGCTTTAATATTTCCACTTCCAGCAACCCTAACAACAGCATAGCCCTTCTGCAACAATAGGTTAAAAAGCTCCCACTCTGCTTTATATCCTTTCCTCATTTTTTAACTCATATTCCTTATATCCTTAACTTTCTCGCTTGAAACATTTTGGAGACATTCGAAATAGGTTGTTGTATTTTTCCAATCACATTGAAAATTTATACACTTACATTCACTATATTTCAAACATTCGTATTCTGGTTTCCACAAACAAGGACTTGCTATAGGTTTGTTTGCACATATCTCTCCACTACATCCGCTAACAACACAATCTTCATCCTTAAAACAAAGTTTATCTGGCTTACAACCAATAAAAAAAACAAGACAAAAAATTAAAAGTATAAACAAAATTCTTTTCCTTTTCATTCTATATTTTATCTTTTTATTTTTTTATCATGGTTTTTTATATATCATGGGCCATCACTGTGGTTCTATGATTTGCCTTTGCTCTCTCTGCAGCTTTTTGTATGATATCTATAACTTTTTTACTCAAAGCATCTGCAAAATCACTAGAAACCCTCATGCCTTCTGGCAAATATTTTTTTAAATTGCTCTTAACAATAATTTCGCCTTTCATAAAAATAGAAAAGAAGAAAATATAAAAATTTTTCCTGAATTTAAAAAAAGATAAGTAAAAGTTTAAAAATTTGAAATTTTAATAAAAAAAATTAAAAAACATAAAAAATAAGAAAAATATGAGTAAAAAAGGTCAATTAACGATTTTTGTTATTATAGCTATTATCTTGGTTTTAGTTATTGTTAGTTATTTTGCTTTTAAAAACTACCAAAAGAAAATACAGACAGAAATCGAGATAAAAGAGAAGAAAAAATTTATAGAAAGTTGTGTAGAAGAAAGAGTGAAGGAAGGTATATTAGCTATAGCAAAGCAAAGTGGTTATTATTTGCTTCCAGAAAATAAAGCAGAGTTTTTAGGAGAGAAAAGTGTGTATTATTTGAAAAATAATGAAAGCCTAGTGCCAAATAAACAACAAGTTGAAACACAATTAAAGTTTTTTCTTGAAGAAAATATAGAAGATTGTCTAAAAGATGTAAAAAAAGAAAAATGCAACATATATGTTCAATTAACAAATACCTCTGACTTTATATTTGATTGTAAGTTTATAATAAAAAAAGATAATAAAAGTTATATTATAGGTGGTTTTGAAAAAAGATACGATGTTGATTTAATAAAGTTTATTAATATGAGTGAAGAAATTGTAGAAAATTATAAAAATACAGAAAAAGGATTTATTTGTATTGAATGTTTAGATGGGATTGCAGAAAAATATGATATAAACATCACAATTGTGCCAATACAAAAAGATATGTGGGTTTTACTAAACTCGAATGCAAAAATAAATGGAAAAAATTTAACATGGAGATTTGTAATAGAAATATAAAAATTATTTTATTATTTTTGATTTTGATTTTTTTAGTTTTCAATGTAAAGGCTGAAATAGAAGTAACAAAGGAAAAGGGGATAAGGATAAGCTACTTTTCTCCATTTTTACCAGCAAAACAAAAATTTTATTATTTTTGTAGAGGATTGGAAGAAAAATATAAAGATAAAGATATATGGTGTGAGGACTATCTCTATTCAATCGTTATTGGCTCTGTAGTTGATGAAGAAACTCTACATTCGATAGAAAATGATGAAGACCTGCAATATTACATGCAATATTACAAACAGATTGACTTAATTGACTTAAAAAAGTTTACAAATTTCATAAGAAATGTTGTTAATCCGATATTAAGAGATGAACTCATTGAAGAGATTATTATTAATCTAACAGAAGATTATGGAATTAAAAATGGAAAAATAGAAGTAGCAAATAAAGAAGATCTTGAAAGTGGATTTGATTATCTTTTCAAAAGCAAGGTTAGGTTGAGATGGGGTGAAATCTCTTTTAATTCAAGTGAAACAAAAATAGAAGTTTATCCAGAAGGTCAAGTAAAAATTGAAGATGTTTTTATAGAAAATATAAATGAAGAAAAAAATTTAACAGTTGTGTTAAAAGGAGATCTCCTAAAAAGAAGGGTAAAAGAGGGGAAGATTAAAGGAAAAAAAGGAGATAAATTTGTAATAAAAAGCCTTTCTTTCTGGAGTGGAGAAAAATATGAATTTGAAGTAGAGATTAAGGAGATTGGAGATGGAGAATATGTGGAGATTAAAGAAGATAAGTTCTGTACCAAAAAGGGATTTTTTAAATTAGAAGTTTATAAGAGAGAATCTTTAGATGAAGAATATGAAAAGATTCAAGAATTATACTTGAGTGGAAAAAGGTGTGTAAACCTATTGGATGGAAAAATATCATCTCTTTTTCTGATGGGGGATAAATATTATGCTGAAAATGAAATAATGTTTTTTGAGGATAAAATTCTTTATAACATTGGAATGCTTCTAAAGGATTATGCTCTATATCCTATGGAAAAAGGGCTCATCATAACAGAAAGAGAAGTAAAAAGTGAGAGTGGAAGGGTTAGGATAATAAAAGATAAAAAAGAAATAAAAATAACTTAATCACAAATACCCTTTTTACATTTTGGCCTTGTCTTTTCAATTTTCTTTGTTACTTTGAAATACAATTCGACATATTTTCCATAATCTTCAACTTTTGGAGTGATATAGTCTAAAATCCCTTTTATTTTTTGATAGTCGTAATGAGTTTTTGAGTATTTAAAAGCACTATCAACAAAAGATATGTCTGGCCCGTAGTGGTTAGTTAAAAAAGTTAACATTAAAAATCCATCAACAACAAGTCCTTTCATCCTTTTCTTTCTTGCCATTTCTATTCCCTCCATTACATACTTAAATTTTTCATCAAAAGAAAAACTATGGATATGGGGTGAAACATAAATTCTCTTAAGAATTTTTTCAATTTCTTCCTCTTTTCGATCAGAAGAGGATTTGTTAAAATAATATAATGCCGAATCATCTTTTCCTCTTAAAGCATAATAAAGGGAAGCAGGAAAATTTGATCTAAAATAAGGTATAGATCTTCCTTCCCCTTCTTTTTCCCAAATAAAATAAGCCATCTCTATGTCATAATCTCTCCTAAACTCCATCTCATCATAACGATTAAAAAAACTACATCCTAAAAAGAAACTTGTAGCTCCAAAAAACAACAATTTTCTTACAAATGATAAACTTTTTTTTAGCCACATAAAAATATACTTTTTCCTACTTTAAAAATTTTATTACTTTAAAATAACTATTTCTTTTCGGGCTTCATAAAAGGGAAAATTTAAGTTATTCATATAAATTAATGAAAGGGGGTGATATTAGTTTCTGTTTGGAAACGAAAAGTTTAAATGTTAGTTTCCATTTGGAAACTTATGGAAAAAGAGATACTGGAGCTCTTGAATATGTGGTGGAAAGAAAAAAGTATTTTAAATACTTTTTATTACCCCTCTTTTTCAGGCTTCATAAATGGAAAAAGTATAACATCCCTTATGCTTGGTTGATTTGTTAAAATCATCACCATCCTATCAATGCCTAAACCAAGCCCACCGGCTGGAGGCATGCCATAGCTTAAAGCATCTATAAAATCTTTATCCATAGGGTGTGCTTCTTCTCTCTTTAAAGCTTTTTCCTGCAACTCAAACAATTTTTTCTGCAACAAAGGATCGTTTAGCTCGCTGTAAATATTTCCAACTTCCATACCAGCAACAAAAGGCTCTGATCTCTCAATCAAATAGGGGTTCTTTCTATTTTTTTTGCATAATGGTGTTGATTCAAATGGATGGTCTATCAAATGGGTTGGTTGAACAAAGTTTGGTGTTACCATGTCCAAAAACCCATCTATGATAAACCCTCTCAAAAAATTCAAATCATCTATGGCCTTTACCTTCAACTTTTCTTCGGCTTTTTGTAATATGCCGTGTTTTTTTGCTTCTTCTATCAGCTCTTTCTCACTTAAACTTTCAACATCTATGCCCAAATATTTTTTTATCGCATCGTAAACAGTTATCTTTGGCCAAGGCCTTGTAAAATCTATTTTTTTTCCTTGATACTCTATGACTTTTTTTAATCCAAGTTTTTTTAATGTATATTCAAAAATTTCCTCAAAAAGTTCCATCATAGCATTATAATCTACATATGCCCAATAAGCTTCGAGCATAGTAAATTCAGGATTATGAGATCTGTCTATACCTTCATTTCTAAAATTTTTACATATAGTATAAACCTTCTCAAAACCACCAACAAGAAGTCTTTTTAAATACAATTCTGGAGATATTGATAAATACATTGGCATATGAAGTTCATGTAACTCAGTTATAAAAGGCCTAGCTGTTGCTCCACCATAAACTGGCTGCAATAAAGGAGTTTCAACTTCTATAAAACCTTTAGAATTTAAAAATTCTCTTATAGCATTTATAATCTTTGTTCTCATTTCAAAAACTTTTCTTACTTCTGGATTTACTATTAGATCTATATATCTCTTCCTATACCTTTCTTCAACATCCCTTAAACCATGCCATTTTTCTGGTAGAGGAAAAATCGATTTTGAAAGAAGGGTTATTTTTTTTGCCAGTATACTAGTTTCTCCTGTTTTTGTTTTATATGCTACTCCTTCTATACCTATAAAATCCCCCACATCAATATATTTTTTAAAAAATTCTAAAGCTTCTTTGCTAAAATTTTTCTCAAAAACTATTTGTAGTTTACCTTCATTATCCTGAATATGACAAAAAGAAATATTTCCCAAAACTCTTTTTCCAATAACTCTTCCTGCAACTCTAAAAAGCTTTTTTCCTTTTTCATCTATTTTTAATTTAATATTATGAATCTCTTTACTCGAAGCTGTTCGGTCAAAGCTATAAGGATAGGGTTCTATTCCAATCTTTCTTAACTCCTCAATTTTTTTCAACCTTTCTTTTAGAATTTCCTCAAATCTACCCATCTTGAAATATGGGGCGGGTGGGATTTGAACCCACGACTCCTCGGTCTTCAGCCGAGTGCTCTCCCGGGCTGAGCTACCGCCCCTGTAAATTTTAAATTTTGTTTTTTAAAAATTTATTTTTTTACTTTACTTAAAGCTGTTGTATGTTTAGTTTTTATAGTTTCTTAGATTTTTAGAGTTTGGTTTTTATAAGAACTAAAAATACATCTATAAAAGTCAAAATTATATAACTTAGGATTAATTTTTTAAATTATGCTGCCCTTTCCCTCATCTGCCTCCTTCTCCTTTTTTCTCTTTTCATTCTCTTTCTTTGCCATTTCCATCTCATTTGCCTAGGCTTTTTCCATCTTCTACTTGAGCGTTTCATTTTATCTTTTTTATTTTATCTTTTTCAAATCTTTCAATTCCTCTCTTAAATCTTGAATTGCTTTTTTTATAGCTTCCTTAGGATTTTTTCCTTTTATAATTAAAACTGGTGGCTTTGAAGGATGTTCCCTTCTCCATCCACAAACAAACTTTTTAGCAAGCCTGCTTCTTAAAAGTTCAACAATAGTAAGATTGTCTATTTCTATCTCCAAATAATCTTTTTCCTCCTTAAGTATTTTAACATTCATACAAATCAATTTTTCAAAAATTTAAAAATTTATTCTTTCATTTTTTCAACATCAAAAAAGTTAGAATTAAATTCTATCCTTCAAAAAATCGATAACCTTCTTCCTTATATAAATATCTTCTTTCAAGCCTTTCTCAAAATTTTCCAAATCTTCAGGAGTTACCTCAAGCAACTTAGATAATTGCTTAATCGTCAATCCTCTCCTTATCCTTTCATCCTTTAACTTCTCCCTCAAATCCATCTTCCTCATTCCAGAAATATTTTCCAAAATTTTTCTTGTGTTATAGGATCTTAGAAGTTTTTCATCAATTTCTTTCTGATTTTGTTTTTTAATCAAAACGTGCTTACTTAAATCTAAACAACTGTTGCAAATGAGTTTTATAGCTATTCCATCTATAACTTTATTTTTCTCAAAATCTTCCCTCATCAAGCCACACTCTTCACACTCAAACATAAAAAAATATCCTTTTTGGTTTTATATATTTTACTTTTCAATTTTATGACAAGTTGGGAGTTAAAAGTTCTTTAACAATTTTTTCAAGTTCTTCCTTGTTTAGATAACCATAAGTCTTATCATTGATAATCAAAGAAGGATAAGAAGTTATATTATATTGTTCCTTTATACTTTCAACAGTCCTTAAGCCTAAATCTACATCAAGAGCATAAACCTTTACTTTATCTACACCATATTTTTCCCTTATATGACCAAGAATTATTCCTTCGTTTTCACTTAAACCAATGAACTCTGGCCTATTAGAGTAAAAAAACAAAATAATAACAAGTTTTTCACAATCCTCCATTTCCTTCATCAACAAATAATGTTTTATCAATAAAACGTTATATGGTTTTTTCAACCTTATAACAACTTCGTGATTTTTTCCTAAACTTTCTTCAAGGTATGTAAGTTTGATAGCATATTTATCAAGCTCATTATTAATATAATCTAAATATTTTTTACTTTTGCATAATTCGCTTTTATTGATTTGTGTATAGAGAGTGTCTATGTCTTGTAAAGAAACCAAAAGATCTTTTTCCAAGTTTTCAATTGTCTCAATCTTTTTCTGATTTAAATAAAATCCAACAAAGATTCCTAGCAAAAATAAGATTAGGGTTAGAATAAAGGCTAGTAAAATTTTAAAACCGAATTGTTGTCTTTCTCTTACTACCATTTTACTTTTCTTCTAGTTATATATTTAAAAAAAACGACAAGCCAAAACAAAGAGTAAAAAAAGGAATAAAAAAAGATAAAGAAAAAAGTGTTCAAAAATACTTTTTCTTCTCTTGTTTCCTTTTTAACTATCAAAAAAATCAATAAAGTGGCTGACAATCCAAATAAGCCAAGTAAAACAAAAGGATTGGAAAAGTAGTGGGACAAAAACTCTATAATTTCTATTCTATTTATATGTTCAGGCCCTAAGATATCAAAACCGACCAGCCTTAAAGCTCTAAAGTTGTCTCTTATCAATTGATAATTTTTAAAGCTTATATAAGAAAGATAACCAAAAGTAAGGATTATTGAAAGATAAGCAAAGATTAAGATTAATGATAAAAATTCATATTGTGGAATTTTAAAAAGTTGTTTATGCTTAATACAATTATGTATATATCCAGTATACCATCTTTCTCTTTGTTTTAATAAACCTTTAAAATTTTTTGGAGCAATAGTTGAAACCTTGCTATCAACAGCGGTCTCTATTTTATATCCGTATTTTTGAATCCTCATAGCCATCTCCATATCTTCTGTCAAATTTTTTTCATCGAATAGGCCATGTTTTTCAAAAAATTTTCTTCTATAAATGCTTAGGGGGCCCGGACAAACATGAATAGCATTAATGTTAGCAAAAACCTTTCTCAAAAAAATTCCAAAAAGATATTCTGCATGTTGAAGCCTTTCTATAAAGTTTCTTGGTTTATGGACAACCATTGCAGGAGTTACAGCCATAACTTTTTTATCCTCAAAATAAGGAAGCATTTTTAAAAGGCTATCTTTTTCAGGGAAGGAATCTGCATCAAGAGTAGCTATAAATTCTGCTTTAGTTCTTTTTATTCCATAATTAAGGGCACTACCCTTACCTCCATTAGGTTTTCTATAAACCTTAACATTATATTTTTCAAACTTTTTTGCTTTTTCAAAAGTTTTATCTTTACTTCCATCATCAACAACGATAATCTCTAACTTTTCTTTTGGATATTTAAGCTTTAACAAGTTTTTTAGAGTAGATGATATGTTTTTTTCTTCGTTGTATGCAGGAACTATTATTGCTACTCTCGGCAAATTTTTGTTTAGCTTGTATGGTTTCCTTTTGAAAGGTTTTTCAAGTATAGCAATAAGCATTAATGAAAGATTGAAAAGACTAAAAAAAACTAAGATATAGATAAAAATAAGTTCGAACTTCATTTTTTCAAGTTTAAATCAAAGTATTCATAAAATTTTTCTGTCAATGTTAAATTATAAGTATGGCCGGCTTTTTTCGCATTTATTAAGCCATAAGCTATAAACTTCTTTATATGATCATAAGCTTTGTTGCCTCTTATCTTAACCACAACACTCTGTTTTATTGGTTGTTTATAAGCTATCAAAGCTAAAGTTTCTTGTTCTGCCTTAGTAAACTCTGTTTTTTTTATTGCAAGCAAATTTGCATAATGTTTATATTTATCTACAACATCCATCTTATAAAATTTCATTCCATCCTTTTCCATTTCTCTTATTACAACACCCCCCTCATATTTTTTCTTTAGTTCTTCGATTTTTTCTCTTAAGCTTAAAGGATCTATACCAGTAATCCTAACAATCTCCACTTCACTTAACCATCTTCCTGCAATAAAAAGCAAAGCTTCAATTCTTTCCATATTTTGAATTTTATAATTTTAGATTTTAAAAAATTTAAGGATATAAATCGATAAAATTAGAAGCATAATAAATTTATAAAGACTTTGGTTTAACTTTTGCGGCATTGATATATATGATTAAATTAATTAAATTAAGTTAAATATTTTATGTCAAATATATTTTATGAAGTATGTCAAATATTTTATGAAGTTTTAAAGTATTTTTGAAGTTTTTATTTTAAGTATTATTTTATATAATTTCCTTATTTATTTTAATCACATCTAATTAAATTAAGTTATAAAAAACTGATTTTAATTAAAAAAATAAAAATAAAATCTTATTAGTTTAAAGTCTTGAAAGAAAACCAATTTGCATCTTTTTGTGTCTTCTATCTAATTTAAAATTTTATGGTTTGTTTAGTTTTATATGCTCTCTTTAATTATTTCATATACTCTTTTTCCTTCATTACTTTTTCTTCTAAAAATTGTTGTTCTGATATTGGTTTATAGATTGTCGTCGTTATTATCTTTGTTATGTTTATCTTTTTATCTGGGTATTTTTTCTTTAAGCATTCAAAAGCATAAAAAGCTTCCTTAATGTCTCTAAGCAAAAAATCTGTTTCCCTAAATATTGCTTCTTCATCTTCTACCTCAATATGATAAAAAATTTCTTCTATTTTCTTAATTTTTTTGTTTTTCATTTTTTATAAAATTCTTTAAAATTTATTAAATTTTATTTTTACTTATCAGTAAATAGATTTCATTTTATTCTATCTTAAACCTTAAAATAGCCCCAATACCACCCATATTCTTAAACTGTATTCCTTCCTCTGTTTCTGTTGAAACGACAATTATTTCAGCTCCACTTACATTTTCTTTTTCAATCTCTTCAAAAATTTTTTCATCAAAGGCTTCTGAAATAAAAACCTTATCCGCAGCACCATAAGCCAAAGCTTTTTTTGTTTTTTCTATTCCTATTACAGCTTTTTCCTTAATCAAAGCTTCAAAAAATTCCTTAAGCTTTTTCTTTTCTTCAACAATTTCTAGATTTGCTAAAACATCTTGACTTTCATTAACAAGCAACTTTAAACCATGTTCATCAGCATAACCTATATCTTTAATTGCTATAATCTTCTCTTTTAAAGGAGTTATCAGTTTTTCTATAAATTCATTTTTAGAATAACCAGGCCCACCAACAAGAATGCCTTTTATAGGCATGTTAAAAAATAATTCTTTAGAAGCTTCTGCAACCCTTTTATAAAATTCCTCTACCATACCTTCTCTTAATCTTTCAAACCTTAAGGCTGATTGACCGCCTGCCCTTATCTTTCCAGGAGCCCCGCTTGTTAAATATCTTAGTTTCTCTATATTTTTTCCTTTTAACAAGCCAATAGTTGCCTCTTTACTATCTATAACTATAAGCCCAAACAAATCTCTTTTTGCTTCAATCATCTCCTTTAAAGGATCTAGATAAAAAGTTTGATCACAATGATAAAGCTTGATGTTTAATTTTTCTATCGGCTCGATAGCCCATATCCTAATATCTCTCTTATCTTTCCCAACATTTCCGCAAAAAATTGCTAAGCCATTTTCGGGAGTTTTTTTATAAAATCTAAGCTCCCTTAAAATAGTATCCAAAGCATCCAAAACATTTTCCCTTGTTGCCTTGCTTTTTATATTTTCTGCCATAGTTTTCTCATATTCCAATTGGTTAATAACGCTAAATATGTTGTGGCCTGCAGGAATATAAACACTAATCAATTCTGTATGTCTTCCTTTATACTTTTCCAACTCCTCTATAACCTTTTTCAACCTATAAACTTTTTCTTCCATTTTAAAATAAAATGGGTTTACTTATAAAATTTATGAAAAATTATTGTTAAATTGTTAGCAATATTGAGAATATAAAAAATCTAAAATCAAACAAAGATTATCTTCCTTATCTTATGACAATTTTTTATCTCTTCCTCAATTATCTTGAACTTTTTCTCTATATCAAAACTTTCTATCTCACTTTTCAAAGAAAGTCCTTTTTCTTTTTTATATTTCCATATGCTTTTGTTTAACAACATTATATCATAAAAATTTAGTTTTGATTTTATTTTTTCTATTTTAGGAAATTTCATATTGTCAATGTCTTGTTTGTATATATTTTCAAAAATGTAATAAGAGATAAAGGGGATAATCGGATAGAATAATATTAAAACTTCTCTTAATATTTTATATAAAGTGTATATAGCAGAAGCATCTTTATTGTAGGCTCTTACTTTTGCAAGCTCTATATAATGATCAGCAAAATAATTCCATGTAAAATCTTTTAAAAGCCTTGCACAAATATGGAAATTAAAATTTTTATAAGCATCTAAAATTTCTTTTTTAAACTCGTTCCATTTTGCAATTATTGATTTATCAGTTTCATGAAGCTTTGGTTTTGCTTTTCCTTTATACTCAAAATTGCTAACAAAATTTGCAATGTTAAAAAGTTTGTTCAAAAATTTTTCTTCCTGCTCTATCTTATCTATGCTTATTCTAAAATCATAGCCTTGACTTGCAGCCAAAGTACCAGCAAGCCTTAAGGCATCGGCAAATTTTTCTTGTAAAATTGGAAATGGATCTATAACATTTCCCAAACTTTTACTCATCTTTCTTCCTTTTTCATCAACACCCAAGCCATGTATCCAAACATATTTAAAGCATAATTTTCCAGTCAATTGATAACATCTGAGTAAAGTGTAATAGAGCCATGTCCTTATTATTTCATAGCCCTGTGGCCTTAAAGTTGAAGGATAAGCTAAAGAGAAAAATTCTTTATCTCTCTTATATTTTGCAATAAAAAGAGGACTTATGCTTGAATCCATCCAAGTATCCAGTGTTCTTTCTTCTCCAACAAATTCATTAAAACCACAATATTTACATTTTTTGAATGGTGGTTTATTGAGCCATGGCCTATAATAAGTTTTATAATCTGCTTTTGGCACATTAGCTTTTTTACATTTTTTACAATACCATATAGGTATTTCTGTTCCATAATATCTTCTTCTAGAAATAGGCCAATCTTGGCTTATGCTATTTATCCAATCTATAAGCCTTTGTCTATGAAACTCTGGAAAAAACTTTAATTTTTTTGCGAATTCTAAAATTTTATCTTTAAATTCGATTTGCTTCAAATAAAATTCTTTCATAGGAATTATCTCTATAGTATTATTACATCTTTCACATATAGGAACCTTATGCCTTATCTTTTCCCTTTTTACAATTAAATCTCTCTGCTCAAGCAACTCAACAATCTTTTTTCTTCCTTCTCTTATGCTTAGCCCTTTAAGCAAGCCAGCATTTTCATTAAACAAAACTTCTCCATCATAAACATCGATAAGCTTTATTTCTTTTAGCTTTAATTCTCTAAAAAGCAAAACATCGCTTTGATCACCATAGCTGCATATCATAACTGCTCCTGTTCCAAATTCTGGCTTTGCATAAGGATGTGCAATGATATTTACTTTCCTCTCATAAATAGGAACTATAACCTTTTTACCAACATATTCCTTATATCTTTCATCGTTTGGATTTACAATAACTGCTTGGCAGCTTGCTAAAAATTCTGGCCTTGTTGTAGCTATAATCAAATCTTTTCCAAAATCTTTTCCATCTTTATTTCCATCTTCTAATTTAAATTTTATATAATAAAGTTCTGTTGTTTCATCTTTATAAGTAATTTCTGAATCTGCTATAGTTGTTTTACAACCAACACAAAAGTTGTTTGGTCTCTCTGCTTCATAGATTAAACCTTTATTCCATAACTCTATGAAAGTTGATTGTGTTAATGCTCTATAGCTATCGCTATCGGTCCTATAATAATTCTCAAAATCACAACTTAAGCCAATAGCCTTCATTATACTTATCATTTCTGCTTCAAGTTCATCTAAAGCATTTTTGCAAAGTTCAACAAATTTTTGTCTAGATGTTTCATGCATAGCTATATTGTATTTTCTTTCTGTATAAAGCTCCACAGGCAAACCATTTCTATCAATACCTATAGGAAAATAAACATTAAAGCCAAAAGCTCTGGCAGTTCTTGCTATCATATCCATTTGACTATATGCAATAGCAGCACCAATGTGCCAAGGTCTTCCGCTAGGATAAGGAGGAGGAGTATCGATAACAAAAACTTTCTTTCCTTTTTTAAATCCTTTCCACTTTATCTTCTCAAAAATCTCTTTTTCTTTTTCCTTTGTAAATTTCTCCAGCATTTTGTTGTTTAAGATTATAATATTAATTTAAAGTGGTATCGGTAATTAAAGTTAAAAATTTTTATCTTTAAATATGTTTTTTTGGTCTTTGGTTTTTTTGAATATAAGATTTGAAGATAAATTATGGATAAATTATGAAATAAAGGTAATTAAAAGAGTCATCAATTTTATCTTTAAATATGTTTTTTGGGTTTTGAATAGAAAATTAGAAGATAAATAAAGTTTGAAGATAAATAAAGGGCAAATATCTAGAGCAAAAAGTAATTTAAGGTTATAAGGAAATCAAAATTAGAAATTTTTATCTTAAATATAATTTTATCTCAAATATGTTTTTTTGGTTTTTTAGTTTTTCAAATAAAAAAATTTAGTAAAATAAATTAATGTAGAATAAATAATAGTTTAAAGTTATACTGATTTTATCTTTAAATATGTTTTCTAGTTCTCAAATAAAAAATCTAAAAAATAGAAAAAATATTCGAATAATAATTTTGGATAAAGTTTAAACTGGTTCAAATTTTGGAATAAAAATTTAGAAGATAGATATAGAATAAAAGTAAAGTTAAAGTGATATTTTAATCTTTAAATATGCTTTTCAGTTCTCAAATAAAAAAATAGAAGATTTAAAAAATAGAAAAGAAATATTCAGAATTGATCGGAATTGCTTAGTGATGATTTTTGCAGCTAGATATACTATTTTCTAAAAAGTATACTATTTTCTAAAAAGAAGGTATGATAATATTCCTAAAAAGAAAATAAATAAAGAGATAGTCAGGAGTAGCATGAGGCTTTTAGTAGTGGGAAGCTGAACACCTCGTTGCCTTGGTGCTTACACTCCCACCCTATCAACGCCATCTTCTATGGCGGCCTTAGTAGTGTATTTTTGCGGGCGGCTTCAGGCTTAGATGCATTCAGCCTTTATCCACTAGGGCGTAGCTTCGGGGCGTGCCCTATTAGGACAACCCCAAACCAGAGGCCCCAGAAGCCCGTTCCTCTCGTACTAGGGCTTCTTTCCACTCACACTACAACACCCCTACTAGATATCAACCAAACTGCCTCACGGCGTTCTTAACCCAGCTCACGATCCCTTTTAATGCGTGAACTCCGGCACCCTTGGCCCCTTGTGCAGGGCCAGGATAGGGAGAGCCGACGTCGATGTACCAAGCCGCGCCGTCAATGTGAACTATCGGGCGCGACGAGCCTGTTATCCTTGGGGTACCTTTTCCGTCATCCTAGGGCCCCACTAAAAGGCCTCTAGGGTTCGCTAGGCCCAGCTTTCGCTTCTGCATCCCGTGTCAGGGATACAGTCAGGCCAGCTTTTACCCTTACATTCTACTCCGCTTTTCCGAGGCGGATGAGCTGACCTTCGGGCCCCCTCGATACCTTTTCGAGGGGGTGCCGCCCCAGCCAAACTGCCCACCAACCGCTGTCCTCTTTCGAGTTAGCGTCCTTTCAAAGACTAAGTGGTGTTACATTGGTGTCTCGTAAGGAGCCGGAGCTCCTTACTTTATAGACTCCCACTTACGCTATGTAGTCTTTAAAAGAACGCAACGGCAGGCTGCAGTAAAGGTCCACAAGGTCTTCGCTTCCCAGTAGGGGTCCCTGGTCTCTTCACCAGGATGATAGGTTCAGAGGAGTCTGGGTTGGGACAGTGGCAACCTCGTTAAGCCATTCATGCACGTCGCCATTCAGACGACAAGGCATTACGCTACCTTAAGAGGGTCAGAGTTACCCCCGCCGTTTGACGGGCCTTTACCCCCTTGTAAAGGGGCTTCAGACACCGTCACTGGGCAGGCCTCACCAACTCTACTAAGCCTTTCGGCCTTGCAGTTGGCTATGTTTTTGATAAACAGTCGGGCCACCCTTGTTATTGCAACCTATTCCTGCATCCAGCAATTCTGAACACAGGAATAGGCACCCCTTCTCCCAAAGTTACGGGGCCAATTTGCCGAGTTCCCTAACCCAGTTTGCTCCTTAAGGCCTTAGCCTTCTCAGCCAGAGCACCTGTACCAGTTCTTGGTACGGGCTTATGTTGGCATATGCCTTAGCTTTTTTCATGGAGTCTAGGAATCTTCCTCGTTTCCTTTGCTACATTCATCTGGCTTCAAACCCATTACAGTAGCCAGACTTCTGTAGCAAAACGTCCCTTGCGGGAGACGTGAGGAGTATCCCAAACCAAAGCTAAGGCTTTGCCTCGCGGCAGCCAACATAAGGTGGGGAATATTAACCTCCTTTTCCTTTCGGTGTGCTCCTGTTAGGGCACACCTTAGGTCCCGACTAACTCTTGGCTGATTTGCATTGCCAAGAAACCCTTGCTCTTAAGGCCTTGGCCTTTCTCAGGCCAATCTTCTCCTACTGATGCCAGGATTCTTGTTGGTGTTTGGTCCATCCCTCTTTACAGAGAGACTTCTGCCCAAACACCACACCCGCCTACCTCACTATGCCAAAAAGGCATAGGACTTGGGTCTCGGTAGCTGACTTAGCCCCGTCCATTTTCGGCGCCTATAGCCTCGGTGGGTGAGCTGTTACGCTTTCTTTAAAGGATGGCTGCTTCTAAGCCTACCTCCCCACTGTCTTAGGCTATAGACCTCCTTGCTTCACACTTAGCCAGCATTTAGGGACCTTAACCCAAGTCTTGGTTGTTCCCATCTCGGAATAGGAGCTTACCCCCTACCCCTATTTCCCTCAACATACTGTTAGTAGCTTCGGAGTTGGAAAAGATGTTAAGGTTTTCACCCTAACACCTTATCCGTACTCTACACCACTAACTCTTAAGTTGAGGGACTATACTGAGGTATATTTCGGCGGGAACCAGCCATCGCCAGGCTAGATTGGCTTTTCACCCCTAGTCGTAGATCATCCGAGTGGTGAGCCCAACACCGGTTCGGGCCTCCAACCATCGTTAGATGGTCTTCACCCTATCCACGACTAGATCGCCTGGTTTCGGGTCTGTAGCATGTGACTAACGCTTTTTCAAACTCGCTTTCGCTATGGCTTCAGCTTAAAGCCTTAACCTCGCCACATGCTACAACTCCCTGGCCCGTTTTTCAAAACGTATGTTACAACGAATTAGCCATAAAGCTAATTCGCCGTAACGTCTTTGGCTGGTAGATTTCAGGTCTTTTCACTCCCTACCAAAGGTTCTTTTCAGCTTTCGCTCTCGCTACTAGTACGCTATCGGGCTTGGGAGCATATTTAGGGTTGGCTCTTAGTTGAGCCTAATTCGGACTTCCAATCCAGGAAGCCCTACTCAGCTTACTGGGAATTGGCCTCTTTTTCTTTCGCCTACGGGACTATCACCCTCTATGGTGTGGCATTCCAGCCAACTTCGGCTAGAAAAAGTAGGCCATACCCCAGAGCTAATAACTCCACATCTCTTTATGCTTATCGCATAAAGATTCGGTTTGCCCTGTGCCCTGTTCGCTCGCTGCTACTAAGGGCATCACAATCGTTTTCTTTTCCTCCCGGTACTAAGATGTTTCAATTCCCGGGGTTTGAAGGGAATCCTGGGTTCAAAGCCCGCATGCGGCTACCCCAGGCTTTTCGCAGCTTGCCACGCCCTTCTTTAATCCCAAGCCGAGCCATCCATCTACCAGCCTTATAAGCTACTCCTGACTATCTCATCTTTTATCGAATTCCACCCCTAAGCTATGCTTAGGAGTTTCATATAAAATGGACCCGACGGGATTCGAACCCGTAACCTCTGCCTTGCAAGGGCAGCGCTCTACCATTGAGCTACGGGCCCTTAATAATTTTTATATTTTTGAAATTTTAAAAATTTTTTGATATTTTTAATAATTTTCTCGTCGAAAAAATAGGTTGAAAGTTAAAAAAGGAAAAAAAGGAGGGTTCCACCTGCAGGTTCCCCTACAGGCACCTTGTGACGACTTACCCTTCCTCGCTGAGTCGAGATTCGTCCTTGTTCAGGCCTCATCTCAACCCAACTCGGATGAGTTGACGGGCGGTGAGTGCAAGGGGCAGGGACGTATTCACCGGGCTCTGCTAAAGCCCGATTACTACGGATTTCAGTTTCATGAGGCTGAGTTGCAAGCCTCAATCCAAACTAGGGCAGAGTTTAGGGATTAGCTTCCCTTTTCAGGGTTGCATCCCGTTGTCTCTGCCATTGCCGCGCGCGTGTAGCCCAGGGGATTCGGGGCGTACTCACCTAACGTCGCCCACACCTTCCTCCCACTTACGCGGGCAGTCCTCCTAGAGTGCCCTCTCATCGAGTAGCAACTAGGAGTGTGGGTCTCGCCTGTTACCGGATTTAACCGATCGTCTCACGACACAGGCTGACGTCGGCCATGCACCTCCTCTCAGCGCATCAGGTAAGCCCTTCAGACTGACCTTCATCTTGCTGTCGCTCCTGGTGAGGTTCACGGTGTGGAGTCTAATTGAACCGCACGCGTCACCCGTTGTGGTGCCCCTCCGCCTATTCCTTTAAGTTTCAGCCTTGCGACCGTACTCCCCAGGTAGCCCACTTACGCCTTCGCTTCGATATAGCACCCTCCCGAAGAGAGCACTATATCTAGTGGGCAGCGTTTACGGCTAGGACTACGGGGGTATCTAATCCCCTTTGCGCCCCTAGCTTTCGTCCCTCACCGTCGGGTTTGTTCTTGCAACCTGCCTTCGCCATTGTGAGTCCGGCTAGGATCAACATATTTTACCACTACCCTAGCCGTACTGGTTGCATCTCCCAACCCCTAGCATTGCAGTATCTCTTGCTAGCGGTAAGGTTGAGCCTTACCATTTTACAAGAGACTTACAATGCTGGCTACGGACGTTTTAGACCCAATAAACGTGGGCGCCACTTGGAGCGCCGGGATTACCGCGGCGGCTGGCACCGGTCTTGCCCACTCCTTATTCGCCATACTTTTTACATATGGCAAAAGTTCCCCTAAAAAGAGGAACACTCCAACTCGCTCTGTCACCCTTGCGGGCATTGCAGAAGTTTCGCGCCTGCTGCACCCCGTAGGGCTAGGGTCTGTGTCTCAGGACCCTTCTGGGGGCTCCCTCTCTCAAGGCCCCTACCGATCATAGGCTTGGTGGTCCGTTACACCACCAACCACCTAATCGGCCGCAGCCCCATCCTTTGGAAAGTTTCAGAGATGGAACATTTCAGTATCCATCTCCTATGGGGGCTTACACTCAGTTTCCCGAGCTTATCCCCCTCCAAAGGGCAGGTTAGCTACGTGTTACTCAGCAGTTCGCACTCCTACCTAGAAAACTCTAGGTAGAAGGAACTTGCATGGCTTAGTCCGAGTTGGATAGCAGCGCCCTCCAGCAGGATCAACTGGAATTATGGTCGCAAGGAAAAAATCTTTCACTAGATGAGCCTAAATCATACCCTAAAAAAATTAGGGCACTCATCCAGCGAAAGTTTCATATATACTCTTATTTTTATTATGAAGTTTATAAATTTTTTTATTATGAATTGATAAAATTGATAAAGAATTAAAGAAATTTAAGAATTAAAGAAAGTCGTAATTAAAAACGTAGGCTTGCATTCTCGAAGTTTAAACTTTATTATAAAAAATTTTTGTAATAAAAATTATGATAAAATTTAATAAATTTAATAAAATTTAAGTTTAAAGTTGAAATTAAAAAAAATGGGTCTGATTCTATGGGCTTGCCTAAGCTAAAAATAAATTAACCTGTTTATTTAATTCGGAAAAATTTTTATAATTTAAAAGTAATTAAATTTATGAAAGATCTTACGAAAGGTCTATTAATTTTGCTTTTATTGCAGTTTGAAAACAATGGTTTAAATATGTACAACTCAAAACAGTACAATTTAAAACAACAACAAACTCAAATAAAAGAGGATTTGTGTTTAGATGAGGATCTATATTTAGACAAATATAGTAAAGCGTATCTTGAAAAAAAGCCCTATCTAAAAAAATATTATCCAACTATCTTTGATGCTTGTAAAAAAATTAAAAAAGTCTATACAATACCCCCTGTAATTGTTCTAGCTTTAATAGAACAAGAATCAAAAGGGAACAGAAAGGCAATATCAGATGCAGGAGCATGTGGTCTAACTCAAATAATTCCTGAAACTGGAAAAGAACTAGGTATGGAAGTTTATATAGATGAAAACTACTGGCTTTATAAAAAATTCTGGAATAAATATAGAAAAACAGAAAGCCTTTTCTTCAAAAATATCAAAAGCAAAAACGCAAAAGATATAGCTTACACAGCTTTAAAAAATAAATATATGGCAAAAGTGTTTATAGAAGAATATAAAAAAAATTTGAGGAAAAGTAAAGATGATAGGTTTAGTGACGTTTGTATTTACAAAGGTGTAGAAATGCTTGCTTATTTATTAAAAAAGCATAAAGGAAATCTCCTTTTTGCTCTAGCAGAATACAACGCAGGCCCTATAGCCAACCATTATGGTGGCATACCTCCTTTTGAGGAAACAGTAAAATATATAAGCAAGATCATGAAAGATTTACAAGAGGTTGGTTTCGATAAGTTTGTGATAGAAAAAGATGAATTAGAAAAAGAAAAGAAATTTGAATTCAAATTTAAAAAAAGAAAAGAAATTGAAAAGGATTGGTTGCATGTATTTTAATAAATTGGTTAAGTGAAATAAAAAATTGGTGAAATAATTTGTGAAATAAAATGAAAGAAAAACTTGTGATCGATACAAATTACTTAATATATTTGGCAAAAGAAAAAAATTTTTTTAAGCTAGAAAATTTGTTTAAAACTTATTCTTGCTATATAATAAAAAAAACTTTTAAGGAGATTGAAAAACTTGAAAAAGGAAAATATAAATTTAGGATTTCTCTATTGAAAAAGTTTTTAGAAAAGGCTATTGAAGAAAAAAAACTCAAAGTTATAGAAGGAGAAAATGTGGATAAAAAAATAATTGAGTTGGCTAGTAAAAACTTTAATGTGGCTTCTTTCGATAAAAGCCTAGAAAAAAAAATTAAAAAAGTGAACAAGAAAGTTAAGGTTATAAAAGATTTTAAAAGTTAAATTTTTAAATTTTTTTATATTCTTCTCTAATCAATAGATAAAATGTTTTATGTAGTTGAAATTGAAGATTATGTAAGGGTTAGTCCAGAAAAGTTTGATAAGCCAGTAAAGGAAGCTATAATTGAAGAATTGGAAAAGTTGTATGAAGAATATGTTGATGAAGATTTAGGTATTGTTATAAAAGTTATTGATGTAAGTAAAATTGGGGAAGGAGTCATAATTCCTGAAGATGGAGCAGTTTACTACAACTCTGTTTTTTCCTTACTAGTCTTTAAGCCTTTACAAAACGAAATTGTTTATGGGAGAGTAAGCCAAATAACAAACTTTGGTGCTTTTATTAACATAGGGGTTATTGATGGTCTAATCCATATAACTCAGACAATGGATGATTATGTAAGTTTTAGCAAATCTAACGTGTTGATAGGAAAAAAAACAAAAAAAACTTTGAAGAAAGGGGATCTATGTTTAGTAAGAATTATAGCTATAAGCTATAAAACCAAAATACCGAAAATAGGCTTAACTATGAGACAACCTGGCCTGGGTAAACTTGAGTGGATTGAAAAAGAGAAAAAGAAAAAATGAGAAGGGCATGTAAAAAATGTAGAAGGATTTATGAAGATTTAAAAGTATGTCCTGAATGTAATGAAAAACTCTCTGAAAATTGGAAAGGAATAATCATCGTTGTTGATGTTCAAACATCAGAAATAGCAAAAAAATTAAACATAACTAAGCCTGGAAAATACGCTTTGATAGTAAAGTAAATAACTAAATAAAATGGAAATTTTAGAAAAAAAGAAACATAAAAATTATTTGTTGCATAGAGAAGAAGTAAAGTTAAAAGTTAAGGCAGACAAGATAAGTAAAGAAGAAGCTAAAGAAATCGTAGCGAAAGAATTTAAAGCTAATAAAGAGTTAATAGTCATTAACAAAATATTAGGAAGTTTCGGAAAGCCTGAATGGAATATAGATGCACTTATATATGAAAATAGTAAATACTTACAGATATATGAAAAATTAATTAGTAAAAATCCTGATAAAAATGAAAAAGAAAAAAAAGAACAAGAGGCCAAGTGAGAGATGGAAAAAATATAAGATTGAAAATAATAAACTTGTAAAACAGAGATTTTGTCCTAGATGTGGGCCAGGATATTTTTTGGCAAATCATAAAGATAGATGGTATTGTGGAAAATGTAATTATGTTGAATTGAAATAAGAACTTTTAACTTTTGAAAACCCTGCCAGAGGGAAACCCTAGCCAAAAAATATCCGGGCTCCCTCTGGTGGGGAAAAAGAGGTATAATATTATTATAGATTTAAAGTTTATAAATTTTTCTGTTGATGTAATTTTAAAGTGACACTATTTCAAATACTTCATTATTATTCTAAAAATTCAACATTATCTATAATACCATCAGAATCTTCATCATAACCTCTGACAATAACATAGTTTTTCTCGTTTATCCTTTTATTTAACTCTTCAAAATAATTTAAAAAACATATCACACATGCTTTTGTTCCAAAATACCTCTTTCCCTCAATAACTAAAACATGTTTGTTTTTGTTGAAAGGGTTTTTTTGTTTTATTATTACACCAATCTCATCATCAAAATATTTTTTATTTGTTAATTTTGAAAAAAAAGATTTCTCTCTCTTCAAAAAACTAACTAAAAGTTTATCGTTAAGTTTTGCTGTGATTGTATTTACAATTGGTCCACCAATAACGATTAAATTGTCTTTTAAATCTCTTTCTTTAACCTCTGTATCTAATAAACAAACATTTTTCTCAATCCTATTTAAAAAAGATCCGAAAAAAAGCAAGAGATCGCTAATGAAAAAAGCATCTGTACTCCTTGCTTTCTCTACTCCATGCATATGTGGACTACCAATTATAATTTTACAATTTATTCTCCCTTCTTCAATAAAAGGAAGTAAAAAATTTTTTTCAGGAATTTGCAAAGAACTTTTTTCTTTTTCTTTTTTTATAATAAAATGAAATGATGGGCTTTTTAAGCCATAGATATATTTATTAAAACCTTTTACACTTTCCACATTTTTTATTTCTATAAGATTTATGCTCTTTAATTTATTAACATGATAATAAATGTTCTGTAAAGGTTTATTCAGTTCTGTTGCTAATTCTTTAATACTTTTTTCTTTTTTAGCCAATGAAAAAAGTATTTTCTTTGCCAAACTTGCTTTAATATAACTTAAATTTTCTATGTTTATCTCCTCTGATCTTAAAAAGTACTTTTTTCCTTTTTTTTCTATCAATAACATTCTAAATTTAACATTCTAAAATTTTTTTAAATTATATTAAAAATTTTTTAGTAATATTTAAAAATTTTAAAGTTTATTAATTTTATCATGTGCGGTATTATTGGGTATTATGGGTATAGAAATGCTTTGCCAATCATACTTAAAGGTTTAAAAATTTTAGAATATAGGGGTTATGATTCTTGTGGTTTGGCTTTGTTTAAGGATAATATTTTTTACGAAAAGGTTGTTGGAAGGGTTGATGAGTTGATAAAGAAATCTAAATATTTAGAAAGAGTATATGCTAGTATAGGTGTGGGACATACAAGATGGGCAACCCATGGAAAAGTAGAAATAGTAAATACACATCCTATTTTTGATTGTAAAGAAGAAATTGCTGTTGTACATAATGGTATTATAGAAAATTTCGAAAGCTTAAAAAAGTTTTTGATAGAAAAAGGACATAAATTTAGAAGCCAAACAGATACTGAGGTGATTTCCCATCTTTTTGAAGAAATGTTAAAAACAAATGATGCTAAAGAGGCATGGAAAAAAACTGTAGGTGCTTTGGAAGGAGCTTTTGCTATAGTTACTCTATATAAAGGGGATTTGTTCTTGGCAAGAAAATCTAGTCCTTTAGTAATAGGAATAGGAAAAAATAAAAATGAATTTTTTATTGCTTCTGATGTTTTGGCTTTATCTAAATACACAAAAAAATTTATCTTTTTAGATGATAATGAAATTGCTTACATTATTGATCATAAATTGAAAATAGAAAATTTAGTAGGAGAGGAAATAAAAAAATTAGTTTCTGAAATAAAAGAATATGAAGTTGAAGTTGATAAAGGAAATTATGAAACCTTTATGTTAAAAGAGATAAAGGAACAGCCAATATCAATAGAAAACACTTTAAGAGGAAGAATTGCTTTTAAAGATGTTATTCCTGTTTTTGGTGGTTTTAAATTTGAAGAAATAAAAAATTTAAAAAGGATAATTATGTTTGGGTGTGGAAGTAGCTATAATGCTGCTGTTTATGGGAAGTATCTATTTGATAGGTTTTTTGATTGCCATGTAGAAAATGCGAGCGAATTAAAGTATAAAGACAAAAATATAAAAAAAGATGATTTGCTAATAGCAATCAGCCAAAGCGGTGAAACAATTGATGTTTTGGAATGTATTAGAAAATATAAAGAAAAAGTAATGAAAACATTAGGAATAGTTAATGTTGTATCTAGTAGTATAGCAAGAGAAGTTGAAGGAGGAATATATTTACATGCTGGGAGAGAAATTGGAGTTGCTGCAACAAAAACTTATACAAGCCAACTAGTAGTTTTATTTTTACTTTGGTTATATCTGAGTAGAAAATTTAATTATATAAACAAAGAAGTTGGAAGAAAATATATAAACGAATTAACAATACTTCCAAAAAAGATTAAGGCTGTTTTTAATTCTGAAGAATATATAAAAAAGATTTCAAGAAAATATGTAAATTATACTAATGCTTTGATATTGGCAAGAAAATTTGAATATGCAACTGCTTTGGAAGCTGCTTTAAAGCTAAAAGAGATCGCTTACGTACATGCAGAAGCAATAAGTAGTGGTGAAATGAAACATGGACCAATAGCATTAATCGATGATAAAATATTCTCTATATTTATAGTGCCGCATAACAGCGTAACAGAAAAGGTAATAAACAATATGGAAGAAATAAAAGCGAGAAATGGAAAAATATTAAGCATAACAACAAAAGGAAAAAATTTTAATCAAATAAAGAAAAATAGTGATGATGTTATTATTGTTCCAAGTTGTATAGAAGAATTACAACCAATCCTTACAATAATTCCTTTACAGCTTTTAGCTTATTATATTGCAAGAAGAAAAAACATAGATGTTGATAAACCAAGAAACCTTGCAAAAACAGTTACGGTTGAGTAAAGATATAAAGTTGTATATTAAAGTTTTAACTCTATTAAAAAATTTTTTAAGTATGTTTTGATAAAGAATTATGATCGATTGTCATTGCCATTTATTGGAAAAAGAGTTTGATAAAGATAGAGAAAAAATTATAGAGGAATGTAAAAAAGAGATGAAAGCAATTATTAATTGTTGTGTATTTTTTCCTTTTGAAAAGGCTATGGAATTACAAGAAAAGTATAGAGGTTTTATTTTTACTTCTCTAGCTATTCATCCTATATATGTAGATAGGGTTAATAAAAAAGATGTTGAAAAA
>Ga0197143_1000157_pt1 | contig 77831 bp, 87 predicted proteins | sample GBS70_MetaG_FD_148603 | JGI IMG/M metagenome (GOLD analysis project Ga0197143, IMG submission 148603) | Sediment microbial communities from Great Boiling Springs, Gerlach, Nevada, United States - GBS 70_MetaG | ecosystem: Environmental > Aquatic > Thermal springs > Hot (42-90C) > Sediment...
ATCGTATCATCAGCTCCGATTGCTGGGGAGCTGCTGATTGCATCTCCGGTGCGGAAGCGCCATTGACGATAGAATCCGTCGAGATTGACCGCATAGACGCGCCGGTCGAGCGAGCCCACATAGAGTAAATTCTTGCTGAGAGCGGGGCTGGAGACGACTCCCCCTTCAACGTCGAAGGGCCGCCATTTGAGTATCCCGTTGGGTCCAACGGCGTAGACTTTGGCGCTCTCTGAGGGCTCGCTCCCTGAGCCGATATACACAGTCCCATCGGGGCCGATCGCAGGGCTACTGCGAATGGGCAGATCTGCCGTGAAGCGCCATTTCTCCTTGCCGTCGGGCGTGAGGGCGTAGAGATTTCGGTCGTCTGCGCCAAAGTAGATCGTTCGATCTTTGGCGATAGCCACCGACGCCGAGAGAATAGCCCCTCCCGCGCGGAATGTCCATTGCTCCTGGCCGTCAGAGCTGAACGCATAGAGCGTCTGATCTGCCCCGAAGAGATAGATCGTGCCGTCAGGGCCCAACGCGGGGCTGGAGTCCGTCGGCCCTACAGAGGCCTGCCAGAGCAGGGTCCCGCCCGCCGGGGTCAGCTCCAAACCGAAGCGCACCCACTGCGGGCTATTCTCGGCTCCTGGGGCGCGGATCATAATCAGGGCGCGATAGCGTCCCGCAGCTAGTGCCATATTGTCAGCTTTGACCGTTACTACAGCAGACTCGCCAGCGGCTATCTCCCCCGCATCGGGCGTGACCGTCAGCCATGAGGCATCCGTGAGCGCCGTCCAGGAGAGCGTCCCACTCCCAGCGTTAGCGATCTCAAGCTGCTGTTGCGGAACCTCGCCCACTCCAGCTGTGCCCTGGGCGCTCAAGCTCTGGGGCGTCACGCGCAGGACCGGAACGGCTATAGCTTCGAAGGAGAACTCTTTTGGTGGGCTGGTCTGGCCCGCTTCGTCGGTGAGCGTCACCAAGAGCGTCACGCGCTGCGCTATCGTCGTCGCGATCTCGAACGAGAAGACGCCCTCGGGGCGGCCCTTCACATCGGGAGTGACTTGAAAACTTTGAAAGTCGATCGCGCTCACGACGGAGAAGTCAGCTCTGACAAGATCGCCGTCGGGGTCTTTGAAGCCGACAAAGCCCACCACGGGCTTCCCCGTTGCTCGGATCTGTGTGGGGAAGTCTATGAAGAGGATCTCTGGCGGGCTTTGGGTCTGAGCTGCGCGTCGTGCCAGAGCAAGGGCGGGCTTTATCGTAAGTATTACCCAGATGCGCGCGAGCTTGTGCCCATTGGAGAAGACCCCAAGCAAGAACGGAAACTCTCCCGAGCTACTGGGATTGCCGAAGATCGAGCCGGTGCTGGGCGAGAGTTCTAAGTTTACTTCGCTGAGGGCGCGGCTCGTGCGCTCCTCTACTGTGACGTTGGGCTCTTCGACGAAGCGCACGCCCACGGGCAGCGCGTTCTTAATCTCAGCGGGCAGCTCAATTCGTCCGAAGACCCCTGCCTGCATCTCTGCCGAGAACTCATAAAGAGTCGGCTCGACCTCAGGAGTGCCAGAGGCGCAGGACTCGTTGGAGTAATCTGACTGGCCCGTTGATGTGAACGCTCGGACGCGATAACAATACGTAGTCTCGGGGAGGACTGCCGTGTCGGTGAACTCCGTGCTATCGGGGCCGAGTTGAGCAATCTCGACGAAGTCGGGATCAAGAGCGAAGCGGCGCTCAACGGAAAAGCCCGATTCGTTCGTGGCTTGGTCCTTCCACGTCAGACTGATCTCGCGCGGGCCGCGCCCTAAGGCGACGAGATTCGTGGGAGCATTGGGGATGACAATGACTTCCCCAAGGAGCAGTTGCCCTGCGCCCCAATCGTTGTCTTTCCCGCGGGTGCCACGATCCTCGGCGCGCTTCTCCAAAAACTCTCGGATTTGTTGAGGCGTGAATTGAGGGAAGATCTGCTTGACAAGCGCGGCAGCCCCAGCGACATGCGGCGCCGATGCTGATGTCCCGTCAAAGCCCGGATTCTGATTGGGTCCTTCGCCCGTGTACCTCCCGTAGGTTGCTGTCGAGACGTGTGATGGGGCCGTAATATCGGGCTTCACACGGTTATCTTTCGTAGGGCCGCGGCTGCTGTAGACTAAGAGATTCGTCTCTGGGCAGAGATTGCTTGGACAGCGATCGGGGGCGTGATGGAACGCTCCGACGGTAATGACGTTAGGGGAGACCGCCGGCTCGAAGATCGAGATGCTTCCCCGAGGGACCCGATATTCGATCGTGTGGCACTTCAAGCAGTCTGCGATAGCGATATCCAGCCGAACTGCGGGGGCCGCCGCGCGCTTCTTAATGACGCGAAGCCCAATATAATACCGTCGCCCGACAATTCTCAGGTCGGGAGTGAAAACGATGTAAATCCCGCCCTTGATGGGAACGCCGGGTCTCCAGACCCAATCGGCGCGCCGCCGCAGGTCCGGCTGGGCCTCAAAGACAAATTCGAGATCGTAGTCATCGCTCGCTCCGGTACAAGGGGCGTCCCAGCTCAAGAACGCCCCTACCGCTGCTGCCGCTATAGTGTTCTCTATATTGACGAACTCAACCTCGACGCTGAGGGTCTCATCGAAGCTGGAGAACTCGTTCACGCCATTGTTATCCCTATCGGTGAATGAGCCCTCCCAATGGCTGTCGCCGAAGTTGCCGGCGCTGGTCACCCAAGTGATGCCCGCGTCGCGCGCTTTCTTAATATGAGACTCAAATAACCCATCCCCACGGAAGCACCCCGAGGCGTATCCCCCAGATGTGTTGAGCACATCTACTTGCTGGGCGATCATCCAATCGACGGCTTGGCGAAACTCGACATCGGTCTCGAAGGCCGCAAGATAGAGGTTTATCCCCGGCGCAATATCCGTGATGACCTCGCTCACGGCGATCCCGTGCTCCCCGGGGAACTCTGGGTCTGTCATCTGCCCATCGCGGCGGAAAGACCGAGCTACGACGCGCTCTCGCGGGGGCAGCTCTCTGCCCAAGAGTCGTTCGTAGCGGTCAAAATCGGGGTCAATCACTCCGACCTTCACGCCACGCCCATCAACCCCTTCTTTGTGCCACGCCGGCGCGCCGATGAGCTTTTGCCCTTCGCTCACCGTCGTCCCTTGAGTTAAGATCGGTCGGACGGGCAACCGAACAAACTGCACCTCTTTGAGATCAGCGATCCGGTGGACACCCCTGAGAGGCAGCAAGGCTTGAATCTGAGCGCCGTAACTCAGCTCGACCTGGCCCCCAACGCGCTCGATAGCTGACGCGATCTTGCTGATGGCTCTCTCCGACTCGGTTTCAACAATGACTCTAACGTAGTCTCCCCGACGGTGAACGCTATAGGGCATCTGGCGCAGCACATCTGCTATGAAGAGAGGAGATGTCCGAGAGCTCGAGATCAAGTCTTCTAGAGCGTCAGCGATCTTGGGGTGGTCAAAGCTCTTCAGTCGGGGCCACACTTCCCACTCTTGAGCCGTGACTGCAAACCCGCTCAAAAGACAAAACACTAGCAAAACCGCGCCACTTCTCTTGAGCATAGCTCCTCCCTTATTCTTGAGGGTATCACAATTTTTAGCACAAAAGCCTCATGTTGTCAAGATGCGAAGACGTTTGTTTGCGCTTGCAATTTGACAGAGGCGCGCTCTTTGTGCTATAGATACTCTATCTTAACAGGGGGTGAACCTATGCCGGAGCTCTTGACTGCGTTGGGGAATTTCCTGATCGCCGTAGGGATCACAATTCTCTTAATCCGTATCGGGGGATACTTCGAGAGCATGTGATTATCTGCTCTTGTGAAGTGTCTTCAGATGAAAGCCGATGAACTCGTCCAGCACCCCCTGGGCGAGAGCGATCTCGTCTTCGGTGAGCGCAAGGCGATCGAGTTTGTCCCATCCTAGTCCTAAGATCATCTTCAGATTTTGGGCCAAGCGCAGGGTGAGCCGGGTGTCGCCCGCCTGGTGACAAGCCCCGCAGACAAAACCCCCACTCTGCGGGGAGAACCAGATTTCATCTGGACTGTTTGTCGTGCCCAGCCGAAGCCTAGGCACAGTAGAGGTCAAGCGAAGCTTGGCGCAGCGTGCGCAGCTGGTCATGCGCGGCGCGATCCCCAGCGCGCGCGTGAGCTTCAGCTTCACTGCTAGTGCTGCCAGATCGAGATCTTTGAGCACGCCCAGCGCATCGAGAAAATCTTTGAAAAACTCAAAGACCGCGCGGTCGGGATGGTGCTCTTCTATGAGCTGATTGAGCAGATGCGCTGTCTGCAGCGCGAGCGTCAGTCGGTCGTAATCGCCCTTGAGGGCGTGGTAGTCTTCGAGAATACTCGCTTCTTTGAGCAATTTCAGATTCTCAGCGTCGTAGAAGACGAACTCGCTCAGCGTCAGCAGATCGAGCGCCGCGCCGAATTTGCTCTCGGTGCGTCGCGCACCCTTGGCGATGAGCGAGATCTTCCCGTAGTCGCGCGTGAGCGCCGTCAAGATGAGATCGCTCTCGCGAAACTTGATGGCCCGTAAAATAAACCCGATAGTTTTACAGATCATACTGGGCTGACAAATCGCTCCCGACGCTGCGTCGCTCTCTCCAAGCGCTCTTGGAGGACGCACACCCCTAGCCCTGGCCCCGACGGGACTCTGATCGTCCCATCGGGCTCGAGCACAAACGGCGGATCAATTATATCTTCTCTCCAATAGCGCGCGCTCGCGGAGATATCGTTTGGGAGTGCAAATCCGGGCAGGCTCGCCAGCGCGACGTTCGCCGCCCGCCCGATCCCCGTCTCGAGCATCCCCCCGCACCAGACGGGCACACCGCGCTCCCGACAGAGATCGTGAATCTTCTTCGCGTTGAGCAGTCCGCCCACCCGCCCCGGCTTGATATTAATAATGCGACACGCCCCAATATCTAGAGCTTTGCGAGCATCGTCGGGGGTCTTGATGCTCTCGTCTAGACAGATCGGGGTCTTCAGCTCCCTCTGTAGTACAGAGTGATCGATGAGATCGTCATAGTCTAAGGGCTGCTCGAGCATCACCAGCCCAAACTCATCGAATTTTCTCAGATGCTCGCGATCCGCAAGATTATACGCAGCATTGGCATCAGCCATCAGTTCGATATCTGGGAAGCGCTGGCGCACCGCGCGCAAGACGTCGAGATCCCAGCCGGGCTTCACTTTGAGCTTGATGCGCTTGTACCCTTGGGCGCGACGACGCTCGATGACCTCCAGCAGTGTGGGGATGTCTTGCTGAATCCCGATAGAGATCCCGCTCTCGATGCGATCCTTCGTGCCGCCGAGCAACTTTGATAGAGAGACGTTCTGAGCCTGGGCGAGCACGTCCCAGAAGGCCGCTTCCAGCCCCGCCTTGGCCATAGGATGCCCACGGATCGGCTTGAGCCGCGCTTGAAGCTCCTCCGCCGAAGAGAAATGTTGCCCCAGCACCGCGGGGATGAGAAAGTCTTTTAAGATGTGCCAAGCGGTCTCGACGGTCTCATACGAATACCACGGCCCCGCGCCAGCGACGCACTCGCCGTATCCTGTCAGGCCCTCGCTATGAAGAGCGATAATAATGCACGGTCGGACGGTCTCGCGCCAGCCGCTGGTCTCAAACGGCTCTACTAACTCCATCGCGATCTGGCGCAGCTCGACCCATTCGATCTTCATTGCTCTAAGAGAGCCTCTCGCGAAGCCCGCTCTAGCAGATAGAACGCGCGCTTGCGCCCCTCTTCTTCGATGACGAGAAAATCGCTCGCCCAGTAGCCGCGAGCGAAATAGTGCTCGAAGATTGCGCGCGTCTCGGCGCGCCATCGCTTGACTAATTCGATATTCTGCTCGCGCATCCTCTGCCAATGATAGGGGATCTCTAAGAGCAATTGGGGCTCGATGCGCTCTAGCGAATACTCACGATTGACGAGAAACCCCTGGCGCTCTTCGGTCTGGTTGACCAGACTTTGTCTGGACAAGCTTCGCTTGACGTTCATCTTCGCCGGCGAAGCCGGCGAAGGCGAACGGTCCAGGCGAAGCCTGGCCTGCACCCGCGGGCTGGCGATCCACCACTCGACCGTCAGACGGTCTGTCTCTAAACCAGCATTGAGCCGATCCCGCATATCCCCGTAGAGATTGCGTTCGTATCTGTTGGAGATGACGCCGAGCTTATGAAGATTGAAGTGCGCATTAGGGCTCACTAACGGGTCGAACGTCCAGGTGATCAGCTCGACCCCTTGGGCGAGCACGGCCTCGCGCTGCTTGAGCTTCAGCTCGTAGCCTACGCCCTGGAAGCGCCGCTCCGGCAGCACCGCGCACATCAGCGAGCAGTGCTTCAGTCTATTATTTTCGATGCCGGGGAAGCCGTAGACGAATCCGATGAGCTTCTCATTCTCAAAGGCGCCAAGCAGCACTCCCCCGTTCTTGATGGTCGTCAACAAGAGATGGTGCGGGACGACACTGATGTCTTCAAAGCCCCAGATCTCTTTCTGGAGCCGCTCGCACGCGTGCAATTCTTCTAGAGTGTGTAGAGGACGAATGACAATCACGATGACCCCTCCCCTATCCCCTTCCCGTGTCGGGAAGGGGTTGGGGTCGCTTGGCTCTCTTCCGACGATACATAAATTGATCGGCTTCTTCAAGGACGGCATCGAGCGAACGTGGGTGCTGCGGCGACCACGAGGCAGATCCCAAGCTGATCGAGAGCTGCAAGCCCGCAAGCCCTTGCCCCAAACGCGCGCTGAGATTGCGGAGCTCTTGCTGGAGCCGCGCCAGGATGTGCTCAGCATTCTCTTGGGTCGTCTGCGGCATAAGAATAATAAACTCATCGCCGCCGTAGCGAAAGAGACTGTCAGATTTGCGCACGATCTGCTGGAGGAACTGGGCGAGCTCTTGGATGATCCGATCCCCCACTAAGTGTCCGAAGCGATCGTTCACCTCAAAGAAGTTGTCTATATCTATGAATACTAATGTGAACGGCTTGCGCGCGTTCATCAATCCCGTGAGCATCTCATCGAGAGCACGACGGTTGTAGACTCCCGTCAAGGGGTCGCGGCGGGCTTGTTCGGCGAGCTGGCGCTGCTGCTCATGAAGAGTCTGAATCTGATACGTATTTGTCAGGGCTAAGGTTGCCATGTGGACCACAAGAGCCAGAGGTTCGAGCTCTTTGGGGGTGGGCAGACGGCCGTCGCGCGGCTGGGAGAGCGCGATCCTCCCGAAGATCTGATCTCCGGATCTCAAGAGCCAATAGAGCATATCATACGGCCCCCACTCGGGGCTCGGATGCGCCTGCGCGACGGCGAGCGTGCGCAGCTGGGGCAAACGTTCCGCCGAGACGTAGAGCGCCGGGCCGATGGGGCGGCCCGCCTCGAGGATCTGCTTATCAGAGAGGATCTGCCCCAAGGCGCGGCGCTGGCGCAAGAGCTGCTCTTGCTCCGGAGAGAGTCCCACTGTGATATACTCGGCGATAGGAGGAGGATCAGCCTGATCGGGCGAGACCGGCCGCGCGTAGAGCGAGACGCCCACTCGCTCAAAGTGCGAATATTTAACGAACACCTGGGCAACTTCTTGCAAGATCGCTCTGGCATCAGAGCTTTGGAGGATCTGCGTGCCGATCGCGATCAGCTCGCGATAGAGGGCCTCTAGCTCATTCATAAAACTTACCCTTCGCGCCCCAGCATCTTGGCGATCTCGGTGTCGTCCTCGTTCCAGCCGGGGCGGACCTTCACTTGTAGATCTAAATAGACGTGCTTGCCCAGAAAAGTTTCGATCTCTTGTCGAGCTAAGCGCCCGATCTCGCGGATCATGCGGCCGCCGTTCCCAATGATGATGGGCTTCTGGGACTCGCGCGCGACATAGATATTCGCAAAGATCTCCACGAGCCCGTCCTCGCGCTCCTTGATATGGACGACCTCGACCCCCGTCGAGTACGGCACTTCTTTATGAGTGAGCTGATAGATCTTCTCGCGAATAAACTCGGCGATCACGAACTCCACCGGACGATCCAGCTGCGTCGTCTCCTCAAAGTACTTTGGGCCTTCGGGAAGGAGCTCCGCGATCGTATTGGCTGCCAGCCCGAGATTGACCCCGTGTACACACGAGATGGGGATGATCTCGCGGAAGAGCCCGGTCCGCTGATATGCAGCCTTGGTCTCTTCGAGCTGCTCTTTGGAAGCGAGATCTATCTTATTTATTAGGAGCACGATGGGGTTTGGGAAATTTTTTATATGCTCGAAGACTTTTTCGTCGTACTCGTGGAGCTTGCCCCACGGTTCAGTCATATAGACCAAGACATCGAGGCCATCGAGGGCCGCATACGCTTGCTTGAGGAGATATTTACTGAGCTTATCCACGGGCTGGTGGAGCCCTGGGGTGTCCACAAAGATGATCTGAGCCCCTGGTAAAGTGAGCACGCACTGGATGCGATGGCGCGTGGACTGGCGCTTCTCCGAGACGATGAGGAGCTTCTTGCCCATGAGGGCATTGATAAAGCTCGACTTGCCGGCGTTGGCCTGCCCCAAGACCCCGACAAACCCCGACTTAAATCCCATTTAGCCAGTTACCCTCCCGTATCATTTGGATCGCTCGGAGAATATCATACTGCAAGAGACGATCCTTTTCCAACGGGGGGATCTGTTGAGAAATGCGTTGATAGAGGGTGCGGGTACGCGGGGCCATCAGAGCGGGATTGCGGAAGCTGAGAGCTTGACGCACGGTCAGGAGCTCTATCGCTAGGATCATCTCAACGTTCTTGGCGATCTGCAGAGCTTTATACGCTGAGATTGTGGCCATGCTGTTGTGATCTTCTTTGCCCCCAGAAGTTGGGATGGAGTCAACGCTTGCCGGATGGGCGAGGACTTTGTTCTCGGCGACGAGCGCTGCTGCCGTATATTGCGGGACCATCAGGCCCGAATTGAGCCCGCCCTCTGACACTAAAAACTTGGGGAGATCAGGGGCTTCGAGCAAGAGCGCGATGCGCCGCTCTGAGAAATTCCCGATCTCGGCGACAGCTTGCCCCAATAGCTCGCAACAGAACGCCAAGATCTGACCGTGAAAGTTCCCCCCAGAGAGCACCTCACCTGACTCCGCAAAGACTAATGGATTATCTGTCGCGGAGTTCATCTCGATCTCAAATTTTTCTCGGACGAACTCGAGCGCATCGGCGGAAGCGCCGAGCACTTGGGGAATGCAGCGCAGGGTGTAATTGTCTTGGATATCGTCGGTGCGGCGGCCGGTGAGCTTGCTCCCTGAGAGCCATTCTCGCAGAGTTTGAGCGACGCGCAATTGTCCCGGATGGGGGCGCGCGCGGTGAAGACGCTCGTCAAAAGCCTCGGTGTGCCCGCCCAGGGCTTCGAGGGCCAGAGCGCTGATCGCTTGCGCTTGAGCCAAGAGACTCTGCGCGCGCACCAGGGCGACGAATCCCAGCGCTAACGTGACTTGCGTCCCGTTGATGAGCGCCAGCCCTTCTTTGGGAGCTAAGCGCAGTGGCTCTAGCCCAAGCTCTCTCAACAGCTCTCCCCCAGAGAGAATCTTTTCGTTAAGTTTTGCTTGGCCCTCGCCGATCAATAGCAATGCTAAGTGGGCCAAGGGGGCCAAGTCCCCGCTGGAGCCCACCGAGCCCTTCGCGGGGATGATGGGCACCACGCCGTGATTGAGCAATTCTTTCAGATACTCGACGATCTCGACGCGCACCCCAGATCGCCCCTGCAGAAGTGAATTCAATCGAAAGAGCACAGCGGCGCGGGCGACCTCATCGGGGAGGGGCTCGCCCACGCCGACGGCGTGGCTCTTTATGAGATTTTCTTGAAGTAGCGAGAGTTTTTCGCTTGGAATCGTCTGGGTACTCAGCTTCCCAAAGCCCGTGTTGATCCCATAGGCTCTCTGATTTTCGGAGACGATCCTTTCGACGACGGCCCGGCCCGCGCGCACGCGCTCCAGAGCGTTCCGGGCCAGCGAGATCGGCTCTCCCTCAAAGACGATCTTCTTTGCAGTTCCCAGGGTTAACGAGTGTCCATCAAGCTCGATCATGCGCATTCAGTATACTAGTAGAGAGAATGTTCACGCAAGAGTTCTACGTCGTCTGCGACAACATTCGCAGCACGTTTAACGTCGGTGCGATCTTCCGCACCGCTGACGCTGCGGGGATCACGAAGATCTATCTCTGTGGGTATACCCCGACGCCGCCGCGCTACGAGATTGAGAAAGTCGCGCTGGGGGCGGAGAGATCCGTCCCCTGGGAGCATGTCGCCCAGACGTGGCGGCTCCTAGAGCGCCTCAAAGCCCAAGGGGTTCAGATCGTCGCCCTCGAAAATAACATTGATCTCCCCACAATAGACTATCGTGAATTCGTCCCAAAGTTCCCCATCGCTTTAGTGCTGGGCAACGAAGTGACTGGGCTCTCCCCGGCGCTCCTTAGGCGCGCGGATGTGATCATCACGCTGCCTATGCACGGGAAGAAAGAATCGCTCAACGTCGCCGTAGCATTTGGAATTGCTGCGTACAGATTGAACGAGCATCGGCGCTAACCCACTTGCACGCCCACGATCTCTCAGATATAATAAAGAGCCCTGGGCTTGTCTGAAGCCCCGTGCTAGAGTGCAAGAGCGCCGCTCTTGCGCAATAGTGTGGTTGTGTGGAAGGCAAGTCCATTTTGCTTTTGAGGTGATCGCCATGCAGGAACTCTTAGAATACCTGCGGCGACAGTCATCGTCCATCGTGGAGGGGGATGTGCGGCGAATGCTCCAGGCCCTCTGCCGCGAGAGTGATATCTGGCAAGCCGCGGGCGCCTGCGAGCGCCCCTTCCCTCACTTTGTCGAGCTGATCCAAGCTTTGCAACAGCTTGGCTATATAGAGATGCAAGGGCGCGCGGTAGTCTTCACGCCCGCGGGCCGCAGAGCGTTAGAAGGGTGGCATCTCGATCCCTCGCCTCCTGTGGGGCAGATGTGCTCTCACTGTTCTGTTGGCCCTGCCCCACTCCCAGCACTCCAGAAGAAATTCTCTCAGATTGCCCAACGTCGCCCCCAAGCTTCTCAAGAGTTTGAGCAAGGATTCCTCACCGAGGAGTCGGTGATCCGCCGTGTGGTGTGGCTCGATCGCTGTGGGGATCTCGATCATAAAGCGATCGCGGTCTTGGGTGATGACGACCTGCTCAGCATCGCGCTGGCGCTGACGGGAAGACCAACTCGGATCGTCGTCTTCGAGATAGATGCGCGTCTTGTAGAATTTCTCACCGAGCAGGCCCGACAAGCTCGCTGGCCCCTGCACGCTTATGTACACGACCTACGTCGGCCCATCCCCGAAGAGTTTTTAGGGAAATTCGATGTCTTCGTCACTGATCCGCTGGAGACTGTCGCGGGCTTTTGGCTCTTCGTCGAGCAGGGGCTTTCTTTGCTTAAGCCTGGCGCAGGCCAAGCGGGCTACTTTGGGTTGACGAAGATCGAAGCTTCCCCATCCAAGTGGCATCTCTTCGAGCAGCGCCTTCTTCAGCACGATCTGTTCCTATCGGACATCTGTCGAGACTTTGGGTTCTATGAGAATTGGCCGTATCTGATGGAGACGACCCCCTTGGTCTCTGTCGCTCCGGATCGTCCCTGGTATCGGTCGGCGTTCGTTCGGGTTGAGACGCTCAAGGATTTTCGGCCGCCACGGTGTCGCTCCCTTGGGGAGGAGGTGGATATCTACTATGATCACGAGTCCATCATAGCGCCAAGGAGGTGAGCAATGCGGGAGCAAGCCCTCGGTCGCCATCTCATCGTAGAGATCTGGGACGCTGATCCCCGTCTTCTCGATGACGCGCACGCGCTGGAGCAGCTCCTGCTCCAGGCGGCGCGGGCTGCCAACGCCACCGTCATTCAGAGCGTCTTCCACCACTTCAGCCCCTACGGCGTCAGCGGCGTCGTCGTCATTGCCGAGTCGCATCTGACGATTCACACGTGGCCGGAATATCGCTATGCCGCGATCGACATCTTCACGTGTGGGCCGAAGATGAATCTCGAAGCTGCTGTCGAGGTCATCACGGCGGGGCTTGGGGGGCGCATGGTACAATTGGAGATCAGTCGCGGACAAGGAGTGCGCCGCGCTCAGCAGCAGCCCGTGGCGCTGAACGCAGCTCAATGACGGAGCTTCTCAAGGAGCAGAGCGCGCACCTTATGGGGATCGGCCTTGCCCAATGTAGCTTTCATCACTTGGCCTTGCAAAAATCCCAAAGCTACTTCTTTGCCTGCGCGAAAGTCCGCAACAGCTTTGGGGTTCTCTGCGAGCACCCTCGTCACAATCTCCGCTAAAAGACCCTCATCGGAGATCTGGCCCAGCCCCTTGGCGCGCACGATCTCGTCGGGGGCTTTGCCCGTCTTGAAGGATTCCTCGATCACGTCTTTGGCGACCGTGCGATTGATTTGCCCTGAGCGCACCATCTGCAGCACACACGCGAAGTGCTCCGGCTTCATGGGGATCTCCAAAGATTGCTGCTCCTTGAGCAGCCTCAGAAGCTCGGACATCATCCAATTGCTTACGTCTTTAGGGTGCTGATAGAGCTTGACGACGGCTTCAAAGTATTCAGCGATGGGGCGCTCTTCGGTGAGCACGGCGATGTCGTACTCCGGGAGCTGATACTCGTGGGAGAAGCGGGCGCGCTTGGCCGCGGGCAGCTCCGGCAGGGATGCTATGATCTTGTGCTTCCATGAGTCATCTATCTGCAAGGGGACAAGGTCGGGATCGGGAAAGTAGCGATAATCTTCGGACTCTTCTTTCGCGCGCATCGGTTCGGTCTTTTGCGTCTTTTCGTTCCAGAGCCGCGTCTCTTGGATGACGGAGCCGCCGCGCTCGAGGATCTCGCGTTGGCGATGCACTTCATACTCGAGCGCTGCTTCTATAGCCTTGAACGAATTCATATTCTTGATCTCGATCTTGGTGCCCAGCTGAGCGTCAAGGCTGACGGAGATGTTCGCGTCGCAGCGCAGGGAGCCCTCCTCCATGTCGCCGCTTGCGACCCCAAGATACCGCAAGATCCGGCGGAGCTCTTCCATGTAGAGTCGCGCCTCTTGGGGAGAGCCCAGATCGGGCTCGCTGACGATCTCGATGAGGGGCACGCCAGCACGGTTGAAGTCTACGAAGCTCAGGCCATCTTCGGTATGGATGAGCTTGCCGGCATCTTCTTCAAGATGTACGCGCCGAATCCGGACACGCTTGCCCCCAGGAAGATCGAGAAAGCCGCGCACAGCTAGGGGCTCGTCAAACTGCGAGATCTGATACCCCTTGGGCAGGTCGGGATAGAAATAATTCTTTCGGGCAAACGTTGATCGCTGGGGGATCTCACAGTTCAGGGCGAGCGCAGCCATGAGGGCATATTCGACAGCGCGCTCGTTGAGCACCGGTAGTGCCCCGGGCATCCCCAAGCAGACGGGACACGTATGAGTGTTGGGTGGGGTCCCAAAATATTCTGCGGAACAGTTACAGAAGAGCTTAGTCTTAGTCAGCAGCTGTGCGTGGACTTCGAGGCCGATGACCGTGCGCATAGAGCCCCTCTCTTAGGCCCTCACCCCTGCACCCCTCTCCCGTCTTTGAGGACGGGAGAGGGGCCGGGGGTGAGGGCGTAGCGCACTACTGAAACGACTTTGTCGCCCTCGTCTAGATCTATGAGCTTGACGCCCTTGGCGTAGCGCCCTACGATGCGCACCTCTTGGGCTGAGATGCGAATGATCTTGCCGTTGAGGGTCGCCACCATGATCTCGTCGTCGTCTTTGACTTTCTCGATAGCCACGACTAGACCCGTCTTTTCGTCGACTTTGATGCCCAGGACGCCCTTGCCCCCGCGCCCTTGGGACGGAAACTCTTCTAATGGGGTGCGTTTGCCGTAGCCGTTCTCGGTCACCAGCAAGAGCTTATCTTCGGGGTCGCCGGGCTCGAGCGTCACCAGCCCCACGAGCCGATCGCCCTCATCCAGCCGCATCCCGATGACGCCCTTGCTGGGGCGGCCGGTGCACCGCGCAAGCTCTTCTTTGAAGCGAATGGTCATCCCTTGAGCGCTGGCGAGGAGCACTTCGCCGCTGCCCGTGGAGATCGCCGCGTCAACGATATAATCCCCAGGCTCGGCGTTGATCGCCAAGATCCCGCTCGTGTGGGCGTTATAGAAGTCCGCGTATTCGTTGCGGTTGAGAATCCCCTGGGCTGTGGCCATCAGGCAGTAGCGCCGTTCTGTTCCGTCGGTGTGCAAGGGGAGCATGGCGCAGACTTCTTCATCCGGCTCCATGGCGATGAAGTTTCTGAGATTTTCGCCCTTGACGTCGCGCCGTTCTGAGTAGAGCTGATACGCTTTCAATTTATACGCTTTGTGAGCTTTGGTGAAGATCAAGAGATCATCGCGGGCGTGGCAGGTGAAGACGCGCTTCATGGCGTCGCCCTCACGGAGCCGCATCACTAAGATGCCCTTGCCCCCGCGTTGCTGCTTCCGGTAGGCTTCTTCTTTCGGAGCGCTCGCATAGCCCTTCACGCTCACGCTGATCAGAAGATCTGTGTCGGGGATGAGCGCCTCCTCGCTGAGCGTCTCGCTGCCGTCGAAGTCAGAGACGATCTGGGTGCGGCGTGGATCACCGTACTTCTTCTTGAGCGCGAGCAGCTCGTCCTTGATGATCGCATCGAGCTTCTGTGGGTTGGCCAAAATCTCTGTGTACTCTTTGATCGCTTTCTGCTTCTCTGTGTACTCTTCTTGGAGTTCTTGGCTCTCCAGGGCGGTGAAGCGCCGCAGCTGCATCTTCAAGATTGCGTCGGCTTGCTGCTCGGAGAGCTGAAATCGCTTTTGCAGGGCTTCGAGGGCTTGAGGGGCATCTTTGGATTTGCTGATTACCTCTATAATCTCATCGCGGCTCTCGAGGGCTTTGAGCATCCCCTCCAAGAGATGGGCGCGCTCTTGGGCGGCATTGAGTCTGAACTGCGTCCGGCGGCGGACGACTTCGCGCCGATGGGCTAAGAAATAGAAGAGCAGCTCTTTGAGCGTGAGCTTTCTAGGGTTGCCGTCGACGATCACCAAGAAATTCGCTCCGAAGGTCCACTCCAAGGGCGTGTATTTGTAGAGCTTTTGCAAGACGAGCTGGGGGTTGCTGCCGCGCTTGAGCTCCACGACGATCCGAATGCCCTCACGGTCGGACTCGTCGCGCAGATCAGAGATCTCATCAATATCACCGGAGCGGACCTTGTTGGCGATCGATTCAACTAACGTAGATTTGCGCACCTGGAAGGGGATCTCCGAGATGATGATGCTATGATCTTCGATGCGGGCGACGCCGCGCACCTTGATCTTGCCCTCTCCGGTGCGATAAGCCTCTTCGATTCCCTCGCGCCCTAAGATGATCCCGCCGGTGGGGAAGTCCGGCCCCTTGATATACTGTAAGAGCTCTTCGAGCGGGGCATCGGGCTTCTCGATGAGATGGACTAAAGCATCCACGACCTCGCCCAAATTATGGGGAGGAATCTGGGTGGTCATGCCCACGGAGATCCCCCACGAGCCGTTGATGAGCAAGTTTGGGACCTTGGCTGGTAAGACCGTAGGCTCTGTCAGAGAGTCGTCGAAGTTTGGCACGAAATCTACAGTATTCTCTTCGATTTCGGAGAGAAACTCTTCGGCGATGGGGGCGAGGCGTGCTTCGGTGTTATGATTGATAAAGCCGTTGCCCCAGAACGAATGGCACGGGCTCTCGACGCGGATCGAGTAGACTCTCTGAAGTCCAGCGGGCTCGATGCTCACCACGGGCTCGAAGAGGTACTCTCGCTCCATCAAGGGGTTGAGGGGGGCTAGGGCTGTAGGAGTCAGGGCGAGCTGGAGGTGAGGCCAGGCCCCGGGCAACCGCGCCAGGCGGTCGAAGTTGTGCTTCGTGAGCCACTTCAGATCGATCTGGGCGCGGGCACGGACAAATTCTGCCAGAAAGGGCACAAAATCCGTGCGCGACAGGGCTCTCCCCGAGAAGCTCTGAAGAATCTCCTGCAAAGCTTTGGTCTTCTCCGGCGAGATGAATCCGATAGACTGAGCGAATCGCTCGAGATTCTCTCGGCCGGTGATCAAGAGCCGAAACGTCTGATCTCTGCTGGGGCGCAGACGGCTGGCAATGCCGAAGCGCAGCAGGAGCACCTGGAGCTGCTTGAGGAGAGTGAGACTAGCAGAATGAGCGCTCACGCGCAGCAGGCTTCGCCCAGAGCGCTCGACCGCTCCATCGCCCTCAAAGTATGCCCTCAGAAAGGCCGCGACGACTCGCTTGGGGGAGCGCAAGATGAGTGTGGGCAGCTCGCGCTCCTTAGAACGACACGGCTTCAGCCCCACATTGCGCAAGAACTGCACGACGTGCTGGCTGACCACTTGCATCTGGAAGAAGGGCTTGCGCCCGTAGCCTGTAGGCTCTCGGGAGAAGACATGGAGACGGCACGTGGGAAAGACTCTACCCCACGTCTGCTGGAAGCTTTCAGCCAGCGCCCCCGGCGTCGCGGTAAATTCCAAGCGCTCTTCTGTTATAGTCCCCTCGGCGACGAGAGCCCCAAGCAGAAACGCTAAGTCTTCATCAAGATATGAAGGCAAAGTATGAGCTGTGGTGCGCGACCCTTGGGGAATTCGGGGATGACACGCAGTTATCTCGATGGGGTCTTGGGGCCAGAAGTGATCGGGCGTGCGATCGAGCACGAGATACTCCCCTACTTCGAGAGTATCCAGGGTCTTCCAGCGGAAGCCAGGGCGGCCCTGGGAGTCCTTGCTCCACGTGAGCACGGGGTGATTATAAGTGCCGGTGAGCTCATAGCCGCTGCGGGTGCGTATCGTGAGGGTAGGGTGGAGGCCGCAATCGAACCAGCGGCTGGCCCGCTGAATCCGGCCATCGCGAGCCAGTACCTCTATATTGATCTCTTGGTCAACTCCCGTAGAAGAGCTCCTCAGATCGGCGATCCGTACTAAGCCTGTGCGCGTGGCGATCAGAGCATCCCCGGTCACGCAGTAGCGCATCGCGGCCGGTTCGTCGCCGTCGAGGCTGCCGAAGTTGCCCTGGCCGTCAATGAGCGGGTAACGAAATGAAAACTCCTGGGCCATGTTGACCATGGTGTCGTAGACGGCCTGATCCCCGTGAGGATGGTATTTCCCCATCACTTCGCCGACGATGCGGGCAGACTTCTTATGGGGGCGATTGGGCAGCAGCCCCAGTTGATACATTCCATAGAGGATTCTTCGCTGCACGGGCTTGAGGCCATCGCGCACGTCGGGAATCGCTCTCCCGCGGATGACGCTCATCGCGTAATTGATGTAGCTTTCTCGCATCTCGTCTTCAATATACGTCCGTTCGATCCGTTCTGGCATAGATTCCATCCCCCTTGGCTGGTCTGCTGAGAGACGGACTATACTATCAAAAAATGCAGAAAAAATCAAGGAATTTGTGCGATCTGTCCCGCTGAGGGGTGACGGCTTACGTCACTTCTTTGACGCCGGTCACGGTGAAGGGGTCGACAGCATCGCGCAGAGCGTCGCCCATGAAGTTGAACGCCAGCACCGAGAGCACGATAAAGATCCCAGGGATCAAGAACCACGGGTAGTTCTGAATGACGCTCGTAAACCAAGCCTCTTGCATTAAAACCCCCCAACTGGTCAACGGGGCGCGAATCCCTAAGCGCAAGAAGCTCAGCGTGCTCTCCAGAATAATCAGATTGGGGACAGTGAGCGTCGCCGCTACGACGAGATAGCTCATAATATTGGGCAGGACGTGTTTGAAGATGATGCGCAAGTCCCCTGAGCCAACAGCTTTCGCCGCTGCGATGAACTCCGACTCGCGCAACGCTAAGACCTGCCCGCGAATGACTCGCGCAATCGGAGCCCAGCTCACGAGAGAAAGAATCACAACGATCCCCCAAAACGTCGCCATGCCGTAGAGCTTATTCGCCGAAAGAATGAGCGAGAGCGCCAACAATAACGCCAAGCGGGGCAAGGCCATGAAGATCTCGATCACTCTCTGGATGAACGTGTCTATGCCGCCCCCGTAATACCCAGAGATCCCCCCAAGCAAGATTCCCACCAAAAAGGCGATGACGATCACGATCGGCCCAATAATCAGGGAGATCCTGCCCCCAACTAAGGTCATGGAGAAGATGTCATAGCCCAATTTGTCTGAGCCAAAGAGAAAGAGTTGACAGGGGGATTTGTCTATAGAGTACGGGTCGAAGGGGACGCCCTCTTGGCGCACCCCAAAGAGATGGATATCCGTGCGCCAGATGCCCCAGAAGCGATAGGGCTCCCCTCGGACGAAGAGCTCGATGGTGCACTTGTAATCAGTATCTTCTAACCAAAGATATTGGCCGGGCTGGTAGATGAACCCGGGCTGGTCCTCGCAGGTTTGCTCCCCGGTGATGGGGTTGAGGAAGAGCTGGCACTTCTTCAGCCCGTAGACGAACGGCTTGAACGAAAATTTCCCATCTTTATCCCAGAAGCGAATCTTCGTCAGCATTGGGGGGACGTAGCCGAAGTCTCGGTGCTCACTGTTATAGTTATACGGGGCGATGAATTCGGCGAGCACCACGAAGACCAAATAGAAGAGCAGAACGATAGCTGTGCCGATGAGCCCGATCTTGTGGTGTTTGAAGCGGCGCCAGATGAGGCGCCACTGGGAGACGGGTTGAAACTCTTTGGTCGTCGCTTGGGATTTTGCGGTTTCTTCAGTCATAGCGGATCTTCGGATCTACGACGGCCAACAAGATATCGGCAAGCAAGTTTCCCACTAACAAGGCAATGCCAAAGTAGAGCAGCCCTCCCATGATGACCCATTGGTCTTGGGTTTGTAATGCATCGAAGTAGGCGCGTTCGACCGTCTGCAAACTGAGCACCGCAGACGTGACAAGCATCCCCTCGAACATCAAGGGGATCCAAAATCCCAGCATACTCACCAAGGGGTTGATGGCGTTGCGCACGGCGTGCTTGTAGATGACAACGCGTTCGGAGAGCCCCTTGGCGCGGGCGGTCTGCACATAGGGCTGCCCAAGCACATCCAAGAGATTCGCACGCATGTAGCGAATGAGCGCCGCGATGTTCGCCGTGCCCACGATGATGACTACGGGCCAGAGGTGCCAGATGAAATTGCGCAGCCGGTCCCAGCTCCACGGCGCTAAGATATATTCTTGATCGAAGAGGTACCCCACCCCTAAGCCCTCTCCTGGTTGACATTCAATGCCGGGGCGGAAGAACAGCACCACCGGGCGCAGCCATTCGTAGTTGCACCAACTCCCCACATTCAGCACCGCGACCATGAGCTGCAAGAAGATCACCGCGAGCAAGAAATTGGGAATAGACAGCCCCAAAAACCCCATAAAGTTCAAGAAGTGATCTAAAAACGAATATTTATGAGTGGCCGAATAAATCCCGATGGGAATGGCAATGGCCCACGTGAAGATCATCGTCACAAAGATAATGATCATACTATAGAGCAAGTTCCCATTGCCGAAGAGATAGTCCAGCACGGGGACTTTATTGAAGAACGAGAATCCCCAGTCGCCCCGTGTGAAGATATTGCGAATCCAACTGATATACTGAGTGACGGGGTCCTTATCGAGATCGAACTGCTTGATTAAATTTTCTAATAACTCTTGGCTGATGCTGGGGTTGAACTTCCACTGGGCGATCAAGTCCGAGGGCTGCAGCTTGACGACGGTGAAAGCCACAATCGAGATAATGAAGAGCAACGGGATCATGTACAAGAAGCGCCGGATGATGAAGCTCACCATAAGTCGAAATTCCCTTCGTCGCTAACAGGGGTTATCTTAGCACATTTTTATTATACCTTGCAACCTGAGGTCTTCTGACAGGCGCCGCTTGACATACTATCGTGATAGGGTTTAAGATTAACGTGGGTATGAACATTGAGGTATTGAAGTCCAAGATCCATCGGGCGACGATCACGGCGACGGATTTGCACTACGAGGGGAGTTTGACGCTCGACAGCCTCCTCATGGAGGCGGCACAGATCCTCCCCTTTGAGAAAGTCGACGTAGTGAATATCAATAACGGGTCGCGCATACAGACCTACGTGATCGCGGGGCCGGCGGGGTCGGGGATGGTGCAGCTCAACGGGGCGGCAGCGCGCTGGGGGGCTCCGGGTGATCTCGTGATCATCTTAACGTACGCGAGCTTTGACCCCTCCGAAGCCAAGGCCCACAAGCCGCGCGTCGTCCACGTAGATGAGCACAATCGCATCGTGCGGGTAGATCAGGCTTCACCCCAGGCTTCGCCTGGACCGTACACCGTGCCGCTGTAGGCGGCCCAGGCTTCGCCTGGCCAGACTTCGTCTGGACTGTTCGCCTTCGCCGGCTTCGCCAGCGAAGATGAACGTCAAGCGAAGCTTGCGAAGTCTGGCTATTCATAGCGAAAGAGCTTCCCCGGCGGCACGAAGATCACTCTGAAGGGCAGCGTCGGATGCTCCCGAAGCAACTCTTCTTCAATCTCTTTGAGTTTTTGCTTATACCGGGAGCTGATGTGGATGGCAAAGAGCGCCTCTTGCACCTGAGCCCGCAAGGCGACTTCGAGGGCTTCTGACAGCGTCGCGTGCTTGAAATCCTCACGCTCTTCTTCCGTAAGAAACGTGCAGTCGTGTATGAGAATATCCGTCTCGAAGACGTCCGCGGGATCCAGGGCGATAGAATCCCCCCCGTAGGAGACGAGCTTTTTTAGATACGTTTCTGAGATCTCCTCGCGCTTGCCCGCGTGCACCAGCTTGAGGATCTCTTCTTGCGGCAGGTCGCGATATTGGGGCTTGAGGCGCTTGCGCTGCTCGATAATATTGTACCCCAACGAGATCTCATTGTCAGAATGGACCGTCTTGAAGGCCTCCACGTAGCGATTGCACTGGCCGGAGAAGACTTCCACCCGGTCGCCGATGCGCAGAGGGACCCAGTCGAGGCGGTATTTCAGGCGGCGATTGGTCTTCTTGATATAGCTGATCAGCTCGAGCACGCGCCAGTTGCCCTCAGGGTAATAGATAGTGAGGGGCTTTTCGGTGTCGCCCATGCCGCTGTTGCGAATGTTAATAAGCCCGATGAGCCCCGTGATATGGTCGGCGTGACCATGACTCAGAAAAATTCTTTCAATGGCGAAGACTTTATTCCCCAAGATCGTGCTGATGCCCTCGCCCGCATCAAACGCGATGCGATCTGGGCTGTAGTAGACCCAGCTGGCGTAGAGCGCTTTGGAGTAGATGAGGAATCTCATAGCAGGGAGCGTCCTTCAAGCTCTTTGGGCCTGGGCAGCCCTAAGAGAGTATAGATCGTTGGGGCCAGGTCGAGCAACTGCGGTTTTTTGTGAATATTGAGCGCATGGCCGCGCACGAAGAGGAACGCGTCATCGAACGTGTGCATTCCCTGGATGATGCTTCTGACGAAGAGCTGCTGGGCGTTCAGCCGGGCCTTCAGATCGAAGCCATTACGGGGGACGGCGATGAGATCGGGCGCGCGAGGGAGCTGCGATCCAGAATAGATCTCTTCGCGCTGCCAGACGCGCGCGATCACGGGTCTGCCCTGGGGGTCTTTCAGCTCATAGAGGGCTTGAGTGAGCTCCTGTCGGGTGCACTCGTCTCCGTCGGTGATATAGAGCCGGCCCGGGATAAGCCCGAAGGCGCGGCTTGATGGGTGCAGCTCGGAGAGATCTGAAGGGACTCCGTTGCCAAAGCGCAAGAACCCCTGCTGGCGCAAGAAGAGATTGAGCTCGACTTCGTACTCGATGGGGCAGAACCCATGATCAGAGAGGAGCATCAGCTCGCAATCTGGGGGCAATCGCTCCAGGAGCTCTCCCACAAAGCGATCAATCTCTTCGTATAATCTCCAGAAGTCGCGGTGATGGGGGTGGCGTGGGTCGTCCTTGGCCTCCCACAAGAAGTGATGGAGCCGATCGGTCTCCATGATGTGGAGCAAGAAGAAGTCCCACGGCTCTCTCTCCAAGAGATGCCACGTCAATTGGCGTCGGCCCTCAAGGGCGGCAAAGAGCTCCGCGAGAAAGCCCCCAAGGTCCGTATGGGCGCGGGCCGGATCAGCGTCAATAATATAATCTATTCTCTGGAGCGTAGGCAGGAGCTCTTTGGGGTAGACGCCCTCTTCAAGTTGAGTACACAAAAAACCTGAGATCATCACGCCGTTGATGGGCTCTGGAGGGTAAGCGATGGGGAGATTCACCCAGATCGATCGCACGCCCAACTGAGTGAAGTGCCGCCAGAGCGGGCGTGCGGAGAGATTCTGGGCGTTGGGGATGATAAAGCGCCTCTGAGCATCTACATCGACAAAGCCGAAGATATTGTGCTGGGCGGGGTTCACGCCGGTGGCGAAGGTCGCCCAGGCGACTGACGATATAGTCGGGATGACGGAGTCCATCTGGACGAACGAGCCCTGAGCAAAGAGTCTTCTCAAATGGGGCAAGCGCCCTAAAGAATCTCGCAAGAGCGTATACGGTGTTCCGTCGAGGCTGAGCACAAAGAGCTTTCGTGTCATCGCGCTCCTCTCTTTCGATGTTGCTGAGACATGGGGGATTGTATAGACTTCAGGGGCACGTATGCAAGCAGGGCGGACGCTTTTGGGGATAGATGAAGCCGGGCGCGGCTGCGTGATCGGGCCGTTAGTCGTTGCCGGGGTATTGATCGCTTCGGAGAGGCTTGGGGAGCTGAGCGCGCTTGGGGTGCGGGACAGCAAGAGATTGACGCGGGAAGAGCGCGAGCGGCTTTCTGGGCAGATTGAGCGGATTGCTGCGCGTCTCCTTGTGAAGGAGATTGGGCCCAGTGAGCTCGAGGAGAACTTGACAGAGATCGAGCTGCGAACGATGGCGCAGATCGTTCAGGAGAGCCGCGCGCAGAGGGTAGTGCTCGATCTGCCGGTGGGGCCTGCGGCTCGTGAAAGCTTTATACGGAGATTGCGAGAGGCGGTCGGGCACGAGGCTTTTCAGATTATTGCTGAAAATGGGGCCGATGCGCGGTATCCCATTGTGAGTGCTGCCTCGATCATCGCGAAAGTCCATCGCGATCGCGCGATTGCGCGCTTGCGCCAACAGTACGGGGATTTCGGATGGGGGTATCCCGGCGAGCCCAAGACTCGAGCGTTTATCAAAGAATTTTACGAGCGCACAGGACACTTCCCCGACTGTGCGCGGCGCAAGTGGCGCACGCTCCAGAGACTCGCGGAGATCTCTCTTGATCTATAAAGAGTAGACACCAGGGCTTGACAGGGGCTCTTTTTCTCACTCTAATGGAGGTCGAGAGAGGAAGTGATCGAGCTATGGCCGATCAAGTCGAACTGGAACGCAAGCTCAAGATAAGACCAACGACGCCGCCAACACCCGCAGAACTCCCCCAGGCTATGACCCTCGGCCCCGATGAGATCGGCAGGATCTGCATCGCCGAAGAGCTCTCCATCGCCACCGAAGAGAAAAAGACCCATATCGAGGTCTACATCCCCGAAGAGAAGCGCAACGAGGTCGCCCTAGGGGATTACGTCGTCATCCCCTTGGGGTACAAAAAAGACTATAAGATCTTTGCGAGCGTGGAGCAGCTCTGCTATCGCAAGCGCGATGCCCTCGACGACATGAGCGAGGTCCACGTCTTCATCGGGGCAGATCGCCTCAGTGAAGACGACTACATCGAGACGGCCATTCTCAATCCCATCTCCATGATTGATCCCGACGGAAAAGCCCTCGAAGTCCGCTACATCCCTAAGCCCAATGCTATAGTGCGCAAGGTGACGAGCGAGGACGAGGTCAAGATCGGGCTCGATATCCCCGACAATGGGCTCTTTTTGGGGTTTGTCGCCGTCAACGGCGAGCACATCCAAACCCGGCAGAAGCAATACGTGCCGTACTATCTGATCAATGACGAGAAGAAGACCGGGGATCCCATAATCTTTACGCATGTTCTGATCGCGGGGATGAGCGGGCGCGGCAAGACCCACGTCGCCAAAAACTTCTTGAGGCAGATCGTGGGCTCGGCGTATCCGATGGAGCGCCGCAGCACGGAGCTCCGCAAGCCATGCATCGTGATCATTGACCCGGAGAACGAGTATTGGAAGATGCGCGAGGACAACCCCTATCTCTCTAAAGAAGATCAAGAGATGCTCTTTGGGCACGGGGTGAAGTTTGGCGGGGTGAAGGAGAAGCTCACGGTCTACGCGGCGGTGGAGCGCGAGCCACGCTACTCCGGCTGCCCCAAATATACAAACTTCACGATCCCGTTTACGCTTGTCAAAGACTTTCCGTACTTGATTGCGGGCGGCGAGCTCGATGAGAACCAATATATCTCACTAGTGCAGCTGGTGCGCGACTTCTTCTATCAGAACGAGCACGGCACTTATAAAGAATTCTTAGAGTTTGTGGACGCTCCAAGCACTCTCGAGATGTACAAGCAGAACGGGCGGATCCATCCGGCGACGTTTCAAGCATTGCAACGCCGCATAGATCGTCCGCAGTTTCACAATATATTCGATCAGGGGGCCAATCCCCTCACCCAGCTGTACAAAGATATCTTCGCTGAGGACGTCATCAGCGTCTTTGCGACAAAACACTTGAGCCCCGACGCCGAGCGCATCGTCGTCTTGGCCATACTCTCGATGATCGCCGACGCCAAGCTCAAGAGTGCCCATACGGACTGGGGCAGACGGATCGAGAAATTCCCCATTGTCTTAGTAGTAGACGAAGCTCATCGCTACTTTACGAAAGATCAGACCCAGCAAGATCGCATCATCGTTGATAAGTTTATTAAAGCTGCTAAGCAGGGGCGCAAGCATCGCTTAGCGTTAGTGCTCATCACGCAGAGCCCGCAGGACGTCAACGAGACGGTGCTCGCTCAAATTAGCACTCGGATTCTATTGGGGATGGAGCGGGAGATGGCCGAGCTTGCGGGAGCGCCGCCGCGCTATCAGAAGGTGCTGCCGTACTTTGAGCGCGGGCGGATGGTGGTGCACGCGCCGGATAACTCAAAGCCTCTGGAGCTGCGCGGCCTGGACTTCTGCGTGGTGATGCACTAACGATGGAGGCGCCAGATCTTCACAGCCTTCTCGGAGCTCTCTTCTTTAGCGCTTCCTGAGGCGAGCAACTGACCGCTTGGCGCAAAGGCAAGGGGGCATCCATCAGCCGCAAAGAAGCTCACTTCTTCTCCAGAAGGGATTTTCCAAATTCTAGCCATTCCATCAAGATCGCATAAAGCGAGCAATGTTCCATCTGGAGAGAAAGTGAGCGAGTAGGAGATACTCGAGTTTCTGAGGAATCGTGGCCAACTTTTGATCATTCCTTCTTCAATTTCCCAAAGTATGACGGAGTAGGGACTTCCTGCTGCTAGCCATCTCCCGTCGGGCGAGAAAGTGAGGGAACCAACAAATAAACCAAACGAGCCAGGAAGCTGTTTTGTAAAGTCCTCCTCAGTCCTCCACAACGCGACACATCCCAAGAAGGGAAGCTTGCGAGATAGGACAGACGCAGCCAACCATTCCCCATCTGGTGTAAATGCCATAGAGAGGACAGACTTATCGACTGCCCAACAGGGATCTTCCAGGGCGCGTACCTGAGAACCTGCACGAACATCCCATAATTTAACTATACCAGAGGGCAATTCTGAAGTTGCCAGAAGCATCCTGGAGCCTGCCGTGAGCATCGCTTTCATCTTTCCCGTATATTCAAAGATCCATGCAGTACTGCCATCGGTAACTCTCCATCCCTTAAGAGTCTGATCGGTACCCCCAGAAATGATCAACGTTCCATCAGTTGAGAAGGTCAAAAAGAGCACTTCCCCATGATGTGCTTTAATAGTGCGCACTTCGCTGCCATCGGCGACTCTCCATAGCTTTACAGTGCCATCAGCACTCCCTGAAACCAAGAGCGAGCCATCAGGAGAGAATGCGAGCGAGAGCACTTCGCCGGTGTGGCCATGGAGAACATGAATCAGTGTCACAGTGATGCGCTGGCTGCAGCCAGAGAGTAGGCTAATCAGGAGTATAGATACTACCAACCATTGGTATTTCTGAAACATCAAGACCACCTTGTTATATTATATCGTGGAGGAGCCATGTTGCTAAATCTCGATCTATGAGCTATAGTTTTCATAACTATTTCTTCTAATAAGGGTGTTGATCCTATGGCCCAAAAGGTCCTAACCCGCAGCGAGGTTCCCGTCGAACAGACGTGGGACATTCACAGTGTCTTCCCTTCCGACAGCGCGTGGGAAGAAGAGATCAAAAGAGTTATAGATTCTCTCCCGCAGATTGCGTCGTTCCGCGGGCGCCTGGGGGAGAGCCCCAAGGTCTTGGCTGACTGGTTCGATCTGGTCGAACGAGTCGGGCGCAGCTTGGGAAAGATCGTCGTCTACGCGGGGATGCAGCATAACGTTGACACGACCGATCAAGCCGCTGCAGCGAAAAATGACCGCGCCCGCGGGCTCTTCGCCCGCGTCATGGCCGCGATGGCCTTCGCCGAGCCAGAGATGCTCTCTATCGGGTTTGAGAAACTTCGGCAATGGACGAAGGAAGAGCCTAGATTAGCAATCTATGAGCACTACTTCGATGAGCTGGAGCGCCGCAAGGAGCACATTCGCTCTGCGGAAGTCGAAGAGCTCTTACGCCAAGTGATTGACCCATTCCGTACAGCGGCTGCGACGCACGGCATTCTCTCCGACGCCGAGCTGACGTTCAAGCCCGCTGCCGGCGGCCACGAGATCACCCACAGCACCATAAGCACGCTGCTCCATCACCCCGATCGGGAAGTGCGCCGGACGGCATGGGAGAACTATTGCGACGCGTTCTTAGCGTTCAAAAATACTATGGCCAACTGCATCGCCGCGGGTGTGAAACAAAACGTCTTCATGGCCCGCGCCAGAAGATATAAGTCTGCCCTCGAAGCCGCGCTCGTATCGAATCACATCCCCGTCGAGGTCTTTCACAATCTTATTCAGACTTATAAGAAAAATTTGCCCATCTGGCATCGCTACTGGCGGATGCGCCGCAGAGCTTTGGGATATGACACGCTCTACGTCTACGATACGCGAGCACCGCTCACCCAGAAGAATTTCACCATACCGTTCAGACAAGCTGTCGAGTGGATCTGCGAGGGGATGAAGCCCCTGGGCGACGAGTACGTCCAGACGCTGCGCAAGGGTGTGCTTGAGCAACGCTGGGTAGACTACGCGGTGAACAAGGGCAAGCGCATGGGCGCGTTTTCTTCTGGGTCTCCGGGGACGCACCCGTTCATTCTGATGAGCTACAACGACGATATCTTCAGCCTGAGCACGCTGGCTCATGAGCTGGGGCACTCGATGCACTCGTACTTTACTTGGAAGACCCAGCCCTTCATCTATGCGCGCTACTCGCTCTTTGTCGCCGAGGTCGCCTCGAACTTTAATCAAGCAATGGTGCGAGACTATCTCTTAAAGACCCAAAAAGACCCGGACTTTCAGATCACGGTCATCGAAGAGGCGATGGCGAACTTTCACCGATACTTCTTCATCATGCCCACGCTGGCGCGCTTTGAGTTAGAGATTCACGAGCGGGTCGAGCGGGGCGAGGCTCTCTCCGCCCAGACGTTGATTGACTTGATGGCCGATCTCTTCGCTGAGGGCTACGGCGACGAAGTCGTCATAGACAGAGACCGCGTGGGGATCACTTGGGCGCAGTTCGCCACGCACTTATACGCGAACTTCTATGTCTATCAGTACGCGACGGGAATCTCCGGGGCGCACGCGCTCGCTGAAGGAGTGCTCTCTGGCAAGCCTGGTGCTGCTGAGCGCTATATAGAATTTCTCAAGGCAGGCGGGTCGCTCTTCCCGCTGGATGCGCTGAAGCTCGCCGGGGTTGACTTGGCTTCTCCAGAGCCGGTGGAGCGCACGTTCGCCCTCATGGAGCGCTATGTCGAGCAACTTGAACGTCTGACGGAGGGACGATGAACGCTCAGAATGGGAATAGTTCGCCGGAGTGGACGTCTCCGGAATTAGAGCGACTGACAGAAGAGATCGCCAAGCTCAACGAGCGCTATCTGCTCTCGATGCGCGAGCTGCGCCGTCACCCTCCAGGGAGTGAGGAGTATATTCAGCGGTGGGCGGAGCTTGACGTTCTTTTAGAGTGGCTCCAGAAGAAGGTCGCGCAAGCGCGCCAGGAGATCGCGCGTATAGAAAATACTTGGCCGCGTGGGTGAGAGTCAAGTTTTATGCTGCTTGTGCAGAATTACGAGCTTGCGCACCTCGCTCATGTAATCTTGCTTGTTAAAATAATTTTTAAATTTTTACTTGGCCTACGCCCATTTAGACATTGATCTTTCTCAGCTCAACGATTCTAACTAAAGATAGCACAGCTACCCCCGCCTAGTCAAGACCCTCCTGGGCTTAGTGCCAGCGCCAGTTGGCGTGAGGGAGCCCATGGGGACAGACCAAAGAAGAGATCGAACGCTACCTCCAGAGAGAGCGGGCTGCATGGGAAAGAACAAAAGATTAGCAACGGAGCTGGCTCGCGCTGGGAGGGTCGGGCTCGATAGCTCCATCTTGATCTATCATTTGGAGGGTCTTGCTCCCCAGCTTTTCTCACCAATGACGCCGATCTGAAGCGGGTTCACAAGGAAGGGCTCGCCATCTTGCTCTTGGAAGACTATCTCTAAGCCCCTTGCTAGACTGAGAGTTATACGCTATACTCTCCCCCGTCGAAAGGGTGATCCGCCTTCGCCAAGAAGATCTTGATCTGCAGCGCCTGGCCTTACGCCAATAACGTGCCCCATCTGGGCACGCTCATCGGGTGTTTGCTCTCCGGGGACGTCTTCGCTCGATACTATAAACTCAAAGGGCACGAGGTCGTCCACGTCAGCGGCACCGATGCCCACGGCACCCGCATGGAGTTCGAGGCCCTCCAACGGGGCATCACCCCGCAACAGCTCGTCGAGCAGGTCCATCAGCAGATCGTGGAGACGCTCCAGAAGTTCGATATTTTTCTGGAGAATTACACGATCACCCGCTCGCCGGTCCATCACAGATTCGTCCAAGAGATCTATAAGAAGATGGAAGCCAACGGCTACATCTTCACCAAGGACGAAGAACGAGCGTACTGCCAGAACTGCAAAAAATTCTTGGCAGACTCGTTTATCGTCGGGACGTGCCCACGGTGTAAATATGATCGAGCCTACGGCGATCAGTGCCCCCAGTGCGGCGCACTCTTAGAAGCCGAACAGCTCATCACTCCTCAGTGTCAGATCTGCAAGCAGAGCAACATCACGTTTGCCAAGACGCGCAATTGGTATTTAGATTTGCCCAAGTTGGAGCCGCAGCTGCGCGAGTACGTGAACGCCCATCAGGACTGGGCCCCCAATGTGAAGAATTTCACCGAAGGGCTCCTCAAAGAGGGGCTGAAGCCCCGCGCGGTCACGAGAGATCTCTCGTGGGGGATCCCTGCGCCCTTCGCTGGTGCTGAGGGAAAAGTCATCTACGTCTGGGCCGAGGCTGCCCTCGGATACGTCTCAGCAACTATAGAGTACTTTGAGAAGCGCGGCGAGAGAGAGCGCTGGCGCGAATTTTGGTTCGGCGATGACGTCAAGCAAGTCTACACCCAAGGGAAAGATAATATCACTTTCCACACGCTGATCTTCCCCGGACAGCTCCTCGCGTCGGGAGAGGGGTACCATCTGCCCGATCAGATCTCGGCGACGGAGCATCTGCAGTGGATCGGCAAGCAGCGATTCTCGAAATCTCAGAAGATCGGGCTCTTCAGCGACGATGCCGTAGAGCTTATGGACCCGCTCTACTGGCGCTTCTATCTGCTCTACAATCGCCCCGAACGCAAAGATATCGAATTCAGCTGGGAGGACGTGGAGAACGCCGTCAACGGCGTGCTCATCAACAATATCAGCAATCTCTTAAATAGAATCGTCTCCCTGGCCCATCGCAGCTATGGGGGCGTCTATCCCCAGGCGAACGTCTACCCCGAAATTTTTAAGCAGATCAAGGCTGTTAAAGAAGACTACGAGAGCATTATCGAGGGGGGGCAGCTCGCCGGGGCGCTGCGACGCGTCGCGGAGTTAGCCGTCCTGGGCAACGAGTACGTCCAGAGAAACAGACCCTGGGAGGGACACAAGCCCGAGGTGCTGCTGACGGCCTTGCAGCTCGTCAAGGCCGTGACGATCTTCCTAGAGCCGTTTGTGCCGAGGTTCTCTCAGAGGGCTTATCCGATGCTAGGGCTCGAACGCCCAACGTTCGACGATGTGCTCAAGGTCGAGCCGGGAGCCAAGCTTGGCCCGGCCCAAGTGCTGCTGCAAAAGATAGATATCAAAGCGCTCCAAGAGAAGTACAGCCAGATGAAGGCCGGCTAGGCTCTTGCGGAGATCCCCGCGATCCGCTACAATCTGGGTGCTGTGTCACTTCTTACAGACGGAAGGGCGCGCTATGATTCGATATGCAGTGATCGAGACAGGGAGCAAGCAATATCGTGTCGCCCCGGGCGATACGATCATAATCGAGAAGCTCAAGGGCGTGGATGTAGGGGCCCAAGTCGAATTTGATAAAGTGCTCTTGGTGAGCAACGATACGGTGCAGATAGGCCAGCCCTATCTAGATGGGGCTACGGTCATCGCCGAGATCACCAAGAGCTATCGCGGGCCGAAGCTCCACGTCTTCAAATATAAGCGTAAGACGCGCTATCGCCGCAAGATCGGCCACCGCCAGCCCTATATGGAGGTGCTCATCAAGGAGATCCGCCTATGACCTCTGTGGAGATCGTGCGCGATGCATCGGGCAAGATCTGTGAATTTCGCAGCCGGGGCCATACCGGCTACGCCGAAGCGGGGCGTGACCTTGTCTGTGCCGGGGTCTCTGCGATCTTGCAGACGGCCGTGCTGGGCTTGGAGGAGTATCTGAAGCTGCGACCCAAGGTCGAGCAAGAGAAGGGGTATCTGTACTGTCAGGTCGAGCGCGATATCTTTCTCAATCGCGAGATTGATGCGATCTTGGAGACGATGGTCCTGGGGCTGCGCGCCATGGAGCGCGAGTACCCAAAGTATTTGAAGGTCGAGGAGGTTGTGGGCCATGTTAACGTCTAGGCGATTTGATCTGCAGCTCTTTGCGCACAAGTCGAGCAGTGGCAGCTCGCGCAACGGGCGGGATTCAAACCCCAAGAGCCTCGGGGTGAAGGCCTTTGGCGGAGAATTTGTCCGGGCGGGCAGCATCATCGTGCGGCAGCGCGGCACGAGATTCCGCCCCGGGGATGGGGTCGGCCTCGGGCGCGATCATACACTCTTTGCCCTGCGCGACGGTCATGTAATCTTCCAAGGGAACCTCGTGCACGTGCGCTAAAGTCTTCTTACTCTGACCGAGCTTACGAGAGCCCGCTCCCGCGGGCTTCTCTTTTGAGGGATTATGTTCATAGACGAGGCGAAGATCTGTGTAGTTGGGGGCAAGGGTGGGGACGGGATTATCGGGTTTCGCCGGGAGAAATTCGTCCCCAAGGGCGGACCCGATGGCGGCGACGGCGGCCGCGGCGGCTCGGTCATCCTGCGCGCTGACCCCCATATCAATACGCTCTTAACCTTCAAACATAAAGTGCACTTTAAGGCGCAGCCGGGGCAGCACGGCGGCAAGAACGAGCGCCGCGGCGCCAACGGCGAAGATCTCATCATTCGCGTCCCGGTGGGCACGGTCGTCAAAGCGCTCCACACCGGCGAGATCTTAGCTGATCTGGATGAGCCGGGGAAGGAGATCGTCGTGGCGCGTGGAGGGGAGGGCGGGCGAGGAAATGCGCATTTCAAGAGTTCAACCCGCCAAGCCCCGCGCATCCGCGAGAAGGGCGCCCCCGGCGAGGAGCGCTGGCTCAAGCTCGAGCTCAAACTCCTCGCTGATGTCGGGATCATCGGCTTTCCCAATGCGGGCAAATCGAGCTTGATCGCCAAGGTCTCCGCCGCTAAACCCAAGATCGCCCCTTACCCGTTCACGACGCTCGTGCCGACCCTCGGGGTCGTCCAGATCGAAGAGTTCAAAGAGTTTGTGCTCGTGGACATCCCTGGGCTGATCGAGGGGGCCCACGAGGGCAAGGGCCTGGGCGATCGCTTCTTAAAGCACGTCGAGCGCACGCGGCTCTTGATCCATCTGATAGATCTATCGCCCCTGACCGGGCGCGATCCCCTCTCAGACTATGACGTGATCAACCGCGAGCTGCGCTCGTTCTCCCCAGCGCTTGCGGAAAAGCCCCAGATCGTCGTGGGCAATAAGATCGATCTGCTCAGCGAAGAAGAGCGCCAGAAGATAAGAGAGCGTTTTGCATCTCATGGGATCGAGCTGCGCCTGATCTCGGCCGTCACCGGCGAGGGCACGCGCGAGCTGATGTACGAGTGCTATAGACGTCTTGAGGAGCTGAAAGCGCAGGAGCCATCGCTCTCACGAGAGGCTCAAACACCCTCCCGGCAGCGGCGGCTCTATACGTTCAGTGGAGGTCCAGCGTTCACTGTTCAGCGTGAGGGAGATCTTTTCATCCTGAGTGGGTCAGCGGTAGAGCGCTTAAGCCGGCTCTCCTTGGAGGAGCGTGACGCTCGGGAGTATCTCTATGAGCGGCTCGAGGCGCTAGGCGCTCTGGCCGAGCTGCGCCGCCACGGGCTCTCAGATGGCCAGCGGGTGCGCCTGGGCAAGTATCTTCTCATCTATCGTGGGAACAGCTTCGATCTGGCATCCTAGCTCTGACCCTCGCCAAAGCACGGGCTAGCTTCTTCCCTCCCAGGTCACGCGGCAGCTTCATACTTTCGCCATATCATTCCCAATATCTTGCCCCTCTCGTTCTTGTATGATGTTCACGGTGACCAGCGCGATCTTCTCTGAGGCCGTCTTGAGCTTCTTTGGGCTTGTAGACATCAAGATGAGCTGAGGCTTGATGATCATACCCTGGTGCTCAAAAATGCCAGTGATCAAGTGATCCTCATTGAAGGGGTGAGCTGCCTCCTCCACGCGGGCCGGGAATTTTTGGGTCCCTGCGCGATTACCACTGCTACGCCCCTGGGCGTTCCCGCCCGAGGGGACTGGCGCCTGAATCGGGGCGCTGATCGGGCGCCTCTTCCAGCGCGATTCGTCTCACTGGGGCGGGAAGGCCAACTGCTGAGCCAGGGTGTGCAGCGCACGGCGAATGAGCCAGACGATCACAACGACTGCGATCAAGAGCACAATCACCAATTGCCACAGCGAGAGAGCCGGGCGTGCGTTGGCGGCCTTGACGTCTGCCTCGATCCCGGAGAGCTGAGTCTTCACGGCGCTCATATCCGCCATCAGGGTGCCGATTTGCTGCGTCAGATCAGATAATCTTTGATTGATCTGATCGTTCATCTCTACGCCCTGCGTCTGGGCAGCGTCGAGCTTGTGGGAGAGCTCAGCTATCGTCTCCTCGAGAGCCTGGAGCTGACGTTCCACACTGTCGAGGGTCTGGCGCGTCGCTGTGAGTTCTTCTCGATAACGTTTGTTATCGCGGATAAGCTGCACAACGGAGCGTTGTGCGCCCAAGAGCATACTGAGATTGTGATCTTCCCCAGTGCTCAGATCTCTTATCCAAATCTCTCCCTTGGGGACGCCGGGCTCTGTCAAGCGTATATAGCCCACGCGCTCCGGCGAGATCCAAAACCCAAAGCCCGATCGCCCGTCGTCGGTGAGTTTGCGGGCGGGCCTTGCGGAGGTGAGATCGAGCAAATAGAGATCAGCTTGAGGGGTCTCCTCAGGGACGATAACTGTGAAGAGCAAGCGCTCTCCATCGGGCGACAGCGTCGGGGCGACTACGATGCCCCCGCTATCATAGAGCGTCGCTTGCTCCCCGGTCTCCAAGGTGACTTCATAGAGATTGACGCGCTCTTGGGCGCTCACGGAGAACGTCCGATCGTAGCCGTTGAAATATAATTTTGAGCCATCGGGCGAAGCTATCAGGGAGAAGGGCGCAGGCAGGAGCGGGAAGAACCCTTGCACTATGCGCTGCTCGCACCCACACGCTATGCTCATAAGAGCGATATGCCCTTCCACGATCCGCACTGTCTCCGACTCTTCTTGGAGAATTCGCTCGACGCCCAGGACGAAGACCCATTGCCCGTCCGGCGCCCACAGGGGCCCAGGCCCATAGGGCACATAAGAGATTTTATTGCGATCGCGCATGAGCTTAAGCTGGCGCCCCTCACGAGTTTCACGGTCGAAGAGAGAGAGCCATAGATTCCCCCCATCGCTGCGATAGTACGCGATCTTCCTCCCATCGGGGGAGAACGTCGGCCCCCAGAGAGAACCGCGATCCCCGCGCAAGAGCTCCGTATATGTCTCTGTGCGGCGCTGAAAGAGCATCAACCGCCACGGCTGGGAGGGCGCCGCACTGAGAACCCCGTGGGGTTCAAGAGGCAGGCCGTCCACGTAGAGCAGTTCTTGCCCGTCGGGGGAGAACGTGGCCCACGAGAGGTTCTCCCCTTCGGTGAGCACGGTCTGCACGCGCCCCGTCAGAGCATCTATGAGCCAAATGTTCCCAGAACGCGGGAAAGCTTCATAGAGTCCATTAGTGTGATCAGGCATCGTCAGGGCGATCACGCCGTCAGGGCTAACGCTGATCTTGTTGGGTGTGGGCCAGCAGCCGGCCCCAATCACTGATAACAAAAACACGAAAAGACACGTAAGCCAACGATGCCACATATCAGTCCCCCTTGACCAAGCATCACGCTTTCGTGATGCTCACTTCTCTCTTTGAGATTCTTCGTAGAGCCGATTTACAAACTCCAGCACGCGTCTTTGGTCGAGCTCATCTAAGAGTTCGACTCTCCTGCGGATGCGTTCGGGAAGCCCCGCTTCAGCTTCCTTGGCGACTCTCTCTAAGAGTGCTTTCTGCGCGAGCCGGTGCGCTTTCCAGTTGGCGTCGCGCTCTACATAGTTCACTTGCCATTTGGGGAGCTTGGCGAGCAGCTCGTGGACTTGGCGGTTGAGCGGCTCCAGATGCGGCCGGCGGATGCGATAGAGCCCGTTGACTTGATTCGCTAACAGCTGACTATCAGTAAAGAAGATCACGCGCTTGGGCGCCAGGGGGATCACAGCTTTGATGGCCTCGATGAGCGCGCGATATTCCGCGACGTTATTCGTCGTGCGCCCGATGTGCTCCGAGATCTCTTGAATGACATTCCCCTCAGCATCAGCAATGACAATCCCAATAGCGGCTTCGCCGGGGTTCCCCTGAGAGGCGCCGTCTACGTTCACAAAGAGCTTCTCCATAAACTGAAAACTCAAAACTGCGAACTCTCTCTGTGGGCCCGGCAGGATTCGAACCTGCGACCAACCGGTTATGAGCCGGCCGCTCTAACCCCTGAGCTACGGGCCCTGCTCTTTATTACTATACTCAAGAGAATCGGGGATCGTCAACTTGGGGGTGATATAAAGAGAGCGGCCCCGGAAGCCCCCAAGGCCGCTCTCTTAGCAATTACAACATCCGCCTACGGACGACACGCCCCAATGAACTGCGAGTAGACATTGAGCTGTCCGCGTGCGCCAATGTTTAGGACCCATAGAGCCATCGCATCCCCCTGAGGGACAAGCTGCACTTGCGTAGGCACGATGGGATCTCCTGGGATGGCAGCATCAAGGGGCATCGTGAGCGACCACTTCAGGTCCTTGCTGAGCAGAGTAACGCTTGCGCCACCGCGATCCACCCCGGTGTTGGTCACTACAACCCAACACTTGTTATCAGTGGTGATCCCGCGCGGAGCATCGCCTACCTCTACCTCTGCTACGCTCTGAAGTTGTGGAGCAAGCAACATCTGGGTCACGCTGTCGCCGGTGCTGTTAACGATATAAGCCGTGTCCCCTATCGTGGCTATGGCGCGCGGGTAAGCTCCCGTTCCCGCACAAGCGCCGAGCTCGATCTTCTCTTCGCCCTTTTTAACTTTCTCGCTATTGGCGTTGATGTTCTTGATCTCGCATACTTGCCACGTGTCGGTGTTGACCACGTAGGCCTTATCACCCTTGATAATGATATCAGTAGGGCTTGGGTATGTGGGGTTCTCTTCATCGGGATCGAGCTTGATCGTCGCGATCACTTCGCCCTTATCGGGAGCATTATCTTTGTAGAGAATATCCACAACGCTCACGGTGTGATCGCGCTCGTTCACCGTGAACGCGCGCGTGCCCTCGGCGTTGACAGCGACGGCCCGTGGGCCTGCTCCCACAGCGACTTTCTTCGCGGCTTTCGCTTGGGTGGGCTTACCATCCTTGTCGAAATCCACTTGAGAGACATAGAGTGTATCGTCGTCATAGCCTGGCACGAACAGCACCTTCTTCGCCTCGTTGTACTCCAAATCTTGTGGGTTGATATTCCCACGGATCTGGACCAGACAGAGCTCTCCCGCGATGGGGCAACCGCGGATCCTCCTCCCAGAAAACTCCATAGTGGTGGAGTTGGCTGCTGCAATGAAGACTGAGCTCTCTCTCCCCACGCTCAGGGATATAAAGACATACTTACCATCGCTCGTTGATACAAAACCGTTAACCTTCGAACCGCCAAGATCAAGGGTCGCTGAAGGCCGAAGTCCAAGGGATCCTGCTACACTGGGAAAGAACAAGATGCTGAGCATCATAAGGAGACAAGCTGCTGTGCCTAAGAGTTTGTATTTTCGAAACATCGTCGCGCAACCTCCTTTGATGTGTAGATACAAGTTATGCTAGCGTCTCCCGCAACTATCTCTGCGACAGAGTAGCATTCATCTCTCCCCGTCATCACCTCCTCACCAAGAACCGATCAGGTGAGAGCACCTCTCTTTATTCGTTGCTTCTAAAGATTAGCACGAAAGGGTGACATTTGTCAAGCGGACCTCTTGGCCAGCTCCCATTGGAAATCTCTTGGGGGAGATGGTACAATCTCTACGATGATGCCCAGACGAAGCAGCGTACGAGCACTGCAATTCGTATTATGTTGCATCTTACTCCTGAGCACTATGGCTTGGGGCAATCCCATTATGACGTTCCAACCAAGCCAACATATACAGACTGGGTCTGGGACAACAACTGTGGCCCTCGGGGACATCAATCACGATGGCCTCGTAGATATCATTACTTCGACTATCATCGTCACCAACGAAGAGAAAGACCTCAAGACCCTGAACTTGGTTGCTGTTTTGGGAGGCCCAGGGGGGCAATTTCTCGCGCCGCAGCTCATTGAGTTCAATTCCATGAGGCTAGACGACGCCGTCAAGATCCCGCGCGGCAAGGTGCTTGGGCTGGGTGACCTCAACGGCGATGGTCTCTTAGACGCTGTGCTGGCCTATCCCACAGGGGGGAACTTCTGGGTCTTTTGGGGGGACAGAGCTTCAGCGTTCCGCCCCGCTTCTAATCGCGATCTCCCTCGCGGCCTGCGCGACGTCAGCGCCGTTGCTGTCGCTGATTTTACTCATGATGGTCGCCTCGATATCGTCTGTACAAATCTTCAAGGGAGCGTCTATGTCTTTATCAATAATGGGACGGAGCAAGTAGATCGGTGGGCCATGCGCGAGACGTTTGTTGGCGGGAGCTTGCAATCTATTGCGGTAGGCGATCTCGACCGGGACGGCAAAACTGATATAGTCGTGAGCAGCATCGGGCGAGCAACCGTGATGCTCGGCGATGGCACGGGGGGTTTTCGCATCGCGCAGCGCTTGGCCGCTGGACTCTATTCAGGAGATTCACCGGCGTGGATCGAGATCGCTGATATCAACAACGATACTTTTGGCGACTTGGTGACGGCAAACCCCGAGAGCGATCGGTTGCTTGTCTTTTTTGGGGATGGGAAGGGAGGGTTCGATGAGCCGCTCTCATTGCCCACGCGCGGCCTTGATCCACGCGCTGTGGTCGCTGCCGACTTCAATCGAGACGGATGGCTCGATCTGGCAGCAGCCAATTCATCGAGCAATCTCGTCACGGTCCATCTGAACGATGGCTTGGGCAGCTTCGGCTCGATAGTATTGCTTGACCCCCCGCCGGGGAAGCCTGTGCAGCCTAACAGAGCGATCACCGTTGCCGTGGGCTCGCTGCCCGTCGCACTCGCTTCTGGGGATCTCGACGGTGACGGCGATCTCGATCTCGTTGTTGCGAATCAAGGGGATGGTTCTGTCTCGGTCTTGATCAATGAACGCCGCTAGGGAATGGGGAAGAGACGAGTCAAGGCCGCAAATATCTTATAGAATCGGAACTTTCGCGTGCGGACAGCCCTGAGTTGTCAGGAGAGTTCAGCGGGAGATATAATGGAAATCCGGATTGAGTTGGCGCGCTTAGCGTACGCTGAAAACATCTTGCGGTGCACCAACGAGCCTCCGGAGATGGTGGAAGACTTGCTCTCATTAGATGGTGAACTGGAGAAGGCGCGTCGCTGGTTTGCCTTTGCCGAAGCCAAGCGGCGCTTTGACCCCAATATCGTCCGCGGGCTATTAGTATATCTTTTCAGTCACTACGCGAGCACGGAGTTCGACCCGCGCAAGCGGGAGCAGCTGGTGCGCGAGATCACCGAGGGGCGCGTGCGTATGCGCGAGCTCACTATAGAACGCTTGGCTGGAACTCGCTTGAGTTGGGAGCATATCTTTCGGTTAGTCGGGCGTCAATTCAACCCCACCCGCGAGAAAGAGAAGATCAAGGAGCTGTATGCGCAGCTCTACTCGTCGGCTTCCGCCCCTGCTATCCCCCCGGAGGTGTCATATGGACACTAACTATTCCCCTCAGCAGCTCCCTGATCCCGATCACGAGCAGCTTGCAGAATTTGCTGAGCTTTTTGTGGGTCTGAAACAGTTAGAGTATTCAGATCATCCCAGCGACGAGATCCTTCGAGCGTATGTAGCCAATAGGCTCTTAGACGGCCCTGGGGCGGGGCGCGTGGGGGCGACCTTCCGCGATGAGCGAGTCTTTCAAAGATTTCTGCAAGGGCAGCTCACCCGCTGGACGCGCTCCGACGTCTCCATGCACGTGCTCACATGCGGTGTGTGTCAGCATCGGGTCGCGCAGTTACGGGCGAGCCGCCGGCAGTGGCTCGGCTTAGCCCGCCAGCGCCCCAGAGAGGAGCCGAGTTGGCCGCGGCGCCTTGCGCTTGGAGCTTTGGCCAGTGCTGTCACTGCAGCGATCATTGCGGCTCTTTGGCTGTGGCCTGCCAGCCCACCGATGTCACCGTGCTGGATCGAAGAGCAATGCTGGCAGCAAGTCGTTCAAGAAAGCTCTCTAAAAGGCGGCATCATGGTGGTGTATCGTGCATCACCAGGGAGATTCTAAAGGAGGTGATGGGCATTCATGGGGGATAGCGTGTGAATATTCTCTGCAGAGCAAGCTAAGATAGACCTAACACCTAACACAGAGAAGGAGGTTGTGAAATGTTTAAATACATTAAATTCATCGCCGTAGTAGCCTTGCTCACGCTCTTCATCGGGGCTGTGCTCTCAAGCCAGTCCAGCTCGGTCGTGCAAGCTCAAGCCCAGAAGATCTATAAGCTCGCGATCTTCGAGGACCTGTCGAGCTTGAATACGTTAGCCATTTTGGGTCCCAAGGCGACGGTGTGGAACTTCTACGTTCGCCTGAACGGCTGGGGGCCCTCGCTCTTTGGATTCTCCGATAAGTTCCTTGACTACGTCCCCGGCATCGCCGATGCCAGCACTGAGGAAGAAGCCACCAAGATGAAGACCATCGGCCCGGACAAGACCGCGACCATCAAGATCAAGAAGGGCATCAAGTGGTTCGACCCCAAGACCGGCAAAGAGATCGGCGAACTGACCGCTGAAGACGTAGCGTTCAGCTTCAACGCGATCATGGGGAAGAACGTCAAGGGCGAGGATGCCTACAAGGGCATCACCCCTGTGAAGCTGGGCGGCAACTGGCCGGGCATCATCAACCCCGACTTCTTCGAGCGCGCTGAGGTCGTAGATAAGTATACGGTGAAGTTCTATTTGAAGGCGCAGTGCAGCTACGACGACTGGGATGAGGGCTTGCTCTTTGCGCCCATCTTCAACAAAGCGTACTGGGAGCCCAAGTTTGAAGCAGCCGCGAAGGCCGCTGACCCGGTCAAAGCCCTCTATGAGCACAAGGGCGACGACGAGCCCGTGATGGGCGGCTGGCTCTTCCAGAAGTGGGAGCCGGGGGCCTTCGCTGAGTCTGCTGCCAATAAGAATCACTACTTCTACGGGGCTAAGAGCGTCCGACCTTACTCTGGTGGCTACACGGAGGAGAAGCCCGGCGTCTATAAGTACACCCACACCACCAAGGTCGCCTTCCCCTACGATGGCGATCAGGGCACGGCTATTCTCGATAAGGACAAACCCACAGTGCGCTTGGAGCTGACTAGCGGTCCATTCGTAGACGCAACGCAATGGCGCATCTTTGGCGACCAAGCCACGGCCGTCGCCGCGCTCATCAAGGGCGACGTGCACTTTATATTGAACCCCTTGGGCGTCGCGGCAGGCTTCCGCAAGCAGCTGAGGGAGTCCAAGGGCGTGGGCATCGTGGAGAACCCCGGCAACGGCTTGTTCTACATGTCCTTCAACCTGCGCCGTGAGCCCTTCAACGTGAAGGAATTCCGCCAGGCCGTCTCCATTATGATCGACCGCGAGTTCGTCACGCAGCAGCTCCTGGCAGGCTTGGCTATTCCAACGTACAGCATCGTCCCCTCCGTCAACACCGCTTGGTACAACCCCAACATCAAGACCTACGGCAAGGGCCTCAAGGAAGCCGAGAAGGCCGATATGGCCATCAAACTCCTCAAGCAGGCCGGCTTCAGCTGGGATGTCGAGCCCAAGGTGGACATCCCTGGCAACAGGGTGACGCCAGGACGCGGCCTCAAATATAAGGGCAAGGCGGTAGCCCCGTTCGAGTTGCTCGCGCCGCACCAGGGCTATGACCCCTTGCGGGCTACGTTCGCCCTGCACATCGAGGAGCGCCTCAACAAGATCGGCATCCCCGTCAAAGTGAACTTGACAGGGTTTAACACGATCTCCAGCCGCGTCTTCGATGAACAGAAGTTCGACGCGTGGATCTTGGGATGGGGCCTGGGCGGCCTGTTCCCCAGTTATCTTGTGGAGTTCTTCCACAGCCGCAACTCCGGCTTGGGCGGCTTCAACCCGCAAGGGTATAACAACCCTGAATTCGACAAGGTCGCTGAGGAGTTCGAGAAGGCTTGCGAGATAGCTAAGCTCAAGGAGCTGGCGTTCAAGATGCAGGAGATGCTCGCCGAAGAGCTGCCCTACGTGCCGCTCTTCAATGCGCCGCTCTTTGAGGCCTATCGTGCTGACGCCCTCGTTGGGGAACATATGCCCTACGAGAAGGTCCTCGATGGCGTCCAAGGCGTCAACGGCTTGATGGGCTATGTCCAGCTCAAGTAGCGTCTCGTTCTCCGTGGGGATGGGGGCCGTGTGGCCCTCATCCCCCGGAGCACATTTTTCATCACGCTGCGCTTGAGAGAGGAGCAAGGGGGCCATGATAACACGGATCTGGCAAACGCTGACCAGCGGCATGAGCAAATACATCATCGTGCGTCTGCTCCAGATTATCCTTGTGCTCTATCTCTATATGACGCTGGTCTTTATTATCTTAGAAGCTCAGCCAGGAGATATCACCGACATTTACACGGCCAACCCCAAGATCACGCCGGAGGCCAAAGAAGCCATTAAGGAGCAGCTCGGCTTAGATAAACCCATCTACGAACGGTATTTTAACTATTTGAGAAACTTCGTCACCGGACATCTAGGGTGTTCGTTCAAATGGGGTAATATCAGCCCTACCCCCGATCCGGTCTGCCGCGAACAACGCCCCACGTGGGACCTCATCAAGGAGCGCTTGCCACGAACCGTTGTGCTCTTTTTAACGTATACGATCGTTTCGTTCTACATCGGGTTTTTCATGGGAAAGCTGATCGCCTGGCGGCGCGGCGCGGTCATTGAATATCTCTCGACGGTCGTAGGTGTTACGTTATTTACCGTCTTCACGCCATGGTTTGCGCTACTGCTCGTCTGGCTCTTCGCGGTGAATTTTGGCGTCGTCCCCATCGGTGGGTTTATCAACCCCGATAGCTGGACCAATATTCGCCAGGTCGGATCAGTCGACTGCAGCATCGGGATTAGCTGCTCGAATGTCGTCTTCAATCATCTATTGTTATGGCTGGGGGGGCTGACGCTCTTCTGGGGCATTGTCTATCTGTGGAGTCGGCGATTGCCCTACGCGTGGCAGAAGAGGGCTGTGCGCTGGGGGGCTGTGGCGCTCGGTTTGGTCTTAGCCGGGTTTTTCTTTGGGGGCGGCTGGCCCGGCGAGGTAGATCGCGTGACGTTAGCACGCGACACGAAGTTCCAGTTCTTCATCTGGCACTTTGAGTTCCCTGCCGGGACGATCCCGCTCTTCCCCCTGGCGCTCGACTTCGTGCAACACATGGCCCTGCCCATCTTGACGCTCACGCTCATCTCTTTTGCGGGCACGATGCTGTTAATGAGAAATACGATGCTGGAGACGATGCGCGAAGACTACGTGATGGCAGCCAAGGCAAAGGGGCTGCCCGATGAGGTCGTGCGGGACAAGCACGCCGCCCGCAACGCCCTGCTCCCCGTGGTCACAAGCTTGATCTTCGCCATCGCGTTCTCGGTCGACGGGGGCGTCTTCACCGAGACGATCTTCTCCTGGCCGGGGATGGGCCAGCTCCTGCTATTGAGCGCGCTGGAGCAAGATTACCCCGTGGCCATCGGGGCGCTCGTCTTCACGGGAATCTTTGCCTTGATCGCTCACCTCGTCGCTGATATCCTCTATGCCTTCTTGGATCCGCGCATAAGATATGACTGAAGGGCACAAAGGGAGAATCTATGCAAGCTGTTCCGACATTTAAGCCTGCGGAACCGATCTGGCGGGTGCGCCTCCAGCTCTTCTGGCGGGGGCTCAAGAGCAGTTGGGCCATGTTTGCCGAGAGCAAGATCGGGCTGACGGGCTTAGGGATTATCATATTCTTTGCGTTCTTTGGGTTTGTGCTGTGGCCCATCTATCCCTGGCTGATGGAGCATATAGCATGGACGCCAGAGGAGCTCGAAGCGGCGCGCAACGCTCCCTACGGCGCTATCAGCAGTATCTATCAAGTCTATGATCCCGTAGTTGGCTATGACCCGCTCATCCCGGGGATAGAAAACCCTAGCCCGCCCTCGCGCCGTCACCCTCTAGGGACGAATCAGTTTGGACGCGACATCCTCGCCCAACTGATGGCCAGCACCAGCTCAGAGTTTATGTTAGGGGTCTTGGCCGCGGTCATCACCGTCGTGATCGGCACGTTCATTGGCGCGATCACCGCGTACTATGGGGGCTTTGTAGATACGTTCTTTATGCGATTGGCCGACGTCTTCATTCTCTTCCCCCTGGTCTCGTTCTTGATCGTGCTCGGCTCGATGATCGAGCTGACGCTCATCAAGCTCGCGTTCGTCTTGGGGATTCTCTATGGCTTTGGGCAGATCACTGTGATCTTGAAATCCCAAGCATTGGCTGTGAAGGTGAAGCCCTATATCGAAGCGGCTAAAGTTGCCGGCGGTGGGCACTTCCACGTGATCTTCCGCCATATCATCCCCAATCTGTTGCCCCTCTCGTTCCTCTATATGATGTTCAATGTCACTGGGGCGATCTTCTCCGAGGCGGCTCTGTCGTTCTTTGGGCTGCTGCCGGGGATCAAAGTCAGTTGGGGGATTATGATCGACTCCGCCCACAGTGGCGGCTACATCTTAGGGGGACGGTCCTTCCAAAATTGGTGGCTGTGGATGCCCCCTGGCGTAGCGATCACTCTGCTCTGTTCGGCGTTCTATCTTGTAGGCCGCGGCTTGGACGAAGTCGTCAACCCGCGCCTGCGCAAGAGGTGAGACCGTGACGACGCTGACAACATATCCCGTTCTGCAAGTCGAAAATTTGACGATGCACTACACCACCCGCAAGGGGGCAGTCAAAGCCGTCGAGAACGTGAGCTTCTCCCTCGATAAGGGCGAAGCCTTGGGGCTTGTAGGGGAGTCTGGTTGCGGCAAGACGTCCGTGGCGTTGACGCTCTTGCGCTTGCTTCCAGAGAATGCGAAGTTCTTGGGAGGGCACGCCTACTTCTTCCGAGATGGCTCTGACGAAGCCCACGCGCGCCGCGCCGTGGGCAAGCCCGTAAAAATCTTAGTAGACGGGCAAGGGTACCAAGGGCGCCTGCTGGAACTTGGCCGATCGGAGATCGTACTCGAGGCTCATATGGACGGACGGACTCAGCCAGTGCGCCTCGGTCGGGATCAGATCGCGCGCCTTGGTGTTGATCTCACAGCGCTCAGCGACGAAGAGATGCGCCCCATCCGATGGAAGGGCATCTCGATGATCTTTCAAGCAGCAATGAATTCGCTGAACCCCGTCTATAGAGTTGGGGATCAGATCATCGAAGCGATGCAGGCACACATGCCCATCTCTGTGCCCGAGGCGCGGGAGCGCGTCGCCCAGCTCTTTCAGCTAGTTGGCTTAGACCGCCAATTGATGGACCGCTACCCTCACGAATATTCTGGAGGCATGAAGCAGCGCGCTGTCATTGCGATGGCGCTCGCGTGCGATCCCGATATTATTATCGCGGACGAGCCGACGACGGCTCTTGATGTCATCGTCCAAGATAAGATCTTGCGCGAGATGCGCCAAATTCAGAAGAAGCTCAATATGAGCATGATCTATATTTCGCACGACATCGCCGTCATCGCCGAGGTCGCCGACAAGGTTGGGGTGATGTATGCGGGGGGTCTAGTTGAGTTTGGGCCTTCAGAAGCGATCTTTAAGAGTCCCGTCCATCCGTACACCAAAGCCCTCATGTCGGCTTTTCCGTCTATCAAGGGGGAGAAGGTAAAGCTGACGGCGCTGCCTGGGGAGCCCCCAGACTTAATTAAGCCCCCTTCTGGCTGTCGGTTCCATCCCAGGTGCCCCTATGCCACGGAGATCTGCGAGCGCGAGGTGCCACAGTTTATCGAACACAAGCCCAAGCAGTATGCAGCTTGTTGGAATCCCTTAATGTGATTAGAATTAGAGTAGGTGATCGCGGTGGCATTACAAGTACAGACCAAGACGGAAACCCTGGTACGCGTGGAGCACTTGCGCAAGCTCTACCCTGTGGCCACGGGAGTCTTCGCGCGAGCACGAAGCTTCATCCACGCGGTGGACGACGTCAGCTTTGATATTAATCGTGGTGAGATCTTCGGGCTCATCGGGGAATCTGGGTGCGGCAAGACCACCACAGGGAAGCTGCTCGTGCGGCTCATCGACCCCACCTCGGGCCATATCTATATGCGTGTCTCCAGTGATCCCTCCACAGACTCCCAAGGGGAGCAGTTTGTAGACATCGCAACTTTAGAGGGACGGGCGCTCAAGGAATTTCGCCGCAACGTCCAGATGATCTTTCAAGATCCCTATGAATCGCTTAATCCCCGCATGACGATCTTCGATATTGTCTCCGAGCCGTTGAGCATCCATAGGATCGGCACCGTCTACGAGCGTGAGGAGCGCGTAGCGGAACTCTTGAGCTTAGTGGGCTTGACGCCTCCGGAGAGCTTTCTCTTTCGCTATCCTCATGAGCTGTCGGGTGGGCAGCGCCAGCGAGTCGCTATCGCTCGAGCGATGATCTTAAACCCTAGCTTCATCGTCGCCGATGAGCCTACGTCAATGTTGGACGTTTCCATCCGCACCGGCGTCATGAACTTGATGCTCGATCTGCGTGAGGAGTTTGGGATCAGCTATCTCTATATTACCCACGATCTTGCGGTCGCGCGCTACATGTGCGATCGCATCGCCGTGATGTACTTGGGGAAGATTGTCGAGCTTGGGCCCACCGAAGAAGTCATTCAGAATCCCCTTCATCCCTACACCCGCGCGCTGATCTCAGCTGTACCCATCCCCGATCCCACAGTCGAGCGCCAGCCCATCGAGATCAAGGGCGGGGTGAGCAAGCCCATCGATCCCGCGCCGCGCTGTCGCTTCTACGAACGCTGCCCCATCGCCACCGACCGCTGCGCTCGCGAGGACCATCCCCCCTTGGAAGATAAGGGCAACGGCCATCTTGTCGCGTGCTATGAGATCTGAAAGACGATCGTGGCTAGAAATAGTGGGGGTCAGCCTCCTTGGAGTGCTGCTCCTCATTTCGTTAGTGTTGCTCTTCTTAACCGAGCAAAGCTATGCGGCCTTCCGCCAGCTGCTCCAAGGGATTCAATTTACTGTCGAGCTCACAGATTTTGAGCAAGTTGCTCCCCAGCAAGCTCACTTGCGCTGGATCGTCACCGTGACGATCCCCAATCTCAAGACCCCTGCATCGTTGGAGCTAGTAGATTGGCACGTGCGCAGTGCTGATGGGAGTATGCATCTGGGCTACTACACAACTGGAGAGATTCAGATCACGTTGGCGTCGGTTACAAAAGTCCCTGTAGAAGCCGTGATCGAGGGGCCGAACTTTGAGGAATTGCAACAGATCCGAGAAGCCTCTGAGGGGGCGTTGCTCTTTCAAGGGATGGCACGGCTGCGGTTTCGGTTGCCTCGAGGGGAAGAGATCAAAATAATCCCTGTCGTTGGTGTCTTCACGCTTCCTGAGGGTGAGGAATGAAGCTTCTTCGATGGCTTGTACTTGCCCTTATGGCCGGGGTGGCTGCGGGAGCAAGTTCCGCTCTGCAGGCAGAGGAGTTCCTGAAGTTTTCCCCTGTTTCGAGTAGTATCTCGTATGTGCTCGTTGCTCTCGTGGGATTCAGCATAGGCTTGCTGGTCAGAGAGGTGCAAGAGGGCCTCATTATGGCGCTCTCTATCACTCTTGTGGGCGTGATCACGATCTTCCTTGCGCTCTATCTACCCAACGTAGAGATTGTGGCGACGGCTCCAGAATTGATCTTGCGCTCGGTTTGGTGGGGGGGCCTCTCGACCTTCTTCTTAACGATTATCGGGATGGTCGTGGGGCGGATTCTCTCTGGAGAATAGCTTCAAAAGCAAACGCTCCAGAGGGCGCCTCAGCTTGGCCCACACGGAGTCCGATGGTGGACTGACTGGAGCGACCAAGATCGCATAGAGCCCCGCGCGCTTCGCTCCCCAAATGTCCGTAAAGAGCTGATCCCCGATCATGACCGTCTGCGCGGGTGAGCTGCGCAAGAGCGTGATGAGCTGCTCATACCCATGAGTTCTGGGCTTGCCCGCGCGCCACACTACTGGCCACGTCCCCAGCTGAGCTTTTAACAGTAGGCGATCTTCCCCGCTGTCGTTGCTGAGAAATCCCACGGCAAAGCCCGCGGCTTCTAAGCGGTGCAAGAGCGCCTGCACGTCCTCTGAGATCCGGGAACACCCCCACTCCCCAAGGGTGTTATCTATATCGAAGACGAGCGCCCGATAGCCCGCGCGGCGCAAGCGTTCATAGTCAATCTCGTACACCGAAGAGCAGATCTCATCAGGGCGGAGGGTATGGAGCAAGCGCGTCACGGCTCGATCACGATCTCCCCAATAGCGACGTACTGGCGCAGCGTTTGCAAAAGGCTTTGAACCTCTGGCCAGAAATCCGGGGCGACATAGTTTTTATAGTACAGTTTCCCCTGGATGAGCTTCACGTCTCGGCGGGGATTGACCTTGTGATCGAAAGCCTTGAGGGCGCTATCGAAGAAATGCACATCTTCTTCGGGAAGCTCTACATAGACTATTAGAGCTTCTTGGGGGGGCGGGGGCAGATCACTCAGATCGAGCATGGCCGTCAGTGAGTCTCTTCTCGATCTCTTGAGCGAACTGAGCGTTGACGCGCTTGAGGGCGAGCTCTGGGTCGAGTTGGAGCTCCCGGGCGCGCGCCACTATCTCAAAGAGCAGAGCCCCAAGACGGTGCTCATCGGGTTCGGCAAGCAACGCTGCAACAGTTGGCGAAGGCCGCACAGAGAGCTCTTTGTTGGATTGTGCCGCGCGCTCCTGTAATTTTCGGGCTTCGATCAGAGCCGGGAGCGCTGGTGCCACTGATAAGCGTCTCCCTTCGCGACGCTTGATCTCCTCCCAGCGCTCTTTGATCTGCTCGACGTCTTTTGGAGATTCTGTGCCGAAGACGTGCGGATGCCGCCGCACAACCTTCTCATAGATTCCCCGAAGCACATCGTGCAGGGTGAACTCCTTTTGCTCTTGGGCGATCTGCACATGGAAGGCTATGTGTAATAAGAGATCGCCGAGCTCGTCTTTGAGCTCGGCCATATCGTGAGACTCGATGGCCGCGACGGTCTCGTAGGCTTCTTCGATCAATAGATTTTTGAGGGAGTCATGGGTCTGGGCGCGATCCCAGGGGCAGCCGCGCTCGGAGCGCAGGTGCGCTACAAGCTCAACTAGCGAACGCAGCTCCAGCTCCGAGCGCGGCTCCATACTAATTTATTGTTGACAGGGGATCTGCGCCGGGCCCTTATTGATCCATTCGTTAATGAAGCCCTCAATGCGACTCTCGTCGTAGGACGGGAGCTTATCTATCCGCCCCCAGGCCGTGAGCGCGATCTGTTTGGGCTCAAGCTTCTCATACGGCGCGACGATCAGCCGACAGTATTTTTCGGCATGCTCGTTCTGCAGGCGCTTGAAGAGGTTTTCGAGCTGGGTGATGGTCGTCGCGTCGGTCTGGGGCCCGTACTGGATGAGCACGGCACCGCCGTGCAGTGCCCATACTTGGAGTTCTTCGACGATTGGCTCTTTGTGCACGCCGAAGGCGATCTCGCCCTCCATATACGCTCCTGACGTAGGTGGTGTCGAATTATAGGGCTCATGCTCTTGCCCCGGCGAGATCGCACGAGCTTCTTGGAGAGCCACGGGCATGCCGGGCTTGTCGTCGCTCCATTTGCCCGTCACTTCGTAGAGCATCTGGGCGACTTCTGTGGCTCTATAAGCGGGGTCTTCGGCCTTGAGCTTTTCGAGCTGCTCGCGCATATCGACGATCTTCTGCTGCTCTTTGGCAATAACCGCCAACTGATAAAGTGCCTCGAGGCCGTCGTCGCCGAGTTTGCCCGTCGAGCCCACCAACGAGCGCTCGGCCTCCAAAATCTTCTCATAGAGATTCTTCTTCTGGTCTGGGGTCGTGGCTACAGCCAAGCCGGACTTATAGTGATTCTTGGCTTGCTCATACTCTGCCCGGCCCACAGCGACGTCCCCAAGCCCAATATACGCATTGAGGGCTTGCTCTGGGGTCGGCCCTTGCTCCAAGATCGCCGTGTAGTGTCGCACGGCAGACTCGAAGATATACTGCTTCTGATAGTGTTTCGCGAGCTGGAAGCGCGTATCGAAGTCTTTAGGATCAAGCTCAACGATGCGCTCCCCCAGCTGCTCGCGCAGCTCCGCGGCAGCAGTGCGCTTGAACCCCTCTCGATAGTTCTTCAATGCTTCGTCGGTCTGCCCCTGCTGGCGCTGGACATCCCCTAAAGCTAGATACGCTTCAGCTAAGTACGGCGACTCCTTGATCACTTGGCTGTACTGCTTCATCGCTTCATCAAGATCGTTGAGCGCTTCATAAGCCCGCCCGAGCTTCAACCGCACGTTGGGGTTATTTTGGAGCTTAAGGGACTCTTTGTAGAGCTCGACGGCGCGCTGGGGATCGCCCTTCTTAAGGGCGATATCAGCGAGAGCCGTCACTAGCCGTGGATCGTCATAGCCCGTGCGGGCTTTCTCCTGCTCGCGCAGCTCTGTGTAGAGCGCTTCGGCTTTGTCCCACTCTTCTAGGCCAAAATACGCCTCGGCCATCTTCTGCTTCACCACGCGGATCGCGTCTTTATCTTTGGTCGGATCGAGATGCTCGAGGGCTTTCTGATAGTATTCCAAAGCGACCGCGTAATTCTTGAGGGACATCATCAAGTGCCCATAGAGCCGGAGCGGGCCCGGATCAGCCGGAGCAAGCTCGGTGGCCCGCTTGGTTATCTTGATAGAGTCTTGGATGCTCTGCTGGTCGCCTTCGGTGAATAGAAAGAGCCCGTACTGATAGTGCGCTTGGGGATTGTCGGGATCGAGCGCGATCAATTGATCATAGAAGCTGCGGTCCCCTCCCGCGCCCTTCGCGGTCTCCAACAAGTGTTGCACGGCCTTCTGGCGGTATTCTTTCATCTTCTGTTCGAGCTCTTGGAGCTTCGCTTCTTTGTCCTCGACGCCCTCTTGCTTTTCGAGCTCGGCCTTCTCTTGTTCAGCTTGACGCAGCTTCACTTGATAGAGCCGGGCAATATAGTAATCGAGATATTTGCCCAGCTCATCGTCTGCGGGCAGCGAGCCCTCTTGTAAAAGCTTCTCGTACGCGGCGATCGCCTCGTCAATCTTCTCTTGTTGCTCAAGCTGATAGGCGGCGATGAGCGGCAAGCGCAGCTCGATCCGCGCTGAGGCTTTGGCTTGCTTGAGCCAAGCGTCAAATCTCTCGACGCGCTGGCGCACCCGGTAGTCGCTCGCGATGGACTCTCTCACGGTGGCGAAGCTCTTGCGGTCCTCCAGGCGGACGAGCCAGAGCCCCTGAGCTGTCTGGATGAGATCGCTGATCTGCCCGACTTGGAGCTGAGCGAGAGCATCCTGCAGCTCCTTGGGCAAGTCCGTCAGGGTGAGATAGCCCATATCGCCGTTGCGGTCTTTGAATTCCGGGTCTTGAGAATATTCCCTGACGATATCGAAGAAGTTGGCGCCTTCGACTCTGAGTTTATCTTTGGCTTCCTGGAGGCGCTTGCGAGCCGCGATGAGCTCGTCCTCTGGGGCATCGGGCGCGATGGGGATGAATATTCTGCTTAAGCGAACTCTTTCTAAGAAGTTCCCCTGCTTGGCCGCTTCGAGCCATTGGGTCATAAGAGCGTCCTCGCGTTCGCGCACCCAGTCGCGGCGCACATCGGACTGCGCTTGCTCAAACGTGCGCACGCGCTTATCTTCGACTTTGATGAGATGGAACCCATACCGAGTACGCACCGGCGCGCTTACCTTCCCAATATCGAGGGCGAACGCAGCATCCTCGAACTCCTTCACCATGACGCCCTTGCCAAACCATCCCAGATCGCCGCCGTTCTCAGCGTTGCTCGTGTCTTCTGAGTACTTTTTCGCAAGCTCTGCAAAGTCTGCCCCTGAATCTAACTGTTTTTTGATCTCTTCGATCTTCTTCTTCGCTTGAGCAACTTGCTCTTCTGGGGCGTCCTCATCCACCTTGATTAAGATGTGCCGCGCCTTGACTTCGAGGGTCGCGTATTTGTCTCGATTCTTCTCAAAGTATGCCTGCAGCTCGGCTGTGGATGGTTGTAGATACCCTAAGAGATCATTGATATAGCGTGTCTTGTTCTGCTCGATGAATTCTACGAGCGCTTGATCGGTCACTTCGATGGGCCCCACGACCGCTTCCTCAAGGGCTTCTTCCTTGAGCCGCGCGGCCACTTGATCGCGGATGAGCCGCTGATAAGCGGGCAGGGAGCTGCCTTGCTCCTTGAGAATACGAGCGAGCTCTTTTTCGTCAATGCCGTAGCGTTGACGCAGCATCAGCAAGAAATTCTCATACTCTTGTTTGTAGCGCTCATCGAGCTTCTTTGCTGAGACGCTGATGCCGCGCTTGCGGCTCTCTTGCTCTTTTATAGTCTTTTCTATGAGGCGATCGATCGCTTGGGCGCGCCATTGCAGCTTGCGATACGCCCCATCTGGCCGCCCCTCGAGGGTCTTCTCGATCTCTGGAGTAAACTGGCGCTGTTCGTTGAGAATCTCTTGATAAGCTTGCTCGTACTTCTGTTTGCTAATCTTCTCTCCGTTGACGACGAGCACGACGTCTTCTTCTTTAGGGACATTTCGCGCACCAGGATCGAACGCCACCGGCGAGAAGACCACTATTGCCCCGAACACGAAGCTGATGACTACTGCCCAGATCACGTACTTTCCGTATTTCTCGACGAGCTTGCGTACCGTGTGCATCTCCGTTCACCTCGGATGAAATAAAGAGAGATTCTACCGATTTCCTCTAGCCCTTGGTATCACTGTATAATAAACCCTGAGGGGTGATCTGTCAAGCGATGCGCGCGATCGCTTTTGGGCTTCTGACAATGAGTCTCTTTGGTGCTTGGGGCATCAGCCAGCCCATAACTATAGTCGCCATAGACGCCGGGCACGGCGGCGACGATACCGGCGGCATCGGCATAGACGATCTCTATGAAAAAGAGATCGTGCTGAAGATCGCGCATCTGATCGCCTTGGAAGCTCTGAGCTTTCCCCATATGAAAGTGATCTTGACGCGCAGCGACGATCGCTCTCTGCCTCCTGCCGAGCGCATCGCTGCCGCCCAAGGAGCCCATTTCTATATCAGTCTCCATTTAGGTTTCTCCTACGATCCGCGCGCGCGAGGCATCACGGCGCTTGTGCCTACAAACGCCAAGAGCTCTTCGATAACTCTTGCGGAAGCGCTCCGCCTCAGGCTGATCGCGGCCACTCGCACGCTCGATAGGGGCACCCACGTGGCTCCCTTGTGGCTGCGCCGGCTTCCTATCCCCGCCGTTCAGCTCAACCTGGGCTTTCTCACAAACCCCGAAGAAGCACGAAAGCTCGCGCAGTTAGCGTATCAGAGGCGCATAGCGCGAGCGATCCTCGAGGGCCTCAACGACTTTATTCGCTCGAAGTGACCCACATCAGCCGTGCCAAGTCCGCCCCGTCACCCTGACGCGGGGGCAGCTTCAACACCCGTGTGTAGCCCCCGTTTCTTCCAGCAAATTTTGGCGCGACTTCCGCAAAGAGCTTATCTGTGAGATCAGGGTCTTGGAGCACCGCAAACGCTAAGCGCCGGGCTTGTAAATCGTTCCGCTTGGCCCAGGTGATCAGGCGTTCGGCCAAGCGCGCGCTCTCCTTGGCGCGCGCTACGGTCGTATCTACTTTGCCGTGCTCAATGAGTTCCTTCACAATATTAGCTAAGAGCGCCTTCCGATGGGCAGGCGCTCGATTGAGCTTGCGAAATTTCTTGCGATGCCACATGAGACATCAACTCCGTTTCACAGACTCCTTCAGATGATACCCGAGCTCCTCCACACGCTCGATGACCTTCTGCAGGGTTTTTTCGCCAAAGCCGTGGATATCCCTGAGCTCTTCTTTCGATTTTTGCAGAAGGTCTTTCAAGGTGATGACCCCTTTGGTCTCGAGGAGATTGCAGGCGCGCTTGTCGAATTGCAACTCTTCTAAGCGTTTGTTGAGCTCCTCGGGTTCGAGGGGCACCGGCTCCGCCGCCCCAAACGACACGGTGAAGAGCTCCAAATGGCTGATGAGGATCTGCGCGGCTTGCTGCACGGCTTCATCGGGGCGGACGCCTCCGTTGGTCTCGACCTCCAATAGCAGCCGATCGTAGTCGGTGCGCTCCCCTACGCGCGTCGGCTCCACTTTGAAATTGACGCGCTTGACCGGGGAGAAGTCCGAGTCCACCGCGATGATCCCCAGGGGCATATCCCCTCGCTTGTTGCGCTCCGCCGGCCGATACCCCACCCCAGGCTCTACCTCCATGTCCACGACCAATCGCCCATGGGGCGCGACCGTGGCGATCACATGATCGGGGTTCATCACTTCTAATCCCTTAGGAAGCTCTAAATCCCCAGCGCGCACCACCCCAGCCCCCTCATGCTGAATATAGACGTGCTTGGGCACTCCATCCGTTAAGCGAAACGCGATCTCCTTGAGGTTGAGAATGATCTCCAAGATGCTCTCTTTGACGCCCTCGATCGTGTCGTATTCATGATATTTGCCCTCAAAGCGCACCCGTGTGACGGCTGCTCCGGGAATAGAAGAGAGCAGAACTCGCCGCAACGCGTTCCCTATCGTCGTGCCATAGCCGCGTTCCAGCGGCTCGACCACAAAGAGCCCCCGATAGGGGGTTAAGCTCTCAACTTTAATCTTCGGCTTCACCAGCTCTGCCCGCATAGTCCCCTTTCTCAGCGCTTACCGCGAGTAGAACTCGACAATGAGCTGCATCTGCAGCTTGTGCTCCAGCTGATCGACCTTGGGGCGATCAATGATTTGAATGCGCCCGTCAGTCCGAGCGATCCACGCCGGAACAGTTCCGCGCCCTTTCGCCTCTACGAGGGCCTTGATCCCAGGCTTCTGGGCGGAATTGGGCTTGAGAGTAATGATATCCCCCGGGCGAACCAAGAACGACGGGATATTGACGCTGCGATCGTTGACGAGAAAGTGCCCATGAGTGACCAATTGTCTTGCTTGATCCCGTGAGGTCGCCAATCCCGCCCGATAGATCACATTATCCAAGCGTCTCTCTAACAACTCGAGCAAGAAGTCCCCGGTGACGCCCTTGACGCGCTTAGCCCGCTCGACGTAGCGCCGGAACTGCTCCTCGCGCAGCCCGTAGATTCTCTTAGCCTTTTGCTTCTCGCGCAGGCGGATCCCATATTGACTGAGCTTGCCAAACTTGCGCTGGTGCATCCCCGGCGCGTAGGGCCGCCGCTCCACGGGGCACTTCTCCGTGTAACACTTCTCGCCCTTGAGGAAGAGCTTCTCTCCCTCACGTCGGCATAAGCGACACTTCGGTCCTGTGTACCGTCCCATAGAGTTCACCGCTTCCGTTCTGAGCTGTGCGATACTGGGGTCACGTTCTTGACGTCTTCTACGCGGATGCCGGAGCCCTTGAGCGTATTGACGACAGCATTGCGCCCCTGGCCCGTGCCGTTGATGGTCACGATCACGCTTCTTATGCCAAGCTCGCGCATCTTCGCCAAGAGGGACTCGCACGCAAGCTGAGCCGCATAGGGGGTGCCCTTCTTGCTCCCCTTGAAGCCGCGCGTGCCCGGGCTGGCCCACGCCAAGACGTGCCCATCTAAATCGGTCAACGTCAAGATCGTGTTATTGAATGTTGAATGCACATGGAGCCGTGCGCGATCGACTTTGCGGGCCACGCTCTCACCTCACTTGCGCTTGCCGGCCTTGGCCGGGCGCGGGCCCTTCCAAGTTCGGGCGTTGCTGCGCGTCTTCTGGCCACGCACCGGCAATCCCACCGTGTGCCGCACGCCTCGATAACATTTGATCATCTTCAACCGCGCAATATCGTTCTGGACCTTGCGGCGCAGGTCGCCCTCCACTTGATATTTCGTCTCGATCTCCTTGCGCAGGGCAGTGATCTCCTGCTCCGTGAGATCCCGGACCTTCTTGCCCAGATCAATCCGAGTCTCGTTGAGGATCCGCTGCGCCAACGGGCGCCCAATCCCGTAAATATACGTGAGCGCAATATCAATGCGCTTATTGCTTGGCAGATCCACTCCAGCGATTCTTGCCATCTCAATCTCCCTCCTTTAGCATCCCTGCCGCTGCTTGTGCTTGGGATTCTTACAGATCACCATCACGCGCCCGCGGCGCCGAACAATCTTGCACGAATCGCACATCTTCCTCACGGAGCTCCGCACTTTCATAAAGATCCTCCTACTCTCGATAGACGATCCTGCCGTGGCTGAGGTCGTAGGGCGAAAATTCCACGTGTACTTTGTCCCCGGGGAGGATCTTTATGTAATTCTTTCGGATCCTCCCGGAGATATGGCAGAACGCTTCCGTGCCGTCTTCAAACCGCACACGGAACATCGAACCGGGGTACGCCTCGATCACCTCACCACGACGCTTGATAAACTCTCCTTTGCCAATAAGTCCCTCACCTCGATGACACCCGCTCGAAGACCCCTATGCCAAGGAGCTCCGGCTCTGCTCCCCAGCGAATCCGGACCATCGCTTCAAAGTGAGCCGCAGCCGTCGCTCCCGGGGCCACCGCGGTCCAACGATCCTCTTGGACTTCTATCTCAATAAGATCTTTCCCACTGTTGGCGACCATGGGCTCGATGCAGATGACTAAGCCATCCCGGAGCAAGGGTCCCTGCCCCGGTGTCCCATAATTGGGCACCTGGGGCTCTTCGTGCATCTGGCGGCCGATCCCATGGCCCACGAAATTCGTCACGATCGACAGCCCGCGACTGTTCACATAGCGCTGAATGGCATGGGCGATATCGCCCACGCGGGCCCCCCCACGCGCGGCACGGATGCCCTCGAAGAGGGCCTCCTGGGCCGTCTGCACCACGAAGAAGTCCTCCGAGTTGCGTGGGGCGTCCTCTATTATAACAGTTGTTGCCAGGTCTGCACAAAACCCCCGCCGCACCATGCCAATGTCAATGGAGAGCACATCCCCTGGGCGAAGGACTCGATCTTGCCGGGGGATGCCGTGGACGACCTCGGCGTTGAGCGACGTGCAGATATTCGCCGGATAGATATCTCTTCCCACACGATAGCCCTTGAACGCCGGGCGGCCCCCAACTTCTGTGATCAACTGCGCAGCAAGCGTGTCTAAATACAGTGTGGAGACTCCTGCGCGCGCCTCCTCGACCAGGCGCTGCAAGATATCTTGGAGGAGCTGAGCGTTCTCGCGCAAGATCTCGATCTCTGCGGGGCTCTTGAGCTTGATAGCCATACAGATCACTCGAGCGCCTGTTGGGCCGCGCGATAGACCGACTCGATATCGCCGCTGGCGTCAATCTCCCGAAGGACATTGCGCTTTTTATAGAACTCGAGCATGGGGCCGATCTCGCGAGCATATTGGACATCGATGCGCCTGTGGATCACTTCCGGGGTATCGTCGGAGCGTTGGACGAGGGCGACTCCGCAGATATCGCACAGAGTATCGTTGTGGGGCGGGCTTGAGAGAAGATTATACACGCGCCCACAGTGAGGACAGACGCGGCGCGCGCTCAACCGCCGAATGATCTCCTCCCGATCGAGCCGAAAGTGCAGGGCTCGCTCGACCGCGGTCACGCCCTCTAAGATTTCTGCTTGTTTGAGATTGCGGGGGAAGCCGTCGAGCACAAAGCCCGGGGCCCCCTGCACTCTCTTGCGGATCATCTCCGCGACTAAGTGATCTGGGACGAGCTCGCCCCGGTCCATGAAGCTTTGCGCTTGCATGCCCAACTCCGTGCGATTCTGGACCTCGCTGCGCAAGAGATCCCCTGTGGAGATATGGGGGACGCCAAGCCACGCCGCTAAACGTACGGCTTGGGTTCCCTTGCCCGATCCTGGAGGCCCTAACAGCACAATCCGTCGCGCAGTCATAGCTTATATGCGCCGCCCTAGGCCCCCCTTGGCGATCAAGCTCTCGTAGCGGCGCTCGACCAGGTGCGCCTCGATCTGCTTGATCGTATCTACGCCCACGCCCACCACAATGAGCAGCGACGTGCCCCCTAAGAAGAAGGCCGTCAGCCCGCTCATATTAGTTATAATCATGGGGAGCAGCGCGATGATGATCAAAAAGAGCGCGCCGATGAAGAGCAATTTGCTCTGGACAGACTCGATGAAATCAGCAGTAGGCTTGCCGGGGCGAATCCCTGGCACAAACCCCCCCCACTTGCGCAAATTCTCCGCCAAATCTCTGGGATTGAAGACGATCGCGCTGTAAAAATACGTGAAGAAGAAGATGAGAATCGCCGTCAAGATCATATAGAGCGTATGCCCGCGTGACAGATCGATCGCGAGCCAGTTCAAGAAATCCCCCATGACGTTCATCCAATCACGCGCGGAAGCCCGGACAAACGTGATGCCGCGCACTACCGCTGTTTGGCCTACCCCGTTCAAAGGGATGAGGGTATCAGGAGTCTCCCCAACGGAGATCTTCTTGGGGTTGTCAGGAGCTCTATCGGGTTCGACGGGGATGATGAGATGGCTGCTTTGTGTCTGGGCCGAGCCGGGCTGCTGGCGGTTGAGCGCCTCCGCGATGGCCGCAGCGACCTGTTCGCTCGTTTGGTTTGGTGCCAGGGAGATCTGCACGAGCTGGCCATCTACTTTCACGAAGAGATCCCCCTCTTGGCTCTCCCCAGAGATCTCTAGGGCGATGCGGCGCTCCGCGATCATATTAGTAATTACGTTGTTGCTCTCGAGAAACTGAAAGATTGTTTGCGGGATGGCCAGCAGGGCTACAGCAAAGATGATGGGAATAACACCACCCTGATTGACTTGCAAGGGCAAGAACGTGCTGTGCCCGCCGTAGACGCGCCCCTTGACCATGCGCTTGGCGTACTGAATGTCAATGCGCCGCGCCCCAAGCTGGACCATGACTACCCCCGCCGTGACCAGAACGTAGATGGCCAAGAGCAACGGCAACCACAGGGCATTCATGGGATTGGGGTTGCTGGTCACTTCGCCCCAGAGTGTCGCAAAGTATCTGGGGTAGTCTGCTAAGATTCCCACCATAATCAGCATGGAAATACCCCGTCCGATGCCGTTCTCCGTGATGCGCTCGCCCAGCCACATCAAGAACATCGTTCCGGTGGTGAGCGCGACAATCGAGATGAACATAAACCCCAAGAAGCTTTGGCCGGGCTGCACAAGCCCTGGCGTACTATAGATGAGATAGCTGGTGCCGGCGGCTTGGATGAACGCCAGCCCCACCGTCGCATAGCGCGTGATCTTGTTAATCACGCGCCGCCCTTCTTCCCCTTGCTCTTGAAGCTCTTTGAGTTTCGGGATAACAGCGACGAGCAAGCTTAAGATAATCGAAGCGTTGATATACGGGATGACGCCCAAGGCGAAGATCGAGAAGCGCTCGAGCGCCCCTCCCGTAAAGGCGCGCAAGAACTGCCCGAGCTGACCAAGCTGCTCCAGGAAGAGCTTAATCTGCTCGGGGTTGACCCCCGGCACGGGGATCCACGCCCCCAACCGAAAGACAATGATCACACCGAGGGTGAAGAGAATTCGCTTGCGGACCTCAGGAATGCGAAATGCCTCAAATAAACCTTCAGTCATAGCTCACTTCCCTGATGCCTTCGGCGCTTGCTTGGCTTTCTCTTCTGGGGTTTCCTGGGGGAGCAGGGAGATCACTTGGCCTCCCGCGGCAAGGATCTTCTCCTTGGCGCTCTCGCTGAATTTATGCGCCTTCACAATGAATCTTTTTGAGAGCGGGCCGTCACCGAGGATCTTCACGCCATTGCGGTACTTCTTAATGAGCCCGCGCTCTTTGAGGGCCTTGGGAGTGATCTCCGCTCCGTCGGGGAAGACCTCGTTGAGTTGGCCGACGTTCACGAATGCGTAGCTCTTTCGTAGAGGATTTTTAAATCCGCGTTTGGGCACGCGCTTCCATAGCGGAGTCTGGCCCCCCTCGAAGGCCGGGGGCATCCGATAGCCTGAGCGTGCCGTCTGCCCCTTCCCTCCGCGGGTCGAGTACGTCCCGTGTCCGGAAGCATTGCCCCGTCCGACGCGCTTGGGCTTCTTGACACTCCCCGGGGTGGGCCGCAGATCGCTGAGCTTCATTGCAGGACCTCCTCGGGCTTCTTGTCGCGGAGCCGCGCGACCTCTTCCAGAGTCCGCAGCCGCCTCAGCCCATCCAGAGTCGCTTTCGCGAGCGTCAATGGGTTCGTCGATCCTTGGGCTTTCGTCAGAATATCTTTGATGCCCGCAAGGCGACAGATCGCTCCCACTGTGCCCCCCGCGATGACCCCTGTGCCAGGGAATGCTGGCTTGAGCAGCACCCGTGAGGCCTTGAACTCCCCCCAGATCTCATGGGGGATCGTCCGATCCTCCACGAGGGGCACTTGGATGATATTGCGCTTGGCATCGCGGATCGCTTGTTGGATCGCTGAGGGGACCTCGCGGGTGTTCCCCTTGCCCAGCCCGATCCGCCCCTTGCCATCGCCGATGACGACCACGGCACGGAAACTGAGATTCTTTCCGCCCTTGGTGACCTTGGCTACGCGTCGCAGATCGATGACTTCGTTCTCGAACTCCTCACGGCGCTCGCCGCCACGTGCTCGTGCCATGCTCTTCCTCCCTTAAAATTTCAGTCCGGCTTTACGACTCGCTTCCGCAAATGCCTTGACTACCCCATGATAGGGGTAGCCGGCCCTATCGAAGACTACAGTCGTAATGCCCTTGGCTAAAGCGCGCTCCGCTAATACCCTCCCCAAGACCTCAGCGGACTTGACCGTCCCGCCCTTGAGCTGAAGATCCCTCTCGACCGTGCTGGCGGCCACGAGCGTCCGCCCCACGGTATCATCAATGATCTGGGCATGCAAATGCTTCAAGCTCTTGTAGATGCACAGGCGCGGACGCTCCGGCGTCCCAAAGATCTTCTTTCGGATTCGGTAATGCCGCCGCCGTCGTCTCTCATTGCGACTGACAGAACTGATCATGGAGAACTCACCCGGCCTTCGCCCCGCCGGCCCCACCGGCGAGCTTGCCCGCCTTGCGCCGGATCTGCTCGTCTTTGTAGCGAATCCCTGTGCCCTTGTAGGGCTCGGGCTTGCGCAGGCTCCGGATCTCCGCAGCGACTTGTCCTACTAACTGCTTATCTGGGCTTGTGAGAATGATCTCAGTTTGGTCCTTCACTTCGGCCTTGACGTTCTCCGGGAGCTTATAGACCACAGGGTCATGAAAGCCGATCTCTAAGACTAAATCTCTCCCTTGGAGCTTGGCTCGATAGCCCAAGCCCACAAGCTGTAAGATCTTCGTGTACGGCTGCTGAACTCCCCGAACCATGTTGGCCAGGAGTGCCCGATAGAGCCCATGCCGCGCTTTGAATTCTTTCTCATCGCCCTTGCGCGTGACGACGATCGCCCCGTCGCTCATAGCAATGCTCACGTAGTCGGGCTCATAGCGCTGCACGAGCTTGCCGGCCTTGCCCTCAACGATGACCCGATCAGCTTCGATCGTCACTTTGACGTCTTTAGGGACGGGAATGGGCTGCTTCCCAATTCGTGACATAGCTACCACACCTTGCACAGCAGTTCTCCGCCGACGCGCTTAGCGCGCGCTTGTTTGCCGGTGAGCACGCCCGCGGGGGTGCTCAAGATCGCGATCCCTAGACCGCTGCGCACGCGCGGGATCTCATCAACTCCCACATAGACGCGCCGCCCGGGCTTTGAGACGCGCTCGATCCCCTCAATGACGGGGTCCTTGCCCCGCTTCCCTTTGTACTTCATAATAATGACCAAGTCGCGCTTCTTCTCGCCCTCAACGCGGTAGTCTTGAATAAAGCCCTCTTCTTTGAGGATCCGCGCGATCTCCGCCTTAATATTCGAGTGCGGCACGCGCACCTCGCGCAGCGCGCGCATGTTCGCATTCCGAATAGCTGTCAGCATATCAGCAATGGTGTCCATAGAGCTCCCTCACCAGGTAGCCTTGCGCACCCCGGGCAACTCCCCCCGATGCGCCTTGGCGCGAAAGCACAAGCGACAGAGCCCAAAATCCCGAATGAAGCCCCGCCGCCGCCCACAGATGCTGCACCGATTGTACCGGCGCGCCGAGAATTTCATGGGCTTGGCTAGCTTCGCTCTCCATGCCGTCTTTCCCATCGATTATCCCCCTTAACTTAATCGCGGAAGGGCATCCCTAACGCCTTCAGCAGATAATACCCTTCCCGATCGGTCTTCGCTGTCGTGACAATACAGATGTCCATCCCTTGCACCTTGGCGATCTGATCGTATTTAATCTCTGGAAAGACCAACTGATCACTTAACCCCAGCGAGAAGTTCCCGCGCCCATCAAATGAATCTGCGCTGACCCCGCGGAAATCGCGGATCGCCGGGAGCACGACATTGACGAGCTTCTCAAAGAACGCATACGCCCGCCGCCCCCGCAGCGTCACCATGCATCCCACGGGATCCCCTTTGGTGATCCCAAAGTCAGAGATGCTCTTCTTCGCCCGCGTCACTACCGGGCGCTGCCCAGTAATCATCATCAGATCGCGCACGCACCCCTCCAGCTTCTTGGGGTCGTCTTTGGCTTCTTTGATGCCCATGTTGATCACGATCTTCTCGATCTTGGGCACCTGCAGAATATTCTTATAATTCAATTCTTTCATGAGCTTGGGCACGATCTCCGTGCGATAGCGCTCATAGAGCATGCTCGGTCACCATCACGTGAAAGTCTTCTGGCACTGCTTGCACTGGCGCAGCTTCTCCCCAGATTCTGTGATCACAAAGCCGACTCGCGTCGGCCGATCGCATTCGGGGCAGATCAATAAGACATTGCTGATATCGATTGGGCCCTCTTGTTGCACGATCCCGCCTTCGCGATGCTTGGCGGAGGGCCGCAGGTGGCGCGTGATCATGCGCACACCCTTGACAATAATTCTACGCTCTTTGGGGAGGACCTGCAAGACTTCGCCCTCCTTGCCCTTGTCGTTCCCCGCGATCACCCGGACGATATCGCCCTTGCGAATCTTCTCCATTAGAGCACCTCCGGGGCGAGGGAGATAATCCGCACCATGCCCTTCTCGCGCAGCTCGCGGGGCACCGGGCCGAAGATGCGCGTCCCCAGCGGCTCCTTCGACGCGTTGATCAAGACTACGGCGTTATCGTCGAAGCGAATATAACTGCCGTCCTTGCGCCGATAGGGCTGGCGCGTGCGCACGATCACGCCCCTGACTACGGCCCCTTTGTCGATCTCGCTTGTGGGGATGCGCTTCTGCACCGAAGCCACCACGATATCCCCGATCTTTCCCCAGGCCCCGCTGGGCTGCCCCAAGACGGTAATGACTCGGACTTCCTTGACGCCCGAGTTGTCCGCCACTTTCAAGATACTGCGCACCTGGATCATCGTCCGATCCTCCCATTAGCGTTGGCCAGGACGGGCACGCTCCAACACCTCGACCAAGCGCCACCGCTTCAGCCGCGACAGCGGCCGCGACTCCACGATCTTCACCAGATCGCCCTCATGAGCTTGTTCGTGCTCATCATGGGCGTAGAACTTCTTGCGCTTGATATAATATTTTTTGTAGAGCGGGTGCTGCTCCAGCGTCTCCACCAGGACCGTGATCGTCTTGGCCATCTTGTCGCTGACGACCCGCCCGATCTTCTCGCGCTTCGGCATAGTCTCTACCCTCACTGTGTTCGCTCTCTCTGGAGTTGTCGCTCCCGCAAGATCGTCTTGACCCGGGCGATCTGGCGCTTGAGCTGCCCGATCAAGGCCGTGTTGTCTTGCTGCCCTGTGGCTACAGCAAAGCGCACGTTGAAGAGCTGGCGCTTGAGTTCGCGCTCCTTTTGCTTGAGCTCCTCATCGCTGAGCTCCCGGAGCTTCTGAGGTTTATCCATTATCGCTCACCGCCCAACTTGAGACGCTCCCGCAGGCGCGTCTTGATGGGTAACTTGTGGTCCACCAATCGCTGAATCTCCTCGGCCTTAGCCCGGTTGACCCCACTGATCTCAAAGAGGATCCGTCCCGGCTTGACGACCGCGCACCAGCCCACGGGATCCCCCTTCCCCTTGCCCATGCGCGTCTCTGCGGGCTTCTTGGTAATGGGCTTGTCGGGGAAGATTCTCACCCAAATCTTCGAGTTTTTGTCGAGCTCGCGCACCATGACGGTGCGGCAGGCTTCGATCTGCTGGGCCGTGATCCAGGCGGGCTCCAGCGCTTGAATCCCATAATCCCCAAAGGCGACCTCGGAACCCGCTATGGCTTTGCCCGTCATCCGGCCCCGATGGTCCTTTCTAAACTTGCGCTGCTTGGGCGCGAGTAACGCCACGAGCCTCACCCCCTCGCGCCGGGTAGATATCCCCGCGATAGAGCCAGACTTTAATCCCGATCATCCCGTACTTGGTGAGCGCCTCGGCAAAGCCGTAGTCAATATCCGCACGGATCGTCTGCAAGGGGACGCGCCCGGCCTTGCTCTCGATCGAGCGGGCGATCTCGGCCCCACCCAGCCGACCCCCGCAGCGAATCTTGATCCCCTTAGCCCCGTGTTCCATCACCCGCTGGATGACTTCTTTCATGGCGCGGGGCACGGGGATGCGATTCTGAATCCGTGAGGCGACATCCTCAGCGACCAACGTCGCTTCCAAATCGGGATGATCGACTTCTTTAATATAGATCTTCACCTTGCGCTTGATGAGCTCTTCGAGCTCTCGTTGGAACTGATCGATCTCCTGCCCCCCTTTGCCGATGATGATGCCGGGCCGGGCGGTATAGATCACAATGGAGACCCACTCTTCCGTGGGGCGCTCAATGAGCACCCGCGCGATCCCCGCCCCATAATATCGCTTCTTGATCGTCGTTCGGATCGTATGGTCCTCTCTGACATAGCGGGGGGCGTCCTTCTCGAAGAACCAGTTGGAGAGCCATTTCTTGGTGATCCCCAACCGCAAGCCGTACGGATGTGTTTTGTGTCCCATAGTTATCCTTCCTGCCCTTGGGCGGTACTGGGCCGCGGGTCGTCGCTGACTACGATCGTGATGTGGCTGGTGCGGCGCTTGCGAATCGAGACCTTGCCGCGAGACCCAGGGCGCAGCCGCTTCCAGAAGGGCCCTTTGTCCACACGGATCTCCTTGACCCACAAGGCGTCTACGTCCATATTATAGTTGTGCTCGGCATTGGCGATAGCTGATTCTAAGCATTTGCGCACGATAGGAGCGGCCTTCACCTTGGCGAAGCGCGTCAAGCGCAAGGCCTCCTCGACCGGCTTGCCCTGGATCTGGGAGGCCAGCAGCCGCGCCTTCACCGGCGATATCCGAACCCATTTGGCAATGGCTCGTGCTTGCATAAAGATCGCTCCTACTTGGGCGTGGGGGCCTTCTTCTTCTTGATGCCCCCGTGCGCCTTGAACGTGCGCGTCAGGGCAAACTCCCCTAGCCGATGGCCTACCATCGTCTCTGTAATAAAGACCGGCACATGCATCCGCCCGTTGTGCACTTTAATGGTCAACCCCACCATCTGGGGGGTGATCATGCTGGCGCGGGACCACGTCTTGATCTCCGAGATCTCCCCGCGCTTCATCTTCTCGATCTTTTTGAGGAGCTTGGGGTGCACATAGGGCCCCTTCTTCAGCGAGCGCGCCATATCAGACTTTCCCCCCTTTGCGCCGCGAGACGATGAACCGATCGCTGGGCTTATTCGGTTTGCGCGTGCGTACGCCCTTAGCGGGCTTCCCTGAGAAGGTGCGCGGCGGCCCGCCCACATAGTGCCGCCCCTCGCCACCTCCGTGTGGATGATCCACAGGGTTCATGGCCGTGCCGCGCACTGTGGGGCGAATCCCCAAGTGCCGCACGCGCCCCGCTTTGCCGTGCACGACGTTCTTATGGTCAATATTCCCCACTTGGCCTATCGTCGCCATGCAATCTTCATGGAAGAGCCGGATCTCTCCGGAGGGCAAGCGCAGCCGAGCGAAGCCCCCCTCGATGGCCATCACTTGGCAGGCTGTCCCTGCCGCCCGCGCGACCTTGCCCCCGCTCCCCGGATAGAGCTCCACACAGTGCACCAGTGCCCCTACGGGGACTTTCTTTAGCGGGAGCGCATTGCCCACCCGGGCCTCCACGTTCTCACCCGCTTCGACTACGGCGCCAATCTCCAAGTTCAACGGAGAGAGAATATAGCGCTTCTCTCCGTCGGCGTACTGTAAGAGCGTGATCCACGCCGAGCGGTTGGGATCGTACTCCTTGGAGACGACCTTGGCGGGCACGCCCCACTTGTCGCGAGCAAAGTCAATAATTCGATAGAGTCGCTTGTGCCCACCGCCGCGATGGCGCACGGTGATGCGCCCTTGATTGTTCCGCCCGCCGCTCTTCTTGAGGGGCTCCAGCAGGCTCTTCTCCGGCTCTTTTTTAGTAAGCTCACTGAAGTCCGGCAGCTCCATGTGCCTGCGGCCGGGCGTGATCGGCTTAAACTTTCGCGTTGGCATCTCTCACTCACCCTCTCCCGTAGACTTCGATCCGCTGCCCCGGAGCCACTTGAACGATCGCTTTCTTCCATCCGGGAACTTCCCCCTGCTGATAGAACTTCTTCGTCCGGGGCTTGCTGGGCATATGCAGCGTCCAGACCTTGAGCACCTTCACCTTAAACAGATGCTCCACCGCGCGCTTGATTTGATTCTTATTCGCTTTCGGGTGGACCTCAAAGACGTATTTGTTCTCCTCTTGGAGGCGCCAGCCCTTCTCGCTGATCACAGGCTCGCGCAAGATATCTTCAAGAAATTCCATACTCAGTTCACCGCCTTCTCTAGAGCACAGCGCGCCTCCAGCTCCTTGAGCGCTTGTTGAGTTATCAAGAGATACTCGTGCTTGAGAATATCATAGACCGTGAGGCTGTTCGATTCCACACATGTAGCCCACGGCAGATTCGCAAACGTCTTCTTCACGGGGAGCCCCCACTCTGCTTGCGAGACGACCACTAAGAACTGATTCTGCGCGTCTTGAAGATCTCTTGGGTCTTTCACCAGGCCGATGCGGGTGAACATCTGCACGCCGTCTTTCGTCTTAGGCCTCTCAAACGCGACGCGGTCCAAGACCCCCAAGTGAGCCTCTTGGAGCTTGGCGATCAGAGCTGATTGCAGCGCCCGGCGGCGCATCTTCTTGGGCAACTCATAGTCATACTCTTTGGGCTTTGGACCAAAGACGACCCCACCCTTGCGCCACAGGGGCGAACGCCGCATGCCATGACGCGCCCGTCCCGTGTGCTTTTGCGGCCAAGGCTTCTTGCCTGAGCCCACCACCTCGCCGCGCGTCTTGGTCGAATGCGTCCCCTGACGCAAATTCAAGAGATAGACCCGCACGGCCCGATAGAGTAAATCTCTATTGACTTTGTACCCAAAGAGCCTCCCGCTCAGCTCGATCTGCTCGACCGGGCCCCCGTCAAATCTATACAACGGGGCGACTAACCCTTTCTTCTCAACCATCGCTTCAGCCATACCATTCACCCTTTAGCTGCTTTGCGAATCTCTAAAATCCCGCGCCGTGGGCCCGGAACAGCCCCCTGCACGATGATCACATTCTTTTCTGGGTAGACCTTTAAGACTCTCAGATTCTTCACGGTCACGCGCTCATGCCCCATATGCCCGGCCATGCGCCATCCTTTGAACGTCCGGCCGGTAGCACGGATGGACCCAATCGAGCCGGGGCGCCGGTGCCACTTGCTTGAGCCGTGGGAGTCTGGCCCTCCCAAGAAGTCATGGCGCTTCATCACCCCGGCAAACCCCTTCCCCTTGGAGATCCCGCTCACATGGACCAGCTCCCCTTCTTGAAAGAGCGTCACCCCCAGCTCCTGGCCCACCTTGAACTCTTGGGGATTTTCTACTCGAAACTCCCGCAGGACGCGCCTGGGAGCTACCCCGGCTTTGTTGAAGTGCCCTTTGAGGGGCTTGGTGACGTTCTTCTCCTTCACCTTGCCGTAGCCAACCTGGATCGCATTATAGCCGTCGGTCTCCAGAGATTTCACTTGGGTGACTACGGATGGCTCAGCGTAGAGCACGGTCGCCGCGAGGGCCTTGCCCTCGGCGTCAAACCACGTGATCATTCCCAATTTCTCACCCAGAATCCCCACAGCCATATCACAGCTTCACCTCAATGTCGATCCCCGCTGGCAGCTCAATATCCATGAGCGCGTTGATCGTCTCCGAGGTCGGCTCTTTGATATCTATCAGCCTCTTGTGGACGCGGCGCTCGAAATGCTCCATCGACTTCTTATTGACGTGGGGCGAGCGCAGCACCGTATAGCGATGGACCTCCGTGGGCAACGGCACCGGCCCGATGATCTTCGCCCGCGTCTCCAGCGCGGTCTTCACGATCCGTCGGGTGGCGTCGTCGACCAATTCGTGATCGTAGCCTTTCAGTCGAATGCGAATCTTCTCGCGAGCCATTACCGTCTCCCTTTCAAGACCTCTTCGGCAATAGTATTGGGCACAACATCGTAGTGTGAGAAGCGTAAGCTATAGGTGGCGCGCCCCTGGGAGATCGAGCGCAACTGCGTAGCATACCCGAAGGTCTCCGCCAGGGGGATGAGCGCCTGGATGATCTGGGCGTTATGCCGGACCTCCATAGCCGTGATCTGAGCGCGGCGCGCCTGGAGATCCGTGATGATCTCGCCCACGTACTCATCGGGAGTAACGATCTCCGCGATCATAATGGGCTCGAGGAGGAGTGCCTTCGCCCTCTCGAACGCTTGAGTGAGCGCGCGCGCCGCGGCCGTCTTGAACGCGATCTCATTAGAATCGACAGGGTGATAGGACCCATAGAAGAGCACGGCGCGAATATCGACGATGGGGAAGCCTCCGAGCGGACCACTGGCGAGGGACTCCTCAAGGCCCTTCTGTACCGCCGGGATGAACTCCCGCGGGATGACCCCGCCCTTGGTCTCGTCCACAAATTCAAACCCCTTCCCCCGCGGCAGTGGCTCAAAGCGAATACAGACGTGGGCGTACTGGCCGCGCCCACCCGTCTGCTTCACGAATTTCTCCTCGACCTCGACGGGCTCCGCCAGCGTCTCGCGATAGGCCACCTGCGGGCGCCCCATGTTCGCTTCGACCTTAAATTCTCGCTTCAGTCGGTCAAAGAGAATCTCTAGATGTAGCTCGCCCATCCCACAGATGATCATCTGGTTGGTCTCCGGGTCGACTCTATATCGGAAGGTCGGGTCTTCTTGAGCGAGCTTATAGAGGGCTTCGCTGAGCTTATTCTCTTCGGCATCGGTCTTGGGCTCGACCGCCGCGGTGACGACGGGCTCAGGGAAGTCTATCTTCTCTAACAGAATGGGGGCATTGGGATCGCAGATCGTGTCCCCGGTGATGAGCTCCTTGGGGCCGACCACAGCCGCGATATTGCCCGCTAAGACTTCATCAACTTCGGTGCGCTTGTTGGCGTGCATGTGGAAGATCCGTGAGATTCTTTCGGTCTTGCCCGTCGTGCTGTTGAGCACGTAGGAGCCCTTGGTGAGCTTGCCCGAATAGACGCGGACGTAGACGAGCCGGCCCGTGTATTCGTCCGTTTGGACCTTGAACGCGAGGGCCGCCAGCGGATCATCGGGGGTGGGGTGTCTTTGGATCTTGGCGCCGTTGGCGCTCGTGCCGTTGACGCTCATGCCCTCGATGACCCCCCGATCAAGCGGGCTGGGCAGATAGTCAACAATCGCGTCCAATAACGGCTGAATCCCGATATTATTCAGAGAAGATCCGAGCAAGACCGGGATGAAATCGTCCGAAGAGATGCACGCTTTGCGGATAGCTCTCTTAATCTCTTCTTCGCTGATGGGCTGGCCCTCGAGGAATTTCGTCAGGATATTCTCATCGATTTCCGAGAGCGTCTCGAGAAGTTTCTCGCGATACTGGGCGGCTTTCTCTTTGTATTCTTCGGGGATATCTTTGTACTCGTAGCGCGCCCCTTTGGAGTCGGGGTCCCAGACGATCAGCTTCTGTTTGATGAGATCTATCACTCCTGCGAACTGATCCCCCTGGCCGTAGGGGATCTGGAGGGGCATGGGGACGATCCCGAGCTTCTGCACCATAGATTCGACGGCGGCATAGAAATCCGCCCCGATGCGGTCCATCTTATTGATATATGCGATGCGGGGCGTGCGGTATTTATCAGCTTGGCGCCAGACTTGCTCGGACTGGGGTTCGACGCCATCGACCGCAGAGAAGATCGTGACCGCCCCATCCAGCACCCGCAGCGATCGCTCGACTTCCGCGGTGAAGTCGACGTGGCCGGGGGTGTCGATAATATTGATCTGATGGTCTCTCCAGAAACACGTGGTCGCGGCAGCGGTGATGGTGATCCCCCGCTCGCGCTCCTGGGGCATCCAGTCCATTTCGGTATCGCCCTCGTCGACGTCGCCGATATCGTGAATCCGCCCGGTGTAGAAGAGCAATCGCTCGGTGGTGGTCGTCTTGCCCGCGTCGATGTGGGCGATGATCCCAATATTTCTAATCTTCTCAATATCGTAGCCGAGCGATTTCATAGGGGATCACGCTTACCAGCGGTAGTGGGCGAAGGGGCGGTTGGCTTCGGCCATGCGGTGGGCTTCGTTCTTCTTCTCCACAGCCCTGCCCTGGTTTTTAGAAGCGTCGAGGATCTCTGCGGCGAGCCGCTCGGCCATGCTGTGTTCGCCGCGCTCGCGGGCGGCATTCACCAGCCAGCGCAGCGCCAGCGTCCGCTGACGATCTTCTTCGACTTCGTAGGGGACTTGATAGGCCGCGCCCCCGACGCGGCGCGAGCGCGTCTCCAGCTTGGGCATACAGTTGGCCATCGCCTTGAAGAAGACCTCCAAGGGGGGTTCCCCCGTCTTCTCCTGAATGATATCGAACGCCCTATAGACGATGCGGCGCGCTAGGGATTTTTTGCCATCGCGCATCACGTAGTTAATGAGCTTTTCCACAATGGGGCTGCCGTAGCGCACATCGGGCGGTACTGGCCGCCCGGGGATCACGCGATCGATCACGTGTTGGGTCATAGGGCATCCGCTCCGTTAGCTTGCGGGGGCTCCCGCACCCGCCGCGCTCCTCTTGACGCCGTACTTGGAGCGTCCCTGCTTGCGCCCCTCGACGCCGGCGGCGTCCAAGGCCCCGCGAATGATGTGATAGTTGACGCCGGGCAGGTCCTTGACGCGGCCGCCGCGCACCAGCACCATCGAGTGCTCTTGCAGATTATGGCCCTCGCCCCCGATGTAGGCGGTGACCATCTGCTTGTTGCTCAGGCGCACGCGCGCGACCTTGCGCAGGGCGGAGTTGGGCTTCTTGGGCGTCTTGGTGAAGACGCGCACGCAGACCCCGCGCTTCTGCGGGCAGTGCTCCAGCGCCAGGGAGCGCCGATTGATCTTCTTGATCGGGGTGCGCCCATAGCGCACCAGTTGATTGAGTGTCGGCATAGTAAACTCCTTACTTCAGACTCCAACGGGACACAAGCGCCATGTGCTTGGCAACGTTGGGAGAAGGTAACGACCCCCTAGGGCAAACTCGATCCCTAGTGTGGGCTATTATAAAATATATAGCCCTTCCTGTCAAGGGCTTTGCAATTCGCCCTACGGTGCGCTATGATAGCACATTCAGGAGCGCCCTGCAAGGGGCGGGGTAGCCCCAGCCGTGAAGGAGGAACCCATGCAACATTCAACGATGATGAAGCGAGAAGAGTTGGGCAAGAAGTTCACCCGAAACTGGGTGCTCATCGACGCTAAGGGCAAGACCTTGGGGCGCTTGGCGTCGCAGATCGCCAAGATCTTGATGGGCAAGCATAAGCCGGAGTACACCCCTCACGTCGATACTGGGGACTATGTCGTCGTCATCAACGCGAAAGAGATCAAAGTGACAGGAAAGAAGCGCGAGCAGAAGAAGTACTTTCACTATTCGGGCTATCCCGGCGGGATTCGCGAATGGACTTTTGAGCAATTGCTCGAGAAGCATCCGACCAAGCCCCTTGAGGAAGCCGTGAGAAATATGCTCCCCAAGACGACGCTGGGGCGGCGGATGCTGAAGAAGTTAAAAGTCTACCCTGGGCCGGAGCACCCCCATCAGGCGCAGAACCCTCAGCCCATCTCCGTATAGTATAAAGAGAGAGGGGAAGGGGGCTCTGGGCGAGCCCCCTTATGATGTTTGGAGTGGGGTGGACTTATCTTTAGCTTAGAGCGCCGTTTCTGGAAAATCTATGGCAAGAAGATTCTTTTTTCATGGAAGGCCCCTGTGAAAGTTGATACACTGATAGCATGTGGGTCTTCCTCAAGCTGGCCGCGCGCAACCTCTTGCGCAACAAGCGCCGCAGCGCCATCACGTTTATCGCCATCGGGCTGGGGCTCGTACTCGTGCTCTTCTTCTACGGCTTCATCCAGGGTGTAGACAGACAGTTCACGGATAGTTTTATCAAGGCTCAGACGGGACACATCCAGATACACGCGCGCGGCTACCAGGAGAAAGCCCGCCTCATGCCCGTGGATATTGCTATCAAGGACTATCAGAACGTTGCCCAAAAGCTCGCAGAATTCCCCGGCGTGAAGGGCATCTATCCCCGGTTGCGCTTTCCCGTCATTATCAGCACCGGCGGCGAAAGTTTAGGGGTGCTTGGGTTGGGCTTTGACCCGCAAGCGGAGCGCGACGGCGTCATCGCCACAAGAATCGCCGAAGGAGAGTATCTCTCAGAAAAGCCCGGCTACGCCCTCATCGGGGCACAGCTTGCGAAGGACTTAAAAGTCGGCGTCGGCGATCTCTTGACGTTGGTCGCGACAACCCCCAAGGGCGTGCTGAACTCTATTGATGTCGAGATCAAGGGCATCTTTGCGACGGGGTACAGTCAGATAGATAACTCTGTTTTGGCATTGGCCCTGCCTGATGCGCAGAAGCTCTTGCGCATGGCCGGGCAAGTCACTGAAATTACTCTGATGCTCAACGACGCCGATCAAGCCGACATGGTCGCCCAGATGATCCGAGAGAGATTCAGCGACGACGGTCTAGAAGTCCAGACCTGGAAGGAGCTCGGCGCGGCGATCTTCGAATTGCTATCAGCTCGTAAGCAATTTATAGCTCTCATCTCGTTTGTGGTCATCCTGATCACGACACTAGGGATCGTGAACACGATGCTGATGTCGGTCTTCGAGCGGGTGCGGGAGATCGGAACATTGATGGCTTTAGGGATGACGCCGGGGGAGATTCGGCTGCTCTTTCTGTTAGAGAGCGCGATCTTGGGGGCAGCGGGCGGGCTGATGGGGATCGGGATCGGCGGGGCTCTGTTAAAATATTTCTCGGTCGTGGGGATCACGATCACTCAAGCATCGCAGTTCGTCAATCTTCCTATGGGAACGACGTTTTACTCGGAATTCTCGTGGGGGATGCTGGGGATGTTCTTCGTGCTAGCACAAGCTGTAGCCGTGCTCGCGGCGCTCTACCCCGCGTATATCGCGTCCAAGCAAGAGCCGGTGCAGGCACTGCGGCATGTGTAGAATCACGGAAAGCGTAGAAATGGGCACGGAAGACGCGGAGAGTGAGTAAGTAAGACAAAGGAGGCATTCTATGAACGCGATGCGCATCGTTGGGATCGTTCTCATAGTGGGTCTCATGGTCGTCGGTCTGGGGTGGGCGCAGCAGCCCACTGCTGAAGAGATTCTCAAAAAATCCGTCGAGTCGAGCTACCCGGAGCAGTTCGTCTCGGTCAATAACTTGGAGAACTTCGAGAAGGGGCAACTGAGCAGCGCGTATGAGCTGCGCGTCTTCAAGAAGGGCAGCGACAAAGCCCTCTTAGAAGTGCTCGCGCCCGAGGACGCCCAGGGGCAAAAGATCTTGAGAGTCGGCGATGAGGTCGTCATTCTCTTCCCGGAGAACTGTCGGATCGTCCCGCTGAGCGCGCGGCAGAACGTGCTCGGCACGAGCTTCACCATCGCCGATGTCTTGAGGGTGGACTTGGTGAAAGATTATAACGCCAAGCTCTTGGGCACTGAAAGAGTCCAAGACCGCCTAGCGTACAAGCTCGAGCTGACGGCCAAAGACGAGACGGTGCCCTTCGCGCGGATTCTCTATTGGGCAGATGCAGAGAACTTTCTGCCCATGCAGAGCGAATTCTATACCGAGACGGGAAAGCTCCTGCGGCGCGCCCTCTACGAAGAGCGCAAGCAGCTCGCCGGCGCGCTGCGCCCAAGTAAGATCACTATCGAAAACGCGCTCGAGACCGGCACTAAGACCGTCATGACCATCCTCGAGATGGAGATCAAAGATCTTTCAGACTCGATGTTCACCAAAGAAGCTCTTTTGGAGTCGTGCAAGAAGCCGTGACCTCTCCCCCGTCCCCTCCCCTAAAGAGGGAAGGGGGCCAGGGGGTTAGGTCAATGAATAGCCGTGAGCGAGATCGTCGTTCGCGTCGAGGACGTCACGAAGGAGTACGCGATGGGGCGCACGGTCGTCAAGGCCCTGCGCGGCGTTTCGTTGGAGATTGCTCGTGGAGAGTTCTTGTGCATTGCTGGCCCGTCGGGATCGGGCAAGACAACACTGTTAAATCTCATCGGGTGTCTAGACAAGCCCACATCGGGACGCATTCTCATCGAAGGGCAAGATGTCTCAGAGCTTTCACCCAAGGAGCTGGCGTGGGTGCGGCGGCGGCGCTTGGGGTTTGTCTTCCAGACGTTCAATCTCGTGCCGGTGCTCACGGCGTATGAGAATATTGAGCTACCGTTGCTCTTATTGGGCGCAGGGTCGGCGGAGCGCCGTCGGCGCGTCTATGCCCTCTTAGAAGCTTTAGGGATCAGCGAGTTGGCCCATCATCGGCCTGACGAGATGTCTGGGGGGCAGCAGCAGAGAGTCTCGATCGCGCGGGCGCTCATCACCGAGCCCGCATTAGTTTTGGCCGACGAGCCCACGGCCAACTTAGACTCGGAGACGGGCAAGGCGATCATCGAGCTGATGCACGAGCTCAACAGAACGCGCGGGACGACCTTCGTCTTTTCGACTCACGACCCCAAGGTGATGGAGCGGGCGTCACGATTAGTTCATATTCGCGATGGGCGGATTGACAGCGTCTGATAATCCGTGATCTTCGCTTGGTTCTTTTATGACGAATGTCATTGTCGAGCGCCCGCTCTCGCTGTAAATTTTTTCTATACCCCCTGCTACGTGCCCCACTGGCGTGGCTGGAGAGAGGAGGTAAAGTCATGTCGCGATTTTTACTCTGTGGAGTCATCACAGCTTTGGTTGTTCTTGGGAGCACTACGCATGTTAGTCTCGCCGGTCCGTATTGGGAGAGGTTGCCCACCGATAGCGAAATCCAACAAGCCGTCCAGCGCTTCACGGTGCCCAACAGATCCATTGTGGACTCGCGGGTCTTCAAATATCACGACCCAACAGAATCAGATTATCCTATCACAGCGAATGGCGTTGGATTGGTCTACAGAGTGCCCAACCCGGATTATGATCCTGCTAACCCCGGTCCAGATCTTGAGTGTGGTCAAGCGACCCTTTATTGGTGGCCTGACCGCGGTGGCTGGGTTTTTGTCGATACTAGTGGCGGCCGTCGGCTGTGCTCTTCTTCCACTGATACGCTCGACGTTCTCGTGAACCGGTATCTTGGCACGCGCTTGCGTCTTGGTTGGATCGGCGGGCCACCGCCTGGTGAGAACCAACCCCCGACGGTATCCTTGAGTTACTCGCCCCCGAACCCGACCACAAACGATACTATCTATTTCACAGCTGTGGCTTCCGACCCGGATGGGGATGACCTCACCTACAGGTGGTTTCTCAATGGTGTCGAGCAGACCAACGCCACTGCGTCGCGTGTGCAGTGGGCCAATCCGTCCGAGGGCACCTACACCATAAGAGTGGTCGTCTCCGACGGCAAGGGCGGCATGGCCGAAGACAGCCTCGAGTTCACCGTACAACCCGCACGTCCGCGCTATGTCATTATGAAAGGGACAGGAGACTTGGAAGGGGAGGAGCCGCTCGCCTTTGTCGAAAAAATTGAAGTAGATGGCAAGATCACTGAGAGCAGAACATCTCTCTATAAGGGTGCCTACGTCAAGACCGGCCCTGGGGTGGAGATCGTCATTAGGTTCGCCAGCGGCGTGGTGGTAAGAGTCAAAGAAAACACTAATTATGAAGTCGAAGGGGTGAAGTTTTCGGGAACCCCCCAGGCTGTGATTTACACGAGGCTCATAGAGGGTCTCATGAACTTTTGGTTTAAAGGGCGGGAGCTAGAGCAGAAGTTCGAGGTCGAGGCCAACAGGGTAGTCGTTGGCATCAAAGGGACAGAAGGGACCATAAAGCTGATCTCGGGCATCACGACCGTCACAGTGACCGAGGGCGAAGTCGAGGTAAGGGATAAGATAACGGGTGCCGCTTCGACGGTTCGCGCCGGAGAGACAGTCAGTTTTGGCGGAACACCCCCGCCCGGCGGCGCCAAGACCATTGAGCAAGCAATTGATGCCGACGGAGATGGGATCATCAACGACCTCGAGATGCTCCAGGCGCTCCAATATTGGATCAAGCAGCAGATCGTCCCCGGTACCAATAAGACGATTGACGATCTGACGATGCTTTCGCTCCTGCAAAGATGGATCAAGGGGACGCCGGTGCGATAGACGAGCGTCTTGGCGTGCCAAGCTTAAACTGAGAGAATCGCCCTAGCGTTCTCTGGGCAGATAGACCCAGACGATCTCTTTGTGCAGTTGGGTGCGGAGGGGATGCTGCTCCCATTCTGCGAGAGTGTAAGTCAATAGATCCGTGGGGACGGGCAGCTCCAGCGTATCCCAGCGAGCTGCCCGTCTCTCGAAAGATTCTGATGAATGCTCTATAATCACGATGATGTCCAGATCGTGCATAGGAGCCAAAGTAGCCAATCTGTCTCACTTTGGGAAACTCTTGTGCTCGCTTCTCTGCCCAGCGGCGCACAGCTTGGTCAACAGTGTGGGCATCAGGCTAGGTGAGCACGGACGAATTCAAGGATCTCACGGACATAGCGGATTGCCTCGTATCATCAATTATATCCCCAATTGCAGTCAGGGCGAATTTCAGGTATGATCGCTGCAGCTTGGAGGGATGATTATGATCGTTGTCGCCAATCGCATTCCCGTGGCCAAGGGCTACGAAAAACAGTTCGAAGAGCGTTTTAAGAACCGCCAACGATTGGTCGAGCAGATGCCAGGGTTCATAAAATTTCAGTTGCTCAAGCCCATCCAAGGGGAGTACTATATCTCGATGACGTACTGGGAGAGCTACGAAGCATTCGAGAACTGGACAAAAAGCCCAGAGTTCGAGAAAGCCCACTCGGCCAACCCGCCCCCGCCTAAAGAGATGTTCACAGGAAAAAATATCTTAGAGATTCACGAAGTGATCCTAAGCTCGGACCTCAAGGCTCCTTAAAGCCGCTAAGCCCTCGCGGAAGCGCTTCAGGCCCTCGCGCAGCTGCTCCAGTGAGGTCGCATAGGAGATCCTTACATGACCCTCAGCGCCGAAGGCCGAACCGGGGACTACGGCCACATGATGGCGCTCTAACAGGAAGCGCGCGAGCTCCACAGAGTTCGCGATCTCGCCGTTGAAGAAGCGTGAGACGTCCGGGAAGAGAAAGAACGTCCCCTGGGGAACCACAAACTCAAGCCCGTCCACGGCACCGAGCTCGCTCAGCACGCACTCTCGGCGCTTCCGGTACTCCGCAAGCATTCTCGCGACACAAGACTGATCCCCCGTCACAGCCGCAAGAGCGGCCTTCTGCGAGATCGAAGTCGGGTGCGACGTCGTGTGGCTCTGAATGGTTGCCATCGCCTGCGTGAGCCCCTTGGGGGCTACAGACCAGCCCACGCGCCAGCCCGTCATGGCGTAGGTCTTCGACGCCGAGCTGACCGCGATCACATGCTCGGTGTCGAACTCCACCGCGCTGACGTGCTCGCCCTCGTAGAGAAATTTTTCGTAGCATTCGTCGTGGATCACAAAGAGCTGATGGCGCCGAGCAAGCTCGACGATCTCGTGCAGATCTTCTCGGCCCAGCACGGTGCCAGCAGGGTTGTTGGGGGAATTGAGTATGAGGGCTCGTGTGCGAGGCGTGATATGCTCTTTGACGAGCTCAGCGCTCAGTTGAAAATCTTTAGCTGTTTGGATGAAGACCGGCCTGGCCCCAACAAGCTTGATCTGCTCTGGGAAGCTCACCCAGTACGGCACAGGGATAAGCACCTCATCGCCGGGCTCAAAGAGCGCCGCAGCGATGTTGTAGAGAGCTTGCTTGGCTCCACTTGTGACGAGCACGTTTTCGGCTGTGTAATGCGTCCCGTAGTCTCTATTATATTTTTGGGCGATGGCGTCGCGCAGCTCCCAGATGCCGGTTTCAGCCGTGTATTTTGTGAAATTCTGGGCGAGGGCCTCTTCAGCGGCGCGCTTGATATGCTCTGGCGTGGGGAAATCGGGCTCACCTGGCCCTAAGTCTATGACGCTAATCCCTCGACGCTTGAGCTCATCGGCCGCACGCTTGACGGCCATCGTCGCTGACGGCGTGATCTGCGTTACTCTCTGAGCAAGCTTCATGGGGCTCCTTCTCTGTCTAAGAATTGACTCTTATTGTATGAAAAGAGCCGTCATTGAGCAACCCCTTCCGTAACGCTCGTGACTGACAATCCCAGATGTCCCAGCTATTGTGGATAGTGAGGAAGGAGGTCGCCATGAAGAAACTTCTCGCTGTGTGTATCGCGCTCGCTCTGAGCGTCACTGCTGCGGCGCAGACGGTGGACGTCACAGTCTCGATAAGTCTTCCGATCACGCTCTCGGGAGCAGCACTCGATCAAATGCTCTGCTCGGT
>Ga0197143_1000158_pt1 | contig 77756 bp, 84 predicted proteins | sample GBS70_MetaG_FD_148603 | JGI IMG/M metagenome (GOLD analysis project Ga0197143, IMG submission 148603) | Sediment microbial communities from Great Boiling Springs, Gerlach, Nevada, United States - GBS 70_MetaG | ecosystem: Environmental > Aquatic > Thermal springs > Hot (42-90C) > Sediment...
AAAGAGTTAGGATCAAAGGTGTTCGAACTGCTTGGTGGCGCTATCAAGAAGTTAGTGTCTTTTGTAGTTAATCTACCTGACCAGCTTTCTCGTCTGCTAAGTGGTGAGGGAGGAGTCTTTGAGAGAGTAGGCGGATTTCTTGGTGAGTTAGTTCCTTATGCGTTAGCTGCTGGCTTAACCTTTGGCACTTTAGGACGTGTCTCTAGAGGCATACGGACTACGTACAGAGTTGCACGTGGCGCAATGGGGAAGATTGGGGGAATGTTTAAAAGAGAAAAAGGAGGTCCACCAACTGCAGCTCCTTCCGCACCAGTAACGCCACCGCTTACTACAACCCCAAAGGCTCTTACACGCATAAGTGGTACTTTTGGACGTACATTACCAAGAGTTACGAGAGTAGCAAGGTCAGTACTAAAGGGTGGAGGACTCGCAGGTCTTGGTTTAGCAGCTACAGACCTACTACTTCCAGACGAAGGTACTATAGGGGAAGCAAAGGGTGTATTAAGTGGTGCCCTTACGGGGGCAGCAATAGGCTCAATGATTCCTGGGGTTGGTACCTTGATTGGTGCAGGAGTAGGAGCAGGACTTCCATTGCTGTATAAGTTGGGCAAAAAACTTTTTGGACCAAGTCAAGCAGAAGCTACTGTTGCTCCACTTCCTATACAACGTGTGGAAGCTATTCCTATCCTTGGTCTGAAAGATCGGAAGGATCTGGTGAATGTAATAAAAGAAGGTGTGAGTGAAGGAATACAGGATGTACTTCTGAAACTAACACAGTTACAACAGCAAGCTAGAGGTGGGGGAGTCACTCTTGCAATATCGCTTCCTTCTCCTCCATCAAAAGCTCTTTTTGCACCGGAGGGTACATGGTAACTATTAGATGCTTTCTTCATGAAGTTCCAAGGCCCCTAGAGTTTACCTCGAAAGGTACACTGTCTGAGATACCTGCACCTACAGATATGCACCACCTCCAGTTTCCTCCACACGCCTTCTTCTGGACTCCAAATGATAGCCGTATAGAGGCTCTCCATATATTTGACGATACTACGAAGCGGAACTCAACGTTTAAGATTATCATTCAATTATATACTCACAAAATTGTCCTCTCTTCGGATACAAACACCCAAATCTCCTCCTTACTAACTCAGTTGGAGGAAGCTAGTGCGAGATACCAATTTGTTGTCTTTAGAACCTCGAGCGATCTTTTGGTGCTGAACAGTCGATACTTGTGTGGTGTATTAGCGCTTGACTCTAGTGGGCTCGAGTCAAATCAAGTGGCTGAAGGACAGAGTCCTAGTCAGAAGTAGTGGGTGCGGTCGGAGAGGTGTATAACAGCATCGAAACTCCGAGTGGGGTGATTAGCAAAATTAAGAGGATGGAGAACAATAGAAGTAGTAATCTATCTAAAGGAGGAGTCGCATGACAATTGACGAAATCCTTGAAAGCCTCAAAACATTCGACACCGAAGAGCCTGAGTCGATCGTGAAGAAGAATCCATTCATGAAAGGTGATAGGCTCAAGTCTCTTTCTCTGGATGAGGAGCAGGTACTTGAGAGCTCTTTCGACTTGCTTTCTTCTCTTAACGGCGACGAGAGTATCCTCGACTGGTCACTGTTCGAGGGCGACGAAGCTGAAACAGAGAACGAGGGTATTGAGGATCTCGACGTTGGCTTCGTTATAGGGTCTCAGCTTTTCGAGAGCATTCTCACAGAGCAGTGTCCTGAGGAAGAGGAAGAAGAGGAGGAGATGCCAGAGGAAGAAGAGGAGGAGCTTGAAGAGCCCGAAGAGGAGATACCAGAGGAAGAAGAAGAGGAGTTTGAAGAGCCCGAAGAGGAGATACCAGAGGAAGAAGAAGAGGAAGTAAGAGAAGACGAGCTTTTTGAGTTTTAGACTTTGACACAATTCCCGTAACGCTATCTGTTCTCTGGATGTCACGAGTACGTGATAGGAGGTGAAGGGGTGCTTGTTTTCATTGGATTGGGTATATGTGCCTTTTGTTTTATTTTTTGGTATCTCGCTAGAGTGCTCATTTATGGCTTGGTAGCAGAGAAATACTTAAAAGTCTTAGTGTTTACTTGTGATAGAGCATGGAACACCTTTGTAGTACATGAACTTACTCCACTACTGACGGCCGCAGGAGTGGAAGCACAACACTTAACAAAATACAGACAAGTATTTGTACAATCGGTACTATCTTACATAAGTCCATTTCAAAAGCGTATCCTGTTGCATTACTTTTCTCCTCAAGGCCTAATAGCGCTCATAAGCAAAGAGTTTGACGTGCGTGTTACACCTTTACTCACTACGTCAACTAAGACGACCACATAAGGAGAGCTATGGATCTTAAAACACTCAGAAAGTTGGTGCTAAAACAGTCTCCTACTAGTGAGGAGATTGAGAAAGCTCTTGCCGATCTTGGCGCTAGTGTCATCGATTTTGGATCTGTGAAAACTGAGACGTTGATGAGAGTCTTTAGCTCGCTCTCGTCAACACTCAATGGTAAAACAAGCTCTACTTTGTCAACGCTAAACTCTCTCTTGCAAGGTGTAACTGTAGAAAGAGAGAGGCTAGAAAGGTACAGACTGATAAGAGAGTTGTTGAGTAGACTACCTGAGCTTGGACAAGCACTATCAGTATACATGGATGACGTACTGTCACCTGATGATTATCTTAAGGAGTCACTTGTCGTTTATAGTCCTACAGATGATTCTGCTGCAGTTAACTATGTAAGCGACCTCCTTAAGAAATACAATTTAGAGGAGAAGATACCCATTCTAGTAGGTAAGACTCTGTTGTATGGCGATTTCTTTGTAGAACTAAGGGAAGCAGCTCTAGACTGGGGCAATCTGAGAGAGGAGCTAGTAATTAGGAAAGAGATCGCCAACAAGAAGGTAGTGATGGAGTCGTTCATACAGCAGAATGAACATGTCTTGACAGAAGAGGAAGAACAGAGGAAGACACTATTGTTACTGTTTTGGGAACCTGATAGAGTTGTACCGCTGATCTATCAAGATATGGTATTGGGCTACGTTGTAGTGAGACCTTATACGTCACCTTCAGCATATACATTGAGTACGAGCTCTCCAATCCCAGATGTCAAGCAAAACGAGGAAATAGTAAGAAGGGTTGTAGAGTACTTGTTGTCTAAGAAACCAGAGTTAGAGGCTGCAGTAAAGGATAGTCCTCATTTGTTCGACGACCTCGCTGCTTTGGTGACGAATTACGCAGTATCAAAGCATCTAGAAGCGAGTGTATACTTCGTCCCACCAGAGAGGATGGAGTACTTTCGTATACCGTCTGCAAAACATTATCCATATGGTGAATCCATATTTTCCAACAATCTAATTATTGGGAGGTTGTTAGCAGTATTAGAACATTCTCTTGCTATCTATAGATTGACTAGAGCTCCTGAGAGACGAATCTTTAAAGTGGAGGTAGGCGAAGAGAGGGACGTCACTGGTTACATCGAGAAGGTTATTAGGAAGACCAAACAAAAGGAAGTATTCCTCCAAGATCCTGTTAGTGTAGACACATTGATCTCTGAGCTCTCCTTATTTGAGGACTATTACGTGCCAACCAAAGATGGAAGGGAGTTCTTTACCATCGAGAGTATACCTGGAGGAGAGTTGACTGCAAAAATTGAGGACATAGAGTACTTGAGAAAGAAGTTGGTAAGTGGTACAGGTATTCCTGCAATTTATCTTGTGCAGGAGGACACCCCCGAATCAAAGTTCACATTAGCTCAGGAAAACGTGAAGTTTGCACGTACTATAGTGAAACTGCAAAAAGTGTTTACACACCACCTTACTTCTCTAGTAAAGAAGATCTGTGCTCTTACCGATCCAAATATGTTGTCGAAAATACACAACACAACTATTACACTGAAACCACCTATTGCTATTCAGATTGCTATCTATCAGGAATTGTTTGCTTCTATCCAAACTGTAGTCGAGAGCCTTTCAAATCTCGTTCCTGAGGTAGATAAGAAGAAGTTCGCTAGACGTTATCTCACGCATCTCATTTCTCCACAAGAGCTTGACGACCTCATTCGTACGAGCAAGCTTGAAAAGGCTGCATCGACGAAAGTAAAAGCAGAAGCAGCGGAAGGAGAGGGAGAAGCTGCAGGTGTAGAGGAGGTTGAATTCTAATGAGACCTGATCAAGCAAATAGACTTCTCCAACTGAAAAGATACTTTGCGAGTATCAGAGCGTACATCTCACGTCTCCACTTGGATACGGAGTATGAGTCACAGATGAGAGACTTACTTGATCTATGGACACTAACAGTTGATAACTCACCTCTCTATAATGAAAAGGAGCTAGATGATATTATACAGGGGCTGGAACAAGCTACTAAAGACTTAGTCACAAAGATCAAGTTGGAGGTAAGCTAGTAATGTTTCTAATACAAGAGGTCACCTCCGTTACTACTCCTGAGCTTTTGCGTGAGCAAAAGGAAGATGGACGTTGGAAGATACACTTTCGTGCTATCCTCCAAACATGTGACGAAACCAACAGAAACAAGAGAATCTATCCCAAACAAGACTTGCAAGAGGCTATCGAAGCTGTAAGAGATAGAGTTGAGCAACGTGCTTTTTTAGGAGAGTTAGATCACCCAGCTATGACTTCTGATATGTCTAGGCAAGCTACTGTTCTTTTCAAGGAAGCTTCTCATGTGTTCACGAGGATCTGGTTCCAAGGCAAAGAAGTTTGGGGACAAGGTGAGACGTTAGCTACTCCTAATGGACAAATCCTAACTGCTCTGATAAAAGATAGAGTACCTATTGGGTTCTCTCTAAGGGCGTTAGGACAAGTGCAGGAAGGCCCTAGTGGTGTAAAAGTTGTTAAGAAGCCAATTCTAGTGGTCGCATATGATGCTGTGAGTAAACCCTCCCATGAGAAAGCCCTCCTCAAAGAGATTGTTTCGGAGAGCGTCTTTTGTATAGGCGATGTATGTGGAGTGTCTAATAGAGAGACCATAGAAGAGTTGAAGTTCATTCTGACTTTGAGAAATGAACTTCAACTTCTTTCTAGAAAGAGGAGATAATTAAAAGATAGTAAGAATCTAAGCAACTCCCTCCACTCCTCGGGGGTGCTGTGTGTTATGTTATACCTCTCATGAACAATTCATTCAGAATGGAAGTCATTGGAATGGAGTTCTCTTTAAAAACTCAAATCTTTCAAAGGAGGTAATTGTAGATGCAAATCCTGTCTGAGTTCGACGTCAAGAGCTTACTGAAGGACACCTACGCTGTCGTTCAGGAAAGCTATGGTATTCATCCTGTAAAGGAGTTTAGAGCAGCTCTTGAGAGCGACGAGACATTCAACACATATGTGGATGCTCTTTCTCAAGGACTCTCTCCAAAGGATGAGATAGTATTTAAGAAATTAGCACAAAACTTGAGGGAGACAGTTCTTACGGAATCAAACTTCACGACAGCCTATAGCGCTTACAACTCACTTCTTCTTCCACTTCTGAGGATCTTCTTCCCGAGACTCGTGGCAAGAGAGGCTGTTAGCGTTGATCCAATGGAGAGGCCCTTCATCGTAAGATACTTCTTAAGAGCCGTTGCTAAGAAGCCAGATGGATCAATGACAGAGCTTCCTGACTACAGTGGTACAGCTTCTACAGGTCCCATGATCCCTGCATCGACAGTAATTACACTGACTGGTGGTCAGGGTTCTGGAAACCTGATTACTCTTGCGGGATACACTTCTGGCTCTCTCCAGAGGGACCTTACAGTCGTAAGTGTAACAGACGGCACTGATACAGTAGCCGTCAATGTTCAGCCAGATACTCTCACAGGCTCAGCTGAGTTCTCCGTAACCTATCCTACTAGTGGAAACACCGATAGGATTATAGTAAAAGTTAACTACGACACTGGACAGGTTGACATCCTAGCGGTAAATGGAGATACTACTGGTGTCTACTTCACCGGTACACTTACAGTGGAGTCCAATGCCCCCGATCAACTTACAACTGTAGAACTTAAGTTGGAGCCATATCAGATTGCAGCTGTAGCAAGAAAACTCAACATCAGATGGTCACCTGAGTTCGAGCAAGACGTGAAAGCTCTGTTTGATATTGACGCTCAGTCACAGTTGCTTTCACTTCTTGGTGCTCAGATAGCTACAGATGTTGATAGGGAGATACTAAACGATCTTACAACTGGTGCAAGCTCAGCCTACGCAACACAAGCTTCCTTCTCAACTACACCACCTGCTAACTTCGCATTCGGTCCAAAACAGTGGTATGAAAACATAGTGGTACAGATCAACTACCTTGCTGGACAGATCTACCACAAGACTGCTATCGCTCCTGGTAACATCATCATCACAAGTCCTAAGAATGTTGCTATTCTCCAGAGCACAGGCGAGTACAGCAAGTTAGGAGATCTCACAACTGGTGTGCTTGCTGGTACAACACCTTATGCTATTGGAGAGTTCTCCAACGCATATAAGGTACTTGTGACTCAGCTCATGCCAGATTCTCACATGCTCGTCATCCTGAAGCCTCAGGAGCCTGCAGCCGCCGTCTACGCTTACATGCCGTACATACCTACTTCAATCTATCCTTGGCCGATGATGAACGTGCCGAGCCTCACATTCATGACCAGGTACGCAAAGAGACTCTTCAGGCCACAGGGACTTGCAAGACTGGATATCACATCATAAGTGACGGGATAGCACCTCACATCTCTAAGCCTTCCGATGAGGGGGGCTTAGAGATTTTTATAGGTGATGGATATGATGAGACTCTTTAAGGCACTTACGGTCGTAGGAATTAGCACTTTCATTGCATTTCACTCTCAACAATTTCTAAGGTTGCTAGAGCCAAATGTAGTGTTTGCTTGGTTAGCAGCTATCTTGATCGAATGCGTGATCATTATACTAGCTCTAGAGTCCACTAAGCTTAGCAAACTCTTACTCATTTTAGTAGTATGTATAAGCGTAGGAGCTGCTACAGGATCCTTTCTCTCGAGTCATGGCGATCTATTAGAGAAGTTACTAGTTAAGAGGGCAGCAGTCGAATTGTTGGAGAGAGATGTTATGTTAACACAACAAGAAGGAGCTTTGAAAGAGAAGTATCTCACTAAGTCTATCAGGAGAAGTAGAGCTCTGAGAGACGAACTCTATAAATGGATTACACAGAGTGAAGGCACATATACAGTAGGCTATAAGTTAGGTGCGTTCTTTCTCCTCATATTCATCCTTCAAATCTCAAATGTTTATATTGCTTCTTCTTTGAAGTCGGGAAAGCTTGTAGGTCCAAAAGAAGTAGCGCTCTCAAGCCTAGCAATGAAGGCTCGGGCGTCTAAGCCTATAGTACAAAGAGTACTGTCTGCTCTACAAAAGGACAAAGTACTCTCGCCTAGAGACTTCACTTTCAAGTGAACAAATTCTAGAACAGTTAAACAGGGCTAGGAGGTATTTGCATGACTTATTCTGCATTGTTACTTGAGGAAGCTACACCACGTGGACCTGTTAAATCTCGAGCTCTAACTTTACTAAGAAAGCTCAAGGACCTCGCTAAAGGTGGTGTTAGACGCGTAATAGGTCGAGGTGTGGTTAAAGCAGGTATTGGTTATATAACAGGTGAGAGAGGAGAGATAGGTAGCGCTGCTGCGGAAGCGGCAGCTGTCGCCGGAGTTGGAAAGCTCATTGACAAGGCTATGGACGCAGCTATACACGTTGTTGCTAGAACGCCCGCAGACAAGATCACTGTTGTTGATCCTGCGGCTAGTACCCAGCTCTCTATTCCTGCGGGGGCTGTTAAGCTTGAGGCAGAGCTACTCGAGCAGGAAGATGAGGAGATGGGTGTTCCAGAAATACGCGCCGGAGGTAGTTTTTGGAGCAGGATCGTCTCGCTGTTTAAGTCTCTCTTGAGTGGGGGCGTACTACGCGTACTCCTCTTTTGCGTGGGACTAATCGTATTCTTTGCCTTTGTGCTAGGGGTTGTGAGCGAAACTGTGTCCACTTGGCTAGAGAGTCAGCTTACTAAGTTCGCCCAAGGAGCACAGAACGCTCTCGCAGATTTAGCTAAGAGACAAGAGGAAGCGGCTAAGGCTGCAGGAAAGGAGAGTCCGGGGGAATACAGGCGTGGGTTTGTGTCTCCGCTAAAACTTATTTTCGATCAAACGCGCAAACTGTTGGAGTTTATACGTGTACGTATGCGTCTGATGAGAGAGGCATTCCAGAGATTTGTGGACGAAAACAGGGAGAAGGAAGGATACGAAGGTTTCTTTGGAAAGGTAAAGCTGTACGCAGTAGCCTATTGGAGAGCGATCAAAACATTCTTTGTTGGCCTAAAGGGCAAGGAGGGAGCTGAAGGACCAGCAAGTATTGGAGACTTTCTTCGTCTGTTGTTAGCACCCATAATACTAGCGCTCTACATCTTTGGACGTGGTGTGAAAGGATTGTTTAGTGGATTGGTGCTGAGATCTTCGTTGGGAGATGAGAAAAAAACTAAAGCGTGACGTAAAGGAACTGAAGAAGGACGCAGAGGGGGAAACTAAAAGAATCAGAAGCAAAACCCGCAGAAGTAGTCGTCTACGTCTCTGAATTTACAGACTTGCTAAAGGCACAATCCGAGTGCTACGGGCACCGTTGTATTTCACATTAACATTAGCCTACTGCTTGCATTCGTCGCATTAGCAGAGTTTACTAATACATATATTTTTAACTTTGACATAGATCGTTGTGTTAGCCCCCTTGGAGGTTACAACAATATTTTTTGATGGAGGAGAATATGTCTAGGTCTCTAGAAGCGCGTCTGGAGAGAGCTCTCTCGAAAGGAGACGAGGAAGTACTACGTATTGTTGAAGGTGCACTTCTTCGTGAGAAGTACGACTTCATTCGCCACTACACCCTACCTGCGATGATAGACAACACGTATGCCCCTGCGTTCGGATGGTCTGCTGAGTTCAGACGGAAGAATGACTACCTAGAGTTTGTAGATAGTCTGATGGGGGAAGATTGGGCTTACAACACGTTAGTAAAGTATGTACGAGAGAACATCGAGGATTACACTACTCCAGACGAGATAGAAGAAGCGGAGGGATACTACGATAACGGAGTAACTGGCCTAGCAGAGGAGATCGTAAGTAAGCTCTCGTTGAAGGAGGTGATCGATATATTGAGTTCGGACCTACATTCTTATGTAAAAAGCCATAGAGACGAGGTTGAGCAGTGGATCGAAAAGAACTTCGACTATGGTACAATAGTGTACGAAATCGAAGCAACTCTTGAGGAGATGAGTACGGAGGGTATGATAGATATCGTAGAGGCTCATGGATCTCTAACAGACTTAGAAGAAGCGTTGAATAGGTTCGAGGAGAAGGAGGAAAAATGAAGCTAACACTCAAGAACTTCCAATGTCATAGACATTTGTCTCTTGAGTTAGGGAAGGTCACTGTACTTGTAGGTCCTAGTAATGTAGGTAAAAGTGCGGTGGTACGTGCTCTTGGTTTCCTAACAGGACAACTGTCCGTAGGAGCCAACAGACTAGTGACTAGAGGAGAAAAGCAGATGGTTGTCAGTCTCGAGATGGACGAAAAAGTGTATCAGCGAGAGTTCTCACCTTCAGGAATCTCTGTGAAGGTAGGGGATGTGATCTATCCTAGAATGGGGAACGTCGTACCTGAAGAACTAACGAGACTAGCAACTATACAGGGGCAATTTGATCCTCCATTCCTAATTACGGACACTCCAACCAATATCTATAGAAAGGTAAGTGAGGAGCTCGAATTTGAAAAACTCCTCAAGATCATCGAGCTCGTACAGAAAGAGTGTTATCAGTGTAAACAGAGTCTAGAGTCTCTTCAGTCAAGGGAACAGTATCTTAGAAACAAACTTGCTACACTAGAGCCACTGGTAGATATCTCTAGACGTCTACTAGGCTTGTATTGTGTTGCACGCTTGTTGCAGTACAAACTAGCTATGCAATTGAGGGAACTGTTAGTTACCTCCCTACTAATCAGACTCTCATACTTATACAAATTGAGAGCTCGTTTATCACAATGGCAGAAACGAGTGTTGTTATACAGATTGCACATACTACAGCGGATGAGACAACAGAGGAGCATAGTTGAGGTATACAGATTGCACATTCTGTGGGAGATGAGGAAGTGGAGAAGCATAGTTGAGGTATACAGATTGTACATACTACAGCGGATGAGGCAGCGGAGGAGTGTAGTTATTCTATACAAATATGGTGTATTGCGTTCTTTGTACTTTGCTCTTAGAACACAAAGAGTATGGGAGTTAGGTCAACGTTATCTAGCTCTTACGAGATTAGAAAGATGTCCCACCTGCGGGCGTCCTCTAAATGAGTCCATTTGCGGAGGACAATCATGAAGATAGCATTCATCGGTGATCTCCATATACAGCAACGACCCGTCTCTAGGATTGAAGAAGATTGGGATGGCGTTATACAGAAGAAACTGACATGGTTAAACAGTCTCGATGTCGAAGCCATAGTCTGTACAGGAGACATCTGCACACAGCGCCCCCTTACGGTATACACACTACTGTATGCAATCAACCACTTGAGAACCTTGCAAAAGCCGTTGTATACGATTGTCGGCAACCACGACTTAGTCACCGAGTCAGAGAATATCATCTCACTCATTCCAACGCTGAGACATCTAGATGTTCTTCAAGTGGATGATGTAATCGTTTGGGGAGTTGATTGGGGTAGCAAGGTCGTACCTGCTGCTATACCTGGAAAGTACAATATTTATGTAATGCATGAACTCGTAGTCCCTTCCGCTGAGTATGAGTATATGGGTGAGTCGGTTAGGTATCAACCTTCGGCTAGAGACTACGATCTAGTAATTGTTGGCCACTTTCATTTGCCCTTCCGCAGAGGTAACGTGATAAATCCAGGTGTAGTATTCAGATGCAGAAGAGACGAGGATATCATCTCTAACGTTGTGATTTTTGATACAGAAACGAAACAAATAGAAGTAACTCCCCTCCCTCAATCAGAGCATCCGTTCGTCTCTACTACATCTACAGAAAGTACTCTCGATATCGCACATCTTATTCGTTCTCTCACTCAACAACATACTGACGTATTGCAAGGTCTGCTAGATCAAGCTCCAGAGAGGTTGAGACCTATCTTGGAGGAATTCGTGAACTCATTAAGGAGGTAAGTGAGATGAGATATTCTATTGACCAGATCAATACCGAAATATCCATGATCGAGAAAGAGTTGGCTAGGCTCGGCGTAAAGAACATACAGGAGGAGTTGGAGAAAATACAAGGAACTGTGGATCTGAACGCGCTTAAGGCTGAGATAGAGGCACTCGAGGCAGAGTACGAGCGGTTGCAGAAATTGTTTGAGAGAGGAGTATAAAGATGACACCTACCGAAGTACTCACTCTATATGAACATTTACAAACTTCTCTACAAGAAGTACAGCGCGAGATTGATAAGACAGCACAGAGATGTGCTCTTCTACAAGAGACTCTCGACTACTGCAAAGCGTATCGAGCGAAGAGAGTAGAGGGGGTGCTCGCACAAGTGGCACAGTTAGTGAACTCTCTACTGGAGGTCATAGATCCTCATCTTAAGTTCTCTGTTGAGGTCAGCACGGAGAACGCTACCTGCCAGCTGAAGATTACCAAAGAAGGAGAACAGTTTGAGCCCAGATTCGAGTTAGGAGGCGGAGTAATTGACGTTGTGGCAGCTGGGTTGAGATTAGGATTGTGGAGTATGGGATCGAGAACTCCTCTATTGGTTCTTGATGAGCCATTTAGGTTTCTATCTAGGAATTACAAACCACTCATCGCGTCATTGCTAGAGGAGATAGTGAAGGAAATGCCTCACGTGTCTATCCTTATGGTAACACACGACCCCGACCTCATTCCGTCGGGCGCTCGTATCTACGACCTTACGGAGAAGCGATGGACTACGTAGGATTAGCAACAAGAGTAGTGAAACATTTACAAAAAAAGTCTATGTTGTCGCCACTTCAGTTTGATGAGGCAATTGGAGTGGCTCTACTAGGAATCTCAAAACTGCTATACGAACTAGACTTCCACGAGGGGCCGGACTTTGTATATAGAGCTGTAGCTTGGGCACGTAAGGAGGTGCTCAACGAGAGACAGAAGCTGCTTGCTCAGAGTAGATCTTCGTACGAGGAATGTCCATTAGAAATACATATTGAGGCGAGTGGTTCGTTGGAAGACGATCCCTATATAAGAGTCCTAAGACGAGAGTTGCGAAACCTCGTCCTAAGTAGTGTACTGTTGTCCCCCAAACAAAAGCAACTGTTTGTGTTGTTGGATTTCTTACATCCAAAGAGTGACTTCAACGACCTTTGTAAGTTGTTAAAAGTAGAACCTGCTACTTTGAAGAGGTTGTTGGCAGGATTAGAGAAGTATTGCGAAGAGGTGTTGAAATGAGAAAGGTATTTTGGTTCATCGCTCTCGAGGTACGAGAGCCTCAAGTTGATGTGTATGCTCCACACGAACTTTTCACATATCATCCACATACAAAGATCGGAGAAGTCAGCGTGGGTAGACTATTGCTGAACGCATACTTTGGGACACCTATGAGACTACTTACTGCTGTAGACATGCAACATTTACCTTCAGACATGCCATTCAATATAAAACTCCTGAGTGATACGGTTATTACCCACGTTTTACTTTCGTATAACCCAAATTTAAGTTGGGTTTTGTCGGCTCTACATGAATCTACGTTTTGGTCTTACGTCCAATGGTGTAAAGCGTTAGTAGACGGTATCTGCTCTGCGTGCTCTCTCCACAAAGAGGACACTTTTGTACCAAGTGATGGTGCACTAGAGAATTGTGAACTAGTGATCGTAGGACAGGCGCCTGGAGCGGAAGAGGTGAAGCAAGGCAAACCATTCATAGGCCCTGCGGGCCAGTACCTCTTCTCTAGGCTCTCAGAAATCGGAGTGCTCAGAGAGAGTTGCTACATTACTAACACGGTTAAGTGCAGACCTCCTCGTGATGCGGAACCAACGACAGAACAAGTACAGTCTTGCTCAGTGTTTCTGAAAGTGGAGTTGGCTCAAGTACAAGGACTTAAGGTGGCTGTAGGTAAGGTAGCTACTAGAGCACTCACTTCACTAAAGACATTCAGGATTGACGATTACGTAGGAACACAAATAGAAGATGTCTTTGTCTTGAGACATCCAGCTAGCATTCTTCGGAATAGATCGCCTTGGTTGGAGAGGCAGTTTCGAGAGCACGTACAGAAGTTAAGAGATTTCAAACATGGGTCTCAACAACTAACATTCCCACGAGAGAAACATAAGGTTGTGACTCGTAAGGAAGATTTAGAAGAGGTATTGGATTGGATCAAACAACAACCATATGTAGCACTCGACATCGAGACTGCAGACAGAAGGATTTATTCCACAGTATTGACTATCTCTATAGGAACTGACGAGAGAGTGTACACGATTGATGTCGAAGGAGTAGGGGGTATTGAGAAGTGTATTGATGTGTTAAAGGAAGCAGATGGGAAGATAATCTGCCACAACGCCGAGTTCGATCTAAAGATTCTAAACTACCATACTGGATTGCAGTTGAAGTGTATGTGGGATACTATGTTGGTACAGCACGTATTGGATGAGGAGTCTGAACTTGGGTTGGGTCATCTAGCCACCCGTTTCTTGAACGCTCCACCATATAAACAGTTGAGTTTCTCGTGGGACGAAGTGTTCGTAAAGCAACAGAAGACTTCTCTGAGAGAAGCACTTACACCTGAACAGATCGACGAGTTATACTTCTACAACGCTATGGATACTTTTTATACTTATCATTTGTTTTTACTACAACAACAGCAGCTCACGCCTGAGAACGGAGAGACATTCTTCAAACGTGTTATGCTTCCTCTCGTGCATGTATTCACCGACAACGTGTATGGGATACCGATCGATGCCGCACGAATGATGGAAGTGGAAAAAGAGTTGAATATTCCAGAGGAAGAAGAGAGACTATACCAGATAGTAGGAGCGAGATTCAACTATAGGTCTACTAGGGAGCTCGAGCAGATACTTCGGACGTGGGGAGTGACGGAGGAGCAAACAGGAAAGACGGAAAGGACTGGAGCAATGTCTCTTACCAAAGATGTGCTCAAGTCTCTTACTTCGCATCCTATTGAGAAGGTAAAGGAGCTGTCTACGCAATTGCTCAAAGTGCGAGAGCTGCAGAAGTTGAGGGACACATACATCCGACAACTGTCAAAAACACTGTATGTCAACAAGTACACCGGAGTGGTATCTGTCTCTCCTTCGTTCAGATTGCACGCGTCCAAGACCTATAGGATCAATACAGAGGAACCCAACATTCACAACATACCCCGAGACTCTGTCATACAGAAACTCATATATGCTCCTCCCAAATATGTTATACTTGGTGCAGACTTTCAATCAGCAGAGGCGTTCCATGCAGCCAGAGTTACTGGAGAGGAGAAGATTATCGAGTTCGTGTTGAATCCAGAGTTAGACCAGCATCGCTATACAGCCTCTAGGATTTATAACATACCGGAGGACCAAGTAACTAAGACTCAACGGACGAACGCAAAGCTCGCATGGTTCTGCTTACAATACGGAGGTACAGAGTATGCGATCTCTAGAGACTTCGGTTTGACATTGGAGGAAGCAGCACAACTCGTGAAAGGGATCAAGCAAACCTACCCTAGACTGTTCCGAATGATGGAAGTCTTTGTGCAGAAAGCGAGAACAGAGAGGAGACTCGTTAATCGGTTTGGCGCTATCAGAAGATTTCCTTTGTGGACAAAAGAGTTTGCACAGTCTTTTGCTAGACAAGCGTTGAACTTCCCTTTCCAATCTGAGGTAGCAATCTATTGTCATCTATCCGCGATCGACTTACATGAAGTGATGAAAGTGGTGGGGCATCTGAAGTGGCGTATTCTGTTTACTATCCATGATGCGATCTACACTATAGTCAGAGAGGAACTGGCATTGATTGCAGCTGCAGTAATGAAAAAGATTATGGAGTTGGAGAGGGAAGGAATGTTCCTCCTGTCAGATCCGAAAGTTGGTCCTACTTGGTATGATCTTTCAGACATCAAAGATCCAACATTTCCTCAGCTCCTAGAGTTGGGGCTCGAACAACTAATTTCTGAGCTTGTGGAACAAGCCCAGAAACTTAAGTAGGAGGTTTGGATGAAGCCTAGGAAGTTGCTAGAGGAGACACAAAAATTGATCTTGCAAGACCAAAACTTATTCACTCACCTTCGCACAATATTGGCGAGACTGTTGTACGAAGAGTTGGGTCCTCAAGCAAAGCTATCGCCTATTGTTGTTGAGAGGATATTGTTTAGGCTAGTAGGTTCGCTAACAAACAACAGGATGGAGGAGCAACTCTACATACCTTTGTGGAAGGCAAAGTTGTGTCTAAACTGCGATCAAGTGTTCAACTACGTGCCTTCGTTGATGGAAGAGAGATGGAGCAGTCCTATCGTGTGTCCTAGTTGTTGTAGCAATCAAGTAAAGGACTTAGCACCTCTCGCACTAAAACAGGAGGAGCCATATGTGTAAGTATAGGTTTGATCATCTCCAGAAGGAGTTGGCTAAAGCGTGTAACCTTACAAAGGACGACGAGGATAAAGCAGAAGAGATTTTCTCGTCGCTAGCTCGTGTTTTTGAACTCCCCCTAGCTAGAGAGGAGGCATACGAGAAAGTCTTAGAGATTGTAAAAGGAGTGGACCCCCTAGTGCTTAGTTATGTGATTCTTTCCGTGATCGAGAACGGTCTCGAGTTGAAAAAGACATTAGAGGACCTAGCATATCACTCTCCTCACACTAATGTACATTAAGAAACTAGGAGGAACAATGGAAGATGAAAGGCTTGTAGCGATCGCATTTGATTTGATAAACATAGTTCATAGTGCGCCGAAGCGCTCGATTGCGGTAGCAACTATGCTATCCTATCTCGAGCCCTTATCAGATGAGGAGAGAGCAAGAGTCATACAATACTGTGTACAGGTGCTCTGGACTCTCGTAAGAGACCACTTCATCGGATCTTCGTGCTCCAACCGTCATGAGCAAACTCAATAGTCAATTGTGGAAAGTCTCTTCGCATCTGTGCAAGCACCGTGGGTTCCACTTCTGGAGTAGCCCAAGAACCGAAGTGGGTAAAGATCACGCGCTTTACACCTTTCATACGACACCACATCACTTGTTGATACATCGATGCATGTCCAACATATCCCACTTCGCTAGTAAATCTCAGGGGATGTCGCACTGTGGCACCATCCCCAATATACAATTGTACGTTCTCTAGTACATCTAACGAAGGAAGGGCCAAAAGATCGGGAGCATAGACGAGCGTTCTGTTGCTTATCGTGACTTTTGGTGCAATGGTAACGAGCTTAGCATGTCTTACTCGTATTGGAACGATTGTGACCTCTTGACTGCCTACTTGTGTAATCAGCTTCTCTGTGGGTACTCTAACGATAGGTGCTGAGAAATCCTTCCCCTGTAACACGTTGCTTAGTGTGCAACCACCATGATCCGGATGTTCGTGAGTAATGACTACTAGATTAGGATGTGGTTTAAATGTGTCGATCTTGTCCTTCCAGTCTAGTCCACAATCGAACAGTATTGACTCCCCTTCGTAGATCAACATCATTGCTGAGTGATACTTGTGTTGGGGAGAGGTTATCTTATGATAGCCCTTGGTGCCATAGAAAACTAACTTTATCCCACTCATCATCTTTTTGTTCAAGCTTCGTGCTGTCGGCTTCCATTGGAAGTCGAAAAACACTACTTACGGAGGTAAGGAAGATGAGAACAATTGTATCTTGTGCATTCCTCAGAGAGAGGAACATGAGTACAGAATGGTTCGTTACGAGATTCGGAGCTCACGCTCGGATTGAGCTCAATGCTTTATTAAAGCGGCTTGATGAGAGTAAGGACGGAGACATTGTCGAGATGCTAGTGGAGACTCTGGGACTCACATGCAAAGTGAAAAAGTACTACCCCAACGGTGCGTTGGAGAGTGTCACACCGTATGTACGAGGACAGATTCATGGTGTGGTAACAGTATACTCGAAAGACGGAAAAGTAGAGATAATGGACACCTTCTTTGGTGGTGAGCCTCATGGGTTATACAAGTACTACGACGAGCAGGGAAGGTTAGTAGAGAAAGGAAATAGGTATCGAGGAAAGCCGCACGGACTAGTACAGTATCACTACTACCTTCCGACTACAATCGTAACTGTGAGAGAGCATTACAACCTTGGTGTGCTTTCTGGCACTAGCACAATCGTAGTCGGGAGTCGAGAGCTCATCCGTATTCTGTATCGACTCAACAAAATCTGTGAGTTGAAGTGTTGGAGTCCACGCATGAGATTTGAGTTTGATGAAGAAGGTAACATGATTAGTATGGAGATCAGTAGCGTGGAGGGCTTACAAAAGATGTTAGAGATATCTGAATGTGTAAAGACTCATCCGGACCCACGAACCTTATGGAAAGAGTTCGACAAATTGGGGCTCGTTGAGCTCCAACCTTAAAAATGGAGGTGGCAATGATCAAGTGTGTAGCTGTAGGAATCCACATACTGATAGGTGAAGTTATTCAAGAGAACGAGGAGGTTCTCGTTATGAGGAAACCTGCTGCGATGCTTCCCAATTCGTTGATGATGTTAGCACCCGGTGCAGAGGAAGATGCAGTCACAATCTACAAGAGGCAGATTGTGTTCGAGTTCGTTCCAGGCAAAGCACACGTTGATGCATACCAAGAACTTTGTACTAGGTATGCAGCACAATCTGCAGGAATTGTGCTTGCGTCTGATACGAAGGTAGTACCGTTGACCAAAAACAAGACCAAAGACTAAGGAGGTGGGAAAATGATAATTAGGGAGACGATTTCCGGGAAAGAAGTAGTGGACATGTATCCGTCTCTTTCGCCTACGGTAAAAGAGACACTAAAGAAGTACCTCGACCTGAGAACACTAGACCAAGTACTTCAGAAGTTTCAATCTGTATCATTCTCAGAACTAGAACTTCCTGTTCTAGTGGAAAACGACAGAATTCTCTGCTTCCCAAAGCACAACTTTGACACAGGTTATGTCAATGTGCTGGTTGATGAGCTAGTTCGTACGGGATACGTCCGGAGGGGGATGCACCTTATACGCGCAGTTGATGGCCTCGAGTCGGAAGTACTACCGAACGACATATACAAAAGCAGGATGCTATACGATGTAGACCTTTCCGATGGGATGTACTCTTATTCATATGAACTGCTTCGAATGGTTTGCACCAATCGAAGCTATGTGCCAGACGTTTCCTATAGGAGAGCAGCAAGAGTTCCGGCGTCGGTAGAGGTTCTCAGACATAGTCCTCTACTCAGCCCAGAGTCTCCAGCTTCATGGAGTGTTGTTGCAGTAAGACAGAAACTGTCTCCACTTCAGCACTTACCTATCACATGTAGCAACTTATTGAGAGCATATCAAATAAGCAAGATGTTCGAGCAAACCTCTATAGTACAGACGAAATACATTAAATGGACGGAGCAAGCAAACCTCATTCTATCAAAGTACGAGCTTATGTCATCAGGCCTACCAAGTGACGATATGTTCTCACTACTGAGTAGACAGCCCAAAGGATGGAAAGACACCGCGCTTGGAAGTATGAGCGTATACGAACTTTGGAACGACTTGACAGAGATCATATCAAGAGCAGACGAGTCTGAAGACACGGATAGGACTCTTGATGCTCTCGTCAAGGCTGGTTCACTTTTGAACGAGAGTAAGAACAGGATGGTGGTTGCTCAACCCAAGAAGCTATGATCCTCACACTATCACAAATCAAGCACCGACGCTTCGTCAAGAGGGATGAGTTCAGGACGAATTGCATCTTCTGTGGAGATAACAAGGAACATCTCTATGTGAATACTGCCAATCAAGTGTTCCATTGTTTTAAATGTGGGGCTAGTGGACGCGTCATGATTGATAGCGACATTCGTATAACTCCTTATACAGCTACATCCCCGCCAACATTTATTGATCCTACAGAAGATGCAATTCGCTATTTGTCAAGTCGTGGACTAACTATGCAAGAGATCCTCATCTTTTGTCCCAAGTCTAGTCCGCAACTTCCACAGTACGTATTCTCCTTCTACTCTCGTACTGCTATTGTTGGTAGAGCTATTGTGGACGACGTTCCGAAGTATCGTATCTATGAGTCTCGAGGTACTCGGCTTTGGGGAGTAGAGTACATCGACATACGAAAGCCGATCGTGGTAGTCGAAGGGCTATTCGATTTGTTTGCTGTACGTCGCACATATCTCAATGTTGTTGCTGTGCTTGGAAAAGCGCTATCGCCGCACGTGGAGAGCTACTTGTCTAACTACCCCTCTCGAGTATACCTATGTTTGGATGCAGATGCATATAGGGAACAGACACTACTAAGAGATCGACTCCGTAGGTACAAAGAGAACGCGTACTGTGTGTATTTATCCTCGGGTGATCCTTGGGACCATAGGGATAGGTTGAGGTTCGACCAGATCACACAAGAGGAGGGGGATGTCTATGTTTAAGGTCACCTATATTGGCGTACACGACTTCTTGCGACACATTCACAGTAGGGGTACTATCAGCACAACGGTAGAAGAAGGAGAACAAACAGTAACGTGGTCTGCAGTCCTACAATCTATGCGTGATGGATGGTGTGCTTTCCTACGAACGCCTACGCACGATCGAGAACTAAACAAAAAGCTGCTCAAGCAAATCGAGACAGAACTGAACAATCTCTATCCACTGTCGTCACTGCAGAAGCTGATCGACACAGAGAGACCAATTCTGTATCCTTAACATAGCCCACCTCCTACATCTTTCCATTTTATATTATACAAAAAATTGTAGGAGGTACTAGTATGGAAAAGATCCTTGAAGATTTGGGCTCTCTCCTTCGACACAAGGGTCAGTACTATGGTGACACATTTGGTACGGTTCCGAAGCTGCTACGTATTCTTTATGAGTCACGCAGAAACGAACAAGGCCAGTACGTGCTGGACGATAAGGATTGGGACAATATGGTTGCTGTAGTCAGAGTTCTCGATAAGATGTGTAGACTTGTCGCTGGAGACAGAGGAGAGGAATCTGCGTGGAAGGACATAGCAGGGTACGCAATTCTTTCTCTCAACAGAGCGTTACAAGCAAAGTAGTCGTTGACTACTGATCCTTTTATAGGAGGTTAAAATATGTCAGTATTACAAGAGTTCTTAGAGGGGACTAGAGTGAGCCCTGTAACGTCATACTTTGTCCCAAAGCTTGGGCAAAACCATTTGCGAGTTGTAGTCAAAGGAAAACCTGTACTAACGTACAGGAGCCACTTCTTGAAGTACTCGATGATGTGCGCCCTCGATAATTGTTGGGTTTGTCGTATTGCAGAAACTTTCGACTTGCCAGACTTCAGGGCGAGAGAAATGCGTGCAATCTACGTCGCAGATCTCGATGATCCCAACCCCCTAATCAAGTTGTTTACGTTTGGCCCAAGCATTGCTGGGAAACTTAATCTTATAGCATCAAACACGGAGATCTTGGATGAGGCAAAAGGTGCTATCCTCATCCTACAGAGATCCGGACAAGGTAGGAATACTAGGTACGAGATAGTACCTTCTAAGATTCTTGACCTCAGGACCATACCTCAGTATATCGAAGAGTATAAAGAGCTACCTCCACTGCAGGAAGCACTCCAGAACGAAAGAGTACCTACTCCAGAGGTGATCCTAAACGACCTGAAAGACATTGTGAAGCCGGATGTGTATCAAGCTATTGCAGACTGGATTAAGGAGGTTACAGCTCCACCAGAACAAGATGTTCCTACTCCAACTATTACTACACAGGCGCAAGTTGACTTACAGTCTATCTTACAGTCTCTCAAGAAGAAGTGACTCGAAGACTAGAGAAGTTTCTTAGGCGTAGGAACGTCATCAGAGTCCTTAAGTATTTATCGTCGTACTTTGGCGTTCCTACGCCAAAACTTTCTATTGTGACAGACTGTAAGGAACTTGCGTGCTATGATATTGAGAAAAGGACTATAACACTAAGCAGCGATCTACTCGACTCCCCCATTTCCTCACCTCGTATGCCCCACTTCTTAGATTGCATTATTCATGAGTTCGCTCACCATTTATGCAATCTGAATGGGTTGATGAGAGTCAATGGTAGGGTACATCACTTTTGGTTTGCTGCAGAACTGTGGAGGACAATTGTTGCAATCTATGGAGTAGAAAATGTAAGGATGTATGGTACATCCTATGAGTCAAAACTAGTGCAGAAATATCTCCAATCTCTGGAGGAAGAATATGAGAGTCAAAGTTTGTACTGTACCCCCAAAGCGGATGCTGAAACACTACGTACCACTAGAGTGGCACGAACTAGGAGGTCCCATTCAGCCACCACTAGATCATCACGGAGAAAGCGCAGACCTACCTCCTCCCGTTAGAAGAGCCTTCACAGAGCTCTTCGGTATCCACAAAAGAAGAAAAGTTACTTACATTTGCAATCACTTTGATTGCGAAATGTTGTTCACGATTGCGGGTCTGCAAGGCATTTATGTTCCCCAATCTTTGTGGGAGATAGTTGAGTATAGAGACGTTTCGTTTTATGTTGGCGTACGACCTCTGTTTATAGAGACAGAACATCCACAAGGTTGGAAGATCGCTATCACTAATGCTATACTGTCTCAATATAGGCTGATCGGCGACATCACTCCACTCGTACGAGAGCTACTTCGATTGATCAAGAGTGAGAACATCTACGCGTTCGTACTGGATCGTCCTAATGTCGTGCTCTTTGCTGAAGAACCTCTACGTGTAGGAGTTGCTTTCCCATCGAAAAGATCTCAAGGATTCTCCTCTTTCTACATGTACGCAGATCTTGTGATTGCTTATGACGGAAGAAAGATTTCTATAGGTCTACGTTCGGAAGAGTACCTTCACCTTTTTGGTCCTACAGGACTGCTCTCCTTAGCAAGTATGTTAGGCGGCGGTTGGGGTGGTAGAAGCATGCTTATATGCTCTCCTAGATCGCAGAAGATGTCGCTTCCACAGCTTATGGAGGTCGTGTCTAAAGTACTGCGTTTTTTGAAGGGAGGACGAGATGTCAGATTTATTCGAAACTCTCGGCATCGCACCTGTTGACTCCGACCTCAAAACAGATGTGAAAGAGGTCATTCCTACTAACATAATTCCTCTCGACATAGCTACTGGAGTAGGAGGCATACCTAGAGGCAGAATGACCTCCATTATAGGAAAATACAGCACGTGCAAGAGTACTATTAGCATACTACTTGCGCGCAGTAATCATATGTTAGGAGGAAAGACGATCATACTTGACACAGAAAATACATACGAATCCACGAGACTAAAGTCTCTGGGTGTTGACCCTAAGAGTGTAGCTATCCTCACTTCTTACAAAGAAGATGTTGGATTCACTATGGAAACTGCATCTGAGTTCATTCTTTCTGCAGCAAAACTAGCTAAACCAGAGGACAAGTTGCTCATTATTTGGGACACTATCAGTAGTACACCATTAGCAGCAGAGGTAGCAGAGGAAGTAGACTTTGATAGTTTGAAGAAGCTTATGGGTACACACTCGAGAATGCTCTCGAGACTCCTTAGAGCAGTGCCTAAAACATTTGTAGATAACAACGTCACTTTTGTTATGGTTGTACAACCAAAGATTGATCCGATGACAGGTTCGACCACGTATCTGGGGGAGCTTCCTATCAAGTTCCACTCCTCTATGATCATTCAATTGTCCACTTTCTCAAAAGAGGAGAAGCGTATGACTATACAATTCGAGATCGTGAAGAACAAGGTAGCCCCTCCTAGTGGAAGAGGCAAATTTATCTACTACTACAAAGAGGGAGTAGACTACGTCTCTGCTTGGGAGCCCGCTGTAGGAAAGTCTGCTGCACACTATACGTTAGACAACGTCTCTGTTAAGAGAACAGAGTCGGCTCTCCTTTTGCGAAAGAAGAAAGAACTAATTGAACAATTAGTTCTTTCTTCCTTAGCAAGACCCATTCCTTATCGCGTACTTATTCCGGATATGGAACAGACTAGAACAACAGAGGAGGAGGAAAATGTTCAAACTGTCTGAGTTGTTCACTAGCATTCAAGGGGAGGTTCAGTGGGTAGGACGCTATAGTGTCTTCGTGCGATTTGCAGGGTGCAACCTGAATTGTCTTTTTTGTGACACACCTCAAAAAACAAAGATCGATATGGAGATTGATGTACCTCGCCTTTTGTCCTACCTCAAAGAGGCACAAGCTCAGCATGTAGTGATAACTGGTGGTGAACCACTTCTCAATATCGCTGAGATTGATTACTTGCTTTCTGAACTTCCCGAAGAAGTCTCTGTTGAGATAGAGACCAATGGTACGTTACTAGAGAGAGTGCCTAATAAGTGGGTGGGCAAAGTATACTTCAACATCTCCCCCAAAGTACACTACAGAGAACTATATACATCGCTTCCCCCAGACTGGCCTCATACGGTATACAAATTCCCTGTAGACGAGACCAACTTACAAGAGACAAAGAGTTTCATTATGCACCATCAGATCCCAAAGAAGATAGTGTACTTTATGCCAATTTCAAAAACATATACGGAGTATGTGCTAAATGCCCCTATAGTACTAGAGGAGGCACTCTCTTGGAGAGTAAACTTCTCTCCAAGACTTCAACTTATACAAGCGGTAAAATAGAGGTGTGCTATGATTGTATATCACCGAATTATGAAGTACGAAGTCCTGAGGTACTTACAACGACATTTGCCCGCTCCACTAGCGATCAGCATCTTAGATTATGATGTAGTAATGGACACTAACTGGCTCTCAGTTAGAGAGCACTTCCCTAGTCTGAGGATATTCTTTGATCGTGCTGTGTTCGAGAAGATCGAAGTCAGCACCGACCAATATCTTCGGTGGGTGGAAGTGCTGAAACCTGACTGTTGGGTACTTCCTGATGTAATCGACTCATTAGAAGACACTATCCGTCTACTAGGAGAATACTCCTCTCAGATCTCGACTCTGAAACATAGAGGACAAAGAGTTTTGGTCTTAGCATCAGTACCCACTGATATGTCAATTGACGAAAAGATTAGAAAGTTTATCCAAGACTTCAGGATTACGCATATCGGTATTCCTTACAGAAGTGGACCTACTCCTACTTCGTTCTACAACCGGCTGGAAGCAATGTGGTACGCAGATCACCTCCGCTTGAGAAAACATTGGTTAGGTTTGGAGAGGATCACCGAGCTAGGATGTATATTCTTGACAAACGGAAGTTTAGATACTAATCTGTGTCTAGCTTCCACACTAGAGGGGTTCAGGATATCTGAGCACTACTCAAAGATAGCTATCCCAGAGAAAGTGGAGAGGATCGATGTAGATCTTTTAAGAGAGAATATTCTGTTGTTGGAGAACTACATTAACTCCCTACGGAGGAAGTATGGCAGTACTCCATATACTAGACGAAAATTTTACAAAGGTCGAAGACCATACCGAAGAGGAGTTCGCGTGTCTTAGAGAGCTCCTTTCTTACACACAATATTATATGATGTACGGTAGGTGGATAAGAGATACTAAATATCTCTTGTCCGCCACCAAAAAATTAATGCCCACCGGATTGGTTCCTTATGTTCAGTCACGTTTGACAATACCACTCAACATTATTGATGACAGAGTTCATTGGACTCTAGACATCTCTTCCATACAAGGCAAGCTAGAACCCTATCAGCAAGAGGTATTGAGTCAGATACAACAGAAGAAGAGATGTATTGTATGTTTACCCACAGGTAGTGGGAAGACTTACATGTACAGCGTCGTGAGTGCATTCATTGATAAGAAGGTAGCGATCGTCGTACCCGCAAAAGAAGTTCTGGATCAGGTTGAGAGAACCTTGAGAGAGTATACCAATGACTTTGTTGTCTTCTGGGGGCCAAAAACTGACTTGGACAAAAGAATCGTAATATCTACTGCGGGCACGCTAGCCGCAAGATTCAACTACATAAGGGAAGAGATGTCTACTGTTGAGGTGCTGTTTGCAGATGAAGCACATTACTATGGTGCAAACTCATTCTTCAGAGTCTCACACTTGTTTCCCAGAGCACACTATCGTGTGGGGTTTTCTGCTACGCCAGTAGGTAGATCCGATAAAGCTGATCTTCGTGTGTTAGGAGTGTTTTCTCCCGAGATGATCTATACGACACATAAGATAGATAGGATCGTACCCGTAAGCGTAGTATTTTTGGATTATACAAAGAATAACCCAGCGTTTTCTGACCCAGAAGACTATGAAGCTCTCTTAAAGGATCGTCGTAGGATCCAAGCTATCTGTTGGATTGCTTCCCAACTGCGGGATACACAGATCCCGTTTCTTATATTCGTAGACAGGCTTGAGTTAGGCGAGAAGATCGCCTTTCACTTGCAGATTCCGTTCGTTACAGCAAACTCCAACGACAGAGGCAAAGTCTTCCAACAGATAAGAGAGAATAAACTTATAGGTGCCGTTACAACAATTGGACACACCGGATTGGATATTCCGGTACTAATGGCTATTATCAACACCGTACGAGACACTACACCTATAAGTTTGGGACAACGTGCAGGACGTGTAATGAGGAAACTGGACTCGAAGAACATTGGAGTAGTGTTCGATTTCTTAGATCGAGGAAGGTTACCTGCACGTTGGGCTAGTAAAAGAATGAGAGTATATCAAGCGTTAGGATTTAGTGTTATGACTTTGGAGGTACCAATGTTATGATTCTCCGTGTGACAAATCTAGAATTTGTACAGACGTGCGAGGTTCAGTTTGCTTTTGCTCATTCAGGAAGGTTCGTGTTCGAGTCCGCAGCGTCAAAACGTGGAAAAGAGCTGCATACGTTGTTCGAAAGTATAGTGAGGGGAGACCTAACAAAAGTGCCCTCTCACTATACTACTATAGTCAATAACTTACGACAATGGTGGGTATCCAAAGAACGTACTGTACTATTGCAAGAAAAGAGACTGCGAGTCAAGCTCGGAGAAGGTATAGAGCTCACCGGCAAACCTGACTTGGTAGTAAAAGAAGACGGTCTCGTAAAGATCGTCGATCTCAAAACTGGACAGAATCCTGAGACCTATCTGTACTCACCACAACTCCCCTTGTATGCAATACTTATCATGTTGCATACATCATGTCAGGTTCAGCCACGTATGCTTGCTGTACTTGGTGTAGATGGGCGTTCATATGAGAAAGATATGACACTCGAGGATATTACGTTCGCTACAAAATTGATAGAGTTTGCAGTTGCGATACTCGAGAGAGGATACTTCCGAAAGGGATACAGCTGTAGTTATTGTGACTACTTCCCTCTGTGTTTCCAGATCAAGAAACACGTAGTAACGATGGAGGATATCGACAAACTTTCACTACAGGAGGTGACAAAATGAGGTTCAGGTGTTGGGTAAGAGGAGATGACAATGTTTGGCACGACGAGGGACGTTGGACGGCGTCCGACTACCTTGACTGTTTCAATAAGATACTCACAACTAGAGCTGAGAGAGAAGGCCAACCCGTATGGCAGAACGCTGAGTTTCCTATTCAAGTTCAAGAAGATGCACTTATGGAGATAGACGATTGGTCACCTATTCGTGCTCCAGGACAAGCGCTGAGTAACTTCAATGCGGCGTTCATTATAGCCTACGAAGAGACGCCATACGTTCGTTGGATACACACAGAGCTATCACTTCTTCGGGATAAGGATGTAGGATCTACATTTAGAGCTTATATTCGTGGAGAGAGTGGGAGGTGGATAGATGGAGGCTTTCTCTACACGAGTGATCCACGAGAGGCAGTAAAACTAGTGCTTTCTGGAGCACCAGAACAGTACGCTGAAGCTGGCAGAAAATACTACAAGTGGGACAATGCTTGGTTTGAACTAGGAGAGGAGTCTTCAATCAACGTGAGCTGGGAAACGATTTCCTCTCCTATTGACATACGATCTACCCCGGTATATTTTAGTGGAGACAACCACGTGATCGTTCTGTACGACGGACTGAGGTACATGAGATGGTTGTTACAAGAGTTAACAGCGAGATTGGCGTGTTGTAGTTGAAAAAGTGTGTCCAATGTGGTAGGAGTTTTAACAAGAGTAAGGGCAAGAACCTTTGCCAAAGGTGTTACTATAAACATATGATTTGGAGCAAGCACCGTAAGAAAGGAGGTACACATGTGCACTCTCTTAGGATGGTACAGCACTGTGCCAGTACGAACACCAAAGAAACTACTACCGTACGTTGATGCCAGAGGACGAGATGCTTTTGGTGTCTACGTGGAAACACTAGGAAAATTTGTTTTCTCATCAAAGAAGGATCTCCTCCAGTTTCTACATCATTTACCTGGGCAAAGATTCGTATCGATTGTATCGAGAGCAATACCTGCAAGTGAGAGGCACGCTACGGACGTTGAAAAAGATACACAACCTTTTACAGACCAGAACTGGGTAGTAACACATAATGGTATTATCGCAAACGACGAAACCCTAGAGAAACAATACTCCCTTACGAGAACTTCAAAAGTGGACACTGCCGTAGTACCACCACTATTACAAAAACTAGGAATCGAGGACACTCTTAAAGCACTACAAGGAAGCTTTGCGTTAACCGTCTACAAAAGGAACACAGGTACGTTGTACTTAGCAACTAACTTTATGCCTCTCTATTGGGCAGTATCCGGAGCCATGGTAATGTGGTCTAGTATGCCTATCCCAGGCTTTCAACCTTTGGAGCCCTACTCTTATTTGACTATCAACAAAAGGAGTGACCATACGTTCAATGTAGTGTCCACAAGACTGCCTACCACATTGGACCAATCTAGAGTCGCAGTCGTATGTAGTGGAGGAATGGATAGCGTTACTACATTGCGATTGTATCAAGTCTTAGGTTACTCACCTACCATTGTCCACTTCGACTATGGACAAGCAGCTAGCGAAGTAGAGGACTACTGCACATCAAGAATAAGTGAGATCTACGGGATACCGAAGTTAAAGCTAGAAGTATCCCAAATATTCAAACACATGAAGTCTGTCCTTACTACGGCGAAAGCTGCCGATCCAAAGTATAGGCATTGGGATATGGAAAGCACCTACTCATACGTAGGTGCAAGAAACTTGATACTAGCATCTTTAGCTATGGGCATTGCAGAAGAACTGAACATTGGAAGACTTGCTCTAGGACTGAATCTGGATGATGGAGGAGGGTATCCAGACAACAACTCCCCCTTTGTAGACACTCTACACCAATTGAGTGCTTATGCTCTCAATTGGAACCATTACATGTACGTAGAAGCACCATTTGTACACCTTACGAAGAAAGAGATACTCGAAGTAGCTCTAGCTATAGGATCTCCTCTACATCTCACCGCTTCGTGCTACTACCCCAAACTAGAGGGCTCACAAATTGTGTATTGTGGACAGTGCGGATGCGACAAGCTAAGGGAAGAGAGCTTTAGAGCTCTTGGTATTAAGGACCCTATCCCTTACGCTACCAACCCATCTTGGGAAGGTTGTTCAGAACTAGAGCAAACAGACTGGGTTCGGGTTAGAGAGCCCCACACAAGACTTAAGCTAGAGGAGATACCTTACCACAAGTATCTACAGCTTCGCTCAGATTTGTCAGTAGTAAACTCATTTACTACATCATAGAAGGAGGAATGCAATGATACTACGAATATTGACGTTCATATCAGTATACTGGTGTGCACAAGCGAATATCTTGCGTAGTGTTGAGTTCGCATTAGCATTCTCAATCATAATACTTTTGAACGCAGTTCTGGGATCAACCTATTGGATCGCAAAAAGGATGCCACACGCACTTGATGTACTTGAGGTTCCACCGCAGGTGAAGAGAGAGTTGAGAGCCTATTTGGGTCCAGCTCCTCTGCTTTGGGTAGTTTGTGCAGGTGGGATAGATGCATGCATTATCTATCTTATCTACAAAACAATACCAAACTACGCGATAGGGTACAGTATAGGTTCCGTACTCTACGTACTAGGACGTACTGCAGCTGTTAAATAAAATTGACGCTACTACAGCTGCAAATATCCTTCTAAGTTAAATACCACATATATTACTATAGACATCGACGAGCGCTTAGCGCTCTAAAAAAAATTTGATTCAAAGGAGGTGCGAAATGTTCAGAGTCTGGCTACAGAGCGAGGGGGGCCTCCTCTGGGAAGATTTAGGCATCTTCTTAGGGGAGTTGAACGTCCTCCCTCAGTGGGCTAAGTGGAAGACAGGCCTCAAAATCAGAGGAGTATGGAGAGAAAAGATAGGAAGGCCCTTCGAGTTGCCTGCGTACTGGTACGATGCGTACGGGGGTTGGATATGGGCCTACCCCTTAGAGAACTACAAGGAGTGGGTAGACAAAGCCCTACTGGACGCAGTAGAGAAGGCATCCAAAGGGTACCAGAAGCTTTTTCTCCGTTCCAAAAGCGCTACATGGAAAGACCTGGGTTGGGTGAGAGGAGAATCTCTCTTACTGCACGAACTAGACAGGCTAGTTCGTGCAGTAAGGAGAAGGGGGGAGAAATTTCCTTCTCCTTACCGGGTGACGACGATACCCGCCTTACACCCCTTTTGGGGATGTAAAGAGATGATGAGCGTCGTAGGACGACGGAGAGAACGTATCGCCCTCTTCGGGGGGGCGCAATACGTGAAATGGCTACAGAGCGAGGCGCACAATATCGAAGTGATGAGGTACAGGGGAGCTATGCTCCCCTCGCAGATTTGCGGTAACAATTGAATGATGATGAAATGGAAGACACTTGCACCGCAGTTAGAGAAGATCGAGAGGACGAGAACGTTGTCTCAGAAGGAACAGCTTCTGAGACAAGTTGCGTCCGATCCGCTTGGGAGAGAAGTGTTCAAGTATACTTACTCCCCAAAGCTGAGATATTACATCAAGTCTCCCCTACCAGAAAACTACGAGTCTGGCAAAGAGAGGCTTGATGTAGAGAGACTTTGGAGACTATATACTCAGTTGCTAGAAGAACTAGCACGCATACGCGTACGAACGATACAGATAGTCACCAAAGTCAGACAGTTCCTGTCGCAAGTTCCCCAACCATATTTAAAGTGGTGGGTCAGAATCCTCAATCGAGACCTAAGACTAGGTGTAGGAGAGGTACTCATAAAGAAGTACTTTCCTGGAGTACTTCCCGACATAGAAGTAATGAAAGCGTACCTAGTCACTCAGGTCAAGAAACTCCCACCACAAGTCTATATAGAACCAAAATATGATGGCGTGCGTCTTATCCTAATACAGGATGAGGACTCACTACGAGTATACACACGTAATGGGAGGAGGCAGGAACAGTTAGAGGATGTACTAGAAAAGTGTGGTCTTCCATTGGGAGTATATGACAGTGAGGGGTTTCTAAAAGATTGGAACACGACAACGTCTGCTCTAGTAAAGGAACCCCATAAGCTAGTCATATATGTATTCGACTATATCTCTCTGGAAGATTACAGACGAGGGAAAGGTACATCCTTACCACTCAAACGTAGGAAGAAATTGTTGGCTGAAAAGCTAAAGGGCGTACGATGCAGGAGCGTACGTCTTGCGGAGTCGTACCTCATAGACTCTACGGACGTCAACAGGATGTATGAGAGGTTCATTAAAACAGGGTATGAGGGTGCTATGATCAAAGATCCGGATTCACCGTACGTTCCGTACAGATCGACATACTGGTTGAAGCTGAAAGAAAGAGACGTTGACGTCTACAGAGTGATCGAGGTGCTACCTGGTACTGGAAAGTACCAGAATGCCCTAGGAGCGATTGTGGTTAGGGCAAAGGACGGGACTACCTTTCGAGTAGGCTCAGGGTTTACAGATAGACAGAGAGTGGAATTCTGGAGGAATCCTAACGAGATACTCGGAAGGTGTGTGGAAGTGGCCCTCTTCACTTCCGCACAAAAGATGAGTAAAGCCCCCTTCCCTACCTTCATAAGACTCCGCCCTGACGTAAGCTCCTGCTAGTACCAGTCCTCTCGTGTGCATGAGGAGAGAATGCTCATGTCGCACTGCCCCTTCGCGGCTTGCTGCCAGTCGCGATTGACCGAAGGCGGTCCAGGTAAAAAGGAGCCGTAGTAGTTTGCTTGTGGCTGAAGTACAATGACGGAGCCGCCACAAGTACACTGAGGTCTCCCGTGGGGGAGTGATCGTCTATACCTTGGGTATAGACCACGTCCTTAACTACTACACTCCTCTGCACAATTCGAGGAGGACAGGTAGCATGAACCCCAGGACCAAAAGAATTCTGGGCATCATTGCTTACGTGTGCATTATCATAGCACGTATAATACTAGAGATACTTCCAGCGTAAGCAAGATGCTCGAAAAAAAAGATCTTTCTATCTATAACTTTAACTTTGTAGACATCAGGCGACTAGTACAAAAAAGTCTCAATATAGGAGAGCGTACAGCTCTCCTATATTGAGACTTTTTTGCGTAAACGATCGTACTCTAATACTCTGACTCTACCTCTGAAGGCTTAGCTTGTCGTAGAATCGTTACAACACTCTGTACTAGATTATCGTGTTTCTTCCTCAAGACCTCTAGTACAGGACTACCTATTATTATACGATCATAATTAAAGGTGGTGGACAGTTTGCGAGTGTCATAAGAAGAGACGTCGAGGACCATAGAAGACAGTGGCACAGTAGACGGATATACCCCTACTAGCAAGATAGCATATGTTAAGTGAATACTGGGTGTGAAAACCAAGACTAATAAGTTTGTCTTGAAGACGGGAGAACTAGCCACTGTCTTCAAGTCTGGATTCACTGTACCAACACCATAGTACGCAGTCGACCTATCACGATCCACCCTATATAGAGCCCGTGGAAACTGTCTATATTGTGGAAGACTGTAGTGCCACACTGTGAGCAAATTCAACACTCTACTATACTCGTCATCTACCAATATGAGTTCCACAGAAGAATCATACACTGCGCGTGTAGGCATATGGTATGCAGTATCGTTGAATCCTCTCCACACCATTGTGCTCTCTACATTGATATTTTGAAATGAAATTTGTTGTATGCTAGATAAGAACCACCACCCATAAGAGTCAGCTTCTAATATCCTACCCACTATAGAGTTTTCTGGCACTTCTAAGAGAGCACAATAGAATCCATCTATAGCAGGAGTAGCTATCTCGGAGGTAACACCTAACTGGTACTCGTGGAAGGATTCCTGAGGACTACTACTAGGAGTAGCAGTACGTACTTCGCTAACATAATAGGGATCTCTTCTAAGAGAGATACTCTGAAGAATAGGAAAGTCCATAGCTCCTTCTTAGCTTACAATAAAGTTCAGCAGAATACGCTCAACCACTCTTGTAGGTTTTATGTAGACGTTCACGTGGAATGTCTTCCGAACTAGCTCGTACTCGTTTGCACCTACCTCTACAGAGTACTCGTACAGTCCTCTCCGAGATTGTACATCAGCAAGCACTCCTTCTACAGCCACTCTTGCTCTATTCCAAGTAAAGCTATCATTCTGTTCAAAGAGGAACTCACTTAGCGTTCTAGAGATAACCTTTCTGAGGTACAGTATCAATCTCACGATGTTGACATCAGACAACGCAGACTGCTTACGTTGAGTAGTTAGTTGGCCGTAGACCATGTATCTCTTATTCTTGTATACTATGGGATTGACTTGGTTGAGATAGAGCAGGTCCAACTCCCCACTAGTTGCATTGAACAGCAACTGTTCTGGGGGAGCAATTGTACCTCTCTGTGGACCTGCAGGTGCGAACCATATCTCTGCCACCATATCATTATATGGTATTACTCGTGAGAGGAAATAGGATGGAGCAAGAGTTACAACTCTACCTTCGAAGGTAGAGTATACTTTTACGAATGGAGTATAGAGAGCACAGAGCCAAGAGTTATAAGCATATGCACCATTCCTCTCTTCAATTGTCTGGTCTACGTCTATCGTTTTGGGGAGATCGAGTATAGCAAAACAATCTCCTCTAACCTCACACAATTCAATAAGAGCATTCTTGATTGGTTTGGAGAATCCTGCATCTAGAACTATAGAGATGTCGTTATCCTCTGAATCGATAACTCTAGGATCATACAAGCCAGTAAGAGCATTAGCAAAGACTTTGTTCATAACTGAGGGATTTGCATGAATGCCATCGACGGAGATCATACAACCCTCATGTCCTCCTCCAAGTTGTAGTACCTGACCACTAATGGCTTTTGAAGTTTGAGCATCGATCAATACGAGCTGTGACACAATCCTATCTAACATGGTAGGTGCAGAGTCAGGATCCAAAGGAACGAACTTAGTACTAGGAATTGGTACACCATCGTAGTTGTAGTAAGTGGCTATAGGATCGTAGGTAGTTCTAAGCATATTCAGCAATGGACGGTTGCAGTAAACTTGTATGTATTTGGAGTACCTATTAACTACATCCTCTATGAAAGTGCTGTTGCCCATACCGTCAACAGCAGTGGGATCAAAGCTAACTGTAAACTTCTCTAGATCGATAGAGGACCGTGTAAGTGGATCCTTTGATCCAACAGTGAGTTCAACATGTCCTGGCATACGCGCATCTCTAGAGAAATACACGTACAGATCGTTGTAGTATTGTCCTCTCCCTTTGGCTGCAATTATGAACACAGGATCAACATACTGTGTACCTTGTAACGTACGAGAGCCATAGCTTGTGTCTAGTACTTGTGAGGTTGTCTGAAGAGACTGGACATAGTACGTTGTAGTCGCCGTTGCCCTAATGTTGTGATCAATCTTAGTGTCTGTCTCAGGATCTAGGTACTTCTTCCTAGTTCTGGTAAGGAGGATGGGGCCCGATATGTTGACGACAATAGTAGAGGGAATAGGTATATCCACTAATATAATCACACAGTCTCCACTAGGTCCCTCTTGCCACTCTCCAGGTCCAAGTTCGTTTCCGTTGAGGAGAACTGTGACTTGTCCTTGTCCAGGAACGAATCTGTTGGACAGGTCAATCGTTGTAGGCGCAGGTATAATGTCTCCTTCTGTAAAGGTAAATGTCTCTGTGACAAAGTGTGTTAACTGCTGATGCTCTGCAAGTGTTCTAGTAGGAGTAGCACTAAAGTAGACAGGTACGTAACGCTCGAAAGGACTACCGATTTCAAGAGTTCTAGCTTGAGGAGTAAGCTTGAATACGGCAACTACTTGTCCTGCGGTATAACTACCAGGTAAGAAAATCTCATTGGATACCGAACCTTGGCTACCAACAGGGCTCCACTGTACAGGTCCGCTACTGTCTACATATACATGGAACTCACTCTCACCTACAACATAGTTCATGTTAGGATTAGAGAAGGTAATGGTGACGCCTTCAGGATAGTTCCGTGTTAATTGAATACTTTCGTTCGCTGCAAATAACTTTTTCTGAAATTCGAGCCCATCATAGCCGTTAACATCAGAAAATACTCTAATACAGACGATAGCATTTGCAAACGTAGCCGGTTTATCGATCCAATAGTGTGAAGGAGATGTTGGGTGTGTTAACGTACCTGCGTCTAGTAGTTCTGCGGTGTCCTCAAGTGTAGGTAAGGGACGAATCACATATAAGTTTCCACTGAGACTAAGCCAATTGAAAGCATTATACAGTGATTGTCCGTACTTCTCAAGATTGGGTGAGCCGAAGTCGTTGATGAGTTCGCTCTGAGAAGCAACAAAGGTTAATGTGTTGTCTATACCGTAAGGGGACAGTATAGGAATGAAGCCTACTGTTCCTGGTACGGGAGTTGCAAAAAGAGACTGATCGATGATCTTAGTATATACACCAGGGGCTATTTGTGTTGGCATCTAGAGAGCACCTCCTTATGATACTTTCTGTTATTTGTTCACTAAAGTAGTAGATACTAGAAGAACAGGTGCCAAAAGATCTTTTGAGATCTGGAGGTATCTTTCGTGATGGAGGGGAATGTAATACGTGCAAAGAGTTGAAAGCTCGTAGGGTTAGATAAACTGTTAGTTACAAACAATCCAGCTTCGCTATATTTAAAGAGAGGAGGTCCATCGGTTGTGCTAATATCCAACGCTATCACAGACTGTAGATCTGTAATATGTGTAACGCTCGTGATAGCTTTCTTCCTACCACCATCAGGGTAATTAGCATCGAGTACGATGGGTGAATACAAGTCAGTGTCAGATTCTTGTGGTGCTATCGGAATGAGATCGTTACTAGGATCTACACCACCGCTACCTATACCAAAGAAGCCGAACTTCCAAGTACGGTAGGTTCCATGATTAGTCACCACATGTTGCGTGAACCTTCGTCCGTGCAGGACAACCATATTGTATCCTTCGTATATGAGTTTACCTTCCTCGTATATCTGTACTAAATTCCTCATTCTTTTCCTCCTAAACTTAGTTCTGGAACACTAGGAAGTTGTATTCGGGTTCTCCGTTCCTATAGCTTTGTATAATCACTAAATCGTCTCCATAACGTGCGTAATAGGATACATCAGAAGAGAACACTAGATCTCTCAACACACGTTGTCCATAGAGATCAAACGATCGTATCCTAAGTTGTACTTCCTCAGGATAAGAGGATGGTGGAGAATCAACTATGGGGTAGTTCACACCATCACTTCCTCTTACGTAGCCAACTTGAGGTGCCAATAGTGATTTGATGGATTCAGCAAGTGTAGCTTCCACTAGATGCCATGTCCACGCTTCGTGCCTATAGGTAGGACCTACTGTTACCTCCGTCTCTGTTTCTGATACTAGAGGCAAGGTTTGGAGAGGAGCATAGTGTGTAGTATCTAGTTCCCATATAGGATAGGCTGTCCTTTGGTCATGTATGGGATAGGTTCTTGTTGATATATGAGGAAACATTATGTAGGAGCCTTCGTTCAACTGCAAGCCTTGGTTTAAGCTTGTCCAATACTGATCCAAGTTGTACAGTTCCTGACGAGTTATCTTAGGAAAAGTATAGGGGGCCGAGAGATACTTCTGCTGTCCTACCACTAATGCAGAATCGAAATATACCATCTCTTCAATCCTATCGAGAGGTGCTTTAGTTCGTAACCAGTTCTCCACTATATTATCAACTACGAGCCAATACACAGGAATGTCTCCCAAAGGTCTAGCATACACAGGTTTTAGGAAGTGTACAATCTCTTGGAACCCTCTCAACGTAGGATGCAAGTACACTAAAGCAGATAGGGATAGTGACTGAGCCAACACACTTAGTATAGTGCCTATCCAAGAAGAGATTTGTAAGGCTACCTGATCTTTGATCCAAGGATCAGTGATTGTGGAGAACTGAGATTCGATATGCACAAGAAAGTCCCACACGACAGGACTGAGCCTCTTTACCAATTCCTCGAAGATCTTCCAAGGATCACGATACTGTGGCTTCCAATTCAGTCCCAACTTGTCTATCCAGAATGGTAAATAGGAGTCAACCTCAACTTGAGTTTGCTCTCTACTCTGTGGAAGCACAACGTTGTAATACTCGTCGTACGTAGTAGATAGTGAAGGTGTAGGATAACTATCATAAAACAATTGTACCATACTACGAGTTCTCGCGAGTATCAACCAAGCAGGTGCAGACTCAAGAACAACGGCAGCAATTGAATGCAAAATAGGATCTTTTTCTGGTGAGTAGCGCTCCCAATGCTGTACTATGTACAGATAAAGGTCAACAGGCTTAACTTGACGTATGGACACTTGATGAGTGTATAAGAAGTCGGTAATGACCTCATACAAAGATGCATCAGTGAGAGACAACTTCTGCTTGAGTACTTCCAACAATACGTTCCTCGATAGAGGAGCTTCATCGATAGAGGAGACCTTAGGATAAAAGAGATAGTACAGATGTACGTTCAGATTACCTAAGTCCTCATAAAAGAACTGTACGTCGTTCCATCGAGTGGCGTCATAGTGATAGTACTTATTTAGGATGTAGTAGAGTCCCTTACAAAGAAAGACGCATTCGGAGACGCTTAGAAATGTAGGCCAGAATGGTATTGTAATAGACCTAACGGGTGGATTGCCTGTTTCCAAAGTCTCTAACACTTCCAAGTCTGCAAACACTTGAAGAGTAAGTACTTCAACACAAACATCGAGGAAGTGCATAGGATATAGTACGGAGAAGTAAGAAGTACGAACAGGAAAACTATGAATAGTGTCTAGTGGTATTCTCCACAGCGGATCTCCCAAAAGTACAGAGGTTGGATACTTGAGCTCAGGTAGTTTCTCACCTTTATATACTCCCATCAACCAATCGGGGCTAACTAACTCAATCTCAACCAATTGGACTTCTTTCATAGTGTACAAGTAAGCTATCAACTGTTCCAGAGTCTCTAGTGTTCCTTTTTGTTTATAGACAGAGGCTAATAATGGTGACAAGCGCTTAACATGTGTATCCTCTAGAGAGGGGGTAGGTGTGAAGCCGAAACTTCGTAGCCACTCTCGCAAGTAGTCTATTCCGCCTAAGGCCTTACGTGCAGAGAAGTCTGTGATCGTTTTGAGAGTAGCTATCCAAGTAGCGATGTTGGAAATAAGTGTGGGATTCTCGTAGGAGGGTATAACAAGCTTCTCTTTGATCAGTCTCTCATGAGTGTCTCTATGTATTAGGAACCAACGATATATCTCATCGTCCTCTCTAGCTTCCTCTACAGATCTCAACACACGTTTGACAACCTTAGAGAGATCCATAAATGTCCTCCAGCACCTTTACTCCTACACTATACAGAAATAACATCTCTAGCCAATTGCTGGTAGCAGGAGTCTGTGTAGGTAGTTCACGCTGTGTGACCCATAACACATACATGTTGTGGATTTGCGCCAAAGGATGTGGATCTAAGAGTAGAGACCAATCCTGAGACTGTTGTTGAAGAAGTATCTGATCCGCTAGTGCTGCTACTGAAGCAGAAGTATTAGGGTACAGAAGATCCCATATTGTAGTTCCTGTAGAAGAGTCCACAGTAATGTATATCCCTCTATTCCACCACCGAGCTAGCACGAACACATCAGGATTACTTAACACTGACTCCAATGGTCTAACATATTGTGATCCTAGACCTGTAAATGTACATAGTCCTGAAATCACAGACTGTGCTAATTGTGGAGGGTTAAGAGACTCATAGATTGGCCTTTGTGTAGTAAACCTAGAGGAAAATAGGACCTCACTGACATACAATACATCAAGTACAAAAGGAGGCCAGCAACTCGTGGTTCTATCCAAAAGCAATAGGAGTGTCTTCTCTAGAGTGGAGAGCATTTCTTGCATCCTCACCCATACAATACTGTCTTGGGGGGAGAGGAAAATGTTGAACCTGTCGATGTATACCTTAACTTCCTCCACTTTAGACTCAATTGTACTTACAGGATTGTTGTCCACAATGAGTGTAACTTTGAATGCTTGTAATTGCTCCGTAAACGGATTGGGAGTGAGGAAGACTGCTGGCTCGACATTCATTACCTGATAGAGCGAACTATCTGAGTACCTGTCCGAGAACACAGGAAATGTTAGGTGGTCATCTGGTTTGGGGATCACTCCAAACATTGAGAACATTGTGATTGTACTCTGGTCACCTCCTAGTATCACACCTCGAGAGTCAAAAGAGGTTACAGAGTACGTCATTACATCGGAGTGAAATACAGGTACACCAATGTATTTTGTAAACCTATTGGGTGAGAGTACGCCGGAAGGTGCAGTGTAACCTGAGCGAGAGGAAGCATCAAACACTACAGGACGATTCTGATAATAGTTTACAAAAATAGGAGGGACATATTTTGCAAAGTGTCCTAGCGTTACGGACAAGTATTCCTTGAAGTAGTTTGCATACCACTCGAAGTTTATCATGAGCGTACTCTTACGTCGACAGGCAGTACATACGTCTTATCCTCAATCGTGAGGTGTACATTTATCAACAGAGTCTTCTTCTCTGGATCACTATGTGTTTGTACTTTTGTAACACGTACCCCACTAATCTCAGCATTCAAATCGGTCACCAATTCGGAGGTTAACTGGGCTGGAAGAGCTTCCTCATAAGGAGCAAACAAATAGTTTAACACAGTGGAGCCAAGCTCTCTCGCTTTAAAGATGGTACCCTTGGGCGTATTGATAAAAACACCGATCTCATTCTGAATGCGTGTCTTACCTAGTACTAGTGTGTTGAGATTCTCTGGATCCCAATCTAGGTGTACATCCGAAGTATGCAAACTAGATACTTCTTTAGCAAAGAACAGACTCATTTCAGATCTCCAAAATAAGATTTCAACAGGTTTAAAGCACCTTTCTGCTTCAGGTCAATCTTGCGTCTTAGGAGCCCACCCTTCTTCGTAAAGGACTGTACCAACCAATAGGGTACCAATTGAGACTTCACCAAACCAACCTCCTCTTCTAGTTTGTTAAGTGACTCAAGCAGCGAGTACGCAGCAAGTGGTGTCAATTCCAATGCTATTAGACCAGCGTCAAAGAAATACTGTAACGCAGCTAGTACACTCGTATCCGGTTTCTCGCTATACCAAACGCTCCAACAGATAGAGAAAAAAGTTAAGCACTTCTGAATGTTCCTCTCCGCACTCAGGACAAGGATACTTGACTTGGAAGCTTACTTGTGGTGGTTCCTTCGGATCCAGAGCAGAAATTGTAGACACAGGTGCTTGTCCCAACACCTCTTGTAATCTCATGAACCATTCTCTGAGTTTTCCTACAGGAGCAGTACAAGGTGGACGCTTGAAAGTTCCCATTTCTGAGGATATCTGAATCACCGTTGGAACCTTTAATGAGAATAACGAGAGCTCATCTCTAGACATGTTAGTAAGATCGAGAGACAGTCCTGTAGTAGCGTAGATGCATAATTGGTCTTCCAACGTGCGATAAGGCCTGAATGTAATGGTGAAGATACGCGAACCTATTGCTAGTTCCAAATCTTGCTTCTGCGTAAGATCCACCGGTGTGTCCTTATCAAAAGATACCAACAGTTGAGTGTCTAAGTTGACCTTTAGGTTGAAAGATTTCTGCTTATTGGGACAAGTGAGAGGCAACTGCAGTTCCGGTCCAAAGGTGTCCCTATAAAGTGCAAACACCAAGGCATGTAGATCTTGATCGCTTATGGTACTAACCCACTCCTCGAACGTTAGAGACACAGTTATCGATTGATGTATAAGTTTTGCTAACTTTGTGAGGACTACATAGAGATTGGTGTGTTCTAAAAACACACTGCTCTGTAACTCTACAAGCTGCCGTAGAGTTAGTCCTCTTACCTCGACTCTTTCGTGAGAGGACGGCAACAAAGATTCATACATAGACACCTCCTATAATGGAGACCGATACACAAAATTGACTCTCAGCTCGAGAAGTCTCTTACTTAGACTGTACTTTTGTTCGAAGTATTTCTACTTGTCTTTGTAACGAAGACAGTCTCCTTTGTCTGCACTTCTCATATTTCTTTACAGTACTCTCTTCTTCACCACAATCAAGACACCTATCGTCATAAGGATTCCAAATAGAAGGACAATTGCTGGTTCGTTTCATACTACACCTCCTAAGTTGTTTCACTAGCACTCAATTTATTTACGAACTCAACCATAGGGGAGTTCACACTTATGAACTGTCCACTTACCTCATCTTTGTAAAAAATCTCACCCAAATACCTTCCGTAAACATCTGTCTTGTAAGATTTGACTACCAACGCAGATCTATGTGACAATAGGCACTCTTCAAGATAGGTTTTACACTTTAAACCTGCAAGTTTCTCTTGCTCGCTAACAGGACGATAGATCTCGGGAGTGTTTACTCCTAGTAACCTAAACCGTTGGTTAACACAAACACGAAAGCCTAGATCTACTAACAAGTCGACCGTATCTCCGTCTACAACTTTCGTAACATCCAAAACCCTATACACATAGCTTACTTCCACCACTTCCTCCCAATTGTACTAATAACGTCTGAATAACACCCCACTGGAACCGAATTTGCATTTTATCTATTCGATAAAATCGAATAGATCACACACCGCGGGAAGGAACCTTTATATTGGCACTTTTGTAAAATTGTAAAACTATCTAGAAGTCTACTACCTGTTTACCGTTTGCCACGCACCAACATTCGTCTCTCAGTGGATTTCCATTTATATCGGTTACAGGTATATGTGCAGATAGGTAGATCTTTATGTACTCCCCCAAACTACTCCTCAGAATAAAGGGGGAGCCAGCTAGAGTATCGGGATCTGCATACTTAAACATTATTTCTATCATCTTATCATCACTTACGTCTGGAATCACATCTATTGGGATCTCCATAGGTATATTTGTCTTCTTTACTAGTTCTCTCAACGAATTGTACTCAAGTTTTATGCGGGGTGTGGTAGGTGGGTTTATTCCATCTACGCTCAAGTATACTTCAAACACTAGTCTATTGTCAGCTGTTAGTTTCAGGTTTTTGGGAAAACGTACAAGTAAGTAGCTTATGATGAATTTCATACCTGGGGAGGGAGCTATGAGGAAAGTACTATCGTTTGGTCCGTTTACCCAAGAATTTCTATCTCCAAAGTTGTGGGTTACTATTCTTTTATCGTAAAGTTTTATGGGCGTATTGACAAATGGTCGGACAGCTTGCCATTTCTTGTCGTACATATCGACTTCAGACTCAAAAACTATACCTTCGCTCGCTTGTACATATAACCTAACCACTCTACCTGCATCTGCAAACAACTCAAGGTTCTTCTGCCTTCTATATTCCAATAGAGTGTCAATATCCACTTTAATATATCTCATTTACTACCCCCATGGTTTATGTCCCTTGACCACCCATAAAGTCTCAATATTCACCTTCCTCACACTAGAACTACTACTGTCATCTAAGTACATGAAGTTTAACTTTCCACTTTTAGGAACGTGAGCCAAAGCATTGCTCACGTCGAACTCAAACTCGATCTTGTTCCTATTGCTAACCTCTACATCAATCAACTTTGACAACAAATTATCATTAGCACCAACAGACACAACCACAATTCTACTACTGCCAGGATCCTGGTCGAACACGCAAGACAACCTAAGTAGATAAGCGCTATCATTACTACTTACTATAAAGAACATAGACCTGCCGGTACTAGTTAACACTCCAGTATCGTCTACACTATACAAAACACCCTCTTTGTATGTTCGTACATTACTACCATGTATATAGCACTTTGCAGAGGTAATTTCTTCCACTCCTATACCGTAATAGTTACCTAGTCGTAGTCCACTCTTTCTTATCGGAACGATTCTATAGTCAAAGTCAACATTCAAATTGACGTCAACATAGTCCATCCCATTATCAAACACCATAGGAGGAGGGAGTACACTTATTGAGCTATAATCTCCACCAAAGTCATACATTCTTACTTTTACACTACCGCTACCCGCGAATGCAACCAAGTAGTCACACCACTCCTCATGTTTCGAGTTACCGTCTATACATCTAAACTGAATCTTAGTTATGGCGTTCAGATTCACTATGCCTATATTATCCATACTCGACAAAGCAATCCTTTTGATCTCCCACGTGTTCGTACTTGATGCAGAAAACATTGCTGATGCCCAATTAACACCATCTCCTATCCTGAATTCCCAAAGGCCGGTGTTATTAGCATCAGCAGTTGACCTCCAAGCAAATTCTGCATACTCATAATCTCCCCAATTCTCAGCCACCATTGTCTTTGTAATAGTATCTCCATTACTCTTTTTACCTGATACTTGAATTCTCAGGCTCTTATCACCATTATACTTAATGTCATTATCTAACGAAATTGGGGTGTTGGTTGCATCCGATGTTACCCAACTACTTCTCAAGTTCTCATCATCAGTATACTCAAAATCGTCCTTTATGTAAGAAGTTCCAACTCCAGACAAGAATAGGTTCAAACAATTTATGTTATCACTGCTTGCTCTGAAAACCTGTACAAACCTACTTGGAGGACTTACTCCGTACTCCAATACTCCGACGACAGAGTCGGAGTGTAACATGCTCTCCGTTACTCTGCTTACCTCGATCTTTGTACTAACTGTAGCACCACGATAGGGTACACTTATCGTGGTGCTACTGTAGAAGCTCTCAGTATTGGGGAAAGGATATAACATGTCGTTCACACCTAAAAGAATTTTCTTTGTACATCTAAGTGATTAGTCTGTCCACCTTCTTCTAATTCTTAACAGAAAACTTATTAACTCCGTACAACAACGTGATCAGTCCAACAACACCAACAGGTACAAAACTCTCTCCTTCCATCCTCCCAAACTGTAACCTCATCAATATTCTCCTCCTGTAAGACTCAGTCCAGTGTTGAGACTAGTAGTTAGTATAAAACTGTTGGTACTAGACTCGACTTTAATGTAGTTTATGTAGATGGGAGTTGTACTAAACCTATCCCATCTAAACTCGTTTTCGTTACAATCGAAGGTTTGACTCCAAACACCTTTTAGAGCTAAGGTTACGATGAAGGGGGGAGTGCATTGAACGCTAACAAACAGACGCAGTTCTGACAAGTTATGGTCTACTCCTGTAGGTAACGACTCAACTCGGGGATACCAAATAAACCAGCTAGGAAACGTAGACATTACTTTACACCTCCACAGAATCGGTTGATGCTACCTTCCAACTGACTCTAAAGAATGGGTACTTACTACCAAGCCCCCTAAACTTACTTGCATGCATCTTTCTAGTAATGAAAACAGGTGGAGAACTCAGTTGTAGGTGCATACGATTGGTGCTCCTCTTAGTTTGTTCACTGTTATTTCTCGAACAAAAAACTGATGTTACCAAGAAGCTACTGAGGTGAGATATGGCAAACGTTTTCAATAGTGTCCTACGGTCTCCTATCACAAAAGATGGAACTTATGAGTGGGATCCACTCATAAGTGGTTACTTCTTCTTCCAATTTGTAAGAGTACCCAGAGCATTGGAGGATCAAAGTGCTCTCTTCGTAAAGCAGTCGATCGCTTTGTGTACAGCAATCACGCTACCGGATGTAAACATAGGTACTGTTGAGAGGATCGGTTTAGGTGGTGTCAAGACAGTAGTACCCACCGCATTGGACCAAACGACCACCTTCGAATTCAGGTTCATTGAAGTAGTGAGAAGTGATGCTTCTCCACCACTAATACAATACTTCGCAATGTGGCATAACTCGATCAGAAACCACTTCGCTGGAGTAGCTGATGCGGAGAAAGCTGCAACAATGAACTCCTATAAAGCTACATCTGTCTTTATCGCTGTAGATCCTGCTGTGAGTACACTCGCTTTTGGCGTCAAGCTCTTTGGAGTATGGCCTACCATACTACCATATAGCGGATACACTGCGGATGTGGCCACCAACGATGTTGTTGAGTTCACCCAAACACTCTCAGTAGATAGAGCAGTACAAGTAACACTAGAGGATCCGGACACAAATGCACTCTTCACGTACGTAAAAGCACAGATCGATCAGTATAGAGGATCTGTACCGTTCACGAAGTAAAATACTCATACTAAGAGAGGACGATGCTAACTAGATATGCGTCCACTTATCCTGAGATTTTGGATCTGGTTCGGAGGGAGTTGTCAAAACAATTAGGTATTGAAGTCTCCCCCGACAGAATCTCTTTTCTAGGAAACTATTTGCACATACTCTCGGTATTGACCGAGGATATACTCTTTTACGTGCAAATGCTCTCTAATGAATCCTTCCTGTCTAGAGCTCTCCTCACATCCTCTATTCTTGAACATGCAAAGAGCTTGGGATACTTGCCTAAGGCTGTAGTACCTGCACGAGGATCACTCACACTATACATAAACCTGACACATTTTGATAGGTTAAGTTTACGTCCTACCACCTTAAGATTTGTAGGCAAAGATCCACTAGTAGTGTACACTAGTGATGGACAATTGTCACTGACGTTGAACATAGGTAGGGGCATTAGGAGTGCATCTCTTACAACAGATATTGGTACACAAGAATGTACTTCTTTCTTCACTACAGTTACTACACCACAAAAGACATTCCCTGCTTGGGGTATAATAGTACCAGTAAAGCAAGCGATCACTCATACTATTACTTATGTACTCTCAGAGGCAGACGTTGAGGGCACCAAAGTACCTACTATTGAGATACCTCTTCACAACTATTTCTCGTCCGAAGAAGTAGAAAGATACCAAATTGGAGATGTAAGAGTATCTGTAGATGGAATAGCCTACACGCCATATGACAGTTTGTTTTCCATTCCTAGAGGAGCTACAGGTTGTGTCCTTTCGGTAGAGACTACTCGAGTTCTTGTGTACTTAGGAAATGGCATATTTGGAAAGAAGGAGAAAGCTGGCTCCGTAGTAACGATCTCTATCTCTGCTTCTCTAGGTAGTAAAGGAGATGTACCTGCTAATGAGCTCACACTTGCCGAGCCACTGAGAGATAATTATACTGGAAGCGTACTCGATGTGTATGTTAGTCATAGTTCTATCGGTGGTGGACAAGATGGGGAGACTCCTAATGAAGTAAGAAACAACACAATCCGATCGCTTAGATCAAGAGATAGGTTAGTTACATTGAGTGACTTTCTGGATGTGACAAGACTGGTAGCTGCCCCATGGTTAGATGTGCTACCCATAGTAAAACAGGCTGACATTAGTGTTAACGATACAAAACTTTACATAGTGCCTACTTTGGGGAACACACCATGTCTAGTGAACAGCATATCCAAGTCTTGGTCTCCTATTCCTAGTCCAAACACCATTCTAGTACCACAAGAATCCACCCTTGTGGACACTAATGGTAACCAATGGATATCCCCCTTTGAAATAGTGCTAGTATCACCTATAACAGATTACTACAGCGTAGAGTATCGTTACACATCTGACTTACAAATTTTGACACCTGTGATTAGATCACAAACACTGCATTCACAAGATAACATAACTTCTGCGAAAGTGGATACCATGCAGTGGAGTTTCACACCAAGTACATCAACTCTGACCAATCAATTATCGTTAAGTGTGACTTCCTCGAGCCCCTTGGATACAAGTAATTTCCTAACTCATTTCAAAGTCATTAGCATAGTTAGGAACACACTTACTTTGGAAGAGATAGTAACTAACACGTGGACAGTCGAATCTGTAACTCCCCAACAAGGTAAGTACCTTGTCGTATTGAAGACAACTCATAGTAGTGACATTTTCAACACTAACACCTATACACAAACAATTGACATCTCCGCTACTGTGAACTCTATTGAGGAGACTGTGTACAGAGGTTATGTGACCTCCTTCCGGCTGAAACAGAACCTTAGTGAATGTTTCACTACTAGCGTAGAGCAAAGTGGAAATACAATTACTCTGTACGAAGTGCCAGTAGTGGAAAAATCTTACTTTAACGCAAATAAAAACGAAATTTACACCCAGATCATTCCTACTCTACTCTCTTACTTGGGTCAGATACAATCTCGGAGAATGCTGACTAATAAAGTGTCTCTTGCGTTTGCAAAGACTGTTGGACCTATCGTGAACCCCCTCTACAATTCAAGTGGGTCTAAGGTGTACTATACGGGATGTACAAACGTAGGAACGCTCCCACTAGTACTCGATGTTGATGTTGTTGTTGAGAGCGGAGTGGATCCAGATGAGGTAGTCAACCAAATAAGGGAAAAACTAACTACTTGGACAAACGAAGCTAGAGGCATACATAGGAATTACACTCCGGAAGAAGTATACGCTCTACTGAGAGACATACCACATGTACTCAAATTGAGAGTGAATTCTCCTTCTACTCCTATCATTTATGACTTCTCTCTCTCAACACTTCAACCACAAGATGTGAAAACTCTCGTACCAGAGTACATCTGGTTTGATCCCCAAGCCATAAAGATAACCTTAGTGGATCAAATTGAAGTGCAATGCTGATTGATGATTGCCAGTTATCACTTCTGAGACAATGTTATGCCTACAATATTGTGGGTGTATATGTTGAAGACTTCAAGAGCCCCTCTTGTGTAGGCTATTTTGAGAGCGTGGGAACATACACCGAAGGATTTGATGGGATCGAGAGTTTCGGATATGTTCCTGGAGATACGCTAGCAGGCTCTCAATACTTCATCTACGAGCAAGCAAATAGAGCCTATATCTCAGTGAAGGATGTTACTTGGGGTCCTTCCGTAATGCTTACGGAAGGTGTACGTCCCAGAATTTCTACTTTTGAGGACAAACTTAGTGTCCTCGTTCGGAGTACAGACAATGTAATCGAACTGTTAATGTTACCCTCTGAGATAGCATATAGTCCTCTAGGAGTACAGCTTTGGTCATGTACTACTGTAAGTTGTAAAAGTGCAGGAGTGTACCAAGGACACTGGACAAGTTGCACAGGATCTAAAGGAGACGTACGCAAACAGATTGATGGCAATTATGCCTCATTTAACTATGACGAACGTGGTGTCGTACCTGTAGTGACTATTAGTTGGGGTGCAGGTAAAGCTAGCGTTACTTGGAGTGACGTAACTGTCGATGGTTGGAATAGAACCTATCTCGTATATCTGAATGATGTGCTTGTGAGTGAACAGACTAGCACGAGTTGGCTCACCGATGAGGTCACAACCAATGACAAGATTTATGTGAGAGTGAAGATATGGAAGAGGTTCGATAGTTTCGGAGATGTAGTGCTAATTGGATGTGCAAGCAACGAGTTGATTTACGATGAAGTGAAGATAGCAAGGATGGATGCTTACTCTGTCGACTCCGAGACTAGTGGGGTCCCTACTTATGTAAACTTTCAGATATCGACCCCTTCCTCATCTGACTCAACGATGTCCACTTCAAGCAGTGTTATGAGTGAAGGTGTGCACTTTGTACACTTCTACACACGAGAGACATTCCACTCAGAGAACAGCAATAGACATGATAGTTTTGTTAACAAAGATATAGATTATGTGAGTTTCTTTCCTTCGCAATTGATGTAAAGGAGGTGAAAGAGAATGCTTGAGATAGTGAGTTTAGGTGGAGCTGGTAGAAAGTTATTTAAAGGAGAATATGTTATTGAGGTAGTAGATAGTAAAAGTGGATTAATAAAGGATGTTAGGAGAGGGAGTAATTTATGGTTGGATAATGGAAGTAGGCTTTGTGTTGGTTCTGGGTCTGCTCCTTCTACTATTTATGTGTGTATAGCAAATACAGCTAATGAGCCTTCGTATACTGATGTGAATGTCCCAGGTGTGATAGCAGGTGTTGGTGCAACGAGAACTTATCAAACAGCGGAGAATTATAAGAGACATCAGTTTGTGGCAAGCTTTTCACCACCAGCAAATGATAGAACTATAAATGCTGTAGGATTGGCACTGAGCAGTAATGGAAATAATGCGTATTGTTGGACTAAGTTAATAGAGCCTGTTGTGCAAACTCCACAAGATACGCTATATGTGTATTACTTTGTTTATGTAAATCCGCCCCTCAGTGTAGGGTTTGGAAGTAATAGTTATGATGACTTAGCTACATATATATTTGGGCTTAATAGAATTGTTTATCTTGTGCACTCGACTGCATCGGTTGATGGTGTGCTGGATGAGGTTATTAATGCAACAGGTAGAGAATCAGTATCTTCATCATTAACACTTGTAGGAAATAAGTATAAAAAGTGGTTTTATGGAAATGTCGGTAGTTCAGCTAATTTAGGAACTCACTTAGGTCAGTGGAAAACTTATTGGTTGTCAAATCAATATTTTTATGATACAAATCACACTCTTGCGAGAGGTTTTGGCAGAGACTTTCTTGGAAGGGTATGGGCTAAAGCAAAATCATCTACAACAGAGTTTTTTGATTCAGCAAATCTTCCTACAGGTTGGGGTAGAGCTGTAGAAGTTAGACCTGCAGGAGGTGGTGATTATAATAGTGGCTTGGATTACAGTGGTTATGGTGCTATTGATGTAATGATAGAGGGAGATGGAGCTGTTGGTGAAGCTACATATAAGTTGGTTTATCGTTTACCTTCGCAGTATATACTTATAAATAACATATGGTTTACAGCTTCTGGGGAATTGAAGAATATTTGTGGTAGAGATTGGTTAGTGTGTAGGTATAGTAGCACTTACTTAGTGAATAAGCAAACTCATGGTTATGTTGTTGTTAGTAATAGTGGAGAGGATTTCTGTGGTCAGATAGGAAATGTTTTAATAACAAGAGGTCTTTTTAGTAGTTCAGCCAGCATGACTTTTGATAGGGTTATTAAGTATGAGTTTACTGATGTAAACAATATTAATAAGTTCAACAGAACAGAAATGCCCTTAGGTGTTTCAACTACTATTGGTTTTCTTGTCGGAAATGAGTTTTACTTCTGGACTGGTAGTAAGTTTAGAGTCCTGAATGTTGATACTGGGGTTATAACTGATAGCTGGATAGATGGAAATAATGTTTTCTTAACAGGAAGTAATAGTTGGGGATGTTATGATGAGGAAAAGGATTGGATTATATTTGTAGACCAGGGGGTAGGTGGATGGAGGGTATTTCACAGGCTGGGAGATGATGTTAATAATTTTACAGGAGTAACGGATTTTTCAACTACTGTGGTAAAAGATTGGTGGGAGGCTGATAGAGGAAATGCTAATGGAAGATTTTGGCAAGAGGGAGATGGTTTATTGAATTTGCAGACAAGCACTGGTAATATAACAGGAACAACTTGGACTCCTTGTGCTTTGTTACAGAAGGTTTTAAGTGGTCAGTTTGAAGTTACTATGTGTATAGAGAGTTTTAATCCTACAGTGAATTACCAAGAGATTGGTTTGGTAGTAAGGAATTATGGAACTACTTTTGGGGCACATAAGAGAATTGGATTGCGGTATAATGGTGGTAAAAAGTTAGAGGTTATTAGTAATAGCGGAGGAGGAAGTAGTGCTATTGAAGGTTCAGTTGCATTTACTGGAACTTATGTAAGGTTTAAGATTACAAGAGATGCAAATAATGTAATCAGGTGTTTTTATTCTACAGATCCTATAACAACGCCTGATAATTTAGCTACTTGGACTTTGTTGGGAAATCAGACATATACTTTAGCAGGTGATGTGCTTGTTGGAATAGAAGCTCAGACAGGTGGAGGGGGAACTGTTGCTATTGGACAAGTGAGGGAGTTCAGAATAAATAACGGTTTTATTGATAAGAGGAGAAATTATATTAGAAGTGTAGAGGATAGTGTTACAGCAAACTGGTTTAATAAGCATGATGGTAAGTATGGTTTAATAGGAGTAGGGAATTTTGGTTACTATTTTAGGTCTTTGAATAAGCTGACCCAGATTGATAAGAATGATTTTAGTGTTATTACACAGAGTAGTGTAACTCCTATAGGTGGTTCTAATATCAATGGAATACAGGTAAGAAAAGTTGGTGTTGATAAGGATGTGATATTGGGAATTAGTGTTAATGGATTTGCTGAGTATGCTACTTTAAGAGAGGAATTTGCTATTAACAATGTTGAGTTTGTATCTTTGGTAAGTAAAAGCAGTTATTATTTGAATCAGTGGCCATTTTTATCTGAGAATGGTAATAGCAAAGTCTGGAATGGTTATATAACTCCTATTGAAGTGAGTTTCGGTTGGGATGGGAGTAATTGGGTGCCTGGACATCCAGGAGAAAGACCTACGCATTCTGATTGGCAACCACTGCCGTTTGGAAACATAGAGATAAGGTTTTTGAATAATCCCAATAATCCAGGAACTACATTCAGTGGTAATGATAAATATTCTTTCTGGTATTGTAAGGATGGTATTATCAAAGATAATCAGCAGTATTTGACTAATGTTGGAGTAGCTTTGTATTATTGTGATGTGAGAGAAGCGAATGAGACTTACACAAATGTACCTCTCACGTGGACTTTGACCTCGAAAGCAGATAACACTAGCCTTTGGCTCACTACAGACTTTGATTGGCAATGGAGCTTCTACTTCAAAAGTGGTGGGGATTATGCTTATTGGAATGATGTAACTAGTACTTTCGTTGTGAACACAATAGAGAATACAACAGTGTTCACAACAGACGATCCCAACATACACTGGGTGTACAACTACTACAAAGGAATGTATGTTGAATTCACTTCAGGAGACAATACAGGACTGAGAAGAAAAATCGTAGAATATGACGGCTATCACAAGAAGTTCACTATAGAGAGTGCTTCCCCTAATCCAATACAGGTAGGAGACACTTTCAAAGTAGTCACTCCTGCACAAGCAACCAAAGTAGCTTCCATAAGCAATCCTAACCAGTTTGTAGTTAACGAGGGGGAAGGCACAATAACAATACACGCTAGTGATGTCGGTAAAGATGTAGAGATGAAGTACCTATACCTGCTCAGGAGTTGGTAATGGATTGGTATAGGAGTACTTGTCCTGGAGACTGGCAAGACTACTGTAGGCTATCACACTACTATGTCTATCTCTATGCTGTTGATATTGACTTGTTATTAGCAGTTAAACCACAACTGAGATTCGATCCGGAGAGTCGTACAATCTTCCACTTTCCACTGTCACAGAATGCCCCATGCAAAGGAATAGATGCCCTAGAGAAAACAACTACAAAAGTGATAGTAGTTGCAAGTGGAAACTACGAAATACACTTATACACTTTCGAGCTTGAGGAGTACGGAGGAGTCCTAGAGAGAGTTACGGAGGAACCATTCATAGGAAAGCATCCCAGATTGTTCTCACATAGTGATGGTACCCTCTTACTAATGTATACAGACATGTACAACGCTCGTAGGTTTGTACTACTGAACAATGGGGGAGTACCTCAGACACAATATATGACATTCCGAAAGCTTACACAAACGCTAGCTAGTTACCATGAGTACATAAGAGGTGGAGTCCCACTAATGGAGTTCATTCAGACTATGGACTATTGGCAAAATGTAGGAGAGTATATATGAATCCAGGATGCAGATCAATCTCAGAAGTCGTAGACTTACCAAATTGGTCTACATATGTGGATCCTAGTGACAAAATAACTGTGTCATTCGATTATGAGCAATTGAATATAGGGTTGATAAGTAACGATGGTGGCAAAGTAGTATTCTATCCTAAATGGGACTCTCCTAGTGTATCTCCATTAATGTGGCAATGGGGATACCAGATGCTGTTCTCATTCCAAGTCCACTCTCTTGAGCCATCTAGTGATGGACTACTAGAAGATTATGGTTACATAGGTATGGGTACAATAATACCGTCTTCTTACTCTACACCAAGTCAACCACTAAGTGGAGATATATTCGTAGGTTGTATGTTTATGCAGTTACGTGGTTTTAATGAAACTGTTAGGTGGACACTATGTCATAGGATACTAAGAGATAGAGAGTTGTTAATAACAGAGTTGTGGGATCAGATAACAGACATTCGTTGGTTTGGAGAGGTGTACACGTTTGCAGACGATCCTTGGGTCATAGAGGATAACCTCACCGAGTATCTTCCAAGCATAAGGATCGTATATGATAGGATAATGGGTGGGCGTACAGTTATGTTAGTACAATATGGTGAGTCTCAAACACAAGCAAAATCACTCTATGTAAACGCTAATGATGATATCAGCACTCCTACAGTCTTGCCCTTCATAATTGCACTCAATGGAGGGAATGTAGGACACACTTGGTGTGTCAGCATAGATAATCTAGTATTGGAGGCTTATAGATGCGCAAGTCCGTAGTACTGCCGATAAAGAAACTACATATAGGGGACATATTGTTAACGTCCACTAGACATATCATAAGTAAGGTAATTGAATGGTGGACTATCAGCAGATGGTCTCATGTAGGTGTATATGTAGGAGATGGACTTGTCATAGAAGCTACTTTTCCTAGAGTAAGGAAAGTACCTGTATCTACGTTCTTGAAAGGCTGTACTGAGGTTTGCGTGTTAAGACACATACAGTGGGATACATTAGAGGATGTACAAAGGAAGTCTTTTTTAGAGTTCCTAGAGTCCAAAGTTGGGAAGCCCTATGACATCAGAGGATTGCTGTCGTTCGTATGTAGGAGAAGTATTCAGAATAAGAGTGGGTACTTCTGTAGTGAGTTGGTAAGCGAGGCATTCTCAAGTATTGGTATACCAATCGAAAGAAAAAGGCCTTCTTGGACAACACCTGAAGACATACACTCTAGTTTGATATTAGATGTAGTAATGGTGAGGAGGATATAAGGATGCTTACAAAAACAGATATTGTTAAAGTGTTGACATCAGATGAGTTTAGTGCTCTCCTTACGAAAGTTTACGCAGACGAAACTCTATCAACAGTATGGAAGTACTATGACACGTTTGAGGGCTTGGTGGAAGAGAAACTAAGGAACTTGATCATGGAAGTATGTCCTGATTGGGGACTGAGAACACAAACGGTGACGTACTATGAGGTTCCATTAGAGAGGCCACTTTCACAAATTTTGGAAGAGGTTGCACGAAGCTATGGAGGATGTTGTAGTTACGTCGCCGAGATCAACTACGTAAGAAACGTAGTGAAAATTGCAGTTGTTTCTTAAAAACAAAACTCTTAAGTGGGCCTACGCCCACTTAAGAGTTTTGCTCTTATTTCTTACTGTGCTTAGCTGGTGCTGTTTTTTTGCTTCGCCTCTTCTCCCTTACTTGCTTCGTTTGCGACGTTGCCAGCAGGCTTACTAGAGTCTCCTGTAAATATCAGAATACCAAGCCCAGCAAGTGCAACCAAGATAGCCACAACGAGTGCTACCTTAAGAGCGGGGTTGACTGCCGCAAACTCCTTAACCCCTTGGAACAAAGACCCTACTGATCCGAGCTGTGCACCCCTAGCCTTCTTAATCACGATTATCGCAAGGACTACAGCGGTGAGCAAACCTGCGGCGAGCATAATTGTGCCTACTCTGGATTTTGCCCAAGTAGCCCTTACTTTGTTAACTGCCCAAGCATAGACTTTCTTAATCTTCTCCCAGATACGCCTGAAGAAGCTAACTTTTTCTTGATCTCCTGCTTTCTGAGCCGTCTGCTGTTGAGGGACTGGTAGTAACTCTGGCTGTTGTAGCTCCTTTACAGGTTCCTCTTCAAACAGGCTCTCCCACTCAGTAACTTTACGCTTCCTACCTAAAATCAGGAGAAGAAGGTTGACTATCCAAAGTGACCAAATCGCAATAAGAAGGAAGAATGGAAGTGGAGTTTTCTCTACCAGCTCACCTAAAGTTATCTTCTTCCAATCGGCAAGCTTCTTGTCGAGCTTCCTCAAAATAGCTTTAACACTAGCGACCGTTCCGATTACACCGAGAGCAGTGATCACGATAGTCCTAACGGACTTCTTCCTTAGTACTGAGGATGTCCTCCTCTCGATTCCTGCGAACATCCGCTCGACACGAGGTTCTAGGGAAGATAACGAAGGAAGTGGTCCAGGAGCACCTTCCAGTTCCTGCTCATTGAACAGTTGTGCTAATTCTTCTCTTAGTGTCTTTGAGTACATATGATGTGATGCCTCCCTTTATTGAAAATTATTTTGAAAGAGCTGCATAAGCAAGCGACCCTATGACGATGATAGCTAGAGCAGCAAGCACCACCATCGGAAAGATCACTCCTCTTTTCAACGCTGCTGAAGCCTTTGAAAGTATCTTGCTAGGAGAGAGTCTGATACCATAATATTTTCTGAGCCAAAGTAGGGAGACAATGGTTGCTGTAGCACATAGAACTATTGCGATGATCTTCTTAGTCGGTTTCTTCTTCTTCACTCTCAACTTCTCTGCTACCAGCTCTAGCACGTCTGCAGTTTTGTTTCTAATCCAGTTAAAGGAGTTCTCTATCTTCTCACCTACGCTACGTGAGAGACCACGGTCGTCTACCTTCTTTTCCTTTTTCTCGAACATGTCGAATAGTCCTTCCGACACGCTCTGTTTCTCCCTGTTCGTCAGAATTTGCACCCCTAGGATGATGACTGAAATGAGTGCTATCGCACCTATGACCCCATTAATAGAACGTAGAGTACCAAGAATAGAATGCCTCTCAATTTCTTCCTCTGTCGTGTCTTCCTCTTCCGCTTTCTTCTTTACCGCTTTCCTCAAAAGAGCGTCTATCACTATCCCAACGATGAGTAACGCTAGTGCAAAAAGGAACCTAGACTTTCGACTTTTTAGAGCATTAGTAAACTGTGCTGCACGCCCTTGGAAAGCCTTATCGAAAGCAACAGCAGTTTTGTCTAGAGCAACTCGAACGTCTTGGAATGTAACATTCTCTGCTTGTTCTCTTAACGTCATAGAGTAACCCATTGTAACATAACCTCCTTTGTCTAGTTTTCTTACTAGAATCTTGTTCAAGAGCTAGTCTCCGAAAAATCACCCCCCTAAGAGTCTGTCAGTCTTATGCTGTAGTGGGACACAAGCAAAAGCACAACCAAAGTTCTCCACTACATGATCTACTGCAAAGGTCCACCCATATCGCAACGTCATTGATCTCACTCTAAAGCATTCTGTGAGCATTTCTTGAACTTTCTTTCTTGCGTAGTCTTTGGTTTGTCCTACAGCAGAATACTCTACAATCACTCCTCCTTTTCCCAATTCTTCCATGCCTACAGCCACAGCAGCCGTAATCAACGTTCCCGGAGTAGAAGAAGTTACTACAGCGTATGCAATAGGTAGTAGCATTCCCCACTCGAGTTTCAACTCCTTGGGTTCCACATACGAGAACTCTGGTGGAAGTACACTGGAGACTTTCACCAGGTTTGTATTCCCTACCCCTGCTGCGAGAAGAGCTCCATCAAATGCATTCAGCTCGCTAAGAGCACTATCATACGTACTACCAGTGAGGGTGAAGTAACCTGCCATCCCTTACCTCCAAAAAGAGTCAATTTGATCTTGGATCCATCTATAAGAGTTCACAGTTCTGCTTACAGGTAGACCCATATAGACATTCTTATCGAGGTCTTCCAACTGTGGCACAGAAAATCTCTCTCGTTTGGGTTCCTTAACAATAGACTTACTCACAATAGGAAGTAGTACGTCGATCGGAGGAATGTATACCGTTCTAGGTCTTTCTAATAAGGAAAACAATCCGTTGAAGAACGACAGCACAGATGTGTTAATGTCTGACCGTAGATATGTGGAAGCCAACTCGTCCAAATCTCGTGTGTTCTGTCTTACGACAGTTGAGTTCATCCACAGATGGGAAAGCGAGTTCCAAACTTGGTCGTCTATCCAAAGGGATCTACATACAATAACTCCATCGGTTATGTTTGGCCAAACGTAGTAAGTTAGCCACGGTGATCTCAGTACAGAGTCAAGATACCTCTTTAACATCCTGTATACCCCCTTTCGATCCTAGTATACACTCTAGTGAGTACATCTTCAGGTGGAGAGTACTTTTCTATCAGAACTTGCCATTGTCCTTGGATCACACTAGGATGTAAGTGTGTAATTAAGTTGTGTACACTTTCATGATGTGTCTTGCAAAGAGGAACCCAACCTACTATGCCTCGGAAGTGCCATCCCAATACTAACGTAGACACTACCAAAGTATTCAATCTCTTCATCTTAGAGAGGGCAACCTCGACCAAATCGAATAGCGTAAACGGATGATGGTGTACTTCTATGGTAGCTTCATAAGGCGACACGCCACACACAGCACATATTTTTTGAACACCATAAGTGGATGCAACCCACTTCCTGTATTCTAGTGAAGTCCTAATATGAGACTCGCAATTCCTTATAAACCTCTGAAGACTCTCTAATGTATAAAACTCTGTAGTCCAAAATCCTTCGATCACTGTTTTGGTCCCCAGAAAAGAAGTACAGTTTTAGAAGAGAGATCCTCATAACCTGGAGTGAGTATATCCAGAGTTACTTCTAGCCTAGTAGGGAAGATGTCACTCGTTTTGACACCTATGTTAGCTTCCAAAGGTCGGTTCTCGTTAGCATCCCAAACTGCAAACGCTAACTCCGTAGTAGGAGTCCAAATGAGGAGTATTGCAGGAGTGGAAGTAATATATGCCCAGCCTGTAGGCCTAAATCCTAGGTCTGCATTCAATGCTAATGCTCCCGCAAGTAGTGGCAAAGTAGCGGTCTGGTCATACTTTACTGAATACCAGACATAGGATATTTTTCCTACATCCGACCAGACCATAGATACTGGGATTGAGGCCATATATTCAAATGGGAAAGAAACCTCGTACAACTGGTCTCCAGCTATACTATAGCTAGGTGCACTTGAGAGCTTCACTAAGGGCTTAAATTGTAGAGTGAAATAATAGTGCTCCTCACCAGTTATGCCCAAGTATGCATGACTGAGTTTGGGACTCTGCAGTAGGATATCTCTCCAGGTAGGCTTTTCTTGCTCGATCAATCTGATAGGCACGAGTAATGGAAACTCCAAAAACCCGATGTCCACATACCTGTTATTCCATCGAGCAAGCATATTTATGATAATGTCGTGAGCAAACACTGGGGAGTGGGATTGAATAGTGATCTCAAAGGTCCCGTGTACTCGTAAGAAATGCAACCAGATCTTCAGATCGTTGGAATCGAAGAATGGTAGACCTAGAGAAGAGGACATTGGTATAGTTCTATATATACGCCAAGGCCAGTTAGTTCGCTCGTCGATTTCTACACTTTGTGGTCTAGCTACAATAGCTATGTCATCGGGTGCGAGCACTATATTATCTGGTACCTCTTCTTGTACTCTTAATTGAAATCCAGGCCAGAAACCTTCGATAGACTTCCAAGCTATCCTAAGAGGGGAGAGATCATCTCCAATGTAGTTCAACATGTAATAGTAGAGAGTGTAAAGAGGTCTATCAGAGAGAACTACATTAGTAATCATTGTTATTCCTCTGTTTGATCTGGGATCACTACTATCTCCCCTGTTCTTTCTAGTTCGTCTACTCGTACCTTTTTAGCTTCCCTACTGAGTATCCTTCTGTGAGATACTAAGGGTGCGAGCACCTCCGATGCTAATGGTGCACCAGTAGCAGAAGTAGTCTTTCCTATCTCACTATCACGTATAAAGGTAGCAAACAATGGCGAAAAGGTAGCAACTACGTTCACGCCTAGCTGCAGTCCGTCATCCGTTGTAACCTCAGGACACGAGATACTTAGACTCTGCAAAAAACCTACGGGCATGTAGAACAGCCCTGGCACAAAAATACGTACTTGTGGAGGAGACATGAGAGCAATACCACTTCCCATTAGTATAGGTGCAGTAAGGGTAGTAAGCACACTAAGTGGTACCACTATGTCCTCCCAAACTTTCTCAACTGTTGGTTCGGAAGCGTAAAAATGAATAGAAAACTTAACGGTAGGTCTATAGGCTGTACCATCCCAAACGGTGGGAAGTTCGACTCTACCACCTGAAATTACGTTTGCAACCCAAGACTTACTTTTAAGAGCTTTCTCTTGCAATGTAGTGAACCAGTTTGACACAGTTACTCCAAACTGTTCCAATAAAGAACCTCTCACTTCTTGTCGCCTAGGAGTATATGCCAACAGTGTTCTCATCTTAGCACTTCCCCATTGGACTAAATGAGCAAAAGCGTTCTCCTCATAAGATACCTCTATATCTTGGGAGAACTCCTCTACGTCTACTACATAGACGAACGAGTTCTCCTTTAGAGAACCCTCGCTTATCTCCACAGGAAAGCTATCTGGTAAGCCAGCGATCTGTTTTATGTTTTTCAGAACGATAGACACTCTCTGGTTAAAGAACTCTCTAGCATCCACAGCGTCAAAGCCGCCAGAAGTGAAGTTCCAAAAACTGTTCATTCGAAATCTGCCCACTTGTATATACAGTTTACGGTAACGCTGCAATACGGAATCAACATCCTGCCCCTCAACTAAGGTGGAAGACAAAATGACAGGTGGAGCTCCCCAGACAGTGGGTACTTTAAGGGTGGTCTTCGGAAGTGAAACCTCAGACAGTTGTGTAGGAACAGTACGTGGAGTTATAGAGGTAGTGTCACAAGGAGGCACTACACGAGGTCTATCTATTGGTGTAGGGATTGTAGACTGATTGCGTGCTATAGCTCCCATAGTTATGGTTCCATCAGTTCTTGATAAACACTATCGAAGGTGTCTAATGCTTCCGGAGTATAAGTAGGCAACATTACTGGATCCACAGGATAAGGTACCACAAGCTCAAAAGCAGTAGGTATGGCGGTAGGATTTGCATCATACCATATGTTATAGATAAAGGTATATACTTCCTTCCAGTTCTTTGGTAATGAGCTCACCTATCCCTCCTTGCAAATCTCCACATCACTTGCTTTCTCGAACTTCACAAGATCCTCAGAGCCTCCGTCTGTACTAACGGGATTTAGGACGTTCTGAATGGAGTTTACCACGTTAGTAACAGCTTGAGCAACCTGCCCAGGTGTAGAAAGAATGGAATTGACCGCATTCTGAATAGCTGCAATTGATTGTTGTATTTGTGAGGCAATGTATCCTGGCATAGCCGCAAGAGAGTTCAGGTGCGAGACCATAGCGTTCAAACTATTAGCAATAGATTGGAACATTGCAGTAACTTGCTGGAGTGCACTCAATGCACCAAAAATAGGAGTAGTAACAACCGACAACAAGTTGCTAACTGTAGAGGTGATGTTGCCTATGGTGGCTGCTATACCGTTTGTCAAGCCTGAGAGTGTTCCTAGTACGCTACCTACAGTAGACACGACGTCATTATGGAGAGATTGCGACCACGCTTCCATACTGTATAATGCTCCAAACTGCTGCCATGGTGTACTCGTTGTGTAGAATGATAGATGAGGATGGATGTTTGCACTTGCAACGCTTGGAGAAGATACAGTCTGATTCACTCGAGTCCTAACTTCTGCTAGATCCGAGTCCAGCCTTTCTCTATCTGGTATCGTAAGAGTAGGTGGAAGCGTGTTCGCAACCGTAGTAGTGTTCACTACTTCCTCTATCGTTGGCTCTAGGACCGTGTTCAAGTGTGCGTATCCATTGGATACAACATTGTTTAGTTCTTGAATGTAATCCCTAAGTGCTCTTCCATCCAAAGGATCATCATGAGATATCAAGCGCTTGTTCTTTAGAGACGTAAATCGCGAATCCAGATAGCTCTTGAGCGGAGTAAGCAAGTCTACATCTTTCAAATACCATCTTAAAAGATCTAGTACAGAACTTACAATAACTTCTATCGATTGTTGAGAGTACTCTTGTGCGGCTTGTTCTACTTCATTTGTGAGAGCTTTTAAAACAGCATATAATGTGGGTCTTTCTACGTATGGTGTTATAATGGTAACCCAATCTGTACGTGAGGTAATTCCAACAGATACAATCTTATAAAGTTCCAATTTGTCTGGTCCGGAGAGATGTACATCAGAATGCTCCCCTAGATAGGTATCCACAATTTGGCGAGCAACCTCAGAAGCTGATCCAATTAAGTGTTTAGAGAGAGTATCCCTTAAAGATGCAGCTAGTTCCTCGTACAGTGTACCTAGATAAGAGTCGACTAACACTCTTGGCCACGATTTATAGGATTCCCATAAAGTGAGGCAACTTGTATAGTGCTCCAAAAGTGTCGTGAGTGGAAACCCAGTAGGTAAAAGACGGCGACGAAGGTTCTGCAACCTACTAGAGACAACATTGACAACTATAGGAGTCCAACTAGGGTTCCAGTAAGGTGTTATAGTTTCAGAAGAAAGGTAAGGCTGGAGATAGTCGGAGAATATGGAGTTAGCTAAACTTGTCTTTTCTGAGTCGCTAGCATCCCACCAAGCACAAGTAATACAGAACTTAATCATCTCTTTCCATTGTTGATTAGTACCTACATAAGAGGACCCTATCGAGTACAGCATACTGAATAACAACTTTCTGTCGAAGAGTCTATCAGCTCCACCGACGACACTATATTCTTGGATATAGATATAGAGCTCCTTCATTAGTGTGGAATATCTCTCAGGACTACGCTTGAAGGACAAGACAGTTCTAGGACTAGTGTAGTTGTTTATAGCTTGTTGTACCAAATTAGTTACATTAGGGCTCCAAACCACAGAAAATGATTGGATCAAATAATCTCGCAAGTCGGTAAACGAAACTATGGTAGGAGGCATACTTTGGTTGAATACATCACATTGTGCTTCTAAGAGAGTGGCGTAGCTGCTTGCTATGAAAGCACTAATATGTTGTAGAGCAGACATAAGAGATGGATAATGTGCAGTAGGATAAGATTGCAGAACTCTTGCACTAGCCTCTAATGGTATCCCCACTAGAAGTTCTGGCAGATTGTATTGTAGGAAGAATGCTTCCACCAGCCCAAAACACTGTTTCCAAATTTGGGATAAGATATCTCTCTGCGTGTAAGTGTTGGATGGATGCCAAGCAGACTCCCAGAAGATCTCCATAATCTCTAGTTTGGGAGCAGCAAGCCTTGCGAGTGTATCGTCCTCCCCCACCCATTGACTTAAGAAATAGTAAGTCAGATAAAGATCTCCGCCTCTAATGATACTCTCTGCTTGAGTCTCAATAAATTGACTTACTAAGTAAGGAGCCAATCCCTTCTTGGGATCCACTCCTTGATAATGTAGTGTGTTACACAAGTCTCTCCACAATGTCTTCAGTTGTTCAGGAGCTGAAATGGAGGCTTCAATGTAGTTGCCCAACTTCAGAAATGGAGCATCTTCTTCCTTCACGCTGTCAAGAAAAGTTACTATGTCACCAATCCACTGTTTAACATCTGCTACACTAGCGACTCCATTAACTAGTGGGTCTCGATAGTTCTCCCATACTACATGTTTAAAGATGGGAGTCCAAGAGGAAGGAATATCTACGTTTGGTTCCTCTTCTACAGAGTGCACTATGTTGGTTACAATAGCTCTGTTCAATCCATAGATGGATTTCAATAAGGAGGAGACACTTCCAGTGGAAGCAACACTAAGTAGAGCTCTAACGGAAGCCACTTTCGATATATCAAACGTAGGAACACCCCAAGTCAGTTTGTACTTGGAGTACAAGAATTCCGATCTCATATCTATTTTTGTTACACTACTTGGGACACCCAAGGACTTTATTACTTATGGGGAATCTCGTATAATACATATATTTATCTTTCTGCCTAAGAACGTAGAGCCTTGGCTCTGAAAACATTCATTTTTGGAGGTGTGTAATGCTAAAAACGAAAGTCTCTTTTCAAAGTGCAAAGAGGATCGTAAAGACGGTCCTCTCTGCAAAAAGAACCGTCTTCCTATTTGGTCCTCCTGGTGTAGGGAAGTCTGCTCTTGGGAGAGAGATAGCTCAAGAACTCGGTGCAGAACTGTGCCTATTGGACGCTCCACTAGTGCAGCCGATCGATTATCTAGCTGCAGTACCGAATCACGAGATGAAGAAAGTAATGCTGTACCCTACAGGTTTCATACCTGAAAAAGGTCCCGCAGTTGTGCTAGTGGATGATCTCCCCCATGCCAAACCATATCAACAGGCCCCTCTACTGCAAATGGCACTAGATAGGAGGATAGGACCTATCAAGTTCAGCGACGATGTGTATTTCATCCTCACAGGGAATCGTGAGGAAGACTTAGCAGAAGTGAATCCCATAATCTCACCACTTTTGAATAGACTAGTTCAGCTTGAACTAGAACCTTCATTAGAAGAGTGGCTAGAGTGGGGTGGGGAGACCATCAGGGAAGAGGTGCAGGCCTTCCTGAAGGCCTATCCGACCGAGTTCGTAAGGGTTCCTCAAGAAGGTCAAAGTGCATGGCCCACTCCAAGAAGTTGGCACATCCTCAGCGACTGTCTCAACTACGCTGAGAGGTTGTCTAGTGAAGAGGTACGTGCACTCGCTTACGGAACAGTAGGAGAGTACACGGGTGGTCTGTTCTTTACATTTGTAGCCCACTTACGTGGGATCGACCCTACGAGAATTGTAGAGAAGGGGGAGATCCCGCAGGAGACAGCAAGAGAGAGAGTATACGCATACATGTACGCGGTATGCTCCCTCCTGAAGGGGAAAGGAGTCGAATACTTGAATAAATGGGCGAAGAATATTGTCAAATTCTTCGACCAACTTCCTGGTGAGTTCAAAACTGCTATGCTAAAGGAGCTGTGCTCGGATCGAGGGAAAAAGACCAGCATGGACCTAGTCGAAGAGCTGCGGAAGCACAGCCCTCAAGTCGATAAGCACCTACTTTCGTTATTGAGGGGGTGAGGAGATGTCGGTATCAGTAGAGAAAATAGAAAATGCTTTGTCAAAAATAATGGTTTGGTTTCCAGAGTTCGCTGCCTTGATGTTGAAGTGGGAGATAATATCGCAAGAGGGTCTAGGGACTCTGGCAACCAACTACGAGCTGCTCCTATACGATCCCAAGTTCGTACAGGAGCTGTCTCCCAACCAGCTAGCAACAGGCATCATCCACGAGGCGGTCCATGATGCAATGTTGCACCCCACGCAGCTGACAGAAATCCAGATGAGTGGAAGGGACCCCAGTCTTTGGAGGGTAGCGGCAGAGGTCGTTACCAATGCCATAACACTAGACCTCATTCGGAAAACCCCCTTCTCGTTCCCAGGCGGCTTTTACGACCCGATTCGGGGTGAACGGGTGAGCGGCGTAAGCAACGGTCCTTACGTATTCCTCTACGCCCCTGAGGGACACGACCATACTGTAGAGGAGGTCTACGAAATCCTCTACAAAAAATGGGGCTCGCGAGCCTCTCAGAGGGCAAGCGAATGTTTGAACGCTAACAACGTCGCTTGTGTTAAAGACGTTTTAGCACCCAGCGGAAGATCTGAGTCTGGACAAAAAGAACGAGAGGAAACTGGAGGAGACAAGGAGAAGGCTTCAGAAAGTTCTGGCGGAAGCCAAGGTAGTAGTTGGAGGGATAGCACAGAGAGCGTACGTATCGATGACGCTACCTCCGTATTGGCAGCTATCTCCCAACGTCTTGCGGGGAGGGTCCCCGTAGGCGTCGCTCGCCTATTGCAAAAACTAGTAAGAGGACGGATTCCTTGGCAAAGAATCCTTCGGAGGTTCGTAGCGGAGGTACAGCAAGGCATGGACGAACCAAGTTGGAGTAGTTATGACAAGAAGAGACAATCGGAGATATTGTTGCCTGGATTAATCGAGAGGGGGATAGATGAGTTAATCATTGCTATCGATACTTCCGGTTCGATCACTCAACGGGAACTACAAATGTTTCTGTCTGAAGTTGGTCGCCTATTGGCCACATACACTTTCCAAGTAAGGGTCTACACAGTAGACGCAGACGTCCAAGAACGTGTCACTGTGAAAAACCCCAGAGAACTAGTACACCGAATCAAACTCAAGGGGGGTGGGGGCACCAACTTCACGTCTCTGTTCCAAGAGGTGAGGCAGTGTAAGGCAATGATTTTCTTCACAGATGGGTATGCTACCTACCCTCCTACTTCCCCTAGGTACCCGGTGCTCTGGGTGTTAACCAAAGATCATCGGAGACCCCCCTTCGGAAGAGTAGCTTACATCGTGAAATAGAAGTAGTAGGTGTAGACTATCCTTTCTCTTGCTCAGAGAAAGATGCATCAACTCACTAGAACACAGTACAGCAGATCTGCTATACTACAAACCAAAAAGAAAGGAGGTATAAAACATGTTAACAGATAGAAAAGCCATCGAAGAGTGGCTCATACAGATGAACATTAAGAACTACACCATCCGTAAGGAACTCACAGTGGATGTTAATGGGAGTGTAGACCTATCGGAACGGAGGCTAGAGACGATACCTATACAATTTGGTATAGTTACGGGAAACTTTGACTGTTCCTGCAATAGTCTTACTACTCTCAGAGGAGCCCCTATTTATGTGGGAGGCAACTTCTACTGCGGAGGAAATCAACTCGTCACACTCAAAGGAGCTCCTGTTTATGTCGGGGGGGACTTCAATTGTTCCCATAACATGTTGACATCGCTCAAAGGAGCTCCTCTCTATGTAGGAAGAGATTTCGTTTGCTCTTCCAACCTACTTATTACATTGGTAGGGGCTCCTATTTACGTAGGAGGAGACTTTCGCTGTCTGTACAACCAACTCACTTCGCTCGAAGGAGCTCCTGTTTATGTCGGAGGAGACTTTCGCTGTTTGCACAACCAACTCACTTCGCTCGAAGGAGCTCCTGTTTATGTCGGAGGAGACTTCAACTGTTACGATAATCAACTCGCTTCGCTCGAAGGGGCTCCTATCTACGTAGGTGGGCACTTCTACTGTACTGAAAACCAGCTCACTTCTCTAGAGGGGGCTCCACTCTATGTAGGTAAAGATTTTTGGTGCATCGGCAACCAACTTGTTTCATTAGAGGGTGCTCCTCTCTATGTAGGAGGAGATTTCGACTGCAGGGAAAACCCTCTTAAGTCTCTCAAAGGAGCTCCTCTCTATGTAGGAGGAGATTTCGTTTGCTCCCACAATAAACTCATTACACTAGAAGACGCTCCATCTCACGTCGGGAGAGATTTCAACTGCTCTTTCAACCAGCTTACCTCGTTAGTGGGAGCTCCATCTTATGTAGGAGGAGATTTCGTTTGCTCCCACAATAAACTCATTACACTAGAAGACGCTCCATCTCACGTCGGGAGAGATTTCAACTGCTCTTTCAACCAGCTCACCTCGCTCAAGGGAGCTCCATCTTATGTAGGAAGAGATTTCGTTTGCTCCCACAACAAACTCATTACACTAGAAGACGCTCCATCTCACGTCGGGAGAGATTTCAACTGTAGGAGAAACCCGCTTAAGTCCTTCAAGGGAGCGCCTAAGCACATAGGAGGAAAGTTCCTATACAGCGCACGAGTATTTAAAACTCTCGAAACATTAGAAGAAGCACCTCCGTATGTTATCGAAAGTATTCTGAACCCTAGATAGCAATAAAACTCATAATATTGAGGAAGAGAGGAGGATGAACATGCTAACAGATAGAAAAGCCATCGAAGAGTGGCTCACTCAAGTAGGTATCACAAATTATACGATTAATGGTACTTTTAGAGTAAACGTTTACGGTGATGTAAACCTCTCAAGAAAGGAACTAGATCAGTTACCTATACAATTTAGTATCGTCACAGGGTTCTTCGACTGTTCTCACAATAGACTTACTACTCTAGAAGGAGCTCCACTACTTGTTATGGGAAACTTTGACTGTGCCTTCAATCTACTTACTACTCTAGAAGGAGCTCCACTACTTGTTAGGGGAAACTTTTTGTGTGACAACAATCAACTCACCTCTTTAGAAGGAGCTCCCAAATACGTAGAGGGGAGTTTCGACTGTTCCAACAATAGCCTTACTTCTCTAGAAGGGGCTCCCCTTTATGTAGGAAGCAATTTTTATTGCAGCCACAACAAGCTTATCACACTCGTGGGAACTCCACGTTATGTGGGGAAGAGTTTCTACTGCGAGCACAATCAACTCATCTCTTTAGAAGGAGCTCCCAAGTTCGTGAGGGGAAACTTCTACTGCTCTGAAAACCAGCTCACCTCGCTCAAGGGAGCTCCTTACTATGTAGAGGGAGACTTTGAGTGTTCGCTCAATAAACTCACCTCCTTAGAAGGAGCTCCACACTATGTAGGTGACAGCTTTTATTGTGGCCACAATCAGCTCACTACGCTCAAAGGAGCTCCACGCTACATAGGTGGGGATTTTGACTGTTCCCACAATCAACTCACTACGCTCAAAAGTGTTCCTCTATATGTGAGAGGAGACTTCGACTGCGAACGCAATCAACTCACCACACTCGAGGGTGCTCCTTTCTACGTGGGAGGTAGTCTTTGGTGCAATCACAATCTACTTACTTCTCTGGAAGGAGCTCCGCTCTATGTAGGAGGTAGCTTTCATTGTCTTTACAACAAACTCACTTCGCTCAAAGGGGCTCCCTCTTATGTAGGGGGTAGCTTCTGGTGTACACATAATCGACTTACTTCTCTAGAAGGAGCTCCCTTTTATGTTGGAAGAGATTTCAACTGCAGACTCAATTGCCTCACTTCTCTGGAAGGAGCTCCGCTCTATGTAGGAGGAGATTTCGACTGCAGGGAAAACCCTCTTAAGTCTCTCAAAGGAGCTCCCCTCTATATTGGGAGAAAGTTCCTCTACGATCCACGCACGCTCGAGTCATTAGAGGGAGCACCCCAGTGTATTATCGAAAGTATTTTGAATCCTAGATAACAATAGAACTCACAAAACTAAGGGAAAGAAAGGAGGTGCACAACAATGCTCAAAACAAGAAAAGATATTGAGGAATGGCTCGTACGAATGGATATCACTAATTATACAATCGATAGTGTTCTTGGGGTAGTGAACGTTGACGGCGATGTAGACCTATCAGGAAAAGGGCTAGATCAACTGCCTATACAGTTCGGCATCGTCGCTGGAACTTTCGATTGCTCTTACAACAGACTCACTTCGCTTAAAGGAGTGCCGCGCTATGTAGAAGGAAGCTTTCGCTGTTCCTACAACGAGCTCACTAACTTAGAAGGTGCCCCCTACTATGTAGGCGGCACGTTCGACTGCGCACGCAACCGGCTTACGACACTGAGGAGAGCTCCACTATGTATAGGAGGGAATTTCTATTGCTATGATAACCAACTTGTTTCATTAGAAGGAGCTCCTATGTTCGTAAAAGGAGACTTCACCTGCTCCAGTAACAAGCTCACCACCCTCGAGGGAGCTCCTCGTTATGTGGGAGGACACTTCTATTGCACCTATAACAAGTTGACTTCACTGCAGGGAGCTCCCAAGTTCGTAGGGGGAAACTTCTACTGCACTGAAAACCAGCTCACTTCCCTAGAGGGGGCTCCACTCTACGTAGGTGGGAACTTCTACTGCTACAGCAACACGCTCACGTCTCTCAAGGGAGCTCCTGTTTATGTCGGAGGAGACTTCAATTGCGAGGGGAACCTACTCAAGTCTCTCAAAGATGCACCTAAACATGTGGGAGGTAAATTCCTCTACGACCAGCGATTGATCGAAACACTAGAAGGAGCACCTTCGTATGCTATCGAGAGCGTTCTGTATCCTAAGTAAGTACAACGCTTACAGAACGGAGGTGTAAAATATGTTAACAGATAGAAAAGCCATCGAAGAGTGGCTCACTCAGATGAACATTAAGAACTACACCATCCGTAAGGACCTTACTGTAGATGTTAAAGGACGTGTAGACCTATCAGGAAAAGGACTAGATCAGCTGCCTATACGGTTCGGCATCGTCACTGGAACTTTCGATTGTTCTTACAACAAACTCACGTCGCTTAAAGGAGCGCCGTACTATGTAGAGGGAAGCTTTCGCTGTCTCAGTAATAGACTTACTACTTTAGAGGGAGCTCCACTTTGTGTAGGCGATACGTTTGATTGCGTACGCAACCAGCTTACGACACTGGAGGGAGCTCCACACCATGTAGGAGGGAATTTCTATTGTCACGATAACCAACTCGTTTCACTAGAAGGAGCTCCTATGTTCGTAAGGGGAGACTTCACCTGCTCTAGCAATAAGCTCACCACCCTCGAGGGAGCTCCACACTATGTAGGTAAAAACTTTTGGTGCACTCACAATCTACTTACTACTCTAGAAGGAGCTCCACTTTATGTAGGAGGAGATTTCGACTGCAGGGAAAACCCTCTTAAGTCTCTCAAAGGAGCTCCCCTCTATATTGGGAGAAAGTTCCTCTACGATCCACGCACGCTCGAGTCATTAGAGGGAGCACCCAGTGTGTTATCGAAAGTATCTTGAACCCTAAGTTAGTATAGAATCGTAAACTCAGAAAAGAAAGGGGACGTAGATAATGCTCAAAACAAGAAGAGATATTGAGGAATGGCTTGCACGAATGGACATTACGAATTACGTCCTACGTAGGGACCTTACTGTAGATGTTAATGGGAGTGTAGACCTATCGGAACGGAGGCTAGAGACGATACCTGTACAATTTGGTATAGTTACGGGAAACTTTGACTGTGCCTTCAATCTACTTACTTCGCTCGAAGGAGCTCCTGTTTATGTGGGAGGAAGCTTCCTGTGTAGCTATAACCGACTCCTTACTCTAGAAGGAGCTCCATCTTTTGTGGGAGGAGACTTTCGTTGTAGGTACAACCGCCTTACCTCTTTGAAAGGCTCTCCTCACTATACTAGAGGAGACTTCGACTGCGAGCGCAACCAGCTTACTTCACTAATGGGGGCTCCTCGTTATGTCGGCGATGGATTTTACTGTGGATTCAATCTACTAACGTCGTTAGTAGGTGCCCCTACTTATGTAGAAGGTAACTTCCACTGTCTCAGTAATAGACTTACTACTTTAGAGGGTGCTCCACTTTATGTAGGAGGAGATTTCGACTGCAGGGAAAACCCTCTTAAGTCTCTCAAAGGAGCTCCCCTCTATATTGGGAGAAAGTTCCTCTACGACCCACGAACGCTCGAGACACTAAAGGAGGCGCCACCATACGTTGTTGAGAGTATTTTGAGCCCTGAGTTAGTATAGAACCGTAAACTCAGAAAAGAAAGGAGGGAGATTTCAACTGCAGAGGGAATCCTCTTAAGTCTCTCAAAGGAGCTCCTCTATATGTGAGAGGAAAGTTCTTATACGTCCACGGTCGTTTGGAACACTGGAAGAAGCTCTACCAAATGCTGCCACAATGCTTATGAAGACACCTCAAGATTCATCAAGAGGCTACAGAACGAACAAGCTTACGCTATGACTCCATACATAGAATTGCAACATTCGTTCATCTACAAAAAATGTTAAAAATCGAGGCAGAACTCAGAAAAGTTTCGTTGTTTAAAACTGATTAAAACCAAATTACTCACTGATCGTTATCAAGCAACAGATTTCTTCCTCCTTTGGAGGAAACATACCAAATTTTGGAGGTTTTACTATGATAGGCCCAGGTAAGTATAGGCTGACGAACGGGAAGTATTTCCTCAAAGTCGGTGTAGACTTCGCTATCGTTTATGGTAGCGAAAATCTCGTCGACAACGCAGAGCCTGAACACTACGCGGGTAAACTTGTAAGCGGACCTCCATCGGTAAAGGACGTAGACACGAGAGATGGAAGGGTAGTGGTCGCACACCTAACATCCCCTGCGGATGTGGAAGAGAGATGGACTTGTGACATCAGAAGCTATAGTGGAGACAGAACTTGGAACAGCTGGGCAGAGTATACGTCTGCAGTATACTTAAGTGAGGAGTATAAGCACCTAAGCGCAAAGGGTACACCAATACTGCTCTACGCTCGACCTACTTCCAAGGGAGGCGGATGCTGGCTAGAGGTCAACATAGCCCCTTCTCGTCTCCTAACAGAGGATGGTAGAGTCGACACATCCAAGCTCACTTGGAGAGAAGAGGCTCTAGTCTAATGGGATCTCCGGGCCCGCGTACGAAGGACAAAAATAATAGTTCCTCAAAAAGTGGGAAACCACTAGTTTGGAAGGAACAAAAGTTCCGAAGTACGAGGGCCCGGGTCTTATTTTTTTTGATAATAAAACTATCATAGAAACATAGAACGCTATTAGCGTAAGCGTAGCTCTCGCGCTACGCTAGCCCAAAATCCGCAGACGACAGAACAAAACTTACGACCGAGTGATTGACCCCTCCGTTTCGGAGCAAGCTTGGTATTTGCTACTGCGGCTGATTTCTACGTTCAATGTCCCTCAGGACATTGTTTGAGTTTTTATGAAACAACCTTGGAGGTGTTGAATGAAAGTTAAAGCTGTTCTGAGAAGCTGTGTGGTAACGAAGACATATGAGACTGAGGTACACGTGACAGTAGCCGAAGATCGTAAGCCCTTCGCTCTACTAGTTACAGTTGTAGAGTACGAGAGCCCAATGCACACGGATACAGACTATAGCACTGAGTGGATGATGACTGCAGAACAGATAGAAGAGTTACAGAAACTTCTAGGAGATACTAACGAACTAGAGGGCCGAATCGTCCGGGCGGTGATGGATGCGTTGGAGAAAGCACACAATCCTGTAGACGATCTAGATGACGTAGTAATACTTGAAGAAGACGTTGGCGAGCAACATATCAGTATACCCTCGTAGCAGGAAACCCCTTGGAGCAGTTAGTAGGGTAACTTCCAGAAACTGTGAGGCGTGTAGAGTTCTAGTTCTGTCTTCAGAATTTGAAGAGTGTCGTTACTCCTCCCGAGGCTGTGGGCGGTTGTTCAACACCAAAGAGTGACCACACATATTTCTTAATCGAAAGAGAGCAGTAAGTCCTCTACGAGGCAAAGAAGAGCCACCTTTGGTGGTGTAGCCCCGTAGAGGCATGCTAAGGAGGAAGTATGTGGAAAAGAGGAATCTACAAAATCAACAAGGGGATGTTAGTGCGCCCCTCACCTCATGTGACCCTCGTGTTGATGGGAGCGCGAGAAGGTGATTGGGGAGGTGACTTAAGAATAAGATGTGGGAGACCTCCTAAAGTATACCAAAAGGAGGGAAAATGGATCATCAGGTGTAACACAGATGATACGGGAGGTTGGCTCGTAAGCGTACACACTAACATGAACGACAGATCATGGAATCGATGGTTGGAGTATGAGCGATTGGTAAAGGCTGCTCAAGAGTACAACCCTACTTGGTTCTTGTTTGCTGAGCAAATAAGTAGAGGAGGTGGTTGCTGGGCGGAAGTCACCTCCGCACCAGCTAGATATTTCCCTACTTGGAGGGGGATCATACAACCCCGAGTGGATACTTCTAAGCTAACGTACGAGGAGTCGGTTATAGAAGTATTATAACCGACTCCCCTAGCCTGCTACTGACTTTTAGCAATGTAGCAGGCTAGGGAGCCCTCCTATTTTTTCGCTGACGATCGAATGCTACAAGAACCAACCAACATAGACTACACGAGACGTTCGTTCAGAACCTGAACAATTTCACGAAATGGAAACTAGTGCACTAAGATATCTCATCCTTAGAGATATCGATAAGGTAGCGTACAATGTAAAACACGCTACTTTGGTAGAACACATTGTACGTGTTGTAAGGGAGATAACGATTGTCGAACGTAAATGTTGGGATGGTACTTGGCTAGAACAACTGAGGGAGTCTTTATTTGAGAACAGTGTTCTCCAAATATGTATCCCTCCTAATAAGACTATTGACAAGTACCTCTACAGAGTAAATGCCACACTTTTAGCGTGTAGTACTACCGATCGTGTACAAGTTTTCGTTGACGCTCTGTCTGAGGTATTTGCTTCTAGGGTACTAGGTGCAGTCATTCCAATTATGACTACTGAACTTAGACCACGTAAGGAGTTAGTGAGATACTACACTTGGATGTTGATGACCAAACTAGTACATCCTCAAGCTAGTACTCCCCTTTTGGTACCTCGTAAGATACCCTCTGAACATTTGGAGTCTATATTGAAGCATATCCCTAGAGACGGCTCCCTAACAGAAGGACTCCTAAACTTTCTACAAGAATACGTGTTGCTCTCTATAGTGAGCAAGCATTCCCTGCAGTTAAGGCTCAAGCAGTTTATGTTGGATACATTGTGCGATGAGATTGGAATATATCTAGGCGAGTCCTTTGCTTGTGGTGCTCCATTTCAATTTCACCATCTGATAGACACAATGCAAACACTTGCGGCACAACCATACAGCTACAGAGTATGGCAGCCCTTGGTTGACGCACTCGTTCTGGTCACTGAAAAGGTTTACAAGAAAATAATGATACAACCAAGAGAAACATTAGAAGGAGCACAAAAACAAAATGTATAAATGTTTGCTTTTAGAACAGGAAGCGTCTTTTAGTCCGCTTACAGAGAGAGTGTTTCAATTAGGAGGAGCTGTTAGGTACGAATGTCGAAGGCTGGTTCAAAAACTAGGTTCCATACAAAGTGAATCTTCGTTAGTGGAGACCACTATCGTAGGTTTGTGGGTTACAGCATTGTTGGCGCAAGTTCTGCAAGAACTAGTACAACACAAACCTGGAGTACCTTTTGCAGTTGGTGGCGGTCTGAGTCCCTATTTGTGCATACAGAAAGAGGTAGCAAAAGTGAAAGCTCTTGGCGGAGGGCAGCCTCTAATAGACGTGCTGAAGACACATGAAGCTGACGTGTTAATGTTGTTTAGAAAGGATATGAAACAAGTATGGGAGACTTTAGGTATCCTAAGAGTGACAATGATTGTATTGAGTTCTCTAGCTTTCTCTATTGTGCTAGCAAGCAAAGTACCTAACCTTACCTTTACTCCGCTCCTACTAGTATTGAAGACTACATTGGAGAAGCTCACTAACTTCAAACTTCAGGAGTTGCAAGCTATAGTCTCAAAACATGTCAAAGCAGAGCATCATAGGTTCTTAGAGGAGTTAAGTGGACAAAGAGGTGTCTCTCCAACACTTTTGATCTCCACAATACTGAAGAAGGTTGCTGGTTATGTAAGTTCGTTTGTCACCACTTATGTGAAGAGTCCATTCTTGGCAAACAGAGTTAAGTCAAAGTGTGGTCAGCAACCAACACGTCCATGTACGTTGGAAGCTCTCTTCAGAGCCGCCAAAGAAGTGTTTGAAGAAATGGGAACTCTATTCTATAGGACGTTGTACATTAGTGGGCCATTAATGATAGCCAAACTTTATGCATTCTTGGATCCAAGTCTGAGGTCCACGATTGTGAGCGTCTTCAGATCGTGTTAAGGAGGACGTCATGCCTTACTCCCACCTGCTATTGGAAGCAGCCAATATAGCTTTGTTGAGTGACCTGAAGGAAGCCTTTGGCAGACTAAGGACGGCACTAGGAAAGTATGCTACTCTCGAACCAGACCCCAATCCTGAAGAGATGAAAGAGGTCAGAGAGGAGCTTTCCCATATTTACAAGATAGTACATACTGTAGTACTCCTAGGTATAAACTACACATTGACATCATTAGTTTCAAAACCTGTAGAGCACGTCTTTATGAGGCCACAGGATTTAGGCTCTCTTTTAAGAGAACAGTTACTAGAGCAAGAGGAGGAGGATGAAGAAGAAGTACAAATACTATCGCTCGTGAGAGTGAGGAAAGGTAGGATTCGTGAGGAGCTTACTTCACGTTTGGATAGTCTTTGGGATCATGGTATCGGAAAGTATGTATTGTGCTGGGCAGGCTTGTTGTTGTTCCTAGAATGGATTGCTACGTTGGTGGCCCCCTCCAAAGCTGATGACCTAGAGAGAATCATAAAACCCTTTCTCTCGCTCAAGGTAAGTCCCAGAGACCTGAAAACTCTAGGAGTACATAAGGACAAAGCACAAAAAGAATACTGTGCAAAATTATTTGGAATAGATCCTGAGAAAGCATCTATAGACGATATCGCCAACGGGTTCAATGCGACAATGAGAGATTTGCGGACTAGTGTGTTGAGAATATTCCAGAGAGAGAGCGAAAGCAGACTGAAATCCTGTGGACCATTCTTGAGAAGATTGAAGATTGGTGGTGCATGTGTGTTCTTTGTATACAAGACTCTCCTGCAAAAGTTCAATACTGCTTTGGGTGCTGTCAAGCTAGTAGTCTCCACTCCTCAATTGATCTACACCGTGGTACTTTCAAGTGTGTTCCCCGCCTTCTTCCGAGATCTGTTTGCGCTTGGTAGAGGAGTGGGCACATTCCTAAGAGGAGGGGCATAGTGGAAGTTTTTGAAGCAAACGAGATAGGTCCACTTCCACATATCTATAGAGCGCAAGTTGTTGACAATAAGGATCCAGAGAACATCGGTAGAGTGAAGGTCATCATACCTTCCTTAAGCGGTACGCAGGTTCAACTCTGGGCTAGACCGGTAAGTGCTTTCGGATATAGCACCACTTGTGGATCTCATGTAGTACCTGATGTAGGATGCTATGTGTATGTAATGTTTGAGAATGGTGACGTCCGCTTTCCTGTGTATATGGGTGGGGTTGTACTCTTGCAGAATGTGATGCCTGAGTCTACTGAAGAGGGTTCTCAAGAGAAAGAGTACATACTATTGAGGACCCCCAATGGGAATCTCTTGCGTATATCCGACAACAAAAATAAGTTTACGCTTAGGACCAAAGGACAAAGAATCTTGGAGATCGATGACACACAACAAAGAGTCTACCTAAAGACAGACAAGCATAGTGTAGACATAAATGATGCAAATGGAGAGATACATATTGAGTGTGACGGCAAAGTGTATGTTCACTCAACAGGAGAGACTAGAGTGAAGGCTGACGGAAAGATTTATTTAGATGGTGGAAGCGGAGATCTCTTTGGTGTGGTTACTAAGAAATGTAAATGTATTGTAGTTGGAGCTCCACATTTGGATTCCTCTCAAAATGTGAATACAACAAAAGGAGGATAATCTATGGCTCTATCAGCAGAAAGTATGGCAGCAAAAATCATACAACACTTGGATGAGTTAGACTATACATTGGATCATACCTATGACTCTTCTGTTAGGTATCAGATCTGGCTGAAGATATGTGCAGGAATTGTTGAGGAGATTACTCAGAACGCTAGAGCTGTTGGTACAGATAGTGATGGAGATAGTCACGATTTAAACATCGTATGAGAGGTAGAGAATGTATTACAAGGATGAACCTCTAGGTATAGGCAATTTACAGACTAGGGTAGCCTTCCCTAATGCTTGGGTTTCCACCTGGAAGGAAAAGCCACTTCTAGTGACTATAGTCGGTGCTTACCAAAGAGTTCTCATTTACGGGTTCGATTGTAACGTAAGTGACGATAGACTGAGTGTGACTGTTACGAAAGGAGCGCTCATAAAAGATCGTATTATCATTGAAGTTGGTGAAGATTGTGTCTTGCCTAGAGTGGATGCTGATGGTACATTCTATATCGCACTTAGGTATACTTTTAAGCAGCCCGTAGCTATCCGTATAGTAACACCTGACGCATACATTAACGAATATCCTCTCTACATGTATCTTGCCACCATTGTGTTAGCAGACAATCTGATACAGTCAGTAGTGAGAGATCCCGCGTTGGAAGAGAAGCCTGGAGTATGGCCTTACTACTTGGCGGGAGCTAGTAGTGAGGCTTTGCTCTCTTTATTGAGAACACCAAACTCTGGTGCAGACGTCCATTGGGACAATTTGATTAGCGTACCAGATCTCGTCGACGCTGTCGAGTTGCAGACTCCGGGAGCAGTTCAGGTACATTGGGACAATATAACAAACGTACCTGATCTCGCAACTCATACACAATTACAAACCAGTGGACAGGCACAAGTTCATTGGGACAATATAACGAACGTACCTGAAGGCCTCCCTCCTGCTCCGCATACACATGATGACAGATACTACACGGAAACAGAGTTACAAACCAGTGGGCAGGCACAAGTTCATTGGAATAACATAACGAGCAAGCCGACCTCGTTTCCTCCCTCTACACACGAGCACGATGACAGATACTACACCGAAACGGAGCTACAAACTAGTGGACAAGCACAAGTTCATTGGAATAACATAACGAGCAAGCCGACCTCGTTTCCACCTTCTATGATACAGCCACAAGGTCACGATAGTGAACTGAACGCTGATATGTTAGATGGACAACATGGCACATACTACCTTTCTCGTGCTAACCACACTGGCACACAGTCGCCGTCTACAATATCACCACAAGGAGCTGGCAGTGGACTAGACTCTGATATGTTGGATGGACAACATGGCACATACTACCTTTCTCGTGCTCACCACACTGGCACACAGCCACCCTCCACAATATCACCACAAGGAGCTGGCAGTGGACTGAACGCTGATATGTTAGATGGATATCACGCTTCACCGTCTCCTAATGTTAACACGATACCAGTAACTGGTGCTGACGGGAAACTGAGTGTTGATTGGTTATCAGGGGTTGTAACAAGTAGTGGTACCCCCTCGTACATAGCCAAGTTCGTGAACTTCAATGAGGTAGGCAACGCTCCTATTCGAGCGTCTACACAAGTAACGACTCTCCTCACTAGTGCTCGCTATGTACCTCTTCTAGTATACTCCTTTAGTGGCAGAACGCTACGTGACGCTACAGTGGGTACGGACGACCCACCGTCAGATGTCGCGTTCGATGGTACTCACATCTGGATATCTGTCGGCTTGTCCACTATATACAAAGTGGATGTTGCTACTAACACGATAGTAGCAGCAATAGACTCGTCTCCAGGTTACCAGCCAAGCGATATGGCATTCGATGGACGATATACTTGGGTAGTTCACGACGATAATGGCGTCCTAACTAAGATAGACATAATTACCAACGCTGTTGAACCTCTACCTACTAGTGTTGCAACTCCACAAGACATAATACTCGACGGATACTATGTGTGGGTGTCCGACTCTGGTGTTAACCAATTAGAAAAGTTCGACGTACGTACTGGAGATCTGGTAGCAGAGATAAATGTAGACAATCCTTACGACTTAGCGTTCGATGGAGCACATATATGGGTATGTAGTCACGACAATGGTTGGTTGTATAAGGTGGACTCTGCTACGAATACTGTAGTAGCTACCATAAGTGTAGGAGAAGGACCAATTGGAATAGCATTCGATGGTACTCACATCTGGACTACCAACCAGTACGACGATACTGTTAGCAAAGTAGATGTAGAAACCAATAGGGTGGTAGCTACCATAAGTGTAGGAGAAGGACCAATTGGAATAGCATTCGATGGCGTACGCATGTGGGTAACCAACTGGTATAGTAGTACTGTTAGCAAAATAGTAGTGGACGCTAACACTATATCTACAGCAGGAGTGAGTCCTAATCCATCAGGAGTGGCCTTTGACGGTACACATATGTGGATAGTCTACGAAGATATGTGCACGGTTGGCAAGTTGAAAGCTCGTAGGTACTAACCTTAAATAAAACTGAACAAGGAGGTG